>Ga0326728_10000790_pt1 | contig 119415 bp, 113 predicted proteins | sample MB3enrmetagenome_FD_207602 | JGI IMG/M metagenome (GOLD analysis project Ga0326728, IMG submission 207602) | Lab enriched peat soil microbial communities from McLean, Ithaca, NY, United States - MB31MN | ecosystem: Environmental > Terrestrial > Soil > Wetlands > Peat | place: USA: New York... | reverse complement strand
TGCTTGCTGCAGCCCACGTTGCGGGCGTAGAGAGGATCTTTCGTATCGGGGGAGCCCAGGCCATAGCCGCACTGGCTTACGGCACAAAGAGCATCCCGAAGGTGGACAAGGTGGTGGGCCCGGGTAATATCTACGTGGCGCATGCCAAAAGGCTGCTCCAGGGAACCATAGGGATTGACGCCTTTGCAGGCCCATCCGAGATACTCGTGATTGCCGATTCCGGGGCGGATCCCCATGTTGTGGCGTGCGATCTGCTCTCCCAGGCGGAGCACGATGCAAAGGCATCATCAATACTGATAACACCGTCGGAGGTGCTTGCCGGCAAGGTGCTCAAGGCCCTCAAGAAGGCCATCACCACGCTGCCGCGGAAAGACACCATCGCTCAGGCCCTTGACAACCATGGCGCGTGCATCCTCACCAGGGATCTGGATGAGGCCATTGGCATTGCCAATGAGGTTGCGCCCGAGCATCTGGAGCTCATGCTGGAAAACGCCTGCGAATATCTTGGCAGGATAAAGAATGCAGGGGCCGTCTTCCTCGGATATATGACCCCCGAGGCCATAGGTGATTATATGGCCGGGCCCAATCACACCCTGCCTACGGGGTCCACGGCGCGGTTCTATTCACCGCTCGGGGTCTATGATTTCACCAAGCGCACGAGTGTCATCGGGATCTCGAAGCAGGCCATTGACACGCTGGGTCCCATGGCGGTGCGCATTGCCCGCGCTGAAGACCTGGAGGCACATGCACGATCAGTCCAATGCCGTCTGGGCAAACAAGATACTCGATAAGGTCCTGCCCCACCTGCCGCCGCAGACATATCTTGTGGGCGGGTGCGTGCGGGACCTGATCCTTGGTGCCGACCCTTCCGACTTTGACCTCGTCACATTCGGCCCTCCCATGGATCTGGCCCTCCAGATCGGAGCAATAGTAGGAGGCAAGGCCTTTTTCATCGACTCTGAACGCCAGGTGGCCAGAGTTGCTCTTGAGCATGGGAAGCTGACCATCGATGTATCTCCTCCCAGGGGAGGAGACATCGAATCAGATTTAGCCCAGAGGGATATCACCATAAATGCAATGGCCGTAAACCCCACAGACGGTACGCTTATCGACCTGCATGGCGGCGTGCAGGATCTGAAGGAAGGACGAATCCGGCTCATAGGAGAGAAGAACCTGACAGACGACCCTTTGCGGGGGTTACGATGCCTGAGATTCTCGGTACAGCTTAGGTTCTCTATCGATTCAGGCACCATGGAACTCATCCGGAAGAATGCCCCTGCCATTGAAAGGGTGTCTGCCGAACGGATCAAACAGGAATTTCTCAAGGCATTGGGGTGTCCCGGAGGCGCTATGTTTTTCAGTCTCCTAGCTAACGCACGCTACATCCCGGTTCTCTTCGGGGTGTCCATCGATAAAGATCGGCTTCGTGCCGCCCTGGAATTTGCTTCAGAGATGGAGGGATTATTCCATGATGGAGAAACATGGCTACCCGGTACAAAGGACCATTTTGAGCATGAACTGGAACATGGTTTGACAAGGGAAGCGGCCTTGCGCTTAGCAGCGTTTTTTGCAGGGATGCCCGGTTCAATGCTGCTTGGAGATGGGGGTGAGCGTGTCTACTCATGGTGCAAGAGGCTCGTCTTTTCCTCAAAGGCATGTAACATAATTGCCAAGGCCGTCTCAGGCTTAAGGATCGTGCTCAGCCAGGCCGAAAAACCCGTTCTTACCGGCAGTGAAGTGCACCGGCTTCTCTCTTCCCATGAGGAATGTATCCCTGAGATGCTCTTGCTTGCCATCGTTGCACACAGACGGGAATCACATGAACGGGATGATTCTTTCACGGTACGTATCAGAGCACTCTGGGAATATTTCGTGACCGTTTTTACGGTCCATTCGCAGCGACCGCTGCTCACCGGCGATGACATCATGGAAGCCCTTTGTATGCCTCGCGGGCCTAAAATCGGGGTGCTGCTCCGTCAGGTCGAGGAGGCGCGGGCAGATGGGTTGATCTCGAATATGCAGCAGGCCATCGAGTATCTCCGCAAGAATATCTCGGAATAACCCTTCTTGAAAGCAAGGGTAATCTCGTTGACTGCGCACATTATGAGACGGCATGGGCGGATTGTCGTTTTACATTCAAGCCAATATTTGGTATAGTTTCTTTCATGAAGGTCGAATCGTGGATGGTCAAGGATGTCGTCACCATTACGAGCAAGTCCGCCATCAAGGATGCGCTCATGGTGATGAAGAAGCATTCCGTGCGGCACCTGCCCGTGGTGGATAAGGGCTCTTTTGTAGGCTTGGTGGCGCTGGGGGATCTCAAGCAGGCTATTATCGCCTCCATGATAGAGCAGCTCAAGGTCAGCGATGTGATGATCCGCGAGCCATACACCATCACACGGGAGACCACGCTTGAGAAGGCTGCCCAGATCATCTATGAGAAACGCATCGGGTGCCTGCCGGTCGTGGAAGACGACAAGATCGTAGGCATCCTCACGGTCAATGACATCCTGAAGGCCTTCATCGACATCATGGGGGTACTCAAAGGCGGCTCTCGGGTCGACGTCATCCTGAAGAACGTTCACGGGTCCTTTGACGAGGTGGTGTCCATCATCGAGTCCAAGGGCGGCTACATCATCAGCGCCGGCATGACTTTAAACGGCGAGGACAACACTCATCATTTCCGTATATCCGGAGGCGATGCCCCGGATATAGCCCGGGAGCTGACGAGCATGGGCTACCGCGGCGTCAAGGTCATTGACTGATTCTTCAGGGAGTGCTCTATCTCCTCGATGCTCAAGCCTGTGATGGCAACAAGCTTGTTCCTGTTTTTTCCCCCCTTGATGATGGATATTCTTGATCTCGAAATTCCGAGGCGCTTGGAGAGGAATTTGATGAGGGCATCATTGGCCTTGCCCTCCACGGCAGGCGCATTCAGACGGATCGCCACGGCATCATTCTTTATCTCACCAATACCTTCCCTGGCGGAGTTCGGTTGAACCCGGCAGGAAATGATTGCAGCGCCACCTTTTTGGCTAACCCACATTCCCCTGGTCTCTCATCCAGGACTGGTATGATTCCAGAACGGACTTTAGCTCGTTTAAGAGCGAGCCCTTTTTGTTTTTCAGGTCCGTAAGACTCCGTTCGATCTCGTTCTTTGACCGCTCTGCATCCCTAAGAATTTCACGTGCTTTCAATGCAGCCTGTGTATACAGTTCCTGGGCCTTCTGCTCCGCTTCCACCAGCTTTTGATTGGCGGAGAGCTGAATCTCGGATGCCTTTTTTTCGGCTGCGGAGAGGATGCTGCGTGCATCGACATCGGCCCGCTTCATCTTTTCATCCGAGAACTGCTTGACCGACAGGAAGAGATCTTCCAGATCTTTCTGTCTACGCTGGACAGCCTCCATCTCGCTCTTAAGCATGGTGTTCTCCTCGATGAGCAGCTCCATGTCCTCGGCAATGTCCAGGAGGAAGGCAATCACCTCGTTCTTGTCAAATCCGGACAGCTTTACCTTGAAGCGTTGTTCCCGGATCATCTCCGGCGACAGTTTCATTTAAAGCCCCCCTTTCAGCCTATACCCGGTTTCAATGATGGTCCTAGCCAAGGCATATTTGAGAAATACGATAGCTGCAATGACTATGATCGGAGAGAGGTCAATGCCGCCGAGCGCGAGGGGAAGGCGTCTTCGCAGCCAATAAAAGAGCGGATAGGTTGCGCTCTGAAGGAAACGCACGATGGGGTTATAGGGATCAGGGTTCACCCATGAGATGAGCGCGCCGATGATGACAATCCACATATAAATGCTCAAGAGAATATCCAAGACATTTCCCAAGCCGATGAGTATGTTGCCGAGGATATACATAGCCCCTCTCCCTTGTACGGGTATACACCTTCCTATTTGCCGGTTTCATCAAGAGAATGCAAGGGATTTTCCTGTATTTCATCCCTCTTATCACCCGAAGCCATACGGGTGCTTGCAGCGGACATCAAGCTCTGCTAAAGCGTGAGGTGTGAAGTTGTCCAGGGTTGAGATTAAGGGGTTCAAGTCCATTGCAAAAAAGACCGCTCTCGCCGTGGCGGGCGGGGTGACCTGCATTGCAGGTCCCAACGGGTGCGGCAAGAGCAACATCATTGATGCCGTCAGGTGGGCCCTCGGCGAGCAGTCGTCCAAGTCCCTAAGGGCTACTTCCATGAATGAGGTGATCTTCTCCGGAACCCAGGACGTGGGCCCCAGCTCCCTGGCCAGTGTTACCTTGGAGTTCGTCAAGGACGGAGGCCATTTCCCCAAGACCCTGGAGGGGTTCGACCAGGTCTCCATCACCCGGCGGCTTTTCCGATCAGGCGAGAGCGAATACCTCATCAACAACGTCAAGTGCCGGCTTAAGGATATAACGGATCTATTCCTGGATACGGGCCTGCACAGGAACGGCTATGCCATCATCGAGCAAGGCAAGGTCAATGATATCATCCAATCTAGCCCCGAAGAGATCCGCTACCTCATAGAAGAGGCAGCCGAGGTGGGCAAGTTCCGGGTAAAGCGTACCGAGGCCTTGAGGAGGCTTGAGGCCACATCCAGGAACCTTGAGCGCATCAATGACCTTCTGGGCGAGGTGACAAGGCAGAGAAACGACCTGAGATCCCAGGCGAACAGGGCCAGGAAATATCAGGAACTGCGTAAAGAAGTTCATGAGATCTCCAGGATTCTTTCTACATGTGAACTCAACAAGATTGCCACGCTCAAGGGGGCACAAGAGGCTGAGCTCAAGGATATGGAGGCCGGGTTGGGCCGTGTTGAGACCCAGCGGGCCGTTCTGGTGGAGAAGATGGGTGCGTATGAAGCCGAATGTACCCGGATGAAAACCGAAATGGAATCTCTGTCATCACGTTTAAGCGCTGCCGAGTCCAAGCAGTTACTGGCAAAGCAGGAGATAGAGGCATCCGAGGCGCGGCTTAAAGACATGACCTCTACCATGTGCATGCTTACCCAAAACGTGGAGGACAGCCGCAAGTCTATTGATGAGGAGGAGGTGAAGACCGCAGACCTTGAGCAGGAACAAAGCGGCCTCACATCAGAGATAGAGGTTATACAGGCGCACATTGCACAACTACAGGCAGGGCATGACGATCTTGGGAGGGAATATGATGCGCTTGAGTGGGAATACAACGAAAAGAGGACGGGGCTCTTTGAGACTATCGGAGATGTACGCTCACTTGAGCAGCATATTCTTGAGATCCAGGACCGCCACAAGGAGGTGACCTCCGCCATTAAAAGGAGGCAGCAGGACCTTTGTGCTTCATACGAGTCCGCTGAAACGCTTTCGCATGAGCTTACAAATATTGAGATGGAGATTTCCCGCAGGAACGATGACATGCCGGCCCTCCGGCATCAGATCGATGATAAAACCGCAGAAATGAATGCCGCCAAGTCCCGTATTGATGGTTGTACACAGGCCCTGATCGATCTTGAAAAGACTCATGCCGAGATCCTCGCCAAGCTCTCTGTTCTCGGCAGGATCCTCGATGCGCAATCCTCTCCGGCGAAAGGCCCTGACAAAGGGCACCTGAACGGGGCAAAGAAGGTATCGGATCTCCTCAGCGTCCGGGCCGGGTTCGAGACCGCGGTCGGGAGATCCATGGGGACTGCGTTGGACTACCTGATATTCCGCGATCATGAAGAGATCTTGTCGCTTAAGGAGTTCGAAACGAAAAGCCCCGGCTTTGTGATCGAGCGACCCCATATTGATAATCATGTGCAGGGCCCTCCTCCTGGAAGCAGTGGCGTGCTGGGGCACCTCAAGGATTTTATCGAGACCCATGACGGCTATGCGGATCTTGTGCATGCACTTTCCCAGAACATGTGGGTGGTCGAAGGACTTGATGCGGCCATCAAATTGTGGAGGCAGGGTGAGCGTTCATGCAGTTTCGTCACCATGGACGGGATGATCCTGGAACCCACGGGTGTCATCAGGACCACACAGGAACACACGAAGTATGCGGACGTGCTCAAGGCAAAGGCCGAGATGAAGGAACTGGGTGAACGAAGGCATACCACCCAGGCGGATATGGAGCAGCAGCAGCAATTGCTCCGGCAGGCCAAACAGGAGCTTTTCGATCTTGCGGCGGAGCACGATAACGCTCTTGCTGCGCTGAGCTTTCTGGAACGGGAGATAGCGGCCTTTGTTGAGAAAAAAGGGCGCACCCTCGCCCAGAAGGAGAGGATCCTCGACCAGCAGCGCACCTATGAGGCAGACCTCGCCCAGACAAATGATCTTGCAGCCAGGCTTGACACTCAGGCAGCTTCGTGTGCGCAGCAAAAGGTTACCCTTGGAGCTGAGCGGATGAAGCGGGAGGAGGCCCTCAGGGAGATTGATGAAAGAAAGAATGCATCGAGGCTGGAGCTTACCACGATGCAGACCCAGATGCAGGTGGCCAGGGAGCGTCTTAATGATCTGAAGGTCATCTTCGCAGAGAAGGCTGCAGCCATCAAGGCACTTCAAGAGGCTTTTGATAAGCGTAAACAGGCCATTGTAAAGGACCAGTCCAGGATTGATGAGCTTAAGGAAATCAGGTTTTCTGTGGAGCAGGATATGCTCGCAGCCGTGCAGGAGATGAAAGACGCACAGACTTTTATCGAAGGCCTCAAGATCTCATATGCAGCCCTCATGCCCGAATATGAAAAGACGCTGGGTCTTTTAAGGGCTGCACAGGAAGAAGACAGGATACTACGCAATACCATTGATGAGATGGAGAAAATGCGTTCCGAAGTCCTGTTAAAGAGGAAAGAATTCGAGATCGCCTATGCCATGAACCTCGAACGGATGGAAGGGAGATTCGGCCAAGGCATCCCCGAGATCCCGGATGTCTTTGATGCAGGGCAGGCTCGGCAAAGGGTCGGCGAGCTTGAGGAGCGCATAGAAAAGATGGGGCAGATCAATTTTGCCTCGCTGGAAGCCTTCGAGCAGGCTCAGAAACGATGGGAAGACCTCCACCGGCAGTATGAGGACATCATTCACGCAAGCACAAGGCTGAAAGAGGTGATATCGAGTATCGAACGCCAGAGTATCAAGGCCTTCACTGCAACCTTTGTTAAGGTGAAGGAGAATTTCCAGGAGATCTTCATTGCCATGTTCGGCGGAGGAAAGGCGGACCTTATCCTGGCCGAGGGAGACGAGATAGAGGCCGGCATCGAAATCTTTGCATCCCCGCCCTTCAAGAGACTTAAGGCCATGAGCCTCCTGTCGGAGGGAGAAAAGACCCTGTGCGCCATCAGCTTCATATTTGCCCTCTTCAAGGTCAACCCATCGCCTTTCTGCATCCTGGATGAAGTGGACGCACCTCTGGATGATGCCAATGTTATCCGGCTCAATCGTCTCATAAGGTCTTTCTCAGACGATTCCCAATTCCTTATTGTCACCCATAACAGGCACACCATGGAAACGGCTGATATCCTCTATGGTGTCACCTTTGATGTCCCGGGGATCAGCAAGGTGGTCTCCATGGTCCTGGAGGGATCACAGGGATAAAACAATTCTTCATTAAGGGAAAATATTTACCGTTCCCCCCTTTTCTTTCCCGAAAAACAGCTTGCGAGAGAGGTTTGATCCGTGCACATATATTGCAAGGAAATAACAAGAGGAATGATTCATGACGCGGGTTATCGCAGTTACATCCGGTAAGGGCGGAATCGGCAAGAGCAACTTCGTGCTCAATGTAGGCATAGGGCTCGCTGCAATGGATTCGAATGTGTTGATCCTGGATGCCGATCTTGGGCTGGCGAATCTCGATGTCCTCTTAGGCGTAAGGCCAAAGAGAACACTTGAGGATGTGGTGCTGGGAAGGTCAAGCCTGAATGATATCATCATCAAGACCGATTACCGCGTCGGTCTGATACCCGGGGCCTCGGGCATACCGGACTTGGCTGATCTCGGCAAGGAAAAGATCGGTATGCTCCTTGAGACTGTTAGGGAAATATCCCGGGACACCGACTTCCTCCTTGTCGACACCTCATCGGGTATATCAAGCGGGGTTATATCGTTCCTCATGGCTGTTCCCGAAGTTGTCGTCGGGGTGAGCGATGAGCCCACTAGCCTTACCGACGCCTATGCCCTTATAAAGGTGCTCAAACGTAACGGGTTCGAAGGCAGGATCTCGATGTTTGCAAGCCAGGTCAAGAACAGTACAGCAGGGCATACCCTCTACAAGAAGATATCGTCCGCGACCCAGAGATTCCTCGACATCCAGGTGGAGTTTTTGGGAAGCATCTATTCCGATGAAAAGCTCGTAAGGGCGGTAACCGATCAGGTCCCTGCCATCGTGAGGTTCCCCACCTCCGACATCGCACGCTGCTACCGGGTCATCGCCCTGACCATGCTCGGACAGAAGGGTGTCAGTGTAGACGTTGAAAGGCTCTGGTCCCGTCTCATCAACATGATCATGAAAGGGGCAAAACCCAAGGTGGCAAGGGCGGTATCTTTCAATGGAGAAGTCCCGGGCAAGGCCCTTGAGAAGACCTTCGAAGATATCCTGGATGAGCAGCGCAAAACCCGCCTCCTTCTGGAGCGCTTACTTACGAGGCTTGAGCAGGGATCTGCCAATACCAGAAGCCACAAGGGATATTCTGCGTGATAGCGGCCTTTGAGACCGCCTATGGACCTTTGTGGATATCGGGCAGCACCGAAGCCGTAGACGGCATTTCCTGGAATCCCTTGGACGGCATGAAACATCATGGCGAGTTGGATTGGATGCTTAAGGACCTCGATTCTTATTTTCTGGGAAAACTCAGCAGATTCCCGGGCGGGCTTCTGTTCATGGGAATAGGCACCCTGTGGGTTCGAACCCCTCAAATTTCACGACCTTTTGTGAGTTCTCAGCAGATGCTCTCGGTTATTGAACAGATACCCTACGGCACAACCATGACCTACTCAGATGTGGCATCGACCGCAGGAAAGCCCGGAGCTGCACGTGCCATAGGTGCCGTGTGCAGATCGAATCCCATACCGATCCTCATCCCTTGCCACCGTGTGGTAGGACAGTGCTCTCTTGGTGGATACACCCCTGGAATTCATCTGAAAGAGTTCCTCTTAAAGCATGAGGGAAGTCTCGAATAGACTTCAACATGATACGGCAAAATAAGAACTGAAAAACCTCAGGAATCCATTTGACAAAGAAGAGAGGCATGGCATAGGGAGATCGTGTGCTCAAGATTTATGCTGATGTGCCATCGAGGTGGTCCAGGTGAGGCCTCTCGTAGACTTGCACGAAAGACGAATCAGGTATGTAAGGGTCTCTGTCACCGACCGGTGCAATCTGAGGTGCAGGTACTGCATGCCAGAGGGTGGCATAGAGTGGGTCCCCCATGAGCAGATCATGACCTATGAAGATCTTTATCGCATCCTGAAGATATGCATCGGCAGGGGTGTTGAAAAGGTCAGGATAACGGGCGGGGAACCCCTGGTCCGCAAGGGCATAATCAATTTCATCGAGAAGGTGAATACGATATCCGGCCTTGCAGATCTATCGCTGACCACCAATGGTATCCTCCTGGAGCCTCTGGCACACAAACTGAAGCAGGCAGGTCTGAAGAGGGTCAATGTGAGCCTAGACACCCTTGATAAGAAAAAGTTTGCCTATATCACCAGGCTCGATGCCTTTGATGAAGTCATCAAGGGTATCAGCAGCGCCCTTACGTATGATCTAAGCCCGGTCAAGATCAATGTAGTGGCGATCCGCGGTTTCAATGACGACGAGATCCCCGAGTTCGCCGGACTCACCCGGACGCTCCCCGTAGAGGTACGCTTCATAGAGCTCATGCCCATCGGGTGCATTACCAAGTACCCTGGGCATGAAAACATCAGTGCCTCGGAAATCAAGGATTCCATAGAAAATGTTTATGGGCCTATGGAGCAGCTCAAGGGGGGGCTCGGCCCTGCCAGGATCTATCAAATACCAGGCGCTCACGGGAGGATAGGCCTCATCGGGTCTTTGAGCGAACGCGATTTCTGCGGGGCATGCAATCGGATACGCATAACTGCCAGGGGGTACCTGAGGCCGTGCCTTTTTTCCGAGGACCTGATCGATCTGCTTACACCCATGAAGGGCGGAATATCAGATGAAGGACTGGAAGGGCTTATCGAAGAGGGCGTCAGGAGAAAGCCTCCCTCCCACGGCATATGCAGGGGTATGAAACTGGTCCAGGAAGGTCCAAGGACAAAGATGTCTGATATCGGAGGATAAGGTGGTCAGGGTTGTAATTGGGCCTGCACAACTTCAAGGAGTTTATTGAAGGAGACGAGGTCTTTCTTGAAGAGGACCTTGTTGGTGTTCAGAAAAGACAGCCCTGAAAATTTTTCCTTCTCGGTCTCTTCAGAAGCCCATACTACTTTGCAATAAAGCGATATCTCTCCGACGTCATGGAGATCCTCTATGGCCAGCCTCACCACTGATCCCACCGGGATATGCACCCCTGAGATGCATACACCCTCTGCACTCGCATTCACTACAGTGATGGGCTTCACGTTCTCGCTGATCTCGACGGAGCCCCTCACCTCGGGAAAGGGTATTCTTTCGTATAGTCTCTTTTCCTTTTTACTGGGCATGGTTGCAAAAAAATACATCGTAGATGTATGTCTGTCAAGACCGTATACTTGGTCTCGATTACCATTACAAAAAGAGGTAAACTGTCCGCCATTGGAATAACTCAAAGGCTTTACAAAAGGCATATGCGCTTTATGAGCGGAGGGGCTATGGACTTCGATCTTACCGAACACCATCTGATACTCAAGGAAACCATCCGGCGGTTTGCCGCACAGGAAATTGCTCCAAGGGCCTCAGCCATGGACAGGGACGAGACCTTTGATGAACATCTCTGGGAAAAGGGCAGGGAGCTGGGGTTTGTCGGAATGGGCATAAGCCAGGAGTATGGGGGCAGTTTCAGTGATTTCCTATCGCTCGGCATCATGGCGGAAGAGGTGAGCAAGGTCGATCCGGGCGTTGCCGTTGTCTTTGGTGCCCATTCGGTCCTGTGCGGCAATAATATCGAGCGCAACGGCACGGATGAACAGAAGAACAAGTACCTCCCGCTGCTTGCATCGGGCAAGATGAGGGGTTGCATGGGTATTACGGAGCCGGGCGCAGGTTCTGATGCGCTGTCCATACGCACCAGGGCGCGTAAAGTTGGCAAAGGGTATGTGATCACCGGCAGCAAGATGTTCATATCGAACGCCCCATTTGCGGATGTAGCCCTCATCTATGCCACCACCGACCCTTCTCAGGGGGCCAAGGGGCTCAGTGCCTTTATCGTTGAAGAGACATTCCCCGGCTATACGAGGGGCAAGAAATTGTCCAAGATGGGGCTTAGATCGTCGCCCACAGGCGAGATCATTCTGGAAGATTGCCGTGTGCCGGAGGAAAATCTCCTGGGCGGGATTGAGGGTACAGGTCTTTCCGTCATGTTTTCAGGCCTTGACGTGGAACGTATCCTCTGGAGCGCTCAGGCCATCGGCATCGCACAGGCGGCCTTTGATGCCGCGCTCAAGTATGCAAAGGAACGGCAGCAGTTCACACAGCCCATCATCACCTTCCAGATGATCCAGGACAAGCTCGCAAGCATGCTCGTAGAGATCGAGGCCGCACGCCTGCTTGCATACAAGGGCCTTGCCTGCCTTGATAGCGGAAAGAAACGTCAGACCAGGATGATAGCTGCACAGGTGAAGCTCTATGCCTGTGAGATGGTGAACAGGATCACCTCGGAAGCCCTGCAGATCCACGGCGGTTACGGATACATGAAGGAATTCCCCCTTGAGCGGTACCTGCGGGACGGAAGGGCCTATGCAATCGGCGCCGGAACGACTGAGATCCAAAAACTCATCATCGGGGGTTATCTCATGGCCTGAGGCCCTCAAGGTAACCTTGATAATGGCAGGCCTTAAAAAGGCCAAAGTGATTTGCATACAATCATCTGCCCATTATTATTGATGGATAACTGTTCTGTTGCGCTATCCCCATGGTGACGAGGTCACATAAGACACTTGTGCAAAAGAGGGGCTATGATCAGAGATATCAAGAAGATGGCAGGGATGAACTATGATGTGTTGGTGATCGGCGGAGGCATCACCGGAGCCTTCATTGCCTGGGACTCTGCTCTGAGGGGGCTGAAGGTGGCCCTCATCGACAAAGGTGATTTCGGGGCAGCCACCTCGGCGGCTACGTCAAAACTCATCCACGGGGGCTTGCGCTATCTCAAGACACTTGAAGTTGGCCTGGTGAGGGAATCACTCCAGGAGCGCAGGATCATGGAGATCATCGCCCCACACCTCGTCTACCCCCTGCCCTTTGTTTTTCCGGGCTATGGCTGGGGTATGAGGGGCATGCCTGCCGCCGTTTCCGCCATGGTCTTTTATGACACGCTCTCCTATGACCGGAAGTGGATCAATGACGATGACAAGAAGATCCCCGGACATGAAAAATTCTCCGCCGATCAGATCCTTGCCATGGAGCCCATCCTTGACCCGGCAGAGCTCAAGGGCGGGGTCATCTATTATGACTGCCAGATGTACAGCCCCGAGAGGCTTACCCTGGAACCCATCCTCTCAGCCGCGGAATACGGGGCCGATGTCGCCAACTATGTGAAGGCCGAAGACCTCATCATGGATGGGAACCGGATTACGGGCGCGCATGTGGTGGAGCTGTTAACCGGCTCTGAATACGACATCAAGGCTTCCATCACGGTGAACGCTGCAGGCCCGTGGGCCGATCTCATCTTGGGAAAGATCAGGGGGAGGAAGCACCACGGCCTCATCCGCTCCAAAGGCATTCACATCATCACAAAACCTCTGCACAAGGATCATGCCCTGGTCCTTCAGACGAAGACCGGCAGGCATTTCTTTATCATACCCTGGAGGGGATTCAGCCTCATCGGCACCACGGATGACGTCTATAAGGGCCACCCGGATGACTTTAAGGTTACCGAGGCTGATATGGGTGATTTCTTAGGCGAGGTCAATGCAACCGTCCCTGCCGCCAGGCTCACCAGGCAGGACATCGTGTATCAGTACGGGGGGCTGCGTCCCATTGTCGAGAAGGAGACGAGTGTCGAGGTGGAGGTCTATGATGCCTCCCGTAAGTACGAGCTCTACGATCATGAACTCGACGAAGGGATTCAGGGGTTCGTCACTGCCATCGGCGGCAAATATACTACTTCCCGCAACATGGCCAAACAGCTTGTTGATATGATCTTCACCAAGCTTCACCGGGAGGCTGTGCCCTGCCAGACCCATACAACGCCCCTCTATGGTGGAGAGATGGGGAGGTTTTCCAGTTTTGTTGAGCGGGCCAAGATCCTTAAGGCCGGAGATCTCGATGATAATGTTATCGAAAATCTGTGCCGTAACTACGGCAGCCGCTACCAGAATGTCATTCAACTTGCTGAAAAAAAGAAGCACGTATCCGCCATCTGTGAGTCCTTCCCGGACATCTGGGCCGAGGTAGTCTATGCCATCAGGGCTGAGATGGCCGTTTCCTTAAGTGACGTGCTCTTCCGCAGGACCGGCCTATGCACGCTCGGCAACCCGGGTACTTCCATCATTGAAGAGGTTGCGGATGTGATGGCCAAAGAACTCAAGTGGAAGAAGGCCAGGAAAAACCAGGAGATTGATAAGGCCTTGGATGTGTTTACCATCAGAGCTGAATGAGCGTGCATGACGTGAAGCATTGAATGAAAGGCAAGAGGGTCCTCCTCGTCAATCCGTGGATCTATGACTTTGCTGCCTATGACCTGTGGGCAAAGCCTCTGGGGCTGCTCTTCATCGGCGCCCTTTTGAGAAAGAACGGGTGCGGGGTGGACTTTATTGACTGCCTGAAGGCAGACAATGATCTTATGAAGAAACCGGGCGGACATGGAAGATTTCCTCGCACAATCATACCCAAGCCGCCTGCCCTCAAGACAATTCCGAGGAATTACGCAAGGTATGGTATTACACCCGAGGCATTCCTCCATGAGCTTGAGAAGGTAGCTAGGCCCGATGCAGTACTGGTCACATCCATGATGACCTACTGGTACCCGGGGGTGTTCGATGCCATCGGGATTATCAAGAAATACCTCCCCGGAGTCCCTGTAATCCTGGGCGGTGTATATGCGACCTTGTGCACAAGGCATGCCGAGAATTTCTCCGGTGCGGATTATGTTTTGACCCATGAGGGGGAGCGCAAGGTCCTTAAGCTTTTAGAGGAACTTTTGGGTCATACCCCTGTGTATGTCCCTGACATGAACGATCTGGATATGATGCCCTACCCGTGTTTCGACCTTGTCCCGGATCTGCGTTATGTATGCATCAGAACTTCCCGGGGATGTCCGTACCGCTGCACCTACTGTGCCTCCCCTTATCTGTGCGGATCTCAGCGACTGAGGGACCCGGTCATGACGGCAGATGAAATCGAGTTCTGGAACCGTGAACATGGGGTGCATGACGTTGCCTTTTATGATGATGCCCTGCTCACCCCTTCCCTCCATGCCCGAGCCCTGCTCCATGAGCTCGCTTCCAGAAACCTCGGCGTAAGGTTCCATTGCCCCAACGGGCTTCATGCGAGGGAAATCAACCGGGAGACAGCCACGCTCATGAGGCGGGCAGGATTTGTCACCATCAGGCTCGGGCTTGAGACGACAGACCCATTGAGGCAGCGTACAAGCGGCGGCAAGGTGACAAACAGCGAATTTATCCGAGCCATGGAGAGCCTGCACAAGGCAGGGTATGATTCGGAAGAGATCGGGGTTTACATCCTTTGCGGGTTGCCGGGACAGGAGGCCTCAGAGGTGATGGATGCGGTCAGATTTGTCAAAGAATACGGCGGCAGGCCCAGGCTTTCTGAGTATTCACCCATACCTCATACTAAGCAGTGGGAGGAGGCGAAGAGATCGAGCCCGTACCCCTTAGAAGAGGAGCCCCTGTTCCAGAACAATACCCTGTTGCCCTGCAGGTCGGATCGATTCACGTACGAGCAGTACCAGGATATCAAGATAACCCTCAAGGAATTTGATACGAAGGTCTTTTGATATGTTCAGGCGGACATTGCCTGGAAACCCTTGATGATGGCAGTGAGCACGTCATTGACCGGTGTCTCGATGCCATGCTCCCGGCCGTATCTGCCGATGGCCCCGTTCAGGGCATCTATCTCGGTGAGCCTGCTGCCTTTAGCCATGTCCTGGAGCATGGAGGACCGATGTGTTGCCGTGGGAGGGAGCTGAATCTCTGTCAGGATCTTATAATATGCATCAGCGTTTTCATAGGGCAGCTTCACCCCCTTTGCGAGGGCAACTCCAAAGATCTCATGGATGATCTCCCGCATGACTTTCATCACTTCGGGGGCTTCCTTAAGGCGGCCGTAAGGCACATTCAATATGGCGCCCAGTGCATTCAGGGAGCAGTTGTAGAGCACCTTCCCCCAGAGGAACGACGCGATATCATCACAGAGTGCACAGGGTATCCCTGCATCATTGAGGTGGTCACAGACGAGTTGGATCGGGGCGAGGGGTGCAGTTCCGGACGGCGAGCCCAAGAGCACCTTGTCGGCATAGACTGTCACCCGAGCGGTGCCGGGCCTTTCGACCTCGGCTCCGAAGATGACACGGGCCCCCACGGTTCTTTCCCACCCGACGGCCCCGGCAATGGCCTCCCAGTTTCCCAGCCCGTTCTGGATGGAAAAGACGAGCGTCCCTTCATGGATGAAGGGAAGTGTCTGAGAGATAACCTCTTCGGTGTGGTATGACTTCACGCTGAGCAGTACGATATCGAAGCTGCCGGACAAACCCTTTGTTCCATAATATGCCTTCACGCTGTCGAGCCTATGCTCTCCCCAGATGCCGGTAATCGAAAGACCCTGCTTCTTAAGGGCAAGCAGATGATCATCCGCGCCTACAAAGGTCACATCATGGCCGTGTTCTGCGAGCAACCCCCCGAATATACTCCCGAGGGCGCCTGCGCCCATCACCAGGTATTTCATGTAAGCCCTCTCATCCGGCCATAGCGAGAATTTGCCCGTGTGCCGGATATTCCATACCAGAGGGGGCCGTGTGCTGCAACCGCCACTTCAGGTATCCATGGATGGATGCAATGGCATCCTGGGGGGTCCGGTAGACCGCGAGTCCGGCATCTCTAAAGATCGAGAACATCCTGATCCGCACCTCCTCGATGTCGAGGATATTTTCCGTAAACTGCGAGAGGATGGGAATGACCGGTTTGTCGATCTTCAGCGCCGCCTCGACGATGGCATGGGGACCGCTCTCGATCTGGTCTTTCTGGAAGGATGTTATGAAATCCAGCGAGAAGTAGGGGATAATGGCATCGATGTTTTCATCCCCCGCCATGGCCTCGATGGTATGGGCCATGATGGTGAAATCGAAGCCGTAGAACCCAAGATCCACGGGGTTCGTGGTGCTGGTGTTCACGTTGCTGATGCGCTCGCTGATGCGTCTTTGGATTCCATCTGAGAGCTCCGGAAGCGATAAAGCGGCCAGAGAGGATATATCGGTGAAGAGCACGGATGTCCCTCCGCCTGCACCCAGGAAGCCGAGTCGGGATCCGGACGGTGTCCTCTCGGCAATGGCCATCATGGTGAGGTCCACCATCTGCTCGAAATTGACTGCCTCGATACCATAATATTGCCTCATGACAGCAGTCCATATTTCATGGCTTGCTGCCATGGCCCCCGTGTGGGAGGCCGCGGCCTTTGCCCCTTGTTCGGTGATCCCGCCTTTGAGGATGATCACAGGCTTTTTTGCAGTCGTCTTTTTCAAGGCCTCCATAAAGCGCCTGCCGTTCTTTATGTCTTCAATGTAGGCTGCAATCACCCTGACGGTGTCATCATCGGCCAGGTATTCCAGATAATCCTCCACCTTCAGGTCGATTTGGTTCCCGTATGATACCACCTTGTTCAGATCGAGTTTGCGGGAATTGGCCATACGCATGAAGTTGTGCGTCATGCCCCCTGATTGCCCGAGAAAGGCCACCTTACCGATCCCGGTAAGAGGCGATTTGGGGACGTCACAGGTAACGGCGGACCCCGTGCAATGAACCCCGATGCAGTTGGGACCGATGATCCTGGTCCCTCCCTTGTGTGCTGCTTTAAGAAGGGCCTTCTCGAGTTCCACATTTCCGATCTCGGAAAAACCGGAGGTGAAGAAGTGAATGAATTTGATGCCCTTGCGCGCTGCCGCCTCTACCGTTTCCAGGGCCTTGCCGGCAGGTACGCTTACAATAGCTAAATCTACGGGTTCCGGGATATCATCCAGGGTGGGATATACCTTGACCCCACTGATCTCTGTATACTTGGGATTGACCGGGTATAGCCTTCCCTTATAGCCTGCCATCTGGAGTATTTGGTAATACGGCATCTTGCCGCCCCCCAGATGGGGAGATGCACCGACTACCGCGACGCTCTCAGGGAAAAAAAGCCTTTGAAGATCCATATGTACTCCTCTTCTATGTTGCACAGAATGTGTTATGATCATAGCATAATACCAAAACAATGGTAGGACTACCAGTATTTTGTCTTGGGTATTGCGATGGTGATAAATACACAGGAACGTGAAAAGGGCTTGAATCTTTCTTGGCGAACCTCTAGATCTTACACCAATGTATCAGGGACCAGTCCATTTTATGACTATTCGCATAACGTTACCCGTCAGGTCCATTTATGCACGGCTTGGCTTCAGGAAAGGGGTGACCGAGCTCAAACCAGCTGAGAAAGAGAAGGTGGACAAGACCATTGAGGAAGCAAAAGATATTGTTCATCTCAAAGGGGCTGCCCGCATAATTGGTATATTGCAGGTTGATCATGTTGGGATCGAACTCGAAGACGGGATCATCCTCTCGAGCAGCTCTCTCGCTCGGATGCTTTCAGGATGTACTCAAGTCCTGCTCATGGGAGCGACGGCAGGGCAGGATATTATGGATGCCATTGCTCAAGCCACATCATCTGACAATCTTACCCGTGCGGTAGTGCTCGATGCGGTTGCCAGCGAGATGACCGATGGAGCGCTGGACTGGATTACGGATTATGTAAATCAGGATCTTGTGAGGCGGGTGCAACATCTCACAAAAAAGCGATTTTCCGCCGGTTATGGTGATTTTCACCTGGAGAACCAGAAAGCCATGTATGATCTGCTCCGCATGGAGACCATCGGGGTGTCTATTACGGATAGATGCATCCTCATCCCGGAAAAGAGCGTCACCGCCGTAGCCGGAGTGGCTGCACTGAGATAGATTATGCAGGTTTGCAAGTGAGGTTTTTTGCGTGAACACAAAACTCAAGATTCAAAAGAAGATACGGCAAGGGCTGGTCATTCTGGATGGGGCTACCGGCACCCAGCTTCAGGCGCTGGGCATGTCCGACGGGGAGTCGCCGGAGATGTTCGGCATTAAAAATCCGGAGGCCATCAAGGCCGTGCATCAGGGTTACCTGGAAGCGGGCTCGGATATTATCTATACCTGTACCTTTGGTGCGAACCGGTACAAGCTCCCACAGTATGGCCTCAGCGATGTTCATGAAGTGAACAAAAGGCTTGCAGCCATCGCCAGGGAAGCGGCCGGAAAGAGAAGGCTTGTGGCAGGAGATATCGGCCCTACGGGCCGATTTGTGGAGCCATTCGGGGACTTAAGTTTTGAGGATGCCGTTGCCTGCTACAAGGAGCAGGTACAAGGACTTCTGGCGGGTGGGGTTGATCTCTTTGTGATCGAGACCATGATCGACATCCAGGAGACAAGGGCAGCGCTGATTGCCATAAAGGAGGTCTCGGACCGGTTCACCATCTGTTCCATGACCTTTGATGCCTCCGGCAGGACCTTAAACGGTACGGATCTTTTATCAGCGCTCATCACATTACAGGCACTCGGAGCGGACGTGGTAGGGTGCAACTGTTCGGCAGGGCCGAAAGAGATGATCCCTCTGATCAGACAGATGAAACCCTATGCAAAGGTACCACTCGTTGCAAAACCCAACGCAGGGCTTCCCAAGCTTAAAGAGGGGAAGGCATTTTTTGAAATGGGTGCTGAAGAATTTTCCAGCTTCGGACCCGCATTCGTGGATGCCGGAGCCAGACTGCTCGGTGGCTGCTGCGGTACGACTCCGGAGCATATCAGGATGCTTCGAAAGATTTGTGACGGGCGAGAGCCGCAACCACCTCGGGTAAAATCCATAGGTGCAGCCAGCTCGCATGCAAAGACGGTAATGTTTGACAGAGGCGGGCCGCTCATCATCATCGGCGAGCGTATAAACCCGACAGGGAAGAAGGATCTCCAACAGGAACTCCTGCAGGGAAAGGTTTCTCTTGTGAGTTCATATGCCAGGGACCAGGTAAAAAAGGGTGCATCCATCCTTGATATAAACGTCGGCATGCCGGGACTCGATGAAAAGGGCGCTTTGAGGGAGGTTGTGAAGCAGATTGCACTGACCACCGATGCCCCCTTGTGCATAGACACATCGCGTGTCGATGCCCTTGAGGCCGCGCTGAGAGTTTATCCGGGACGAGCACTGATCAATTCCATTTCAGGAGAGGAGAACACCCTTGATGAACGGTTGAAGCTCGCCGCATTCTATGGGGCCATGTTCATCCTCCTGCCCATCGCCGGCAGGGCGGTGCCGAAGACATCATCCGAGCGTAGAAAGATCATCAAGGACGTCTATGCCAAGGCTCTCCGGTATGGATTCACGAAAGATGATATCATCGTGGACGCACTTACCATGGCTGTATCCGCCGATGGTGCGGCTGCCCTGGAGACACTCAAGACGATTGACTGGTGTAACGGTACGTTCGGTGCAAAGAGCGTTGTGGGGCTCTCGAATGTCTCCTTTGGTCTGCCTGAGAGAAAGTGGGTAAATGCAGCGTTCCTGGCTATGGCGATCAGCGGCGGCCTGACCTGCGCCATAGCGAATCCGGAAAGTATCGAGCTCATGAGCATCAAAAAGGCCTCAGATGTACTTGCCGGAAGGGACAAGGATGCATCTGTCTTTATCGGCTTTTTCAGCGGCCCCAAGGGGCAGGCACCGGATCCTGAGAAAGAGGCACAGGATAAAACCTCCAAAGAAAGGATCTACCAGGCCGTTATTGAAGGGGATAGGGATGGGATTCAGGCCCCTATTGATAAAGCTATTGCTGAAGGGTCGAGCGCCCGGTCTCTGGTTGATGAGCTCATGGTCCCTGCCATCCGGAAGGTCGGGGAGCTCTACGAGAAGAAGACCTACTTTCTGCCTCAGCTCATTGCCAGCGCCGAAACCATGAAGCGCGGCTTCGAGCACCTTGAGCCCCGTCTCAATGAGGAAGGGATATCTTCTGCCGGAAAAGGGACTATCATGCTTGCAACAGTCAAGGGTGACATCCACGATATCGGGAAGAATATCGTGGGGTTGATGCTGAAAAACAATGGGTTTCATGTAATCGACCTGGGCAAGGATGTGGATCATGAGGCATTACTTGAAGCCGCAAGGAAACACAATCCCGACATTATCGGCCTTTCGGCCCTCATGACCACCACTATGGTAAATATGCAGGAGGCCGTGCGAACTATAAAGGATTCCGGGATAGGTTGCGACTTCCTTGTAGGAGGTGCCGTGGTGACAGCCGACTATGCCGCCTCCATAGGTGCCAATTTCGCCAAAGACGGTGTTGAAGCAGTCCGAGTGGCAGAATATTTAATCAGTTTGAAGCGGAATACGAACATTTGAATACGTTTTAGGTTCAATGGTCTGACTGCGCGGTTTTGTTGATTGAAGCGATTGATAGAGGACCAGAGGCGATATCCTACTTTCCCTTCAGGAGCTCGTCGATCTTATCTTCGGCCGAATTGCATTGCCAGCACCCGATGTTGCCGTTCTTTGACACTACGACCTTGGTGGGCACACCCCTGACGCCGTATGTGCGCGCAACCGTTGCATCGTTGTCAATGAGGATAGTGTAAGGCAGAGAATATTTCTCTGCAAAAGAGGCCACCTTTTTGGGGCTCTCCATTACATAAATTGATATAAGCTCGAAGTCCTTGCCTTTCATGGCGGTATGGAGCTTTTTCAGGTTCGGAATGTCTTTTTTACAGTACGGACACCATGTGGTAGTGAAGTCCAGGAGCACCACCTTGCCCCGATAGTCCTTCAATGATCTGACCTTTCCGCTGAGATCCTTCAGGGAGAAGTCGGGAGCCATGGTAAAGTCCTGTCTCGTACCGATCTTTTGGTCATCCGTGTCGCTGCCTTGTACATCGCCTATGTTCATGAAGAGTGCGGCTGCAATAAATAGGGCAGATAAGAGACTTGCCAGACAGATCTTCTTTTTCATGGTGAGAGGACTCCTTTTCAAAGCATGAATTTACCCGCAGTGATAAGAAAATATTCACCCACTGCAATGAAGATGTAACCAAAGAGCTTTTGGATACGGACCATCCATGAGCCCGACTTGGGGAGGCTAGTCAAAAGGGCTGTGAACGTACCCAGGAGTATGAGGATTGTCCCCATACCGAAGGCAAACACAAAGAGCAGGGCCATTCCAAAAACGATGTTCTGTTTTGTTGCCACATAACTCAAAAGCACGGCCAGCACGGGCGCGGAGCAGGGGCTCATGATAATACCCGATGCGATGCCCAGGAGCAGCGCCCCGAGCATGCCTTTTCTCCGGGTAGTGAACATCGGGCTGTTGAAGAAGCGTGGCAGGGGGATAAAGAAGACATCAAGCATGGAAAGCCCCATGAGGATGAAGATATTTGCCACGACCAGGTTTGTCCATGGGCTGGTCTGGATGGCACCGAAAAAACTTCCCGTAAGCCCGGCGATGCTGCCCAAGACCATATATGTCAGCGATGTCCCGAGTACGTACACCGATGAAAGGAGAAAGCCGTTCATACGCGACCCCCTACCCTGGGACCCAATGAAAGAAACAGTAACGGGGATGAGGGGATACATGCATGGAGTGAAGCTGACGAGGACACCGCCGATGTATGAAGAGAGAAGGGCAAGAAGCATGGATCCTCGAAGATATGTGTCAAGGCCGCTGGTCAGATTCTCAAACATGGGGGCTCTTTTCGTAACTTGTCAAAAGCTCTACTTCCAGAAATGAATCTAGCACAAAGCAGACCTTTAAGGAATTCGATAAGAAATAGATCCATCATCTATTCACACAGCAGTTGCCTTTGGTCCTTCATCCTTTGCCGGTTTTGCTTATATAGATCATAATTAAAGTATTGACAGCTAGATTTGTTAATAGTAATTATTATCATTAAATAGAGCTTTTTTGTTATTCCTCAAAGGTTTTTAGCTATTGGTGATCAGATGATAAAAAAACAACAGAGGATGACTAGGCAGAGGATGATTATCCTCGACGAATTAAGTAAGGTGAGAAGCCATCCCACGGCCTATGAAGTCTATGAGATGGTCAGATCGAGACTCCCACGGATCAGCCTCGGCACGGTGTATAGAAACCTTGAACATCTCTCTTCAAACGGGCAAATCCGGAGGCTCGACCTGGGAGTAGGGCAGAGGAGATTTGATGCAGTAACGGATGATCATATGCATATCAAGTGCCTTTCCTGCGGCAGGGTAAATGATGTTCCCTTGAATCCATCCATGGAGATAACTACTATTAAGGGCATTGTGTGCAGCCAGAGCGGTTATGAGGTCTTGGGTTGCGGGATGGACTTCCTGGGTATTTGTCCCAACTGTAAAAAGGCTGAACGAACGAAAGATTAATGGATCAAAGGTATATTCACAAACAATAAAACGAATACTACTCTTAAGGAGGAACACCATGGGAAAGTTAAAGGATTCACGGACGGAAAAGAATCTATTGGGATCATTTGCCGGAGAATCCCAGGCTCGCAACCGGTACACATATTTTGCCAGCCAGGCCCGGAAAGAGGGCTTCATGCAGATAGCCGACATCTTCGAAGAGACCGCAAGCCAGGAGAAAGAGCACGCCAAAAGATTCTTTAAGTTTCTTGAGGGCGGAGAAGCGGAGATCCAGGCAAGCTTTCCTGCCGGTGTCGTCGGCACGACCCTGGAAAACCTCAAGGCGGCTGCTGCTGGGGAGCACCATGAGCAGACCGTGTTGTACCCGGGATTTGCCAAGACAGCCCGCGACGAAGGTTTTGAAGTCATTGCAAAGGTCTGGGAGGCCGTCTCGGTAGCAGAGAGACAGCATGAGAAACGATATAATGATCTTGCCGCAAATATTGAGGCTGGAAGGGTCTTTAAAAGAGACAAGTCAGCGGTATGGAGATGCCGCAACTGCGGGTATCTCTTTGAGGGCACCGATGCCCCTGCCGCCTGCCCGGCCTGCGCCCACCCGAAAGATTATTTCGAACTCCTCGGAGAGAACTGGTAAAGACAAGCGCAGCGAACCAAGCCCCGAGCACACATCGAAGATATTCCTTGGGGCTTGGTTTGTCCTTAGGCAGGCTCAGATCCACTTCAAGAATCCTGCAAAGACGACCAGGGACACCGCGTTGATCGCGAAGAGCGTGCCGATGAAGAGCCGTTGTTTCTTAGGCGGCCAGTCATAGGCATAGAATGCCGCCAGGAAAAACGGTATATAGACCGTGATGAAGACCGGGAATGCCCCCCACCAGGGCCAGACCCAGACAAAGGTGGGCGTCTTGACCAGGAAGATCTCGAGGATCGAGGCGAAGGCGGCATTCCCGATGGCAAAGACAAGACGGTTGTTGATGCCGAGAATTTTCATATTCGGGTCTTGGGGAAGGAGCTTGCTCAAGACAAGACCCGCAATGGAGAACATGAGGCTGATCTCCACGCCAACCCCCACCAGGATCAGAAACGCAGTGCCGGTGGGAACAGTCCAGAGTGCATGCCCGGAGAAGTGCTGGATCAGGGCATTGACGATCTCCACAAACCAGTGGACCATATACAATGACAGGCCCGCTGCGATCCCCTTCCAGTTTTTCTGGGAGGCCTCGTTGATATAGACATAGAGCGTCAAGGCGAAAAGCGTGATCACGTACCATTGGAAAGGGTTGCCCGATCTCAGGATGGAAAGCGCCATAGCCGTTGCTTCCGGATGATTCATACAAACCTCCTGGAATTACAAGATGAACGGATGATATTCTTGTTCAGTCATTCAGGCAAGCATGCTCATGAAAATATGGTCAAAGGGTAGTCTGCCAAGGCACGGGCACCGGTAAAAGAGTCTTGTGCATCAGCCGATTTTTTTTAAGGTATTCAGGTATTGCTTTACGAGCTCCACATACATCTGTTTGCCCGCCAGCATGACCTCTTGGTATGTTTCATTGATGTCGCCCTTTTCTATAGCAGGAGATCCTGCATAGAGCTTATAGTCAGGGACAACCTGGTTCTTCTTTATCAGAGAGTGCTCTGCAACAATAGACCAGCACCCTACCTGGGCATTATCACCAAGGGTGGAGTTCATACCGATCACCGCATAGTCTTTGATGATACTGTTATGTACCATTGCCAAATGGCCGATGGTCACCTGTTGTCCAATGGTGACCATGGAAGGTGTATGGATGACGACGCCATCTTCTATGGCGGTTTCATCGCCGATGACGATAGTCCCGAAATCTCCCCTGAGAATAGAACAGGGGCCGATCCAGCAGTTCTTTCCTATACGCACGTCCCCTATTATCTCCGAGCTGGCGGCAATCCATGTCCCCGCGCCCACCTGAGGGGTTTTGCCATTGAATTCGAAGATCGCCATAAATTCCTCCGTCCCATGGTAAAGATTTTTACGTATTGTAGCCTGTTTTGATCTCTGTTGTCACCGGCCATGATAATGACAGCACAGTGTGAGATGAAACCATATGTGTCGCATAACTGCCTTTAAAGATAGATGAAAAAATGTCGATAAGGGATATATTCATTATATGTTGTATTGAATTTCATAGGAGGCATTGGAACATAATGTTCCTGAAATATAAGGAGGTTATAAGTAATGTATCATCCGGACCAAGGATACAGCGAATTGGTCTTAACAGATGATCAGCATTCCCGATTCTTAAAGCCAGCTAAGTTAGATCGTCTCAATAAGACTCATGTCCAAGGGGCATTTGTCCGCTCCGGTGCCAGTGTCCTCATCTGGCTGCTCACATTGGCAGCATACTGGGTCGGTGTAATCAGCAAGGCATCTTTTGAAGGAGCAAGCGTATTTAATGCCTATATCATCCTGATGAATATCCCCATGCTTGCGATGATGAGACGCATCAGGGGGAAAATGCTCTATGAGTTTTGTTCATATCTCATAAATATCTTTGAAATAATAGGTTATACCGGCTTTATTTATTTCGTTGGCGGGTTTCGGTCTACCTGCCTGACACCTATTTATGCAGCTATGATCTTCTACGTGGGGGTTCAGGCCCCCATGCGTTATCCGCTCATCATGGCATTTTTTTGCTCGTTGTCATTCTCTACCGTGGTGACCCTGGAGCACTTCGGCTATATCCCCCATCAGAATATGATCTTCGAATATAACTATCAATGGAACATGGTTCTCTTTATTCTCGGTATCTTTACCGTGGTACTCTTCGTGATCGCATTGATGGCATCCTACACGTCTAAAGTCCTCAGGACGGCAAAAATAAAGCTCAAAAAAAATATCTTGGCTCTGGAGATGACCAACAAGAAATTACGTCAGGAGATCGATGAGCGGATCAAGGCGGAGATGGCGCTTTGGGAGAGTGAGGAGAAGCTCCATGACATATTTGAAAATGTGCCGGATGCCCTTTTTTCGCATGACCTGGAAGGGAACTTCATCGAGGTGAATGGAGGCTTCAAAAAGTCGTTCGGATTAAATGAAGACACCCCATTCCCCGCAGGGTTGAATATAAGGGATCTTATCCCTGACAGGTATAAGGCACTGGCAGATAAATACCTCATCGAGATCATGCAAAAGAACAGGAGCGAGGGACTCATCAGCATCAAGACTATTAACGGCAAGGAGCGGATCTTTGAGTACAGGAACTCGCTCATCAGAGAAGAAAGCGGAATCCCGAGAGGGGTTCGAGGCTCGGCGCGTGATATAACAGAGAGACTGATCGCCGAACGGGAAAGGCTGAAACTCCAGGACCAACTCCAACGGGCACAGAAGATGGAGGCCATCGGACTGTTAGCCGGAGGTGTCGCACATGACCTGAACAACATCCTGTCAGGTTTGGTGACCTATCCCGAACTCCTGTTGATGGAAATCCCTGATGATAGCCCATTAAGAAAACCGCTGGTCACAATCCAGAAGTCGGGAGAGAAGGCCGCTTCTATCGTGCAGGACCTCCTTACCTTGGCCAGAAGAGGGGTACCCATATCAGAGGTGCTGAATGTAAACCAAGTCATCAACGAATATTTAACAAGCCTGGAGCATGAACGCATCATGACCATGAACCCCCGCATAGATGTCGAGGTATCCCTTGAACCTGATCTGATGAACATCATGGGATCACCGGTACACCTGTTCAAGTCCGTCATGAACCTGGTGGCTAACGCCGTGGAGTCCATGCCTTATGGCGGTACAATCACCATAGCTACATCGAATAAATATATCGACAGGCCTTTGCAGGGATACGATACCCTTGAAAAGGGCGATTATGTCATCCTGACCATTACAGATACGGGAATCGGTATGAGCGAACAGGATCGGCTGCGCATCTTTGAGCCGTTCTATACCAAAAAGGCTATGGGTAGGAGCGGCACCGGACTGGGCATGTCGGTTGTATGGGGCACGGTAAAAGATCATCAAGGGTACTTGGAAGTACAGAGTGAACCTGGGATCGGTTCCGCCTTTACCCTATACTTCCTTTCTACATCGGAGCAGATTTTGCAACATGATGACCAATTCCCCATTGATGAATATAAGGGCAATGGCGAAAAGATCCTTGTCGTGGATGATGTGAAGGAACAGCGGGAGATTGCTGCAAAGATCCTTGAACGTCTTGGGTATCATGTAGAAACGGTTTCAAGCGGCGAAGAGGCCTTGGAATTCATCAAAGATAATGGTGTTGATCTGCTGGTCCTGGATATGATCATGAACCCTGGAATCGACGGGCTCGAGACCTACAAGCGGGTCCTCGAGATAAACCCATCCTTGAGGGCAGTGATTGCAAGCGGATATTCCGAGACCGACAGGGTGAAGGAGGCCATGAAGATCGGTGCGGTTTCGTATATCAAGAAACCCTATCTCTTTCAGAAGATCGGCGTGGCAGTAAAAGAGGCACTTGCCCGTAAGGCGGCTTGATCTTTGGTAGTATATTTCCTTCACGATATGTCTGAATGAAGCCTAAGGATCCCTCCCTAGAATTGTGAGACTATGTTAAAACAATCTTCTCAAAAGTGAGAAGCCCTTAAACTCATCGATCAGAATGGGTATGAATGAAGTGAGATCCTCCACGATGCAGTAGTGGGCCACACGGAAGATGGCTGCATTCGGATCACTGTTGACGGCCACGATGTTCTGGGATTTCTTCATGCCCGAGACATGTTGGATGGCACCCGAGATGCCGCAGGCGATGTAAAGCTTCGGCGAGACGGTCTGTCCCGTGGTGCCGATCTGGTGAGAGTATTCGAGCCAACCCGAGTCACATACCGAACGAGAAGCCCCCACTGCAGAACGGGGGAAGATCTCTGCCAACTCATTTATAAGGGATATGTTTTCCTTTTTCCCTACACCCCTGCCTGCGGCAACGATCACCTCGGCATCATTGAGATTGCTGTCGCGATGTTCGGATTCTTTTATGCCGAGGGTCTCGGTCTTCAGGGGAGGCACAGACGCCTGAAGCATTCGTACCGATCCCGGAGAGTTACTCTCCGAAACAGAAGCAGGGAACGATCCGGCCAGAACGGTGAGGACAGCAGAAGGGGTATCCGGGATGATGTCGGCCGTGAACCGCCCCTGGTATAGGGACCGGCTCAAGATATTTCCCCGGATCTTTTCCACGGCAGTGATGCATGCACAATTGAGTTTCACTGCAATCCTCGGGGCCAGATCATATCCCGTGGATGTATGGGCCAGGCAGACCCAAGACGGGTTGTCTTTGGGGAGAATATCCAAGATTGCATCGCAGTAGGCTTGGGTATTGTAGAGTTTCAGGTGGTCGCTGGTAACGCATAGTACGTCGGCCCCGGTTTTTTCTGCGAGCTCTTTGGCCTGGGTCTCATTATTACTGCCAAGGATAATGACTGTCGGCAGCAGCCCACCTGATAGTTCTTCGGCAAAGGTAATGAGCTCGTAGGTTTCCGGAGTAATGCAGCCCCGGTCTGATTCAGCGATGACAAAGATATCCTTTTTCATAGACTTTTCCGTTCGAGGAGCAATGATTTCTCATGGAGAACGTGAAGGAGCTTGCGGGCCTTTTCACGCGAAGACCCTTCGATGAACATCCCCAAAGAAGCGGAATCCGGCAGCCTCACCCCTGTGCATCGCTCCCTTGTCTCCGGTAAAGGAAGATCTTCCGATCTCATGACCTCCTGCTTCTGGGTCCTTGCCCGCATGACGTTTGAGAGAGATGGGTACCTGGGTGTATTGATCCCCGGTTGAATGGTCAGCACCGCAGGTATTTCGAGCCGGACGGAAAGCCTTCGGCCACCCTCGATCTCTCGATCCGCAATAACCGTGCTGTCTTCCGGATGGATCTGTGTTTTGATAACAGAAGTCGCACAGGGCTTGTCCATGAGCGCTGCAATGAGCTGGCCGGTCTGGCACGCCATATCATCCTCGGCCATGACGCCTGTCATGATCAGGTCATAGCCTTTATCGCGGGCATAGGCGGCAATGAGGGATGCAACGGCAAAAGGGCTGATATAGCTCTCGGATGGTTTTAAAATGTGGATGCCGTGATCAGCGCCCATCTCCAGTGCCCGCCGTACGGTGGAGCCCACACGTTCCGGCCCCACAGAGAGTGCATGGATAACGGTCCCTGAATAGTTCTCTTTGATGAGGAGCGCCTCTTCCAGGACGAACTCGTCATACCTGTTCATCCTGAATACCGTTGAGGGTTTGTATGTTATCCAACCTGCCTTCTCATCAAGGGCAAGGGTATCGCATGAATCAGGGACCTGTTTGACGCACACAAGGATCTTCACCCGTTAAGATCTCCTCGGTTTTATTGTAGTATGAAATAGCCGAAGGAGAATGAGAATGCAAGTTAAAATAACGAGCGCTCGCTCTTTAATTCCTTGACAAAGATCCTCCCTCCTGCTATCGTTCCGGCATGAGCATGATTTATCTGATCCGCCACGGCCAGGCATCCTTTGGTCATGACAACTACGACAGGCTTTCTCCCCTTGGCATCAGGCAGGCAGGCATCCTGGCCCGGCACCTCTTCGATACCGGGTTTCAACCCGATGCGGTCTACTCAGGGACCATGGCCCGCCAGAAGGACACGGCGGAAGAGATGCTTGCCATCTACCGGACCGGCGGCAGAAATCTGCCGGAACTTGAACAAGGAGAAGGTTTCAACGAGTATGACACCACCGCCATCGTGACCGCCATGTTTCCTTTTATGGTCAATGATGACCCATCCTTAAACGATGAGCTGCCGAAGATGTATGCCAGCAAGGCATCCTTCAAGCGGATCTTCGAGACCGCCATGCTCAGGTGGGTAACCGGAAAATTTGACACACCGGAGATAGAGAGCTGGAAAGAACTCAAAGTCCGTGTCGGCGACTCTCTGAAAGCCGTCATGGCCAGGCACGGCAAGGGCAAGACAATCGCTATTTTCACCTCAGGCGGTGCGATCGCCGCATCTCTGGCCCATGTGCTTGGCATCCCCGGTGATTATGCCATGCGGCTGAACTGGCAGATCATCAACACCTCGATATCGCGTTACATGTATAACGAAGAAAGGGTCACCCTGGCAGGGTTCAATTCCATTGCCCATCTTGAGCTCGCTCGTGATCCGGCGCTCATCACCTACCGGTGATGCATTAAACTTATAAAGGAGTGTGCACATGGATTTCGAAGTCCCGGATAAGATAAAGGCCATAACAGGCATGATGGACGAGTTTGTGGACAGGGAGCTCATCCCTCTGGAGCCGGAGTTTCTCCACAAGACCTTCAGGGAGATGCTGCCCGTGCTCAAGCAAAAGAGGGAGATGGTAAAAAAGATGGAGCTCTGGGCCCCGAACCATCCGAAAGAGTACGGCGGCATGGGACTTGACCTTGTGGAGCATGCCTTTGTCTCCGAGTCGCTCGGCAGGAGCCCGCTCGGGCACTTTGTCTTCAATTGCCAGGCCCCGGATGCAGGCAACATCGAGATCCTCCACCTGCACGGGTCAAAGGAGCAGAAAGAGAAATATTTGAGACCCCTGATCGAAGGCAAGATCAGGAGCTGCTTTTCCATGACCGAGGTGGAGATGCCGGGCTCCAACCCTGTGATGATGGACACTACCGCAGTCAAGGACGGGGATGACTATATCATCAACGGGCAGAAATGGTACTCCACTGCTGCCGATGGGGCAGCCTTCTCCATCGTCATGGCCAATACCAACCCGGAGGCCCCGCCCTATCTCCAGGCGAGCATGATTATCGTGCCGACGGATACCAAGGGGTTCAATCTGGTCAGGAATATCCCGGTCATGGGCCATGCGGGTGATGATTATGCCTCCCACGGCGAGATCCTGTTCCAGTCGTGCCGTGTCCCGCAGAAGAACCTCCTGGGACCGGAAGGCCACGGCTTCGTCATTGCACAGGAACGCCTCGGCCCCGGCCGCATCCATCACTGCATGCGCTGGATCGGTATCTGCAACCGTGCCTTTGACCTCATGTGTTCCCGGGCACAAAAACGCATCATCCAGCCCGACGGCAAGACTCTTGCCACCAAGCAGATCATCCAGGCATGGATCGCCGAGTGTGCGGCAAATATCCAGGCAGCCCGCCTCATGACGCTCAATGCCGCATGGAAGATAGATAAGCTTGGCGCAAAGGCTGCCCGCTATGACGTATCTTTCATTAAATTCTTCGTGGCGAATGTCATGCAGGAAGTCATCGACAAGGCACTCCAGGTTCACGGCGGCATGGGCATGACGGATGACACTATTCTAGCGTATTTCTACCGCCATGAGCGTGCCGCCCGTATCTATGACGGTGCGGATGAGGTCCACAAGATGTCCGTGGCCAGGAGGATCCTCAGGGATTACGAGGGAAGGACCGTCCGCTAAATGGAAAAAGATCTGAAGTTTGATGCATTCAAAGACGTACTCTCTCTCTCCATGGAGGACATGTCCCGGGAGCTCTTCCAGGGAAACAGGGAAACCATCAAGATCAAGAAGGAAGGGGTGGCGGTCAAGAACCTCGTCAAGATATTGAATGCGGCCCTGAAGCTGAGTAACGAAAAGGGATTTGCAGCAATGAGCCTGAGGGATTTGAGTGCAGAGGCGGGCTTAAGCATGGGTGCTCTTTACACCTACTTTACCAGCAAGGAAGAGCTCCTTCACATGATCCAGCGGCAGTCAAACGTGGTCGCGCAGGTGCTCTTGGACCAGATACAGGGCATCGATAATCCGCGCATGAAGCTCAGGCGTGTGATCCAGGCCCATCTCTACTTGAGTGAGGTCATGCAGCCGTGGTTCTACTTCGCCTATATGGAGGCCAAAAACCTGGCCAAGGAAGAGCAGAAGAAGGCTATCGAATCCGAGCTCTTGACGGAAAAGATCCTCATCGACATCATGAAGGAAGGCCGGGTGAAAGGGGTCTTCAAGGCAGCCAATTTAGAGCTTACCGGGGCAGTGATCAAGGCCATGCTCCAGGACTGGTACCTGAAGCGGTGGAAATACGCACGGAGAAAGGTTACGGTTGAAAAATACGCAGCATTCCTTGTTGATCTCATCGAGGCGTACCTTACAGCGCCGCAATCATGAGGCAGAAAGGGGAGCCAATGGACTTTATTGACAAGCCAACCAAGATACGGCAGGGAGAGGAACTCGACCTGAAGGTGGTTGAGGGATTCTTGAAGGACACCATACCCGGATTATCCGGGGACCTCATGGTGGAGCAGTTTCCGAGCGGGTTTTCAAACCTTACGTACCTCATCAGGGTGGGGAACACGGACCTGGTGCTGAGGAGGCCGCCCTTCGGCCGCAAGGCCAAGACCGCCCACGACATGGGCAGGGAGTATAGGATCCTCAACGCCCTTCATCCTGTCTACCCCTATTGCCCGAAACCGCTTCTGTATACCGAGGACGAGTCCATCATGGGATGCCCGTTTTATGTGATGGAGCGCATCAACGGGATCATCCTGAGGAAAAAACTCCCCAAGGGTCTCACCTATAGCCCGGATCAGATGCGCACCCTGTGCGAGAACCTTCTGGACGTGCACTACCAGCTCCATGCCATTGACTACAAGGCAATAGGTCTCGACGGGTTCGGAAGGCCTGAAGGTTATGTGCAGAGGCAGGTTCAAGGATGGTCGGAGAGATACAAGGGGGCCTGGACACCGGACGCGCCGACCTTCGAGAAGGTTATGCAGTGGCTTCATGACCACATGCCTGGTGATTATGAGAAACCAGCCGTTATCCACAACGACTACAAGTTCGACAATGTGGTGCTCTCACCCGATGATCCTCTCAAGATCATCGGGGTTCTCGATTGGGAGATGGCCACGATCGGCGACCCGCTCATGGATCTGGGCAACTCGCTCGGTTACTGGGTTCAGGCCGATGACCCCCCCGAGGTTCAAATGGCCGGTATGCTCCCCACAAACCTGCCCGGCGCCCTTACCCGTGCAGAGATGGTCACGCGGTATGCAGGCAAGGCGGGCATCACCATCGACAACTTTGATTTCTATCTCTTCTTCGGGTTCTTCCGCATCGCCGTGATCCTCCAGCAGATCTACTATCGCTCCTATCATGGACAGACGAAAGACGAGCGATTCAAGGTGCTCATCTTCGCCGTGCATATCATCGACGCGGAGTTCAAGAAGCATCTCGAGATCGAGGATTGATAAAGGGCTACCGCCCTGTAGTGCCAAATTGTGAACAGACATAGACGAGTACGAAGTTGCGTGAGAGGGTACTCTTGTAAGGCCATTGCTAGCAGCCACAGCGGGTGAACCCGTAGTTATCCATGAAAGAAATTTTCGAAGACATGAGTTGCCTCTCAACTTTGACTAACAAGTCCCCCTCCTTTCTAAGGAGGGGAAAGGGGAGATTTATCTTTATCATTCAATGACTGCGGCACATATTACGCTTTCAAATCCCTCCTGACCTCCCTTTATCTAAAGGGAGGAACCTGTATTTCTGATCTTTCCCGATTTAACCAGAGGAGCCGAAGGGGATGTTCTATAATGGGCGGCGAATGAGTAATCCTTTAATGAAAAAGGCGGGGCATGTTGCCCCGCCTTTTCCTTTAAGACCTGTCTATGCTTTATTCCTTGGGATACATCGCTTCGATCAATGGGGCATATTTCTTGTCAATCACCTTGCGCTTGATCTTCAATGTCGGGGTGAGCTCTCCTGTCTCCTGGGACCATTCTGCACCCAGCAGTGTGAATTTCTTGATTTGCTCGACCTGTCCCAGATCCCTGTTGCATTTGGCAATTTCAGCCTCAAACAGTTTTCGGACCTCATCATTCTTGATAAGCGCTTCGCGATCGGTACCGTCGATATTATAGTTTTTCGCCCACGCCTGAAGCTCGCCAAAGGCAGGGACGACTAGGGCGGATAGGTATTTTCTCTTTTCACCGATAATGGCCACCTGTTCTATATAGCGCGACGCCGTGAGGCTTGATTCGATATTCAGCGGAGCGATATTTTTGCCGCCTGCCGTTACGATGATTTCCTTTTTTCTGCCCGTGATCTTGAGGAACCCATCGGCATCAAACTCTGCGATATCGCCTGTCTTTAAGAAACCATCTTCGGTAAAGGCCTCTTTGGTGGCCTTTTCATCCTTGAAGTAGCCGAGCATTACCTGCGGTCCCCTGATGAGCAGCTCACCGTCTTCTGCAATCTTTTCTTCGGTATAGAGATCAGCCGGCCCGCAGGTCCCGGGTTTGATATGGCCCGGTTTGTTGCAGTTGGTGCAGGGGCTGCATTCGGTGATGCCGAACCCTTCGAGTATCCTGATGTCCATGCCGAGGAAGAATTCGATATCGGATACACTGAGCGCCCCGCCGCCGGAGATGGCGATCTTCAGCTTATCAATGCCGAGGGCCTTTTTCAATTTTGAAAGAACGAGCTTGTCGGCCAGGGAATACTTTAAAGCAAAAAGGCCCGTGCGTTTTTTGTCCCTGCACGTATAGGGGATATTCTTCCGGGCAACCCCCATGGCCCAGGTGAACATTTTCTGTTTGTTGGGAGGCGCCTCTGAAGCCTTGGAAAGGACGCCTGCATGAAGCTTCTCAAATAGTCTTGGCACGCTTATGATGAACCCTGGACGCACCTCGCGCATGTTTTCCACGATCTTTGCAAAGCTCTCGGCAAAGTAAACCTTGCGGCCCTGATTGATCGCCATATAGTAGCCGGCGATGCGTTCATATCCGTGGGAAAGGGGCAGGAAGGAAAGGAACTCGAAGTCCATGTTCCAGTAGTGAGCGCCGATATCGGTGGACTGGAGGGTATTCACAAGGATATTTTTGTGGGAAAGCAGGACACCCTTGGGATTGCCTGTCGTGCCAGATGTGTAGATGATGGTTGCAGGGTCTAAGGGTTGTATGCCTTCTATCCTTTTATCCAGCAAGGCATCATCTCCGGAGGCTTTGCCGATGGCAAGGGCATCGGAGAATGTAGTGACTCCGGGCACCTCTTCTGCAAGGTTGTCAAAAATAATAATATCCTTCAATTTGGGTAAGTGCTTTTTTACCTCGATGACCTTGTTCATCTGGTCTTGTGTCCCGACAAAGCAAATGGATGCTTGCGAATTATCGAGGATATACTGGGCCTCTTTTGCCGAGTTTGTCGGATAAATCGGGACATCTATGGCATTTACGGATAAAACCGCGAGATCGGTAACCCACCATTCATACCTGTTAGTGGAAAAGATGGCTATGGTATCCCCCTTTTTTGTGTTTTTTGAGAGGAGAAACCGTGCAATTGCCCGGACCATCTCGTTCATCTGATTCCACGAGATATCCGTGTACCGGCCATTTTTCTTATACGCTACACAGGCCTTGTCCTTGTATTTCTCTACGCGGTTCTGAAAAACAGCAGCCATGGAAGTTTCAGGAAAATATCTCATTGAATAATACCTCCTCGTCGTTGTGTTCTATCGGGAGTAGCGTATCTGCGGCGGCTACCTCCCGGCAGGTCTCTTCGTGCGTGCGGTTGATAGTGCTGTCTTCATTTGTGCGATTACGTAATAATCATTCATGCTGCCATACATGTTGAATCGAGACACCCTGGAAATATTACTACGGGTACGCCCGTTAAGGCGTACCCGCAAGAGAGGCTTACAGCTTGGTGAGAGTTCCCGGCTTCAGCTTTTCCACGCCTGCTAAGTAATTCACCAGGTGTTCGCGCGACTTGATATCGTACTGGGATGTTATGGCGATCTGCTCCATGATGGGCGATCCGCCGCCATGATAGTTGCCGTAGTTCATGGGCCCGGTGAAGCCCGAGCATGAATAGTCTATATAGAGCATCCAGAATTTGATCTGGTCCGCTACGGGGGCGCCGGGGTTGCGGTTGAGGTACTTCTCCAGGAGCGGCTTCAGCTCCGGGTTCAGGAGGTCGCCTTCGTTGGGGAAGGTGGCGGGCAGACCGCCTGCTATGCTGCAGAGCATCTCCTGCTCCTCGAACACCGCCTCTCCGGTGAGACACCTGCCCACATTGGCATAAATGGAATTCGGGATGCAGCTGCCGGGGCCATAGGGCACCGGACCCAGGCCCGGGATATATACCTCGGGCTTGCCAAAAGCCGATGCCGTGTAGCCGGCCGCATAGCCGAGCTCGGTGATCTTGATGAACTCGGCGAGCATCTCCCTGATGTGTCCGGTCTTCCGGATGCCGTTATGCCGTGCTGCCAGAGATGCCATGCCGGTCAGCACATCGCCGATGGCGGGCTTGCAGCCCGAGTAGCTGTGGCGGTGGAACAGGGCGAAGAGCAGCGCGCAGATACCGCCGTGGTCGTTCTCTCCGCAGAGGAAGACCCTGTTCCAGGGGATAAAGACATCGTCGAAGATCAGGTATGAATCCGTATAACCGCCGGCAAATCCCTTGTGATAGTGTTTGCGTTTCTTGAAGTTGTGGATGGAAAGCACCTGCTTGACGCCCTCGTGATCGGCCGGTACCGCGAATGCAACGGCATAATCCTTCTCATCCGGTCCGAGCGCCCTGGTGGGGATGACCAGGATTTCGTCGGCTATGGAGGCCTCCGAGATATGGAGCTTGCATCCCCTCACTACGATGCCGTCGCTCTTTCTCTCGACCACATGCAGGTACATGTCCGGATCGGTCTGCTCGATGGGCCTCTTCAGCCGTTCGCCCTTGATATCGGTCTGGGCGCAGCAGCCCACAAGGTCATTTTCCTGGAAGTTGGCAAGCCATTTCAGGAAGTTCTTGTGATACTCGGTCTTCCCGCCGTTCAGCTTGTCGGCCTCAAATGAAGCCGCGTTGACGGCGTTGATGGAGTCTATGCCCATGCAGCGCTGGATGCAGAAGCCGACTTTGCGGCACAGGGCTCGTGTCATGTCCTGCTTCTTATGGAGATCCTCCGTATTCTGGTGGACATGACAGAAGCGGTTGATGGTCTTGCCCGTGATGTGTGACTTCGCGGTGCAAAGATCCTTGAGCTCCGGGTCTGTGGCAGCATCAAAGGTGACGCCCATAACCTCAATGGTGGGCATCTGCAGCTCGTCATCACGGTCAATGATCGACCCGTTGTAGTAGAGATTCCTGCGCATCTTGTGCAGCCCTTCGATGTATTGTTTCTTTGTTCTCATACAAACCTCCGTTAGTGATGCTCTTTTTGCATGCGGCGTGTTATGGTTTTTTTCGTCTCCTGAGGGGTGTCCGATTTTTCCCATGAGATCCCGTCTTCTCCGATATGCAGGTGCAGCGTTATGGTCTTCGGATGTCTTTGAACCTTTATGCCGTCGAGTATCAGATCCATGAGCGGATCGACATGCCCCATGAGATTGGATGGGGTGCCCATAAGATGCATCCTGGTGCAGATGTGTTCAATGGTCCCTAAGATCATGGACCGCACCAGTAAGGGGTCTATGTCCTTTTTAAAGGTGCCGTCTTCGATGCCTTCCTTGATGCATGCCAGCAGCATGCGTGCAGCGCTGCGCACGACCGTGTAGGCCTTGGTTTTCAGAAAGTTCCTGTTGCACTTCAGGTGAAGCATGATGAGATTTGCATACTGCGGGTTTGTTTCGTAGGTGGCCACATAGCTCTGCACAATGGCCCTGAGCTTTGACTCGGCCCCGCGCAGGTAAGGCAGGACCTTCTCGGTTTCCCTGATGGAATTCTCCGTGATCTCCTCGGGAATGGCAAAGAGCAGTTCTTCCTTGCTCTTGAAATACTCATATACGGTTGCATCCGAGACCCCTGCAGCCTTGCTTATTTCAGAGATGGTTGCATCCTGGAAGCCTTTTTCAGCAAAGATATTCAGGGCAGATTCGATGATCCGGACTCTTCTTGCCGCCTTGGGGTTTATCTTGGTCATGACATACATGGTTTATAGTGTTACTCTGCAATTGTCAAGATAAATTTGACTTCAACTATTTTTTCATATATAGAATCATAGTGGGACTCTGAATTTGCCCATGATTAACTTATTTTCAATTTTTGAATTATGAGCACAAGGGAATATGTGTAAGAATATGCCCATGCAAAAGATGAAGCTCCTCATTGCAAACAGGGGCGAGATAGCCATTCGCATCGCTCGTGCGGCAGCAGGACTCGGTATTCGGACCGTGGCTGTGTATTCGGCTGATGATGCCCAGTCACTGCATACACGAGCTGCAGACGAGGTTTATGCCCTGGAAGGCACTGGGGCCCCGGCTTACCTTGATAGAGAGCAGATCCTCGCGGCGGCCCTGAAGGCCGGTTGCACAGCTGTTCACCCAGGCTATGGATTTCTCAGCGAGAGTGCGGTCTTTTCCCGACGATGTGCCGAGGAGGGCCTCACGTTCGTCGGCCCCAGCGTGGAAGTGCTTGAGCTGTTCGGCGACAAAGCAAAAGCGAGAGCATTTGCCGTTCAGTGCGGCGTTCCTGTGCTCCCTGCTACATCGGGAGCCACAAGCCTTGAGGAGGCAAAGGCCTTCTTCTCATCGCTCGGCAGCAATGCAGCAGTCATGATCAAGGCCCTCGCAGGCGGCGGCGGCCGAGGCATGCGGCCGGTCTACAGCCTTGCAGATCTCGATGAGGCCTATGAGCGCTGTGTCTCGGAGGCGCGTGCTTCGTTCGGGATCGGTGATGTCTATGTCGAGCGGCTTATCCGAAAGCCCCGGCATATCGAGGTTCAGATTATAGGCGACGGCACACGGGTGATTCATCTCGGCGAGCGCGAATGTACCCTGCAGCGGCGCAACCAGAAGCTCATCGAGGCGGCACCGAGCCCGACCCTTTCTCCGGGACTCAGGAAAAAGATAACCGATGCGGCGCTCAGACTCGCACAGGAGGCCCGCTATAAGAGTCTCGGCACCTTCGAGTTCCTTGTCGATTCTCCAACCACGGCTGAGGCGTTCACCTTTCTGGAGGTCAACCCTAGGCTCCAGGTCGAGCACACGGTGACCGAGGAATTAACCGGTGTCGATCTCGTCATGACCCAGATTGAGATCGCCTCCGGCGAAACGCTCATCGACATGGGTCTTGCTGAAGGTGTTCCGCAGCCACGCGGCTATTCGATCCAGCTTCGCATCAACATGGAGACTTTCGATGCGAGCGGCAGCCTCGGTCCGGCCGGTGGTACCTTGATGGTCTATGAGGTGCCGTCAGGGCCCGGCATACGGGTCGACGGGTACGGCTATGCCGGATACACGGCCAATCCCGCCTTTGATTCGCTGCTTGCCAAGCTGATCGTCACTTCACGCTCTCCTCGATATGGAGACGTGGTTGCAAAGGCCTACCGGGCGCTCAGGGAATTCCGGATCGATGGGATCGAGACGAACAGAGAGTTCCTGTCCGGCCTGCTGCGCATGCCGGAGGTTGCCCGGAACGAGGTCTACACACGCTTTATCGAAGACAATATAGCTGAGCTTAGGGTGGCTTCCGAAGAATATCAAACGGGTATCTTCGAGGGGCTGGTGAAAGAGGCCCTCTTAATAAGCCAAGAGACCGGACAAGCGGCACCCGAGGGTACCATCCCGGTGAGGGCGCCCATGCAGGGCCGTGTGGTAAGCCTTGAGGTGGCGGATGGTGATGCTGTCGCAGCCGGACAGAGGGTGGCGGTGCTCGATGCCATGAAGATGGAGCACGTCATAACCGCAGATCGGAGCGGGTATGTGAGACGCGTGTGCGTGACACCCTTTGAGGTTGTCCTCAAAGGGGCCCCGCTGATCTTCCTCGAAGAGGCGCAGATAGTGGTGAGTTCGGCCGATCTTGAGGAGGACTTTGACCTTGATGCGATCAGGCCCGACCTTGCCGAGGTCATAAAACGCCACGCATTCGGCCTCGATGAGAATCGGCCCGAGGCGGTTGCGCGCCGGAGGAAGAAGAACCAGCGCACCGCACGCGAGAATATCGAGGACCTGTGCGACCCCGGGAGTTTCATCGAGTACGGGGCGCTCCTCCTGGCTGCACAACGCAGGCGCAAGCCCATAGACGAGCTCATCAGGACGACACCTGCCGACGGGTTGATCACCGGCATCGGGACGGTCAACGGCCCTCTGTTCGGAGAGGACAAGGCCCGCTGCATGGTTATGGCGTATGACTATACCGTGCTGGCCGGGACCCAGGGTTTGATGAACCACAAGAAAATGGACCGCATGCTGAGCGTGGCGCACGAATGGCAGTTGCCGCTGGCCCTGTTCGCCGAAGGCGGAGGGGGAAGGCCGAGTGACACCGATGCCAATGTGGTTGCAGCGCTGGATATCACCACGTTCAGCCGGTTCGCGGGCCTCAGCGGCAAAGTCCCGCTCATCGGCATTGTATCGGGGCCGTGCTTTGCGGGAAATGCTGCATTGCTTGGCTGTTGCGATGTGATCATCGCTACCGAGAATTCCAATATCGGCATGGGCGGCCCTGCAATGATCGAAGGCGGGGGCCTCGGCGTAACCAAGGCTGAAGATATCGGTCCGATCGATGTTCAGACACGAAACGGCGTCGTCGATATTGCCGTGGCCGATGAGGCCGAGGCGGTGGCGGTCGCGAAGAAATACCTCTCCTACTGCCAGGGCCCGACATCCTCCTGGGATGCTGCGGACCAGCGCCTGCTTCGAAGGGCGATCCCGGAAAACAGGGTGCGCGTCTATGACATGCACGCGCTCATCGAGATGCTCGCCGATATTGGTTCGGTGTTGGAGTTGCGGCGGCATTTCGGGCCGGGAATGATCACTGCGCTCGTCCGGATCGAAGGGAGGCCCTTCGGTGTAATGGCAAACGATCCCATGCACATCGGCGGTGCTATAGAGGCGGAAGCGGCAGACAAGGCCGCACGGTTCATGCAGCTCTGCAATGCACATGGACTACCGATTCTATCTCTGTGTGACACCCCTGGGTTCATGGTGGGTCCCGAAATAGAGACACGTGCCCAGGTCCGTCACGTATGCCGGATGTTTGTTACCGGGGCACATGTACACGTCCCGTTCTTCACGGTGGTCTTGCGCAAAGGCTATGGTCTTGGGGCGATGGCCATGGCGGGCGGCGGTTTCCATGACTCTTTCTTTACGGCATCCTGGCCCTCAGGGGAATTCGGCGCCATGGGTCTCGAAGGGGCGGTTACGCACGCCTTCAGAAAAGAGCTCGCTGCGATTAACGATCCGACGGAGCGTGAAGCAACCTTCAAGTTTCTCGTAGGCCAGGCCTATGAAGGGGGTAAGGCCATCAATACGGCTTCTTACCTCGAGATCGACGCAGTGATCGACCCGGCGGATACGCGGCGCTGGATCATGCGCGGCTTGAAGTCTCTCCCTGCCGGGTCGACCCGGAAGTCGGGGCACACGTATATCGATCCATGGTAAGCTGTGGTGCACATCGAAGGTAAACAGACAGTATGATGAGGCTTGCATAGACACAACGAGGGCCTTTAAAAGCCCTTATCGAACGCATAGAGGAGACGAACATGGATAAGGTGGATTTCAGCTTAAAGGGAAAGATAGCATTGGTGACAGGGGCCAGCCGGGGAATAGGAGAGGCCATAGCCGTAACTTTGGCCGATTACGGGGCGCACAGTATCCTCGTGAGCCGGAAGGCGGATGCGCTCTCAGGGGTTGCGGAGAAGATCGCATCCCGGGGCGGCAAGGCTGAGGTGATGGCCTGCCATGTGGGGGACCTCAAGCAGATAGAGGGTCTGTTCGGCCGGATCAAGGAGCGGCACGGCAAGCTCCATATCCTCATAAATAATGCAGCCACCAATCCCTATTTTGGTGAGATGCTGGGGGCGGATGAGGGGATCTGGACCAAGACCTTTGATGTGAACCTGAAGGGGCCGTTCTTTCTGATACAGCAGGCAGTCAAGCTCATGGCGGAATCAGGCGGCGGTTCAATCGTGAACGTGTCTTCGATCAACGGGGTAAAGCCTGCGCTGTTACAGGGGATCTACTCCATCACCAAGGCGGGCCTTATCTCCATGACCCAGGCCTTTGCCAAGGAGCTGGCCCACAAAAACATCCGGGTGAATGCGCTGTTGCCCGGGTTGGTGGACACCCACTTTTCCAAGGCGATCATGGATAATGACGCCATCCACGACATAGCCGTGAAGATGATTCCCATGGGGAGGCATGCCCAGCCCATGGAGTTAGCCGGAGTGGTGCTCTACCTGGTATCGGATGCGGCATCGTTTACGACCGGTGCGAGTTTCGTAGTGGACGGCGGGGCCCTGGCATAGAATGGATGCTGAGTGAAAGAACAACTTCAAGACTAAAACATGAAAGGGAAACTCTATGAAGATTGAAGACATCAAACGGGTGCTTATCCTGGGCGCCGGCACTATGGGCCAGCAGATCGGGCTGCAGTGCGCCATGAACGGATACGAGGTCGTGTATTATGATATCTCCGAGGATATCCTGGACGACGCGATAAAACGTGTAACCAAGCTCGCCTCCTGGTATGCATCCACCGGACGCCTCACCCAGGAGCAGCTCAAAGAGACCCTTGCCCGGATCACGTCCACAACAGACCCCGCCAAGGCGGCTCAGGACGTTGACGTTATCAGCGAGTCGGTGCCGGAAGATCCGGCGCTGAAAGGCAAGGTGTTCGCCCAGTTCAACAAGCTCTGCCCCGAGCGCACCATCTTTACCACCAACACCTCCTATCTCGTACCCTCAATGTTTGCCGAGGCCTCGGGCAGACCTGAGAAATTGGCGGCGCTCCACTTCCACGACCTGAGGATCAGCAATGTCGTTGATGTCATGCCGCACCCAGGGACAGCGCCCGAGGTGACACGGCTCGTCCATGACTTTGCCGAGAGCATCGGCCAGGTCGTCATCATGCTCCACCGGGAAAACTACGGGTATGTGTTCAATACCATGATCTCGAGCCTCTTCTTCTCGGCCATGACTCTGGCATCCAAGGATGTCAGCTCGGTCGAGGATATAGACAGGGCCTGGATCGGGATCACGCACATGCCCATCGGTCCCTTCGGCCTCATGGACCAGATAGGCCTGAAGACCGTATGGACCATCACCGACTATTGGGCCAAGAAGGCAGGAGACCAGCAGTCCCAGCAAAACGCCGATTTTCTCAAACAGTATGTCGACAGGGGCGAGCTGGGGTACAAGACGAACAAGGGTTTTTACTCATATCCGCACCCTGCATACCAGGATGCGAATTTCCTCACAGGTGAGACGAAGAAGAAATCCTCATAGGTCCAAGGGGTGAAGGACAGGGGACCCGGATGTGGTTCCCTGTCCCTTGAACCTTACGCAATAAAATTTTTCACCTCGCATCCGCACCTCGACTCTGCTACAATTTCCTCTATAGATTGCATTGAAGAGGGGGCGCCATGCTCAAGAGCAAGGGGTTTTGGTATTTGATGATGGCAGGGGCTGTTTGCGGATGGATCTTCACCGTAACCGGCCTTGTCAAGCCTTTCAAGAATGAGACACTCAAGAAGCTCTGGAAATCCGTAGCATTCACCTGGTTGTTCGGTCATCCCCTTGAGCTTCTCGTGTCACGCGGGGTTTGTGCGGCGGCAGGCATCACCCCCAAAAAGGCCCTCATCAAGACAGTAGTCTACGGCATCACCTGGTGGCTGCCCATAAAGCTTGGCGTATTCAAGTCCTGAAGGGGGTTGTTTTATAAATGACTTTATTTTCTTTACCGTTTCATAACTTCACATGAGGAGCAGCACAATGAACAGCATGCTCTATATTGTCTATGGCATAGGGACGGATTCAGTGGGGCTCGTGGGGGCCATCACCTCCCCTATCGCCCAGGTCAAGGGCAACATCGTGGATATGCGCCAGGATGTGCTGCATGGGCTCTTCACCATCTACCTTGTGGTGGACCTGTCCAAGGCTACAGTATCCGTCAAGGAATTCAGAGGTTTGGTGGATAAGATCGCCTCAGATACCGGCCTGAAGCTCTCCATTGAGAAATACACCCCGGTCCCCCGCGGCCTTGAGAGGAAGAACATCCTGGTGACGCTCGTGGGCAAGGACAAGGCGGGCATCATTGCCGCCATTACGGAAAAGCTCGGCACATACAACATTAACATAGAGGTATCCGAGGTGGTGGCGCGCGAGAATATCTTTCTCATGGATCTCATGTGCGACGTAAGCCACAGCGCACTCCCCACGGACAACCTGAAGGCGGCCATCCGCGACACCATGCTCTCCATGCAGATCTCTTCCATGTTCCAGGCCGAGGACGTATTCAACAAAAAGAAGAAGATCATCATGTTCGACATCGCGCACAGCTTCATGGACAGCACCACCATGCGCGAGGTCATGAAGCAGGCCCTCATCAAGCCCGAGGCGCTGATGCGCTCAAGCAGCGGCGAGACCGACCTCGCCTATATGCATGCAACCGCCTCGCTGCTCGAAGGGCTGCCCTTCTCGGTGATCGAGACGGTCATGAATGCAACCGAGATAAGCCAGGGTACCCAGGAGCTTCTGCAGACGCTCAAGATCATGGGCTACAAGATCGGGCTCATCACAAACGGGTTCGGCTTCTTCACCAACGCCCTGAAGAAGAGGCTTGGCATCGACTATGTATACGGATTCGAGCTCCCCATCGACGATGACTCCCAGGCCGTCATCGGCGACCTGCCCGCAGGGCTCATGCAGCCCGTCGAGAAGGCCAAGATCATCGCGGGTATCATGAAGGCCGAGCGGATCGACGAGGAAGACATCACGATCATTTCAGACAGGGATATCGACTACCCAACGACACCGGGTATCAGGCTTATCTTCAACATGAAGCTCATGCTCGACCTCGTGAACCAGCATGCCCTGAGCAAGGACTCGCTTACGGGCCTGCTCCGGGGTTTCGGGATACCCCGGAGCCTCTAGTTCAAGGATCGAGCATGAGGGAATGATGATGAAATCAGATATCGAAATCGCCCAGGGCGTCGATATTAAGCCCATCTTCGAGATCGCGGCATCTCTGGGCCTGAGCGCCGAGGAAATCATCCCCTATGGCAGGCATGTCGCCAAGATCCCCATCTCCCTTATGGAGCGCCTCTCAGAGGCGGAAGACGGCAAGCTCATCCTGGTCACGGCCATGTCGCCCACCTCCATGGGTGAAGGGAAGACCACCACGACCATCGGCCTGGGCCAGGCTCTGAACCAGATCGGAAAACGCGCCGTCATGGCCATAAGGGAGCCGTCGCTCGGCCCGTGCATGGGGCTCAAGGGCGGGGCCGCGGGGGGCGGATTTTCCCAGGTGCTGCCCATGGAGGACATCAACCTCCACTTCACCGGCGACCTCCATGCAATCACCGCTTCCCACAACCTGCTGGCCGCAGTGGTGGACAACCATCTCCATCACCGGCAAACGCCGGAGGTGAACCCGCGCCATGTGGTCTGGAAGCGCGTCATTGACATGAACGACCGGTCGTTACGCAGCATTATCCTGGGGCTTGAGGACAAGGGCATAAACGGTGTCATGCGGGAAGACGGGTTCGAGATCACCGCAGCATCCGAGATCATGGCGATCCTGTGCCTTTCGAGGAATCTCAAAGAGCTCAAAAACCGGATAGGCAACGTGATCATCGGCTACGACTACCTGCGCAAGCCCGTATTCGCCCGGGACATAGGCGGGGCAGGGGCGATGGCCGCCCTGCTCAAGCATGCCATCAACCCCAACCTCGTCCAGTCCGTGGAAGGCGTTCCGGTGCTCGTGCACGGAGGCCCCTTTGCCAACATCGCCCACGGCTGCAACTCGATCCTGGCGACAAAGATGGCCCTCAAGCTCGCGGACTATACCGTTACCGAGGCCGGGTTCGGGGCGGACCTCGGGGCGGAGAAGTTCTTCCACATCAAGTGCCGCACTGCAGGGCTCAAGCCATCGGCCGCGGTTCTCGTGGTGACCCACAGGGCATATGTCCTGCACGGTATCGATAATATCAGGAAGCACCTGGATACCCTGGCCCGGTTCGGTGTGCCCGCCGTCATCTCCATCAACCGTTTTCTGACCGACAGCGAGGCCGACCTTAAGGACCTGAAGGCCCGCTGCGATGACCTGGGCGTTCCTAGCATCATCACCGACTTCAGAGAGTCAGGGGGGGCAGGCGGCCTGGAGCTGGCAGAGAAGGTGGCCGAAGCGTGCGGGCAGCGCAGTGACTTCCGCATGCTCTACGACCTCGCGCAACCCATTTCGGAGAAGGTCAGGACCGTGGCTGCAGAAGTCTATGGCGCTGGCGGGGTTGAATTTTCTGCGCAGGCAGCAAGCGAGATCAAGAACATCGAAAACATGGGCTACGGCAGCCTGCCCATATGCATTGCCAAGACGCAGGCCTCCCTGACCGATAACCCCAAGATCCCGGGCTTTCCCAAACAGCCCTTCACCATCACCGTGTCGTCCGCCCGCGTGTCTGCAGGGGCCGGTTTCGTGGTGATCTACACCGGCAAGATCATGGCCATGCCGGGCCTTCCCAAGACCCCTGCGGCCCTGGCCATAGACGTGGACGAGGACGGCACCATCAGCGGGCTGTTCTAGAATGAGATAACCACCGTAAAATTGCAATATAGTTATAGTTCAGCTTCGGACGAATTGATTTCCACTCTAGCCCATGCTATTCTTCTAAGAAGAACACAGGAGAAAACGATATGTCGATGGTAATGAAAAAGGAGGAAGCCCACAAATTGATCGATCAGATGCCCACAAATGCTACATGGGATGATCTGATGCATGAAATATATGTTCGAGAGGCGATTGAGCGTGGGTTGACAGACAGCAAGGCGGGACGCACGAAGGAAGTGAAAGAGATAAGAGCCAAGTATGGCTTGCCGGAATGAAGGTCCACTGGACAGATACGGCAGAGGGACATCTTGATGCCCTCTATGCTTTCATTGCCCAGGACTCTTCCGAGTATGCCAAACGCATGGTTGATCGCCTTACGCGAAGATAATAGATTTTAACGGAGGAGAGATGGGATCTTTTGCAAAGAAGGACATCCTGGACCTTAGCGTTTCTGAGCGGATTCAGCTTGTTCAGGATATTTGGGATAGCATTGCTCAGGTCCCCGAGTCTGTACCTCTTACAGAAGAAGAAAAGGCAGAAATTGATCGCCGACTCGACGCATATCATAGCAATCCAAACGCAGGGTCACCATGGTTACTGGTTCAAGAGCGGATTAAGAAGCGTGCATGAATCTTGAGCTGATCATCCGTCCGGAGGCTGAAGTAGATATTGCAGAAGCCTTTGATTGGTATGAAGATCGTGTTCCCGGCCTTGGATCTGAGTTCTTGCTCGTACTCGATGCCCTTTTCAATTCAATCCTCAGAAATCATCTCGTTTATCCGATAGTGTATAAAACTGTTCGCAGGGCACTCGCCAGAAGGTTTCCCTATGCAGTTTTCTTCATAACCGAAGAGACAAAGGTTGTGGTTCTTTCCATATTTCACGTCAAGCGCAGCCCCAGAATTTGGATGGGGAGAGCCTAAAGGCCTCGAACAAGCCAATCCACCGGGCTGAATGGAATTGACCAGCTGTTTGTGTTATTTGATTGTTAATATATTGAAGCAATTTCAAAACTAAAAAGGTGTCACCCCCGCGAAAGCGGGGGTCCAGAAGCTCTTGAATAGACTGGATTCCCGCTTCCGCGGGAATGACAATATTGGACTTTTGCAATTGGCGCTCTTATAATGACTTACATTGATATTCGGATATTGTGCACGTTGCTTCGGTTCATGAGATAACCATTGCAAAAGTGCAATATAGTAATTATTAGCCAAATCTGGGGGTATACAAATGCCGTTATCGAACGTTGTGTTTCTGGGCTGCAATTACAACGATCAAAAGATCAAAGCGCAGTTCGATTCTCTCAAGAAGCGCATCGAGGCAGATACACCTCTATCCTGTATCGTTATTGACAAACGAAGCGGAAAGCCCGCGCGCGATTTGTGGCAGGATATCAAGGATGCAATCGAGAAATCAGCGGCTTGTATTTTCGACGTAACGGGTTTTCGTCCGAACGTCGTGCTCGAGCTTGGCTATGCTTTATCTATTAAGTCTGAAGATCAAGTCTTCATCACCTTCCGAAAGAGGAAGTCAAAAGGAAAGGCGCCAACTTGGCTGCTTAGCGACATAGGTCATCTGCAACGTCATGAATATGTCAACGTAGCAACTCTAGAGAAATTCGTGCGCGATCAGCTTGCCCTGATTCCGTTTTCGATGGGACTCACGCATTTCGGTGAGGAGTGCGAATCCACCAACGCTGTAGATAAGTACAAAGAGTGCGGGCTCAAGGTTCTTCAAAGCATACGTGACGAGGGGTCTCGTTCGAAACAGCAACTCCAAACGGTTATGAGTGGATCTGCATGCCGATGGAGCACGATGGAAAGGCTCCTGAAGAAAAACAAATTACTTGGCCGAAGTCGAGGCCAGCATGGTAAATACTTCATTCCGAAGCTGGCTGAATAGAATTTCGGCGGCGGGTGGCCTGGGTGAGAAATGGTAGAAGGTATGTATTGGGTGGCACCGGCAAAGACGAAGTCTTGCCAGTGGGGTTCAACAGAGAGTGAGCTGAATGGCAGAAAACGAATACACGTTTGCATTCTTCCCTTACCTTAAGACCTCGGGGCCGGTGCTCTATCGGAGTCTCACGATTAAAAGTAGTGACGACTTTACTGACCAACCGCCTGATGTGGTTCGACATCTCAAAACGCTTTGCACTATGTTCTTCCTGCGCGATCATCTCCGAATACAGAAGATATCATATGCGTTTCACGCTTCAAGTGAGGTTTTTAGCGCTTCCGAGTTCATACAGCAGCTCCTTGAGTTCCAGGCGCTTACACGCTTCATCTATTCTACGCCTCATCCCACATCTGGAGACCCCTTCTTGCGGTACGAACACGCGAGCTTCTACCTGCTTCAACCTAAGCAGGTTTCCAAATACCAACTCGTAAACGATCACAATGTAGAGATCATACCAGAAGGTCAAAGTCTAGATTTCGACTCCAGAAACGAAATAGAAGGCTATGAAGGCCGACTCAACAACGAATCGTATTTTTGGGTATCTCTTGGTAGTCGTATCTTCCCTCCAACGGTGAGTTTGTGGCTCAACATCTCCCAGGACTTAAGCTTTGACCTCAACTATCGTCTCTCTCAGTCTAGACTCTACCGACCAGTAGTTGAGTATTTCGCAACGAGAGAAGAGAGAGACAATCTGAGTGAACGGATGCTCACAGCTCTCACTTGGTATAATAGAAGTATAGAAATCGATATTGATGAAAGCGTGGCTTTAGTCAATCTTGCAATTGCCTTCGAAAGCCTGCTAGACCTCGATGCAGGTGAGAAAATAACCGCTCGCTTTAAAGAGGCAGTCGGTCTCCTTGTAGGAGATGTCCCCCGCCTCGACAGTTGGCTAACGCAGTTCTATAGAGCTCGCTCCCAGATTGTTCATAAAGGGCGGTCAGCAACCCTAATGTTCGTCGCTACCGATGACCCCACAAAGCCATCAGTGAGGCCTGAGTTGGAATATCGCTCATTGGTCTCTTATGGGCGGCAGGTGTTCCAGGTTTGTGTCGCGACTATACTAACTGGTGCACAAATAGCCAAGCGACTGAAGTTGGAATCATTGCTAGTGACAAATCAGCAGAGATTAGAGCGGATTTGCAAGGCGCTTAGAAAAAAAGATGGAACTCCTACCGATCGAATAGTAACCACGAGTCAAGATGTTCGCGACATTGAGACCTATCGGTTTGTCGCAGAAAAAGGGTTGAAAGTTGACCAATTGATAAGCACTGCTAAACTGCTGATTCAGCAATATCTCGACTCTGCTCCTGATGAGTCCTCAGAACTGATCAAGCGAATGCAGGAATTTGCTGCGATAGATTCTGACAATTATTATGAGGCGCTATCGCTCTTGAAGGTAATCCAAGACAGCTTCGAATCAGGAGGCATTGCACGACCGTTTTCGCCAATCGATCTGCGTTCTACAGTGGCTTCAATGATAGACAGTGTATGGCATTACACCTTTACGCTTTATTTCCATCTAGAGCACTTACAGAAACAGAAGGAAGCAGAAGAGGTTGTCCAAACAGTCGTTGCCCCCGACCAGGCTAATCGTACGCCGAATTAAGGGAGGTTTTCGTATCACAGGTAGCCTTGAACAGATGGAAGCCTCGTAAACCCGCCTGGCGGTTGAGCTACAAGACGTTAGGTTATCTCCTAGAAAGTTGGATAAACCGCGCTATTCCCATGAATGCGGTGACAGGAACAACAACGGACGTGATTTTTCCCAGGGTCTTGTGAATTGCCCGGTATCTCTTGGGGGCAGAGGCGATCAGCAAACCCGTAGCAGGGGTAATGATGAGCAACATTAACGATATCACGCCGGCAAAGGCATGCGGTGATTTCAGATGCGGGTAATGCATGGCTGTCTTAAAGATGAACTCTGCAATGAACCCGAGAAGCGCCGACAAAACCGCCAGGATTGCCGTCCTGCGGTGAAGGGCGAACCAGCCGGGTCTCTTTCTGCGGACAATGAGGAAGGCGGATATAACGAGCACCACTGCTGATGCCATGAAAAAAATATGAAGATAAAGAAGATATTCCATAACATAAACCCCCGTTTGAAATTTTTAATTGAGAGAGCTATTTGCAAAAATCAAAAAACTGTCACCCCCGCGAAACTTGTCCTCGACCTGATCGGGGAGCGTGGGTCCAGAAGTCCTTGAAGACTGGATTCCCGCTTCCGCGGGAATGACATTCTGGAGTTTTGCAATTGGCTCGAGTATGTATTCTATCATAAGTGCCCCGGTTTCATAGAATACAAATAAGGAGGCATCATAAATTGCCATGAACGATGGAGCTATGAACAAACCAGTAAGGGCAGCGGCAGTTCAGCTTGCCACAAGAATAGCCGACCCGGCAGCGAATATCGCGGGCTGCGAGCGGCTTGCATTGGAGGCTGTTCAGAAAGGCGCCCAATGGATCGCACTCCCGGAATTCTTCAACACCGGGGTCGCCTGGAACCCGCGGATTGCAGATGCCATAGAAATGGAGGGCGGTCCGGCTGCAATTTTTCTGCGCGATTTCTCGGCACGGCACCACATCGTCATCGGCGGATCCTTCCTGTGCCGCATATCCGATGGAACCGTGAGGAACCGCTACATGGCATTCGCGAACGGCACGCTGATCGGCCGGCATGACAAGGATCTGCCGACCATGTGGGAGAATGCGTTTTACCAAGGGGGCGATCCGGGTGATACCGGTGTATTAGGGGATTATGAGGGTGCCCGTGTCGGGGCTGCGGTCTGCTGGGAATTCATGCGCACCATGACCGCACAGAGACTTCGCAGCCATGTCGATGTCATCATGGGTGGCTCCTGCTGGTGGAGCATCCCCACCTATCTGCCTGGCTGGATAAAGAATCCATGGGAAAAAGAGAACGCCCTCAATGCCCTGGCGTGCGTGCAGGATACCGCGCGGCTGGTGGGCGCCCCTGTCATCCATGCCGCACACTGCGGACAAATCAGGTGCCCCATGTTCGGCCTGCCCCTGCTGCCGTATTGGGGATATTTTGAAGGGAATGCTTCAATCGTGGATGCAGCAGGCAGGGTGATCGCACGCCGCAGGTATGATGAAGGCGAGGGCATTGTATGCGCCGAGGTTTCTCTGGGCGCAGTGCCTGTCTATGAGAAAATACCCGATCGATACTGGTTGAGGTCGCGGGGGCTGCTGCCTGTGATCGCCTGGCATTACCAGCGGATGGTGGGAAGACGCTGGTATCGTGGCCATGTCGTGCGCAGCCAGACACACACATGATTACGGGGAAGCCCTGCGGACTTCGCGAACTGAAACGACAATGCATGCGTTCAAAGGAAGGCCATCATGGAAGAGCAATGTGAGGAAGTGACTGTTCATCTGGCGAATCAGAAGGTTCAATTCACCGGTGTTTCAAAGGCCAATCCCGACCGTCCGGTTACCTTCGACTATAAGCCCCCGATTGGGGACGGACAGGGCTATAACGGCCTTGAACTCCTGCTCATGAGTCTCAGCGGATGCAGTGCTACGGCAGTCGTGTATTTGTTAAGGAAGATGGGCAAAGACATTTCAGGATTTAGGGTAAATGCAAGAGGCATAAGGAGAGATATTCCCCCGATAAAATTTGAAAGAATTTTTCTCGAATTCATTTTGCACTCCAAGGATGCAAAGGATGCAGACATCCAAAGGGCGATTCGACTCGCCGAGGAATCTGTCTGCCCTGTGTGGCAGATGGTGAAGAATAATGTCGAGGTTGTACCGGAGTACAAGATCATCTCTTCATGACATCAGTAAGAATCGAGAGGCGGGTGGCTGACACAACCAAAGGACGCATGCCCGGCCTAGGGGATATTTCATGTCTCGATCAGGCCTTCTTCTTGCCCAGCAGGAACCCGAAGGCCAGCCCGATGAGGAAGGTGCCCGAGACCACGATCCACTTGGGTGCGGTAAAGAGCGTCCAGATGAGGAACTGAAAGGAGGTCTGCTCGAAGTTCTGGAGGATGAAGATAAAGCCGAAGACCACGGCAATGCCGATAAAGACGAGCTTGGAATTTTCCCCGAGACCCTTCAAAGCCATGAGCAACCCCGCCATGAATAACTCTTGGGGAATATGTCATGGGGGGCCATGCTGTGTCAACATCCTTGTGCGCATACCGCAGAGCTCATTGTTCTTATCACGAAGGACACGAAGAGCTTAGCGCGGCATAGCCGCAACCAAAATGGAGTCTGGGGTTCGAGCAGACATGGGAGTACTGCACCACGAAGAGCACGAAGGACACGAAGAAAAGAAAGCCTTTTGAAATCGCTAAACGGTTCAATGGATCCAAGAGTGTTTGTTCTGGTTTTTCGATCTTCTTCGTGCTCTTCGTGGTGCAGTGCGCCTCCGCGTACTCCTCAATCATCCGAGTATGCATTGTGGTGATGAATCATCAATACGTGCCTTGATATATTGTCTTACAATATTTTATAAGCTTCCCTCTTGACAAAGGGGGAGAAGCGGTTATTATATAAAAATAATCCGACCGGTCGGTAGAAAGACTATATGGTCGGTTTGTTGAGACAGCCGATTCCGCCGAACAGAGATTCCCGCATCACGATTGTCATCCGCATGGGTGATACCCCATCCGCTCTATAAGAATAGAGGCATTATTATCCAAAAGAAGCCATAAGGAGATTTGTTGATGCCGCCGAACGCGGAGCTTGAAGCGATTCGCAAGGCCCAGATCATCGATGCCGCGCTGCAGACCATTACCGAAAGAGGGTGCGCAAACGTCACCATGGGCGACATCTGCAAGACAGCCGGCCTCTCCAAGGGCGGTCTGGCCCACTACTACAAATCCAAAAACGATCTCTTCAAGGCCGCGTTCCAGGAATTTTTCCAGCGCATCTTCGTGCGCGGCGATGAAACCATGTCCGCCTTCGATGACCCCCTGGAGCAGGTCCTCTCCTTTGAATGGCTCTATAATGCGCACGACCCTGACGTCGATACCGGATACCCCATCCTCTATGATTTCATGTCCATTGCGGTCCACGACCAGGATTACCGCGAGATCTTCAGTGACTGGATCAACAACTGGGTCAAGCTCCTGAAAAAGGCAATCATGCTCGGCCAGTCCCAGGGACAATATAAAAATGTGGATGCCGAATGTGCGGCACGCACCATCTCGGCCATCTACCAGGGGATTGCCACCCGCTGGTATCTCGCGCGCGGCGAACATTCGAGCTCATGGGCGGTCGAGAGTCTCAAGCGCTCTGTCAGGGGGCTCCTGGATTCATACGAGGGCGATGCGAAAAAGGAAAGGAGGGGAGCAAAGACAAAAAAAGTGCGGAAATAATAAGCGGAATGCGGAAATGGCATCTGATTTGATTTTGTGAGCTTGTACTCACGACTCTGGGAATACATGGGATTTGCGGGCGTTTTTTTGTCCCGGCCATACACGACAAAAAGGAGGATTCTATGGCAGTATTTGCAAGTACGGACAAGATGTACGAGGTTCTGGGCAGTCTCTTCAATCTTCTCATGCAGGACAAGGATCTCTACGACAAGTACCTTGAATCGAACATCGTCATCAAGTTCACCATCAGCGACCCGGAAGGCTTCATCTGGCTCACCAACGACGGCAAGGTCATCTGCGGTCCGGCCGACTACAAGCCCACCATCGAGATGACCTTGAGCGGCGATACCTGCCACAAGTTCTGGCTCAAGGAAGTGAGCCTGCCGATTGCACTCGCCAAGGGGCTCATCAAGGCCAAAGGGCCCATGCCCAAGGTGCTCAAGCTCCTGCCGCTCTTAAAGCCTGCATACGCGAATTACCCGGCAATTGCCAGGAAGCACAATCTCCCCATCGCCGGCTGAACCAGGACCGCAAAGGAGGACATACCATGAGCGTAGAAAGGACCCTCAAACAGTTTGAGGAAGACAGAAAGGAAGCGGCGCAGATTGCGGCGCGGATGCTCCTGGCATCCGCCGTCACCTCACCCAGGGTAGGCGGTGTCGGAGAGTGCACGGTGCATATCATCGACGATGAGTGCGACATCGAGGATCTCTGCCAGGCAGTCGAGGAGATGAGCTCGGAGAATAAGGCATGGGAATTCTTCATGCGTGATGCGGCCATGATCCGCGACGCCGATGCGGTGCTGGTGGTGACCTCGCTACGGAGCCTCACCGATCCGTCCGACATCAACTGCAACCTGTGCGGCAAGCTCACCTGCGAATACCTCAGGAAGGAGGACAAGCTCCCGGCCGAGCCAGGTGTGGCATACACGGGCCCCCTGTGCACCTTTAGGGCCATGAACATCTCGTACGCAATCGACGGCATCGCGACGCTGGCACGCAACTTAGGCATAGATTTCGGGGTGTACTGGTCTGCAGGTGCGGCAGCCATGAGGATGGGGATCCTGCCCAAAGCGACGGGATTCGCCCTGGCTGTTGCCATCTCGGTGACCGAGAAGAGCCCGTTCAGGGACATCCCGGTCAAGTACGATGAGATCAACGAGCGGACCATGAACGACCGGATCATCCGCAGGCTCTGGCCTCAGTTCCGTTCGATCTACAGTTAAGGGTCGGGAGGTATATATGGCTATTACAGAAATGGATGACATGTTACAGGCCGGCCTGGACAGGGCGGTCGAGATGATGGCCCTGGCGGCCCAGACGAGCTTCAAGTTCGGCAAGCGCAATACCATGAAGCTCATCAAGATAACCAATGAGGAGATCGAGCAGCTGGCAGAGTACTGCTTCTCTTTAGGCGACATGGCCCCGCTCGCTGCCCGCGACGGCAGATTCGCCGCAGACCTCATCAAGGAGCCTTCTGCCGTGCTGCTCATCGGCGACAAGCGCCAGTCGCTCTTCAACTACAACTGCGGCGCATGCGGCTACCGCACCTGTGCGGAGCTGAACAAGGCAGAGATGGTCGAGTCGTTGACCAGTAACGGCCCGAGCTGCATCTTCCGCAACATCAACATCCACATGGCTGCGGATGCCGCTGCAGCCATGGCATGGAGGCTGGGCCTGCACTGCCGTGTCTTCTCCACCCTGGCCTTTGCGGCCAAGGCCCTGGAGATCATGCCTGATGTGGACATAATCGTGAGCATCGCCGTGAGCGCAGCCAAGGTCGACCCGTTCTTCGACCGCCACAAGTTCTGGACCCAGGATGTGTGGGACCAGATCTTCAAGAAGGAATTCCCGACCTTCACCAGGGGATTCATCGGCGCGGTCGAGGACGAAGACTGATGAGGAGATACAGGAGGTATTCATGTCATCGAAAACACATCTGAACCAGGCGATTGCATCTCACCTGGTGGAAATGAAGGCAGACAGCATGCCTGACCAGCAGGTCTACATCTTCGAGAAAGGGGAGCACGGGGAGGACATCCTCACGTACGGCAAACTCCAAGACAACTCAAACAAGATCGCCCGGATGCTCCTGGAAAACGGCATCGGGGAGGGGGACACCTTCGCGGTCTTCATGCGGAATTACCCGGAGTTTGTCTACTCGCTCCTTGCAGGGACTACCATCGGGGCCATCATGATCCCCATCGACCCCAGGTCAAGGGGGGAGAGACTGAAGTTCTTCTTCAAGAACTCCGGGGCCAAGGCCGCCATCATCTCCGACGAGTGCCTGGAACAGCTCAGCGAGATCATCGACGATCTCAAGGAAGTCAAGCTCGTCTCGGTAGCCTACCAGAGCGAGCACTCCATACCTGTGGACAGCAGGTTCCCTGCCCTGAATGAAACCCTTGAGAAAGACTCGTGGGTGCACGTCGACCAGAAGGTCTTTGATGTGCGCCATCCCATGCAGATCATCTATACCTCGGGAACCACGGGTGACCCCAAGGGCGTGAAGATCAGAAACAACCGTACCGGCGTGTACAACATCCTCAATCAGCTCGTCTGGAAGTACAAGCAGACCGACGTGCTCTACAACGGGCTGTCCCTCACCCATGGCAACGCACAGTCCGTCACGTTGTTCCCTGCACTGTACTCCGGGATAAAGGCCGTCTTCAGCCCGCGGTTCACCAAGAGCAGGATCTGGGACATCTGCAGAAAGTACGGATGCACCTCATTCTCGCTCTTAGGCGGCATGATGGGGGGCATCTTCAACGAACCGGAAAAGCCCGATGATGCCGACAACCCGGTGGAAGTGGTCATCAGCGCCGGCACCCCTCCTGCCATCTGGGAGGCCTTCGAGAAACGGTTCAATGTCAAGATCCTCGAGTGGTATGCCGCCGTGGAAGGCGGCTTCGCCTACAAGCCTATCGGCAAAGGACCCGTCGGCTCATTCGGGAAACCCATCCCCGGGATCATGGAATTCAAGGTGGTGGACGAGAACGACAACGAGGTCCCGGTAGGCCAGATGGGTGAGCTCATCAGCAGGATGATTCGGGGCGACACCAAGGTGGACTACCTCGGTCTTCCCGAGGCCTCGAAAGAGAAGACACTGGGGGGCTGGCTCAGGAGCGGTGATATCGTGCACCGTGATGCCGAGGGCTGGTATTACTTCGACTTCAGGAAGGGCACCGAGCTCCGCAGGGCCGGAGATTTCATCCAGCCGGATCATGTGGAGCGCATCATCGGCGAGCATCCCGGTGTGAGCGAGGTGTGCGTATATGGAATCCCCGCAGCATCCGGAGCCCCCGGCGAGAGCGACCTGGTTGCAGCCGTCGCTTCCTTTGAAGGCAACACAATCGATCCGAAGGACATCTTTGAAACGTGCAGGAAAAGTTTAGAGGCGAACTTCATCCCATCCTATCTCCAGATTGTATCCGAGATCCCGAAGACGATCTCCGAGAAGGCGCTGGACAGGAAGCTTCGCGAGGATTTCTTGAACAAGATCGGAACGATTTACGCATACGACGACTACAAGTGAGTTTAGCACATCTAAGTGCTGAAAGGGATGAACAGGAAAACCACGAGCACAGGGACACATGAACGGAACTAAAAAAGGAGGTTTCCATGCCCTATACCGAGTTGAATCTTGAAATTTCTGATGAGCTTATGGCGCTCAAGGAGAATGCCCATAAATTTGCCATGCAGGTCTTGAGACCTGCTGCAATCGAGCTCGACACCATGACGCCCGAGCAGGTCATTGCCAAGGGCTCCATCTACTGGGACTGCATGAAAAAGATGTACGAGAACGGCTATCACACCGTGCTCATCCCGGATGAATACGGCGGCCTGGGGCTTGATCCTCTGGGCATCCACATCGTGTTCGAGGAGATAGGCTACGGCAGCGTGGGGTTCGCCGTGTCCATCGGCGTATCCTGCTTCTCCGCCTTCTATGCATCGCTCATTGCAGAAGACCGCATCATCGATAAGTTCATCCTGCCGTACGTAAACTGCAAGGATGCGAGCATCATGTCGTGCTGGGCCATCACCGAGCCTGACCACGGCTCGGACATCCTCATGCCCTTCACGGCCAATTTCCACAATCCCAAGATCACCCAGCAGGTCAAGGCCACCAAGAAGGGGGGCAAATACCTTCTCAACGGCCAGAAGGCGGCCTGGGTATCCAATGGGACTATTGCCACGCAGGCAGCCCTGTTCGTCAATATCGATCCATCCCAGGGTATGTCGGGCGGAGGCATCTGCCTTGTCGACCTCACTCAGCCGGGTGTCTCCCGGGGCAAGCCGCTCAACAAGATGGGCCAGCGGGAGCTGCCCCAGGGTGAGATCTTTTTCGATAATGCCGAAGTTCCACTTGATGACATGATCATCGACAATGAGAGCTACGAGATGTTCACGGACATCACGCTTGCCACGGCGAACGCCTGCATGGGGGCTTTCTTCACGGGGGTTGCCCAGTCGGCCTATGACCTGGCGCTTGACTATTCCAGGGAGCGCATCCAGGGGAGCAAGCGGCTGTGCGACCACCTGACCGTGCAGAAGAAGCTCTTCGATATGTTCTCCAAAGTTGAGCTCGCTCGGGCCTACTCAAGGGCGGCATTGATCTTCAATCTCTCCACAACACCACCAAAGACCGAGTATTCCATCGCGGCCAAGGTGTTTGCAACAAGGTCGGCATTCGAGGTGGCCAGCGACGCCATGCAGATCTTCGGAGGAAACGGCCTGTCCAAGGAGTACCCTGTCGAGAAGATCTTCCGTGACGCAAGGGCCGGCATGATCGAAGACGGCTCCAACGACATCCTCGCCCTGGCTGCAGCAGGCCTGATCCTGCGCGAGGAATAAGATGAGCATGTAAGGGAGAACATGATATGAGCGATGTATTCGTCATCGGTACCGGCATGATCAGGTTCAACAAATACCCGGATGCCACGGTGCGCACCATGGCCCACGATGCCGTCAACCTTGTGCTCAAGGATGCCGGGCTCGAAAAGGGAGACATCCAGGCCGCCTATGTTTCCAACACCTTTTGGGGCATGTTCGCTAACCAGCACTCCATCCGCGGCGAGGTCATGCTCTGGGACATGGGCATTGACCGCATACCCATCGTGAATTGCGAGAACGCCTGCGCCGGGGCATCGACGGCCTTATACTTGGGCTACACGGCAATCAAGGCGGGCATGTTCGACGTGGTGCTCGCGCTCGGCTCCGAGAAGATCACCCACGAGAACAAGGCCCTATCGCTCAGCGCATACGCCACCTGCATGGACGTGGAGAATTTTGCGGCGCACCTCAAGATGTTCGAAGAACTGAGCAAGCGGTTCACGGTGAAGATGCCGGACGGCCAGTCACCCCCCGGCGAAGGCAGGAGCATTTTCATGGACGCCTATGCCATGGGCGCCCGCTGGCACATGTCCACATACGGCTCCACCCAGAGGCAGCTCGCCGTGATCTGCTCCAAGAACCACCTGCATGGATCTTTGAATCCCCTGGCCCAGTACCAAACAACCATGAGCGTGGAAGAGGTCATGGCGGACAGGCCGGTGGCATATCCCCTGACGCGGGCCATGTGCGCGCCCGTGGGAGATGGCGCCGCTGCCGCGATCCTCTGCTCGGAATCGTATCTCAAGAGGCTCAAGGAAAAGAGTCCCGTTCGTATCAGGGCCTCGGTCCTGGGCTCGGGCATGCACCGCGATATCGAGGGGACAGACATCGGCGAGCGGCTCTCAAAGCAGGCATATGACATGGCCGGCCTTGGTCCCAAGGACATCCACCTGGCCGAGCTCCACGATGCCACCTCATACGGCGAGCTCCACCAGACCGAGGCCATGGGTTTCTGCAGGCTCGGCGAGGGCGGGATCTTTGCCGAGTCCGGCGCCACGACGCTCGGCGGCAAGCTGCCCGTCAACACGAGCGGGGGCCTGGAGTGCAGGGGGCATCCCATCGGCGCATCGGGCCTTGCCCAGACCCATGAGGTCGTCACGCAGCTGAGAGGCATGGCGGGCAAGCGCCAGGTGGAAGGGGCCAGGATCGGGCTCACCGAGAACGGCGGCGGGAATCTGGGCGTGGAAGAAGCCTCCATGACCATACATATATTCGAGAAGGTTTGACATTTTCATCCTTAAGGGGCCCTGGCAGCATGGGGAGGGCCCCCTTTCTTGAAAGGAGGATCATCCGGTGAAGCGAGTCTTCATCACCGGGGTTTCGGGCTATTTCGGCTCGAAGCTCGTGGAGCATCTGGGCGGCAAGGAAGATGTCGGTGAGATCATCGGGATCGACATCATCAAACCCAGACGCCCTTCAGCCAAGCTCACGTTCATCCGTCACGATGTGCGCTCGGACATGTATCCCCTGCTCAAGGACAGGGCAATCGACTGGGCCATCCATGCCGCCTATATCCTGCCGCCCATCCACGACAAGGGGCTCATGGAGGACATTAATATAAACGGCACGAAAAACTTCCTTTCATCGTGCCTCAAGGCAGGCATACCCCAGCTCCTCCAGTGCTCATCCACCACGGCCTACGGATTCCATCCGGACAACGACATGCCGCTGACCGAAGAGAGCCCTCTGCGGGGCAATGCGGATTTTACGTATGCCAAGAACAAGCGGGAGCTCGAAGAGGTCTGCATCCGGTTTCAGCAGGAGAACCCGGGTGTCAGCCTAGCCGTGATCAGGCCGTGCTTCGTTGTGGGGCCCGGATTCGACAACCCCCTTGCCCGCCATCTCAAAAAAAAGATCGTGATGCTGCCGAGCAACACGGTTCCATTCCAGTTCATCCATGAGAACGATTTGGTAGAGATCATCTATCTGCTGATGAAGGGAAAAAAGACAGGCGCTTACAATCTTGCTGCCGACGGAACCATGAGCTTCGATGAGATGATTCATATCCTGGGCAATTGGCAGCTTAAACTGCCCTACCCCATCCTGTACGTCATGAACAACCTCATGTGGTTCGGGCGGGTTAAGTTCATGACCGAATTCCCGAGTGCAGGGCTCACGATGCTTGTTTACCCGTGGATTGCGAGCAATGACAAGCTCAAGCGTGAAATCGGCTATACCTTTCAGTTCACCACCCGTGAGGCCTTCGAGGACTTCGCGGGGTATGTCAAGGCAAACAAGGGTACGTTGCTCTCCCGTATCTTGAAGGGGTTTCAAACGTGAGTCGAGGAGTCGATTATGAAGCTTGATTTCAGAGGAAAGAAGGTGCTCATCACCGGGGCCTCCATGGGCATCGGCAAGGGGCTGTCGAGATGCTTTGCGCGGGACGGTGCGCATCTCTTTCTCACAGACCTGCCGTCCCGGAAGGAGCGGCTTGAGAAGTGGGCATCCGAACTGGAGGCGGGTCACGGCATCCGAACCTGGACCACCTGTGTGGACCTCACAGAGCCCCAAGGGCCCGAGACCCTGCATCACGAAGTCATGACCAAGGCGCAGGGCCTGGATGTGCTGGTGAACAATGCAGGGATCTGCTCCTACGGGAAGTTCGACGAGATGAATGAAGACCGTCTTGATAAGATGGTGCTGCTCAACTGCCTGGGGTATGCCAAGCTCATGCGGCTCTTTCTGCCTTCCATGATCGAGCGTGACAGCGGTGCCATCCTGAACGTGTCATCGGTTTCCGCATTTCAGCCCTTGCCCTCCCTTGCCCTGTACGCGGCGACAAAGGCATTTACCCAATCGCTCACCGAGGGGGTTTCCGGAGACCTGCCCTGGAAGTCGAAGGTAAAGGTGGCCACACTGAATCCGCCCTTTACCCGCACCGACCTGATCAATGATGCAGGGGTGCCGGAGGACTTCATCCCGTTCACCATATCCTTCAAGAATGTTGATGAAGTGGTGGAGATGGGCTATCAGGCTTTCAAGAGCGGAAGACTGTTTTATGTGCCCGGATGGCAGAATAAGGTGCTTCACCTGGGTATCATGAAGCTCCTGCCCCGTAGGGCTGTGAACCTCATGGGCAGGCTTACCATGAAGAGGTGGTCGGATTATCTGTGATACCTGCTGAACCGAAAAGATAACCCGGAGCAAGCCAGGGGAAACAGTTTGGGTGCAGGCAGTACGGGCTTCATGAAGGCTCATTTTATCCTTTCAATTTCCGCAGGATTTCGGTAAATACACTGCTTTCTTGAAATAAATGCATGCAGCCTCATGGGCTGTGGTCGTTCTATCGGGCCAACAGGCCCGTGAAAGGGATAACGCTGATGGAACAGGCCATTCAAAGGGCAAAGGTCCTGGTAGAAGCCCTGCCTTACATCAGGGATTTCAGGGGCAAGAGGATCGTGGTCAAATACGGCGGCCACGCCATGGTGGACCCTAAGCTGAAAAAGCTTTTTGCCCAGCAGATCATCCTGTTCCAGTACATCGGAATCCAGGTGGTGGTGGTCCATGGAGGGGGCCCGCAGATCAGCTCGGTGCTTGAGCAAATGGGCATCAAGTCAACCTTCATAGAGGGGAAACGGGTCACCGACGCCAAGACCATGGACGTGGTTGAGATGGTCCTTGCAGGCGGCATCAACAAGGAGATCGTGCACCTCATCAACGCGGAGGGCGGGAAAGCCGTGGGCCTGTCAGGCAAGGACGGCGGACTCATAAAGGCAAAAAAGCTCTTTTCCAAACGCACTCACCCGGACGGGACCGTGACCAATGACCTGGACATGGGACATGTGGGCGAGGTGAAAGAGATCAACACCGGCATCATCGATGCCGTAGAAAAGGCCGGCTTTGTGGCCGTCATCGCCCCTTCAGGGGTGGGAGACGACGGGCTTACGTACAATATCAATGCCGATACGGTCGCTGCCGGGGTGGCGGGACAGCTGGGCGTGGAGAAGCTCATCATCTTAACCGACGAGCAGGGCGTGCTCGACAAGAAGGGTAAGCTCATCTCCAGCATCAAGAATGCAGAGATCCCCGGTCTCATAAAAAAAGGCGTGGTCACGGGCGGCATGATCCCCAAGCTCGAGTGCTGCATGATGGCCTTGGACGGCGGCGTCATGAAGGCCCACATCGTGGACGGCCGTGTACCCTATTCCATCCTGCTGGAGCTCTTCACCGATTCGGGCATCGGCACCCAGATCGTCAAGGAGTAATGAACGTGGAACATGTGATGAACACCTATGCCAGGCAGAGCGTGAAGGTAGTCAGGGGAAAGGGGTGCCTGCTCTGGGATGATGCCGGGAAAGAATACCTGGACATGGTCTCGGGCATTGCCGTATGCAACCTGGGCCATGCCCACCCCGAGGTCGCCAAGGCCCTGAAGGAGCAGGCAGAGAGGCTTTTCCACTGCTCGAACCTCTATCAGATCCCCCAGCAGGAACTTGTGGCGAACTTGATCTCCGAGCATGCATTCCCCGCTCAGGTCTTTTTCTGCAACTCGGGGGCCGAGGCCAATGAAGGGGCAATCAAGCTTGTTCGGAGATACTGCAACACCAATAAAGAGAGGGGTCCTTTCATCATCACCGCTGAGAACTCTTTCCACGGCAGGACCTTGGCGACCCTGGCCGCCACCGGACAGGCCAAGTATCGCGCCGGGTTCGAGCCGATGATGCCCGGATTCATCTCCGTGCCGTTCGGGGATATCGAGGCACTGAAGGGCGCCCTCACCGATGAGGTAGGGGCCGTTATGTTGGAGCCCATCCAGGGCGAGGGCGGGATCAATATCCCTCCTGAAGGATATTTCAAAAAGGTCAGGGATCTCTGCGATTCTGAAGGCATCCTGCTGGTGCTGGACGAGGTGCAGACAGGCATGGCCAGGACCGGCAAGCTCTTCGCATATATGCATGAGGGTATTTTGCCCGATATCATGACCCTGGCCAAGGCCCTGGGCAACGGCTTCCCTGTCGGCGCCGTGGTGGCCGGGCCGGAGATTGCCAAGGTCCTCGTCCCGGGTACCCATGCCTCTACCTTCGGCGGCAACCCGCTGGCCATGGCCGCCGCACTGGCGACGCTTTCGACCATGCTGAGGGACGACATTGCAGGCAGGGCGCATGAGAAGGGCCGATACCTGATGCAGAGACTCCATGATCTCAAAAAGGACCACCCCAAGCTGGGGCAGATCCGCGGCAGGGGGCTCCTGGTGGGTGCTGAGTTCGATGCCGACATTTCCTTCATGCCCGCTGAAGGGCTCAGGCACGGGATCATGCTGAACGTCATACAGAACCGCATCTTAAGGTTTTCACCCCCGCTCATCATCAGCACCCCTGAGATCGACCGGGCCCTCGAGACCGTAAGCGTAATCCTGAAGGAGAAAGGGCTATGATGGAGCACAGGGATTTCTTGTCGATCCGCGACCTCAGTGCAGACGAGATAAAGGATGTCTTTGAAAAGGCAGCCCATTTCAGGCAGGCGCACCCCCACCGGTCGCTTGAAGGCAAATCGGTGGTGCTCCTCTTCGAGAAGGCCTCGACGCGTACGCGGGTCTCTTTTGAAGTAGGCATTGCCCGGCTGGGCGCCCATCCGGTCGTGCTCTCGGTTGAGGGCTCCCAGATAGCACGGGGTGAACCACTGAAAGATACCGCACGGGTGCTCGCCGGATACTGCGACGCCATCGTCATGAGGACCTTCGGCCATGACCGCATCGAAGAGATGGCTTCTTACGCAGAGGTGCCTGTCATCAATGCGCTCACCGACCTGCTGCATCCATGCCAGGTTCTTGCCGATTGCTTTACCTTGACGCAGAGGTTCGGCGAGCTTAAGGGGAAAAAGGTCGCCTGGATCGGCGACGGCAACAATATGGCAAATTCCTGGATCAATGCCGCGGCCATGCTGGACTTCGAGCTGATGCTCGCATGCCCGGATGGATTCGAGCCCGACAGGAACATACTCGATGCCGCACGGAAGGACGGCGCAAAGGTAGCAGTGGTGCGTGACCCGAATGAGGCTGCCAAAGGCGCCGTTGCTGTGAACACCGACGTCTGGGCCAGCATGGGCCAAGAGGACGAGGCAGGGATACGAAAAAAGGCTTTTGTGCGGTATAAGGTGGATGATGCCCTCATGGACGCGGCCGGTCCGGATGCGGTTTTCATGCACTGTCTGCCTGCCCACAGGGGCGAGGAGGTCACCGAAGAGGTCCTGGAGGGATGGCGCTCCATCGTCTGGGAGCAGGCGCAGAACAGACAATACATCCAGGAGGCTGTCCTGGATTTCCTACTACGAGGGTAAAAGGAGTTGGCATGGGCGCAAAGAATAAGGTGGTGCTGGCATACTCCGGGGGTCTTGATACATCGGTTATTCTCAAGTGGCTCATCGATGAGTTCGGTTATGAGGTGATCTGTTTCGCTGCGGACGTCGGCCAGGCCGAAGAGCTCCAAGGCCTGGAAGAGAAGGCCATGAAGACCGGGGCCAAGAAGATCTATATCGAGGACTTGAGAGAGGAGTTCGTGCGCGACTATGTGTTCCCCGCCTACCGGGCCGATGTCGCCTACGAAGGCCTCTACCTCCTGGGGACCTCGCTTGCCAGGCCGCTCATCGCCAAGTACATGGTCGAGATCGCGAAGAAAGAGAAGGCATTTGCCGTTGCCCATGGCGCCACGGGCAAGGGGAACGATCAGGTCCGCTTCGAGCTCGGTTGCTGGGCGCTCTACCCCGGCATCAAGATCATCGCTCCCTGGAAGATGGATGAGTGGAAGCTTCGGTCCCGGGAGAAGATGATCGACTATGCCAAGAAGCACGGCATCGATGTGCCGGTGACCAAGAAAAAGCCCTACAGCATGGACAGGAACCTGCTGCACATCAGCTTCGAGGGCGGGATCCTGGAGGACCTCTGGAACGCGCCCGATGAAGGCATGTTCGTGCTTTCCTGCTCGCCGGAAAAGGCGCCGAACAAGCCCACGGAGATCGTGATCTCCTTTGTTGACGGCGATCCTGTGGCCGTCGACCACAGGAAGATGAGCCCTGCCAAGCTCCTGGCCAAGCTCAACGAGCTCGGCGGCAAAAACGGCATCGGCCGCATCGACATCGTGGAGAACCGCTATGTGGGCATGAAGTCCAGAGGCGTGTATGAGACCCCGGGAGGGACGATCCTGAAGGCGGCGCACCGCGGCATGGAGCAGATCACCATGGACCGGGAGGTCATGCACCTGCGGGATGAGCTCATGCCGCGCTATGCTGCGCTTATCTACAACGGTTACTGGTTTTCACCCGAGCGCGAGGTGCTCCAGAGGCTCGTAGACGAGGCACAGAAGGGGGTAACCGGTGACGTGCGGGTGAAGCTCTACAAGGGCAATTGTACCGTTACCGGAAGGAGGTCCAAGAACTCGCTGTACAACCCCGAGATCGCAACCTTTGAAGAAGATGTGGTATATGACCAGAAGGATGCCGCAGGCTTCATCAAGCTCAATGCCTTGCGGCTCAAGGTAAGGGCGCAGGTTAAGAAATGACCGACAAACCGTGGTCAGGAAGGTTCACGTCAGCAACCGACAAGCTGGTGGAGGCATTCACCCAATCCGTGGATGTCGATGCCAGACTCTATAGGCAGGACATCGAGGGCAGCATCGCCCATGCGCGCATGCTCGCACAGGTAGGCCTCATCTCCAAAGAAGAGGGCAAGGCCATTGTCGATGGGCTGATGGCAATCAGAAATGATATCGAAAACGGATCCTTCACATTCGATCCCGCCCTGGAAGATGTCCACATGAACATCGAGACCGAGCTTACAGAAAGGATCGGGGAGGCCGGCAAGAAGCTCCACACGGCACGGAGCAGAAACGACCAGGTGGCCACGGATTTCAGGCTGTATACACGCAATGCTCTCCTCGATATGGCAGGGGAGCTCAAAGGTTTTATGCGCGTGCTGCTCGATAAGGCCTCGGATCATGTGGATACCATCATCCCCGGCATGACCCACCTCCAGCATGCCCAGCCGGTGTCCTTTGCACACCACCTGCTCGCCTATTTCGAGATGGCGCTGAGGGACCACCAGCGCATAAAAGAGGTCTTGGCCAGGGTCAATGTCTCACCGCTCGGCAGCGCCGCCCTTGCGGGAACACCCCACCCCATCGACCGGGCCGCTACGGCTGAAGATCTCGGGTTCTCAAGCCCGGCCAGGAACTCCATCGATGCCGTGAGTGACCGCGACTTTGCCTGCGAGGCGGCATTTATCTGCAGCCTCATCATGATGCACCTCTCCAGGCTGGCCGAAGAGATCATCATCTGGAATTCGCAGCCCTTCTCCTTTATGGAGCTTCCGGATGCATTCTGCACGGGCAGCTCCATCATGCCCCAGAAGAAGAACCCGGACGCGGCCGAGCTCGTGCGGGGCAAGACGGGCGGTGTTTATGGGAACCTGACGGCCCTGCTCGTGATGATGAAAGGCCTGCCGCTTGCCTATAACAGGGACATGCAGGAGGACAAGAAGCCCGTCTTTGAGAGTCTGGATACGGCTGTCTCGTCATTGAAGCTCATGGCTTCTCTGGTGGCCGGTATGAGCCCCAAGGTCGAATCGTTGAATAAGTCTTTGCATGACGGATTCATCACGGCAACCGATATGGCCGACTACCTCGCGGCCAAGGGCATGCCGTTCAGGGAAGCACACCGCGTTACTGGCGAGATCATATCCATGCTGATAGATGAGGGCAGGAGCCTCTCCGAGATCAGTCTCGATGAGCTCAAAAAATTCTCCGATCTGTTCGAAGAGGATGTGTTTAAGAGTCTTGACCCGGCATCCTCAATGGACAGACGGACAAGTTACGGAGGCACGGCAAGAGTCAATGTTCGCAGCGCCCTTACGGATGCACGGGCCATCCTGGAATCACTCACCCATGAGGAGTAGGGCCCTCTTCATCACGCTCTCAATCACCATTGCCATTATGGGCTGCGGCAGGAAACTGCCGCCGCTGCCCCCGGCCAAGCCGGACCCTGTAGAAGTGATCTCCATAAGGTTCGTAGGCCCTGAGGTTGTGGCAAAGGTCAGGTGTAATATGCCCAATGCCGATGTAGTGCTGCTGGGCAAGCCCAAGGGGATATGCCCCAACTGCACGGATGATCTTGTGGCCAAGCAGAAGATCTCCCTTGAGAAACCCGGCGAGGCGGTTCTGAAGGATCAGTCACCCGAATCGGGCTATATGGTCTACCGTATAGCCGTGGAGCATGGCACCACCAAATGGATCACCCCGGCCCAGATCGTGGTGAAATGAGACCGGCACATAAGAGAAATCAGCACTGAAAGGGATAGACAGCCATGCATGATTTTGCCTATGACGAAACAGGGAAACTGAGCTGCGGGGCTGTGCCGCTCGAAAAGATCGCACGCGAGATCGGCACGCCTTACTACTGCTACAGCCTTCCCACCCTCAGGCGGCATATACAGGCCTTTGAGGAGCCGTTAGCCGGGATAGACCATCAGACGTGCTTTGCCATGAAGGCCAACTCGAACCTTGCCATCCTCACCCTCATGGCAAATCATGGCCTCGGTGCGGATGTAGTATCGGGCGGAGAGCTCTACAGGGCCATGAAGGCTGGGATTCCGGCTTCTAGAATCGTCTATTCGGGTGTCGGCAAGACCACCGAAGAGATCGATAGGGCCATTCATTCCGGCATCATGATGTTCAATATCGAGAGCGAGCAGGAGTGCGAGGTCATCAATGAACGCGCAGGCGCGCTGCATAGGAAGGCGCCCATATCCATAAGGGTCAACCCGGACGTGGACCCCCAGACACACCCCTACATCTCCACCGGCCTGAAGCAGAATAAGTTCGGTATCGACATCGAGGGAACCATCAGGCAGTATCTGAAGGCAAAAGAGATGGAGCACCTCGAGATCGTGGGCATCGACTGCCATATCGGCAGCCAGCTTACCGACATCAGCCCGTTCATCGATGCCATAGAAAGGCTCAAGGTTCTCATAACGAACATCAAAGACCTTGGCATCGAGTTCAGATACCTCGATCTCGGAGGGGGGCTGGGTATCACCTATTCATCCGAGCAACCGCCTCACCCGAGGGAATACGGCGCTGCCATCATCGATGCGGTCAGTGGTCTGAACCTCAAGCTGATCTTCGAGCCCGGAAGGGTCATTGTGGGTAATGCCGGGGTGCTGGTGACCCGGGTGCTCTACCGCAAAGAGACGGACAAAAAGACCTTTATCGTCGTGGATGCGGGCATGAACGACCTCATCCGCCCTGCACTCTACGGCGCCTGGCATGATATCATGCCCCTTGCCGAAAAACACGGACCTAAGGAAAAGGCCGATGTGGTGGGGCCCATCTGCGAGTCCAGTGATTTCCTTGCAAAAGACAGGGACTTGCCGTATCTGTCCAGGGGAGACCTCATCGCGGTGATGAGCGCCGGGGCCTATGGGTTCACTATGGCCTCCAACTACAACTCCCGGCCCAAGCCGCCGGAGGTTTTGGTGGATGGCAGCGAGTATTCTGTGGTAATACACAGGCAATCATACGAAGACCTCATCTCGGGTGAGCATGTCCCCAAGGGTCTGATCTAACTATGGAGGAAGCGATGTTTTCAGGAGCAATCGTCGCCATGGTAACCCCGTTCAGGGAAGGCAAGGTAGACGAGAAGGCATATAGGAATCTCATCAATTTCGTCATCCAAGGCGGGGTCAGGGGCATCGTGCCCTGCGGCACCACGGGCGAATCGGCCACGCTGTCTCATAAGGAGCACGAGCATGTCATCGACATCACGGTAGATGAGGTGGGCAAACGGGTCCCCGTCATTGCAGGTACCGGTTCCAACTCAACAACCGAGGCCATCCGCCTTACGAAGCATGCCAGGGATGCACGTGCGGATGCGGCCCTGCTTATAACTCCTTATTACAACAAGCCCACCCAGAAGGGGCTCTATGAGCACTATAAGGCCGTTGCAAAGGCGTGCGACATACCCCAGATCCTTTACAACGTACCCGGAAGAACCGGGGTGAACATGAGCACAGAAACGGTTGTTGAGCTCTCCAAGATCGACAATATCGTCGGCATCAAAGAGGCGAGCGGCGACCTGGTGAAGTGCTCCCAGATCGTGCGCGACACGGCCGATGATTTCTGCGTGCTCTCGGGCGAGGATGCGCTGAACTATCCGATCCTGTGTGTCGGCGGTGTCGGCGCCATATCGGTCACTGCAAACATTCTGCCTGACAAGCTTTCAGCCATGTGCAAGGCGTGGGATGCAAGGGATGTAAAAAAAGCGCAGAAGCTCCATCTCGATCTCCTGGATATCAACCAGGCCTTGTTCATCGAGACCAACCCCATCCCGGTAAAAACCGCTCTTGCCATGATGGGCAAGGTGAAAGAGGAGTTCAAGCTTCCTCTGTGCCCCATGACTGAGGCCAATAAGAAGAGGCTTGCCGAGGTACTGAAGCGCTACGGCTGCGTCAGTTGACCTGGAGGTTTCCATGATCAATACCGGCGTTGTCGGGTTTGGAGGGAGGATGGGGTCACTCATAGCGCGTACCATCCTGGACAGCCCTGATTTTGCCCTTGCAGGCGCCTTGGAAGACAAGGCCCACCCTTTTATCGACAGGGATGCGGGTGAGGCGTTGGGATGCCCCAGGATAGGGTTCAAGGTGACCTCATCCATAGAAAAGGCATTCGCCCCTTGTGATTGTATCATCGATTTCACTTTCCCTGAAGTGACGCTGTCCACCGCAAAATACGCATCGGACAGCGGCAAGGCCATGGTAATCGGGTCCACAGGGTTTACCGAAGAACAGAAAAAGAAGATTCAGTCGTTCGCATCAAAGACAGCAATCGTTCTTTCTCCGAATATGAGCATCGGTGTCAATGTGCTCTTGAAGACCGTGAGCATGGTGGCCGCTCTTCTTGATGAGAGCTATGATGCGGAGATCGTGGAGGCGCACCACAGGCTCAAGAAGGATGCGCCGTCGGGCACTGCCCTTGCGCTGGCCGAGGCGGTGGCTAAAGGCAGGTCCATTGAACTGGCCGAGCATGCCCGGTATGAGCGTTACGGCATCATCGGGGTCAGACCGAAAGGCGAGATCGGCATACAGACCGTCCGCGCAGGCGACATCGTGGGTGAGCACGTGGTGATGTTTGCTGGCCCCGGTGAGCGCATCGAGATCACCCACAAGGCCCATAGCCGGGAGAACTTCGCGCGCGGTGCAATCAGGGCCGTCCAATGGATAATGGGCAAAGGGCCCGGCCTGTACACCATGATGGATGTCTTGGGTATCAAGACATGAAGATCGGTAGGGCCATCTCAGCAACCGGTCAGCTCATCTGGTATTCTACAGAGGATGCCAGTGCGTTTAGAGAGTGGAATCCGGATACCTTCAGTCCGGGACGTGAGGTGGAGATTAAGAAACTCCTGGCTCCCGCATTACCGGGCAAGGTCGTAGCTGTCGGCCTGAACTACCGGGACCATGCCCGGGAGATGGGACTGAAGCTGCCTGAAGAGCCCATACTCTTCATGAAGCCCTCGACATCAGTCATAGGTCCCGGGGACGACATCATCTATCCTGCCCGGTCGGACCGGGTAGACTATGAAGCAGAGCTGGCAGTGGTTATCTCAAAGGAATGCAGAAATGTTCCTGCACGGGATGCAAGAGATGTTATCCTTGGGTATACATGCTTCAACGATGTGACCGCAAGGGACCTCCAGGCAAAGGACAGGCAATGGACCCGGGCAAAGTCCTTCGATACCTTTGCGCCCTTGGGTCCGTGGATTGAAACCGATATCAAAGATCCGCATACCCTGGCTGTACAATCGCGCCTGAATGGAGAGATCAAACAGTCATCAAATACGGATAACCTCATCTTCAATGTGTTTGCGCTCATCGAATTCATCTCTTCAATCATGACACTAAGAAAATGGGATGTCATAGCAACGGGGACACCCTCCGGCATCGGGTCTATGGTGCGGGGCGATGAGATTGCCATAGAGATAGAGGGTATCGGGACCTTGACCAACAGACTCGCATGATACGAGGATTTCTCTCTCTTGGGTCAAACCTCGGGGATAGGGGGGCTTATCTCAAAGAAGCATTGGAACGTCTTCCCCAAAAGGGTGTGAAGATCATCAAGAGCTCATGTGTCTATGAGACGTTACCGGTGGAGGTTCATGATGAGCAGGGCAACTTTCTCAATATGGTCGTTGAATTCTCTTTTGAGGGTGATCCGATGAAACTCCTCGACCTCTGCCAAGAGGTGGAGGGTTCTCTGGGAAGGGCCAGGCCCTCTATCCACTCACCCAGAACAATCGATATTGATATTCTTCTCATCCATGGTGTGTCGGTCATGAACGAGCGTCTGATTGTCCCGCATCCCCGTATGGAAAACAGGGCATTTGTGATCTACCCCCTTGCAGAAATCGCTCCCGAGCTTATCCTTCCTTCTGGAAGGATAGTGACAAAAGTCAAGAAAAGCTTTAAGAAAGACGAGATACTAAAGATTCAGGACGCGTAAAGTGGAAGAGCCTACACCCAAGAAGTGGAAGATTATGATCGCCGACGATAACCATGACCTCAACGAGGCCATGCGGGAGATGCTCTTTGAGCATGGATTCGATGTGGTACAGGCCTTTGACGGAGAAGAGGCATTCGACCTCTATTCCCAGGAGAAACCCGATCTCACTTTCCTTGATTACCTCATGCCGAAGATGGACGGGGTGGATGTCCTTGAAGAGATCGTTACCATAGATCCTGATGCCCTCGTGGTATTTATCACCGGCGAGGGATCCGAGGACACGGCGGTCCAAGCCATGAAGGCAGGTGCAAAGGATTACGTCACCAAGCCGTTCTCCATGCAATATCTCGTGCATATAGCGAAAAAGCTCATCAACGATCATGAGTTGCAGCTTGAGAACATCCGTCTGAGGGCCAGGGGTGATGCCTACAAGGATTATATGGGCACCATCACCGAGACCATGGGCGAGGCAGTGATTACGATCGACGCCAGGGGGACCATCCAGTTCATGAACCATATGGCCCATAAGCTCTGGGGAACGCTCGAGGATATGAAGAATAAACCCGTAGACGTGCTCATCCCCGATCCCAGTGTGGATATCTTTGAAGACATCAAACAGGCATCCTTAATTGGCGATGAATATTTTCAGAATGAATATACCTTCCGTAAGGCAGACGGGAGCATATTCTCGGGGCTGTTGAGCGCCTCTTTTCTCAAGAGTGAGCAGTATGCGAACAGCATCGTGCTTGTTATTCGAGACCTCACCGACATAGAGATGATGCGCAGACAGGTCATCAATGCCGAGAAGCTGGCTTCCCTGGGCAAGGTAGTGGAAGGAGTGGCCCATGAGATACGGAACTCCCTTACATCACTGGGTGGATTCTCCCGGCGCCTGAGTAAGTCGGTGGACGTCAATTCCGCTGAAAAGGTGTATGTCGATTACATCATCGAGGACGTCAAGAGGCTGGAAGCCATGATCCTGGATATAGAGGAATACGTAAACTACACCAAGATTCACCGGCCCAACTTCTCCATGACCCATATTGAAGACATCATTAATGATGCCCTCATAAAAACCTTCGGCTCAGGCAAATTCAGCGGGGTCGCCTACGAGGTGAATGTACCGCCCGGCCTGGAAGAGATCTACGCAGACCACGTATTTCTCGTGGAGGCCTTCTGGCACCTCTTCATGAATGCCTGCGAATCCATGGACGGCAAGGGCTCGCTCGTGGTGAACGTCAGCCTCCACCCGCATTATTTGATCGTAGATGTAATTGATTCCGGCAAAGGTATTCCGAGTGATGAAATCAAGGACATCTTCAACCCATTTTATACCAGCAAGCCGAGAGGTGCCGGCCTTGGACTCTCCAAGGTCTATATGATTATTGAGGAGCACGGCGGCTTCATATCCGTGAACAGTTCGGTGAACCAGGGAACGAGGATGAGGGTATTTCTCTCAAGGAAACGAGGGGTTAAGCCCCTTCAGCCACAAGATACTTGAAACGAAAGGCTTGCATTGCGTATAATATCATGAGTACAATAATGAAATATTTGAATAAATCATTTTATGTGACGATATAGACTAATATGAATAGAAGAATAGTAGGTTTTCTGTGTTCATTTGTCGTTGCTTTCTTATGGACAAGCCCAGTGCATGCCGATATCTTCATGAGGCGTGGGCCTGACGGCACGTTGCATTTCAGCAACTGTCCCATGGGGGCCGACTGGAAGCTCTACGCCAAAGAGAAACAGAGAAAATACCAATATTCACAATATCAATACCCCCAATACTCCTCCAAGAAAATTTCGAGATCGCAGTACGACAACCTGATCAGCATTATTGCGCGAGGCAATGGGATGAGCCCCACTATTATTAAGAGCGTCATCGAGGTTGAGTCCGGCTATGACCCTATGGCCAGGTCGTCCAAAGGGGCAATGGGCCTGATGCAGCTCATGCCGGAAACAGCCCAGGAATTAGGTGTTACCGACCCGTGGAATCCTACTGAGAACATCACTGCAGGTACGAAATATCTTTCATGGCTCTTAAGAAAATACAACGGCAACCTCATGTTGGCCCTTGCTGCATACAATGCCGGCCCAAATGCAGTGGATTCATACCGCGGAATTCCACCCTACCAAGAGACCACTGATTATGTTAGGAATGTACTTGCGAGAATATATGGGGGAGGATATGCAGGGGAATGAACATATCAAATGCTCTGACCGTCTCGCGGATTTTCATGGTCCCGGTCATTGCACTTCTCATCATTCATGACAGCCTGATCCAATCTGTCATAGCCGCGAGTATCTTTGGGGTCGCAATGATCACCGATTTCCTCGATGGATACTTTGCAAGGAAGTTTCATATAGAATCCGACCTTGGAAAACTGCTGGATCCCTTAGCCGACAAGATTCTCATCGCCACTGTCATGATCATGCTCATTCCGTTGGGCAGAGTACCCGCTTGGATGGTGGCGGTGATCGTCGCCCGGGAGATTGCCGTAACGGGTTTACGGAGTATTGCTGCGGAGAAGAACATCATCATCGCAGCGGACTGGCTCGGCAAATACAAGACTGCGTTCCAGTGCGCTGCTCTTATTCCCCTGCTCGTGCACTATACGATCTTTGGGTTGCAGTTTCAGCTTGCGGGTGAATTCTTCATGTGGATTGCCCTGTTCTTCACCACGTGGTCGGGTGTGGATTACTTCATCAGTTATATCAAAGTTGCCGCATAAGCCTTTGCCTCAGACGGTCCTCCTGCGAATGCCAACCTGGCAGTTATTCTCCTAGCCGTTCTTTGTCGAACAAATACCCAACTGGGTATAGAGCGGGCATACGCCCGATGTTGCGCTCGAAAGCAACATGCCGCCGGCAACCAGCGAGATGGCCGTCAGCAGCGATATCTTGCCGCTCTTGACCAGAACAAGGATGATGATGACCGCCATGCCGGCGCGTACAAGCCTGTCAATGGTCCCGACATTTTCCGTAGATTCCATGAACTACCTCCGCATTTATGTGAAACTCATTCTCTGATGAAAACGTATTCCTGTCAAGGAACACTGGTATTGAATCCGTGATATAAAACCATTATGTTAATGAGAATAGGGGGAAATTGATAATGGACAAGATAATCAAGATCTATACGCTGAGCACCTGCAGTCACTGTAAGGCAGCGAAAAAATTTCTGAATGATCTGAATGTACGCTATGACTTCATCGATGTGGATTTGCTCGACGCCGAGGAAAAGGCAGCCGTCCTTAATGAGGTAAGGAAGTACAATCCACGCCTGACGTTTCCCACTATCCTCTGCGGAGACAAGGTCATCATCGGATTCCAGGACCGTGAGATCAAGGAGGCCCTCGGACTATGAGTGAAGTGGAAAAACTCTTTGATATGTTGAAAAAGGTTCAGGAGCCAAAGGGATATTTTTTCAACAAGGATAGGGAGCGGGTATTTGACCTGCTGGAGGCATTGCTTATTAATAAGAAACGCTATGGTTATATGTGCTGCCCGTGCAGACTGGCCTCGGGTGATAAGGAAAAAGACCGGGACATCATCTGCCCTTGTGTTTATAGGGCCCCCGATGTAGAGGAGTATGGGAGCTGCTACTGTAACCTCTATGTCTCTCGAGACTGGAATGAGGGGATAATCCCTGTCGTGTACGTCCCGGAGCGGCGACCCCCGGAGAAGTATCTCTGAGCCTTAAGAGGGTACAGTCCTCATCAGAAGTTCAGGAGCGAAGTGATATCATCATCATTGGCGTATGTGAACTTGATGGCCATCCCACGGGCATCGGTGCGTACGACGAGTCCCTGGAGGTAGACGGTTTTTCCGATGAGGTTTTCGCAGTTGAGTCGCATGGTCACATAGGCATCCTTATCAAGGACCGTTTCTGTCAACATGAACATTCCATTGGTACTAATGTTTCCTATAGGGCCGCCCGCAACCTTTTTCAGTGCATCACTATACGTAATGGTTGCATCCATTTTGGCCGGGAGATGAATTCTTTTATCTCTTCTGCGGTTTATCATTGCCCGTCCTCCCGCTCTTGGGATGAGTTTTTGTAACCATGAGACGTAAATTGATCCTCCCATGGTTCACCGGGAATACATGACAAACACGAGTACAGATGACGCATCCCGACAGAGAGAAATGATATATTTCGCAATAGACAATGATAATCCTGATTGCAGGAATGTCAATACGGAAAAGAATAAAGGAGGATCGGTTTCATTGAGGGGGATGAATGCAAAAAATTTTTTCCATCTGAACCTGGATAAAGAACTGGCCCCAGTTTATACCTTACTTGCAGACAGGTTTTGAACCGGGTTTAAGCCCGGAGAGGAAGTCCACAACCTGGGGTATACCCTCCTTGTCGAGTGATGCCCCCTTTCCCACCATCCTCGTTACGGTCATGCTCCAGGCATCCTTGTCCTTTTTTCCCAGTGCGTCGCAGATCCGCTGGGTGTCATGGCAAACCGTGCATATTGTCATGACCGTCTTCCCAGGCTCGCCCGTAGGCGCTAATCGTGACATTGCACATGGAGAAAAGCCGGAAAGGAAAAGGTACAGAAAAACAGCCGATGAGATTCCAAATACCACTGCGATGCCCTTTTTCATGAGATCACCCACAATTTTTTGATGATCGTTACCATATAAAATATGAGATATTGACACACCCTCATTGCCGTACCGGAGCCCCCCATCATCAATGAGCGGTTTGCCGGTATCGGCATGAAGGATTCTTTAGTCTTTGAGTTTCACGATAAAGCAACTGATGAACCGCTGATCAAGTTGATCCAGGTCTTTCAGACCTCCGATCTCCTCCTCCATGCGAAACATGAGAGAAGATGCGATGTCTGCCGTGGAGGCTTGATCCGGATTGCTGTTGAGCCGAGAAAGGTATCTCTCAAGGTCTTTCATGAATGTGGATGCTGCGATACGATGAACGCCCTTTCGACGCGTAGCACGGGAGAGAAAGGTTATAAGCTCTGTCCGGATCAACGGTCGGAATTTTGAGCGATGGTCAAGGGTATTAATCGCAAGTGAGGTGAGGATGACGGCTTCCATGTCGAAGTTTGCCCCCGTATTGGTTCCGAACAGGTTAGGTATCTGGTCCTCCCACTCCAAAGCGGACATGATTCCTGCCATGGTCTCGATCGTATCGATGGCATGCGTCACTTCATCGAGTTCTTCGAGGAGTGAGAACTCTTTGTCTTTAAAGAGCGGCCTCTTCTTCAGAAGTCCTTCGGTGTAGCTTTTCAGTCTTTCCGGTATCATGGTTGCTTCGATGGAATTGAGGAGAAGCTTCAACCTGCGCTGTTGCACGTAGACCATGTTATATCCGAGAGAAAATAGGGTCTCGGCATTCATCGAGCTTAAGACCGCATCTGCCGTAACACCTTTTTCTTTCATGGCAACACTCAATCCCAATGTTACCAGCGAGCTTGCCTTCTCCATACTGTGCTTGAGCTCCTGCATCTCATTGAGGGGCTTGAAGTCGGCCATGATGATTTTGTTGGCCAGGTAGATCATCTCATAGAGGAAGCGTTCTTTTGTCTCGGGTGAGGTCTTTTGCAGCGACCTCACGAGGAGCCCCCTGCCTTGGGAGAACTGCTCCAGGTAGACCGCGGGGAGCATGTGGAGGTGCTTCGTGATAATGGGGGTCTTTTCTTTGATGATGCCCTGATCCAGGAGCTTTTCGGGCCGCACATGCTGATAGACGCTTATGGCTTCGTCCGGCAGGGGGAATCCCATCTCCATGAGACGCAACGACCTCCGCTCGTAGGTGGTCTCCTCCATACTGGATCGCAACTCACACATGACACCTTCAAGGATGGAGTAGTAGAGATCATGATAATTGGTAAAGAGGATACTCAGCATCTCTTTGATGAAATGGGAGCGATCGTCTTCCTGGATGATGCGGTAGAAGTACATGTTGTCGAGGCTCTCGAAGCCCTCATCGATGAGGTCGGGGATATGCTCGTCGGTCGGCCGTACGCGTACCACTTCGATGTAGGCCTGGAAAAGGAGCACGAGTATCTCTATGTCGAGGGTCTCGAGGGCCTGTGCAAAGGATTCAAACGAAGCATTGTAGATCTCCCACAGCCACTCCATGAAGGAATCCGCTGAAAAAGAATCCCTCTCCCAGCAGTCCAGATCGATAAAGTGGAACACCGCCTCCGGCGGTACATACTGGAGCAGGATCTGGCTGTCGGTACCCCAGGATTCCTTGATGATGAGGTAAGACTCCTGGGGAGGGAGTTGCTCGATGATCTGTTTGGTGTATGGTGAGTCGATGATACTGCGTGCGCGATCTGCGAGCGTGCACGCAAGTACTTTCGAGATCTCGGTCTTCAGTGCGAGCTTCTTCGTCATGCGGGAGTGGTTAGCACACTTCAAAGCGCACTATCAAGGCCGGCCTCTTCCCATACACTAATGCGGTACTCCGGGAAGAGAGCTATGATCAGAGGGTACCCATGGAGGCGCGCAGTGCCGCCATCGCCCTGGCGTGATCCGCCCGTGCATTTATATAGTTGTTCTGCGCCTGCACTAATAGGGTCTGGGCCGTAAGCACGTCGGTAGTTGTCGCCACCTGGACGTTATACCGGTCTTTTTCTATTCTTACATATTCTTCTGCCTGGGCGATGGCCTTCTCTGAGACCTGCAAACGGGCCTGGGCCTCCTCAATATTGAGGTAAGAATTCTTGACATCGAGGGTAACCTGGTCTTTCAGGCTTTCCAGCAGGTAAATAGCCTTGCTGTTCATATAGTGCGACTTGTTGTAATTCCAGTAGTCGGAGCCCCCCGAGAAGAGGTTCCAGGTGAGCCCCAGCCCAGCCTGCCAGGTATTGTATCGGAGGGAGGGATTCTCACCCTTCTGATTCTCGTAATCATAGGTTGCAGCCACACTCGGCATGAAGGGTGACCTCGCGAGGTCGATCCCTTTGGTGGAGTTGTCAACCTGCAGTTTTGCAGTCTTGATCTCCTGTCTGTTGTCCATGGCCGTGGCAAGGGATTGATCAAAGGTAATTTCCAGCTTGTTCACGGGTATCTCCGTGTCTATGTTCACATCCTCTCTCAGGTTCCTTTGCACGAGGATATTCAGGTTCGACTCGGCTATCTTCACTGCATTATCGGCAGTGATAAGTTGCTGCTCACTCTGTGCGTATTGCACCTGAGATTCAAGCAGATCGTTTTTCGGGATCATCCCCTGGTTGAAAAAGGCATTACTGACATCGAGGTGAGACTTTACGGAAGCGACATTGCTCTTTGCCACCTCCCGCTGCTGTCTTGCCCTTATCACCCCATAGTAGGCGTCGATGACCATAAGCTTCAAGTCTCTGATATAGCTCTGCCGTGCGATCTGAGCTGAGAGCAGATCGTTCTTTGCGATGAGGTAGCTGTTATACAAGGCCCCCCCGGCAAAGAGCACTTGCTTGGCCTTAATATCCGCGTTGTACAGAGTTAGCGAGGTCAGGGGGACTTCACCTATAGGCGCAGGGAACAAAATCGTTTGGGCATTCTCCATCCGTGTATACCCGTAGGAGAGATCCACAGAAGGGAGCATCCGGGAGAACTGGGAGCGCGCATCCATATCTTTCCCGAGAACGTCCTGGTCCTGGGCCTTCATACCGGGGTTGCGCTCAACGGCCAGCTTGATCGAATCTTCAAGCGTCATGTAATCGGATGCATGTGCGCATGTTACCCCCATGAAGAATAAACCAATCGCGATTAAATACCTTGTCTTCCTCACTGTGATAACCTCCCTAGAGCTGAATTCTTGAGAAAAAATAACTACCAACCGTGAGCAAGATAGCTGTAAGAATGCTCAGGACGATAAAATCCGTCCCTAATCCGAAAAGGAATCCTTGACTCATGGCTCCACGCAGTCCATCGACTCCGTAAGAGAGCGGGTTGATATCAACAGCGATTTTTAATGCCTTCGGCACGTCCTGAACCGGGAAAAGTGCCCCTGAAAAGAAAAAGAGCGGCATCACGAGAAAATTCATGATGAGGGGAAAGGCATGCAGGTCCTCAAGAATCGAACCGACTACCGTGCCCATGGCCGTAAAAAGGATGGAAATGAGAAACATAAAAATGAGGGCTACCGGCAGGAATGCTATATAATGAATTCGGAAACCTGCAACGATACAAACCAGAAAAACAATGAGCCCCTGGATGAGTGCAACCGCTGCTCCGCCGAGAGTTCGGCCCAAAACGATCTGAAGGCGTGACACGGGTGCAACGAGGGTCTCCTTCAAGAATCCGAACTGTCGATCCCAGATGATCTCGATTCCGGAGAAGACAGCGGTAAACAAAATTCCCATTGCAATGATACCGGGGGCCAGAAATTGGATATAATTTCCTCCTCCGGCCTTTTCATATGTTCGACCGAAACCGAAACCCAAGGCAACAAGAAACAAAATAGGTTGTCCGAGCGAACCGATAATCCGGGCACGGGCACGCAGGTAGCGTTTTAATTGTCTCAAAGCCAGTATGCATATTACATCCATTACCGCCCCCAAACCTTTCCAATGGTTCTCATTCGATCCACGGAAGAGACCTCTTCATCACGGATCGCATATCCTGTTAAGGCAATGAATGCATCTTCAAGAGATCGGGTATGGGTTTTCTCCTTCAGCGTGACAGGCGTATCTTGCGCTATGATCTTTCCACGATCGATCACGGCGATTTCATCCGCTACACGCTCCGCTTCCTCCATATAATGCGTAGTAAAGAAGACCGTGATATTCTGTTCCTTGTTTAAAAGCCGGATGTAATTCCAGATATGGTTGCGTGTTTGAGGATCGAGGCCGAGTGTCGGTTCATCAAGAAAAAGGACCTTTGGTACATGAATGAGCGCACGGGCGATCTCAAGCCTTCGTTTCATGCCGCCAGAGAAGTTCTTTACAAAATCTTTTCTTCGATCCCACAGCTCGACGAACTTGAGCAACTTTTCAATCCTTTGTTTTCGTTCATTCGATGAAACACCGTAGAGTACACCATGGAGCTCAAGGTTTTCCCATGCCGTTAATTCACTATCAAGACTCGGGTCTTGAAACACAATCCCAAACGAGCTCCGTACTTGGTGTTTCTCATGCACGGGATCATGTCCATCAACCCTTATGATACCACTGGTCGGCTTTAATATGGTTGTAAGCATTTTGATCGTAGTCGTCTTACCCGCGCCATTCGGCCCGAGAAAACCGAAGATCCTTCCTGCGGAAACCTCAAAGGAAACATGGTTGACGGCGCAGAATTCTCCAAAGTTTTTGACAAGATCACGTACTTCAATCATGATAAGCACAGCTCATTTCCCATGTGTGTCCTCTCCTTTGTTGGAATTATACATGAGCGGTTTCGGTAAATATATTCCTGTAATGACTTCTAGAGAGTTATCTCAAATTTTGCTGTAAAGTCGGTTTGATGCCATTTCATGGAGTTTGTCGCGAAGCCTCTCATAGATATATGGCATGGCTAAAAGGGCCTTTCGTTATTGTTTTATCAACATCATAGCGGATTCGAAAAGGCCTTACTACGAAAATAAAATGAAACTCGGCTAAGGTTTCTTGGGGAGAGCTAATGAGCCGATACGGTAAATCCCCTCGGTCCCCTCAGGGATCTGAAAAGTCACGGTCCCCATCCCTGAAGATTCATCCGGCCGGATCTCGTAGTTTCCCGGTTTCAGGCCGAGCAGTTGGAACTGGCCCTTGCGATTGGTAAACGTTTGGAGAGCTTGAGCCTTTTTATTATCCAGGGAGACAACCTCAATTGATTGATGTCCGAAAGGATCTCCACTTGTTCCATTCGTGAGACTGCCGATGACGACGACCATGGAATCCGAGCCCACGTAGAGTGCATACCCGCATTTATACGTAGGGAACAGGGTGAAGAAAGGTTTTTCCACAAGATAGCCCGGTGGCGGATCCAAAGGCTCTACCTCTATCTTCTTCACATTATATGGTGTGAGTGATGGGAGCACCGCAGGGTCATATTGACCCGATATAGCCTGATATCCATCAGGGCAAGGATTTATGGCAATCTCCGAGTCTTGAAGGTTCTTTATGCCTTTCACCAGGACGAACCCCTGGTCCACCGGGCGTGATATTGCCAAGTTCCCGTCCACATACACCAGGGCGCTCTGGAGGGTGATGTCCGTCTGATTTTCATGACCCCGATTTTCCTGAGAAGGGAGATCTTCAACACTTTGCGAAAGCTCAACTATCCCGCGATTCCCCACATACCCCAATTTTGCGTTGTATTGATCCAGTCCCGGTTCATGGTTCGAAGCAACAGAGGCATACACCTTTTCAGGCACGGATGTGGACTGATTGTAATCCCACTGCATATTGCGACTTCCCCCTGAAGCCATGCTGAGTGCAACGCTTTGGTTTTGGTTCGGGAACATCCAGATTAAACCGAAGAAGACATCCGTGTTTATTTTCCCATCTTTGTCACGCTTATACTGCACGGTTAGGTTGCTGCTCAGGTTTTTAAACCAGATCTTGTTCATACTCCCGGAGAGCGTATATTGGTTTGATGCATCATCCCCCCAGGCAAAGGTATATCCTACCCCTATGCCCGATGAAAAACCGGAACCCAAGGGAATGATCACATAACTCGACAGGTTCAGCGAGGCATCCTCATCCGGGCATGGGTCGGTAATAAGGGTGAAGCCGCGCCCGAGATATTCTATACCGAGCTGCCAGCTGACATCCGAGCCGGTGTGGTCGGGATTAGGCTTGTGGGTAAAGGTGAATTTGCTTGCCAGGCCTTGGTCCCCATCTTTCACCGTGCTTAGGGCCGTATCGAAAGTGAATTCCCCCAAGGGCACCGCATAGATCCCTTCAAACCCCGCTAGCCCCTGATCGGGGAGACCCTGCAGGTATCCGCCCATGGTAAAAACATCACTACACCCTTTCCGATAAAATAAAGAAAGGGCCGGCTTATCTGTTGCATAGCGATAGGAGTTGTCGTTGATCGTTCTGAGGAACCCTACATTATACGAGAATTGTGACAAACCGGACGCCAAGAGCAATGTGTCTTGTATGAAGGAAAACCTTAAGACCTGGATCCTGCCGTAGATATCCGTAATGACGATCCTCACTTCATTTTGCCCGTTGGAAAACGGGAAATCCCTGATATCGTGCGTACCGGAAGCCAGACGCAAGGTGCCGGTCAGGGTCTCATTCACCCATACGTCCACTGTCGCCGGGGTATCCAGGTAGAATTCAAACTGACTCACCGGATAGGCATTAATATAGGGCTGAAGAGAAAAATCCCTTGATACGCTAATGCCCCCCATAGGGATGGTAGTTTGATACCCCTCAACAGGATATTGCAGATCTCCGGCACTATACCTCAATAAATCTTTCGGGTTATCATACACGAGCCTCACATCGCCACGCTGCAGGGGATGATCGAACGATTCCTGGTAGGAAGAAGACCCCTCCAACACAAGGCCGTGCCAGTTTAATGCACTGTCGAAATCCACCACCATGGGTGCCCGATGCTCATCATTGATGCCTGATTGTTGCGGGTAGCTCCAACCCTCCTTGGCGCTCATGTTCACATAACCCGAGAACGGATTCGGGTGGAGGGCATCAACCTCTGCTGGGTCGATCCTGATCCCGTTTATATGATGAATCTGTGTGCCCTGCAGATCATCGGGCACCAGGATTAACAGTAGGAATCTCCTCTTATCGAAATCTGCTGTGAGGCCAGCCTCTTCCAGAACTCGTTTTGAAAGTCTCCCCTGGGGATCGATCTTTTTCCCGAGTTCCTTCAGGAGGTCGGGTTTGAGGATATCGGATAGAGCTCTCAGCACAGGTGCGCCTGGGAAAAAGAAATCGGTACGGTCATCAGAAAAGCTCATGCTTATCTTGCCGAAGCTCTTTCCTTGTACGACCAGAGGAACTGGCATCTCAAGGGGGATTTTGGGGGGCGGCTCTTTGAAAACCTCCATGAAAAGCTCGTCACGGTTCTTGGGGCTGGCGATATCTGCAGGTGTGGGGGTCTGAGAAGGTGTATCAGCAGTATTGGGCGAATTGGTCATCAGGGAAGAATCGGTTGGATCATATGCCCAAACAAGAGGGATGCTCAGAACACAGATAAGCACTATGCAGGAAAGGCATCGAGCAATCCCGGCATGTCTGAAAATGCCGCCAACATAGTACTGTGCGTGTTTGATGTGTTCTCGTCTCTTTCACGGCCCTCTACTCAAAGGTAACGGTTACCTTCACAGGCCCCACCGGGATCGATTCCGGCCATGGCACGACGCATCGGCGGCGGTATCCGGCATACAGGCTGTGGGTTGTCTGGTCTTTCGGCAATGGCGGCTTATAGGTGATGGCTTTATCAACTGCTGCATGATCCCCTTCAACAGGGGTAACGGTAAGGTTCATATTCGTGATTTTCTGGCGAGCAGAACCTCGATTAAATAACACCACACTAAGCCTGGGTTTCCCCGCCTCATCCATCTCGACATTTGCCGATTCCACAACAACATCGGGTGCTACCTTGGGGGGACGTACAAAAATCAAGCCTTCATACCTTAACAAGGTCTTCAGTTCTATCCGGGCCTTATCCTTTCTCTCTTCATCCTTCTTTGCCGACTTCAGCTCAATGGGTACATTCTCGACAATGAGACTGTAGGCCACTTCTTTGTCTGGATGAGAACTGCCGGCCCATTGGATGTACACCATCTGCATTTCACCCGGATAAAGGATCATCTGGGCAGGATAGATCACGAAATTCTCATCCGTCTCGTCAGATGCATAGGATACATGGCCTGTGATATCCATTTCTCTCTTTATAATCCGCAGTTCGACGGCCATGGGCAGATCTTCGTCTCCCAAGTGTACGACCGCCACCCACTCCTGGGACTTCCTGCCAATGGGCTCAAGGGTGATGATTTGAGGGGAAACAGAAAAGCTTGCATGTGCCTCAGATAATGGCACGACTATCGGAAAAATCCCCATGCATAGAATGAAAAAAAACCTCAATCTGCAGTGCATATAGCTAGTCCATAAAAGAGGGGGTATATCTCCCCTCTCTGAAGATTATTACTGACTAGCTTCCATCACCCACGGTAAGGGTTGCAGTCAGCGTTTCTTTGTAGGTCCCCTCCAGACGACTTGAATCTTGTGCCCAGGTAGCCAGGACATCCACCTGATATCCCACGGTGGCCGTGGTCTGGGTGGTGCCTGGAGACCAGGTGTAGTAGGGCGGGGTGCCCGGCGTTAAGGTGAAGGTCCCGGAAGGTGGGGTCAGTCCGGTTCCTAAGGTACCACTGCCGTGTGGTACTAATTGCAATGTGGTGATCGGTACCTGAGAACAAGAACCCGTACAGGTAGTACCATCGCCAGAAGCGGACACTCTGTAAAAATTACCGCCATTGGTAAACGCGAGCGTGAGATTAAAGGCCCACTCGTAGTTATTGTTAATGGTGATGGTGTCAATGACTACATTAGCCCCAGCGCTGTCGAAATCGAGGGTCGTCACAGCGCTGCTGCTTACCGTATTTATCGGGGTGACGGTGCCCGTGGGGTATACAGTATCTGCCAGGCAGATCCCTGCGAATGCAAGGCAAATGGCCGATGCCACGCTAATAACTTTTAATACCTTCATTATTCTTGCCCCCTTATGCATGTATTGGTCTCGTGATGTTCACCGACACCTTTTTTCTTTAACGACTATTTAGACTTATCGGTTATAATTGTATTTGAATTAACTAGAAAATTACGAGACGAGGGGTGTTGGGTTGTTTGAGCCAATTATTTGGGATGCGAGAACATGTGCCTCCTCGCCCTTGATCTTTTAACTCACGGAATATATTATTAAAGAGTACTACATGTTTTAATATTTCGATCCTTATGAGTGATATATTCGTCAGGTATTGGGTAGCCATAGGGTAGCATGACACATCCCTTACTAAGGCAAGTTCCGCATCAACTTCATTTAATTCATCCCATTTTTTTGCATGAGGTTTCTGCATTTTCCTGTCATGCAGACTGGATCTCAGCTGGTACTTCCGATATCGGTGTTATTCTCTTCTGACGCCTTCTCGAGAGAGCAAATCTTACGAGAGCCGGGATCAATGCCAGGGTGGTATGGACCCGATAGTAGGGTGTATCGACATAACCTTCAACGGGTGGGGGCAGAGGGAGTCCCTTGAGTGATGCCAGTTTCTCTTCGATAAGCTCCCCCCAATTGTCATAGAGACCTTCCTCGATTTGTTCCAGATAATTCATGTAACCTTTCTCGACGTATTGCTGCAAGTTGCGATTTATCCGCTTCATACCATATCCCATGGAGATCCCCATAAATGCCCGGAAGAGATCTTTTGAGAATATATCCCTCAAGATGTTCCAGTGAGAATATGTCCGGTCGTTGATATCAAAGATCAGCCTCTGCAGGTTACTAGGTTTCATCCGCTTCGGGAAATAGGTGACGAAGCTGCCCGTCATGTAATCCCAATAATCGAGGTTCCCCGGGTCTGTTTTTGCATAGTACGTCATAAAGCGCCTGTTCAGGGGGATCAGACGCTCCTCATTTTCATTATCCTCCAGATCGTGCAGTATGAACAGATTCAGGATGAGCTGGTTTTTCGTAACGAATTCAATCATGTCCTCGGCGTTCTCAGGGGTATCTTCATCATACCCTAACACAAAGGTGGACAGGACATTCATGCCCGAGTCCGTGATGTTGCGGATGCTCTTGAGTACTTCCTCATGCGTCTGTCTCTTGTTGAATGCCTTGAGGCTCTTATCAAGGAGTGATTCCACGCCAACAATGATCACCTTTACCCCAGCCTTGTGAAGCATTTCTAGCATTTCCTTATCTCTGCCGATCTCGTGCCGCTCGAATATGATGAACTGGGCGCCAAGGTTCTCATCAATGATTCTTTGAAGGAGAGCTTTGGTGTGTTTGCGGTCGCTGCAGAAGTCATTATCCACGACGAAGAACCGCTCATTATATTTGCGCCTCTTTTTGATATCCGCAATAACACTTTCAATATCCCTATTCCGATAGACACCTTGGAACAGCTTGTGGGTGGGACAGAATTTGCACCGGAATCTGCAACCCCTTGTGGTCTGCAACGTATTGACCACCGTTTTGAGTCCTCTGACTCGCGGCTTCACTCGGTCAAACCCTTCAATGAGTGTGATATCGGGTATTGTTGTCGGGATCTCCGGGGGTGCCCCATCGGGGGTATGGACAATCTGCCCTTCCCGGAGAAATGAGATTCCTGGAATCGCCTCAATATTTCCTCTGGTATTCATGCATTCAATAAGACATGGCAGGACTTCATCGCCTTCGCACCGCACCGCATATGTACAGCAGTCAAGAACCTTTTCCGGAAAGTAACAGACCATTGGGCCGCCCATGATGATGGGAAGACCGATCCTTTCCTTAAGTACCTTCTTGGCAAATTCCCTCACCTTGTTCATTGCCGGGGCAAACACGGTCAGGCACAGTATATCAGCATCGGTGATCACATCGAATTCCATGGTGCTTACTCCCTCGAGGAAGTACCGAACCTGATAGCCTCTGTCGCGCATGAGCGAGGCGAGGAGCAGACTGCCATACTTGGGGAATAGCTGATTGAGTGAACCCAAGGTGTTTATCTTGGCATTGAATTCAATAAAGTTGATCCTTCTGATGGCTGATTGTCCCATGGCCAAACCTCCCAGTGATTAACCTTTATGTCATTCTTCAATAATAAACCTAATGTCCTAGAATACAAGAACATTGAAGTATCCTAAAGAATGCAACAACTATTGTCTACTAGGCGAACTTAAGGGGCAAATCCCTAACAACATAAATTCTGAAAAGTGGGTGCTAAGTGGGTGCATATTCTGTTATTGCCACAAATGAATAATCCGAGGAGCTTATAACCCCTCGGATTGATTGGTGGGCCATCCAGGGCTCGAACCTGGGACCTACTGATTAAGAGTCAGTTGCTCTACCAGTTGAGCTAATGGCCCATATCATTTTGGCACGCCCGGGGCGACTCGAACGCCCGACCTGCGGATTCGAAGTCCGACGCTCTATCCTGCTGAGCTACGGGCGCTTCCCTTCAATAATGGGGTGAGTGAAGGGGATCGAACCCTCGGCCACAGGAGCCACAATCCTGCGCTCTACCATCTGAGCTACACTCACCATATATGCTCTGGCACGCCTGAGAGGATTCGAACCTCTGACCTACGGATTAGAAGTCCGTTGCTCTATCCAACTGAGCTACAGGCGCCCACTTCGCCCCCGCTATGGTCGGGGCGAGAGGATTTGAACCTCCGACCCCCTGCTCCCAAGGCAGGTGCGCTAGCCAGACTGCGCTACGCCCCGTAGTGGAGCCTTATAGCAGAGGGTCTCATGGCATGGCAAGCACTTTTTCCGCAGCATATAGTGCATATAACCAACCATATTTATTAAAGTTATTTCGCTTCGTCCGTGATGATAAAGCAGGCTAACTCTCTTCAGAATCTCCATTGAGAAGGAAAAGCACCTGCTCTTCAACGGCCTCCATCTCGCGTACCATCTCTTCGGAGACCCCTTCATGGTCATACCCGCAGAGGTGACATACCCCGTGGACGAGAAGCTGCTTGAGGCGATCAACCAGTTCCATGCCGGCATCATGGGCCTCTTGCGCGGCCTTCTCCACCGAGATGAGTATATCCCCAAGGTGGCTGCCTTCCGGGCCTTCACCCTCCTGCTGGGGAAAGGATATGACGTTGGTGGGCTTGTCCCTGCCCAGGTATTCTTTGTTCAATTCCTTTATGTGCTTGTTATCGGTGAGCACCACACACAGCTCCACGTCCTGCCTGCCGAGAATTTCAAGGATTCTCACCGCCCAGTGCCCGATAAGGTCGTTATCGACTTCGAAGGCCTCCTGCTCGCTGATGATGTCAATGAGGTTCATCTGCCGCTCTTATCATAGGCCCTGATAATCTTTGCCACGACCTTGTGCCTGACCACATCATCTTCAGAGAAATACACGAAGCCCAGCTCATCGATATCCTTGAGGATCTGTGAAGCCTCCACGAGGCCCGATATCGAGCCCTGGGGCAGGTCGATCTGCGTGATATCTCCCGTGACCACGGCCTTCGAGTTGTAACCGAGCCGGGTGAGGAACATCTTCATCTGCTCGGAGGTGGTGTTCTGTGCCTCATCTAAAATAATGAAGGCGTCGTTCAGCGTCCTTCCGCGCATAAAGGCAAGCGGTGCGACCTCGATATGATCCCTGGCCATGAGCCTCAGGACATGGTCGCGCTCCAGCATGTCGTACAACGCGTCATAGAGCGGCCTTAAGTAGGGGTTCACCTTTTCCTGCAGATCGCCGGGCAGAAAGCCGAGCCGTTCTCCGGCCTCCACCGCGGGCCTGGTCAGCACGATGCGCTCCACCTTCTTTTTCAGCAAATAGTGTACACCCATGGCAAGGGCAAGGTAGGTTTTGCCTGTGCCTGCAGGGCCTATGCCGAAGAGGATGTCCTTGAACCGCATGGCATCGATATAACGCTTCTGCTGGAGGCTCTTGGGGAAGATGATCTTCTTGGTGGAGGAAATGTATATATTGTCTTTGAACACGTCCTCCAGGTCGACATTGTGGTCTTTGGCGATCATCCGCACCGCATACCACACGTCATCCGGATAGATGGGGAACCCGCCCTTTATGAGTTTGTAGAGATCTTTCAGGGCGTGCTCTGCGAGCTCCACGTCAAAGCTCTCGCCCGAAAGCTCGATCGTGTTTCCCTTGAGTGCGCATTTAACGCCGATGGATTCCTCGAGGATCTTCAGGTGGGAACAGCTGTCGCCGGCGAGCTGCCGCAGGATATGCGTGTCTGCAAAATCGATCGTGGGCATTTTAGGTTGTGTAGCGCCTCTTTTTCAGCTTACTGATCTCGGAATATACCAATTCAACCCATCTGACAAGGGCATTCCCCTTAAGGCTTTCTCGCTGTGCTAAGGGTACTATCAGTCCGTTATCCATGTTCTGATACTATCATCCGTGATGATGTGCAGGTGGACCTTCTCATCAATAAACGGCAGTGCATCGAACAACGGGACCAAAACCGCATTGAGCGCTTCAACCTTATCGGCCACAACGACATAGCGGAACCGGTTGAATCCCCTTCGGTCCCTTATTTCTTTGCCCTGCCGGATGATCTGCTCGAGGTTCTCCCTGAGTACCTGGATATCACTATTAAACGAGATATAGATCAGAAGACGGCCGCCAACCTCCAGGGAACCGTCAACCGGGAGCCCGGGACAGGGGTTAAGAGGACTGATAGAAATATGCTCAAACACCTCATCGGGGCAGGCGCAACCAAGTGTACCCCGCACAAAACGTTTCACTTCCTGTCTGCTCATGAGTCTTAACCTCCCCTCTTCATTTTATGGATGATCCAGCAACACCCCTGACGTGTCATCTTTCGTGTAACTTAAGAATATCATATCATGAAAGAATCTTCTTCGCGAATGCCCCTCTTGCAGATCGTATGGCATTGTATTATGTACTCCACATGTTCACGGCAAAGGTCATGGAGGGCTTCAGTGCAGCGCACAGCCTCAGGGGTTACCAGGGCGACTGCGAGAGGCTGCACGGCCACAACTACCGCGTGGAAGTCGCGGTGGAGTCATCCGAGCTCGACACGTGCGGCATCGTTGTGGATTTCCGCGACCTCAAGCAGCACCTCAAGAAGGTGCTTGACGGGCTGGACCATCAGTACCTGAACGAGATTGAGCCCTTCACAACGCTGAACCCTTCAGCCGAGAATATCGCCAAATATGTTTTCCATTCCATCTTAGGTGCGGTTGAGCCCCCTGTGCGGCTGAAAGAAGTCACGGTCTGGGAGAACGATTCCTCCTGTGTGACCTATTCCGGCTCGGTTGGACCTGAACCATGAAGGACGTGCAAAAGCAAAGACCCGACAATCCCCTCTATATAGAGAAGGTAGGGGTCAAGGGCATAACGTATCCCATCGTGGTCTCGGACAAGAAAAAGGGCACGCAGCACACCGTTGCCTCCATCAACCTCTACGTGGATCTGCCCCGGGAATTCAAGGGCACGCACATGAGCCGCTTTATCGAGGTGCTCAACGAACATAAGGAAGAGATCCACATCAAGAACTTTGAGCACATCCTCAATGACATCAAACGGTCTCTAGAGGCGCAGAGTGCCCACCTGGAAGTGGAGTTCCCCTATTTCATCGAGAAGACGGCGCCGGTGACGGGCTCGGTAGGGCTCATGGAATATCGCTGTTCACTCATGGGCATGGTGGGTGGGCGCCGTGAATTCAAGGTCGGCGTCAAGGTGCCCATCCAGACCCTGTGTCCCTGCTCGAGAGAGATAAGCGACTTCGGGGCGCACAATCAGCGGGGAATCGTGACGGCGGTGGTTCGCTATGAAAAGTTCTTCTGGATGGAGGATCTCATCGAGCTCATCGAAAAGTGCGGCTCAAGCCCGGTCTATCCGGTCCTTAAGAGGCCTGATGAGAAGTTTGTCACGGAATCGGCCTACCGGAACCCCAAGTTCGTTGAGGATGTCGTGAGGCAGGCGGCCTCCCTTTTAAGCCGGCGCAGCGAGTTCTCGTGGTTTTCGGTGGAGGCGGAAAACATCGAGAGTATCCACAACCACAGTGCCTACGCATATATCGAGAGCGGGCTGCCGCATGGCTGAAGACAAGCTGCCCATCGGCAAGCTGCCCGTCGAGCTTCTCAGTCGATTCCTCAAAGAGCTTGCAACCCCCGACCCGGATGTGATCGTTGGCCCCGGCATCGGCATGGATGCCGCGGTTATCCGTTTCGGACAAGAACAGCTCGTCTTCAAGACCGACCCCATTACCTTTGCAACGGACGATATAGCCTGGTATCTCGTCATGGTAAATGCCAACGACATCGCCTGCATGGGCGGCATTCCCAAATATCTGCTGGTGACCTTCCTCCTGCCCCAGGGAGCCACAACCAGCGACGGCGCACAAGCCGTCTTCTCAAGGCTTAAGGAGGCATGTGCGGCAAACGGCATTACCTTGGTCGGGGGCCATACCGAGATCACCCACGGGATCTCCCGACCGATCGCCATCGGATTTATGATAGGCACTCTCTCCGGTCACGGCATCATACGCTCCTCCGGCGCGAAACCGGGTGATGCCGTCCTCCTGAGCAAGGGCATTCCCATTGAGGCAACCGCGCTTCTTGCACGCGAGTTTGCAGGCAAGCTGGGCCTTGATGATGTTACTTTGAAACAGGCGCAAAACCTGATCTATGACCCCGGCATCGGCGTTACCCGCGATGCACGGATCGCCCTGGAAACAGGCGGGGTAACGGCCATGCATGACCCTACGGAGGGAGGCCTCGCCACCGGGCTCTTCGAGCTGGCAAGCGCCAGCGGCTGCGGCTTGGAGGTTCATCTGGAGCGCATCCCCGTCATAGCCCTAGCCGAGAAAATTCTCCCTGTCTTTTCCATAGACCCGTTGGGAGCCCTGGCATCGGGGTCGCTCATCGTGTGCTGCAGGCCAGAATATGCTCAGGCCATCCTGGCGGCCTGGAGCCGGGCCGACATCGCAGGCGCCAATATCGGGACCATCACCTCATCGCGGGGTCTTATCCTCTACCGGAATGGGAAACAAACCCCCCTGCCTGAGTTCAAAACAGACGAGATCACCAAGGCCTTTTCCGTATAGTCATGGATAATACTTTCGTAAACGGCTAGAAGAGTAAAGATTCGCGGCCGTTCCTGATGAAGCATTCCTTCATGCCCTGGTACTTTTCCGGCGTCAGAAGGGTGTAGGTGGAATCTCCCTTGGTCCTGCAATAAACCACCATATCGGGGTTGCTCTCGATATTGTAATGCTCCCGCTTATAGGGACGCACCACGATCTTGTGGGTGTCGGTTACGGGGAAGCTCTCGATGATGCGGATAAAATCGGGCATCCATTTGGGATCCATACCGCCCTCTTTCTGCTGCCGGATCAACCAGGCATGCACCGCATCCGGATCGAATCGAGCGCCTTTCTTGAGCTGGATCGTCACCATCACCCTCTCATCCGATACGTCACACGGCGCGCCGTAGGCGATCGCGGTGTCCACACCGGGCATCTGCTGGGCGAACTGCAGGACATTCTCGGCAGAAAAGTTTTCGCCGTCCTTGCGGATCCAGTCATCGGTACGCCCGTTGAAATACAGGTACCGCTTGCCGCTCACAATCCGGATATGGCCCAGATCGCCTGAATGGTAGATTCCGTTGCGGAACTTTTGCGTGGTGGCTTTGGCATTGTCAAGGTAGCCTTCGAATCTGAGGTTGTCATCGCCTACCTTGGCGCAGATCTCACCCACTGCCTGGTCGTAGTTTTTGAGCAGTCCGATCGCATCCACTATCCCCGGGGGGCACTCGTCGTCCTGCTCATTGAGGATCATAACGGAATCCGGCGCCCGGCCGACGGATTCGATCGGATCGCCGGGCCGGTTCGCCGTGGTGATGACCGCCTCTGTCGATCCGTAGATTTCAAAGATGTGTTCCATGCCGAGGTAGCGCATCAGTTTCTTGCGGTCCACGACCGAGGCCCCGTTGCCGTAGGCGATCCGGAACCGGTTTTTCGGATGCCCTGCCAGCGCCTTCTCGACCGCTTCGCCGCTGCCGTATTTCTTTTCCAGGGCGTCGATGATGTAGTGAAGCGGCTGGCCGACATAATTCAGGAAGGTCACACCGTAGTCCAGCATGTCATCCTCGAAGGCCCGCGCACTGAAGCGGCGCTTGAGCACAAAACTGCTTCCCGCGACCATCTGCGTGAGGATGCCGATGTACCAGGCATTCGAATGAAAGAGCGGCATGGAGATATAGCCGCGGTCCTTCTTGGTGAGGCGGACATCTTTCTCGACCACAACACCCGCGCCCACGAGCTTGATGTGCGTACAGGGCACCGCTTTGGGAAGGCTGGTCGTACCGGAGGTATAGATGACGATCACCGGGCTGAAATTGTCAATGGGAACCATGCCATGCTGCGCGTCCTCGGACATGGCGCAGGCAACGGCCTTCTCCAGCAGACGGTAGCCCGTCCCGACAATCTCGCCTTCCTCTCCGGCATAGAGGATATCTTCACGGCCGAGCACGGTCAGATCCGGGATGATGCTCTCCACCTCCGCGGCCACGCTCGCGTTCGTGATCAGGCGGGCGATCTTCGCCTGGTTGATGACCTTAGCCAGTGTTTCACCGCGGAAACCGGTGTTGATCGCAAAGAGGATCGAGTTGCTCAATCCGGCCCCGAGGGCCGCAAAGATGAACTCCGGGGTGTTGTCCATGTAAATCCCCAGCGCCAACCGCTCATCCTTGCCCAATTTCCCGCTTTCCACCAGTTTATGCCTCTCCACGAGAAAGAAACCGGCATAGCGCTCAGATTGCCGATAGACCTCGCGATAGGTATATTCCCTGCCTTCAAAGATGAAGAAGGTACGGTTGCGACGCGGCCACAGCCACCACATGTTCAGTTTAATCATAGTCCTGAAATTGACGAACCACAGAAAGTTTCGAATGATGGTTTTCAGATTGATACGCCCCATACAACTCCTCCCCTGGTTGAAAAGCCCATCCCCGGCCCCTGATTCTTCAGGGAGGCGCGCCCATTGACACGGCATTCGAACCGACTCACCTTTTTATGGACTCTGCGCCGGCAGCCCTCTCAAAACCAGAATTACCGGCAACACATACTAACATTCAATGCCGGAGCAGTGAACAGTTTTCTTGCCCGGTATGCAAGGGACAGCCAAGAGCCCGGCGAGTTTCGAATCCGGTCTTTGCAAGGCGTTTTGGACCCTGATTTTTGCGATACTCTCCAGGAAAGACGGACCACGTCCGGGATGCAGGAAGCGAAAAGCAGAACCTGGCCCTGCCGAAGGGTGATTCATTGCACCTCGGTGAAGAATCGTCGATTGTCAAGACCCGACACCTTTACGGAAGGACTGGATGAGCTTGAAGAACTCCCCCGAGAATATCATGATGGTCTGGTTCCGGTTCTCCAGGTTCATAGCTGCCTGCAGCGACGGGGCATTGAGGTTTTCGTCCAGCACCTGCTTCGTCAGCTTCAATCCACCCTCGCTCTTCCCCGCCATCGCCCGGGCATAGGACAGGGCCGCTTCCATCAATTCCTTGCCCGGCACCACTCTGCTCACAAGGCCGATCCTCTCCGCCTCGTCGGCCATGACCTTCCTGCCCGTATAGAGTATATCCGCTGCTCGGGAAAGCCCCACGAGCCTCGGGAGGAGGAAGGAGGATCCCAGCTCGCCGCCCGAAAGCCCGATATTGATGAAGGATGCGAGAAAGTATGCTTCCGTGCCGGCTACGCGGATATCGCTCGCCAGGGCCATACAGAAGCCTCCCCCTGCGGCCGGGCCGTTCACGGCCGATATGATGGGCTGGGGAATCTTTCTCATGCCGCTGATGAGGGAAGAGTAAAGCTCCTGGACGCTTCTCAGGAACCTTTCCGGATCGGCGAATACCTCTGAGTCCTTATGGATCACGGCGTCGTTCAGATCCGCGCCCGAGGAATATCCCCGGCCGGCACCGGTCACGATGAGAACCCGTATGGCGTCGTTATGCGACAATGCCTGGAAGAGCCTGCCGAAATCCATGAGCATCTCCAGGTTTATGGCATTGAGGTGATCCGGGCGGTTCATGGTGACCAGCCCGATGTGCGGTTCTATTTCCTGAAAAATTAACGTGTTGAAGTTCGGCATATTCTCCATCATGACTTCCCTTCCCTCTTCTCCTTGTCGATCTCCCTGAGCTTGCGTCTCAGGATCTTGCCGAGAGCGCTCTTGGGAAGCTCGCCGATGAATTCCACCTCCTTCGGAACCTTGTAAGACGCCATCTTTCCCTTGCAGAAGGAAATCACCTCCTCTTCCACAAGATTCTCCCCCGGCTTCAAAACGACATATGCCTTCAGGGATTCTCCCCGGTACTGATCGGGGATGCCGATGCAGCATGCCTCGAAAACCTTGGGATGCCCGAAGAGGATCTCGTCGACTTCCTTGGGATAGACATTGAAGCCGCCGGAAATGATCATGTCCTTTTTGCGGTCCGAAATGGTCAGGTATCCATCCTGGTCGAGATACCCGATGTCTCCGATGTAAAACCATCCATCCCGGATGACCCGATTCGTCTCGACAGGGTTCTTGTAGTACCCCTTCATCACCTGCGGCCCCTTTATGCAGATCTCCCCGGCTTCCCAGACAGGGAGCTCCTTCGTCCCTGTCGCAACGTCCACGATCTTCAGGTCGGTGCTCGGAAGGGGGACTCCCACCGTGCCGATCTTCACCTTTCCTCCCCAGGGGGTTGCGGTGGCAAAGGCCGTGTTCTCCGTGGCGCCGTACACATCGTAGATGATCGCACCGTGGAGTTCCTTGAGCTGGTTCAGCGTGTCCTCGGGCAGGGGCGCGGCACCGCCGAAGTACCCTTTTACAAAGGAGAGGTCCATCTTTCTGAATCTCTCGTTGGCGAGGAGCCCTGAATAGATCGTGGGGACTCCGGGGAGGAACGTGGGCTTGAATTTGCCGAGCATCTCCACGATCGTACCCGGGTCGGGCCTCGGTACCAGCGTGCAGCACCATCCGTTCCATATGGGGAGGTTCTGGCTTACTGTGTATCCTGCCGAGTGGAATATCGGATAAATCCCCATCAGGTTCTGGAAGGAATCCTTCAGATCCGGGAACCATGAGGTGAACTGCTGGACGACGGTCGAGATGTTCGCATGGGTCAGCACCGCCCCCTTGCTCACCCCCGTCGTCCCTCCCGTATAGATGATCGCTGCAGGCTCGTCCCATTGCGCCTTGCTTTCCAAAGAAGCGTCTGAATACTTCCCGATCAGGTCCATGAATTCGTACACATGGGGCTGCGGCTCGACCTTCCGGTACATGCCCTTCTTGACATAGGGAAAGAGCTGTTTCTTCAAGAAGGGGAGATAATCGTTGATGTGGCAGGTCACTATTGTCTCGATTTTCGTCGCTCCCTTGATCTTGTGCACCCTGGGAAGGAGGAGGTCGAGGGTGACCAGGAGCTTTGCATCCGAGTCGTCGAGCTGGAGCGTCAGCTCCCGCTCGGTATAGAGGGGATTGTTCATAGCAGTGACTGCGCCGGCCCGGTATGCCGCATGATCGGCTATGACAGCCTGGGGAATGTTGGGCAGGAGCATTCCCACCTTGTCCCCTTCCCGTACCCCGAGATCGATCAGCGCGCAGGTAAACCGGTTCACCAGCCCTTCCAGCTCAAGGTACGTGATCTTCTTTCCCATGAAGATAAAGGCGACACGATCGGGATATTTTCTTGCGGTCCGCCTGAGGCCTTCCGCCATGGTCGTCTTCTCGACCTCGATTTCCGCCGGTACACCCGCAGCATACGATTTGTGCCACAATCGTTCAAAAGACATGCTTCCCCCTTTCGAAACAACAACGTCAAGGACTACAGTCTTTCAATCCATCATAGCTGCGGTGTTCACCTCGCAAAATCAAAATTGCCGAAATAATCCCATGGTCATCCTGCTGTTACAGGCCCATGAAGCGGGCGGCGATCTGGCGCATGATTTCGTTCGTGCCGGCGAAGATCCGCGTGACCCGGATATCCCTCCAGGCGCGCGAGATCGGGTACTCGTCGCAGTACCCGTACCCGCCGTGAAGCTGCACGCAGCGGTCGGCGACCCGGCTGGCCATCTCGGTGATCCAGAACTTGGCCATGGAGACATCCACGACCACATTCTTTCCTTCCATGTGGTCGACGGTCAGCTTGTCGAGGAATGTCCGCCCGAGCTTGATTTCGGCTGCCATCTCCACGAGCTCGAACTGGCTGTGCTGGAACTTGGAGATGGGGCGTCCGAAGGCGGTCCGCTCCTTGCAGTAGGCAAGGGTGATCTCGAGCATGTACTCGGCCAGGGCTTGCGCGCCGATGGCGCACATGAGCCTCTCCTGCTGGAGTTTTTCCATGAGGTGGGCGAATCCCGATCCCTTCGCGCCGAGGCGGTTGGCCCTGGGTACATGGCAGTCGGTGAAGTAAAGCTCGGCCGTGTCCTGGCTCCGCCACCCCACCTTCTTGATCTGCTTTCCCTTCTCGAAACCGGGCGTCCCGTCTTCGACCACGTAGAGGTCTATGGCTTCGTACGGGTTCTTGATTCCCGGGTCCCGGACGGCGACGACGCAGACTCCGCAGTTGATCCCGTTGCTGATGAAGGTCTTCTGGCCGTTGAGGACGACATCGTCCCCGTCTTCGACAGCGGTCGTCCTGATGGCAGCGAGATCGCTCCCGGCATTGGGCTCGGTCATGGCCACGGCGGCGATGATATCTCCGGACACGCATCCGGGAAGGTATCTTCTCTTCAGCTCTTCGGAGCCGTACGATGTGATGTAGGGAACCACCACGTCGCTGTGCAGGGCGGTGCAGAGGCCCATGTGGTTGGTCCGGCTCATCTCCTCGGTCATGATCACCGAGTAGAGGAAATCCGCTCCGGCCCCACCGTATTCTTCGGGAACGTCCATGCAGAGGAAGCCCTGCTCGCCCAGCTTCTTCCAGGCGCTCCTGGGCGTGATGCCCGCCTCTTCCCATTCCTCCACATGGGGGATGACCTCTTTCTCCAGATACCTCCGGACAGAATCCCTGAACATCTTATGTTCTTCCGTATACTGGATGATCTCCACGCCCGCTTTTCCTTTCAAGCATCAATGGTATCAGGCCCCGGCATTCGACAAGATTTGACAAGACCCGACACCTGAAACTCCCTTGAAAATCTCTTGATGCTCATTGCAAACAGATGTGAATACTTATTCCATCACCACGGAATATATCTTCTTTTCGATTCAGCATCTCATATCATACATTCATATTAACATACTATGAATAGTAAATTGAAAATGAATATGCTGATCATGGAACTCACCGGGAGATAAGCCTAAAAAGGCGGTCGGTGAATTTGTTCCCCGGCATTACCTTGAAAGAACAATTGCAGACAACAATCGACAGGACGCCTTATTATTCCTATGAAAGAATTCGATAAAGTTATAATCAAGCATACTATTAATAGGAAAGGATTCAATCATGGCACGAAGGAACACTACATTCGCCGATGACATGATCTCTTTGCCGTGGTGGGTCAGCACTATCATGGCAGGTGTCAGCTTCGGAGTCTTTTATTTTGTAGTCCCTGCATTATGGGGAAACTTACAAGTAAGCGGAATCTCCGCCAATGTTTTCTTAAAAGGCTTGGCGCAGGCGGGCCACTTCATTGCTATCTTCTTATTATTGTTCTTCCTCGTGATGGCTGCCCTCTCCTTATATAATTCATTTGTCAGGGGTAAAAAGAGGAGCTCTCTTTTCAATAAGCAGAAGGACATCGAAACACTCCGATCGATGAGCTGGCAGGATTTTGAGAAGCTCGTGGGCGAGGTATATAGAAAAAGAGGCTATACCATTACCGAGACCGGGGGAGGCGGGGCAGACGGCGGGGTGGACCTTGTCCTGAAGAAGAACGGTGAAACTATCTTTGTCCAGTGCAAGCACTGGAAGATGGATAAGGTCGGCGTAATAATCATCCGGGAGCTGCTCGGAGTCGTCTACGACAAAAAGGCCTCGGGAGGGATCGTCATCACCTCCGGCACCTTTACCCAGGAGGCAATTAATACTGCTAGGGGCAACCCCATCGAACTCGTCAACGGCAAAGAGCTGCTTGCAATGATCAGCAGAATCAAAACACTGCATCACCATCCCAAAAAGTTAAACCTGCAGTCATTAAGATGCCTGTCCACGACAACCCCACACCTCTTCTTTGTCCCTTATGCGGCAGTGCCATGGTGCTGCGTACGGCAAAGAAGGGACCCACAGCTGGGAGCTTGTTTTACGGCTGTTCCACCTATCCCAAGTGCAAAGGGACACGGCCTCACGAGACATGATTCATTGATAGTTTCCAGAAGAATGTTGATTGTTGGGGCCTGATCCCATCTTTTTTCTCTTCAGACTTACGCACTTCAAAAGAACTGTAGAACTTGAAAAACCACCTTAACTATGCTATTAGAGGAATACTGAGGAATTTTTGGAGGGCTGATAATGGATGAAACATATAACATAGCGGTGGATAGAGAGATTTTTAAATTTCTACAAGACAATGCCAGGCCTTTTATAGATACACCGAATTCTGTTTTGAGGCGGTTACTTCTTGGTAAGGATAATAAGAACACTGCCCAACCCTCCTCGGTTTCAGGAGAAATAATTGGTGAACCATTGCCGGGGGGCAGAGATGCCAGAAGGGGTGTTCTCCGCAAGAGCATCCAATTTGTAAGGTATCTATTGCAGACTGAATTCGAAGAAGAATTTGAAAGAAGACAACCTTATAGATTCATGTATGAATCAAAGAATTATTTATTGTATTTTCAAAATTTCAACAAAGAAAATGATAGACTATGGTATCGAGTAGCTGCAACTCCTTTCAAAGAATTAAAGTTAAGCAGCAAGAAAGCATTTATCTGCCTGACAAATCCTGCTGAAAGAATAGCTTATCTTATACCCGTAAAAGAAATTGAAGAGACTATCAAGAGGACTGGATGGGATAGGGATTATCTGGAAATCAATATTGATCATATATCCAAGAAGTGGATTGAGCTTGATTGGAACATTGAGAAATACCTCAAGAGATACTAAATTAATAAGTAATTCATTTACTATTAATTATACTATTGACAGAATCTTGTTTATTGTAGTAATAAATGAATTACTAAAACAAAAGCTCTGAGTGCCTGCATAGCACATCAGAGCTTTCGGTCTTAACTCAGGCAAGCTTGGCCGGAGCAAAGACAATGTAATTGGTAGATGTATAGTATTTGTCTTTTGTTCTCCTGTCAAGCGTTTGCCGGACCCAGAAGGGGGTGATGCAAGGCAAACGCGTAAATTGATCATGTCGGCAATGGGGAATGAATCTCAATACAACGGGATTCTTGGTTCCAGGTCAGAATTTGCATCAGATAGGAGAAAGAAAACGATGAATCAAACAATCAATGCCTTTGAGGCATACATTAGGAAAAACGGTGGCGGTTATAGCCAATGGTACGTAGGTGTTGCTGCAAACCCAAAAGAGAGGCTCCTCTTCGGGCATAATGTGAAGGAAGGGAGTGATCTCTGTCTTGTCAGCGACCACCTTGGAACTGATACAGTAGCTCGAAAAGTAGAACAGTACTTCCTTGACAAGGGATGCAAAGGTGCTCCGGGGGGCGGTGACTATACTGCCAGATATGCCTACACCTACAAAATCAATGGACACACACGACAGTAACTAGGCACAGGGTGGGCGCAACAACATTGCGCCCACCCCACTTGATATTGTAGCAGGGTGATGCAATGAAAAAGAGAGTAAAGGATATAGCCGAAATCCAGATCGGATATCATTTTGATAAGAAAATTGTCACTGACCCGAACGGCAGCTACAGGATTATCCAGATGAGGGATATCGATGGCCGGAGCATGCTTGATGCGTCCAACCTTGTAAGGGTAAGCCTTGATCGGAATGTGGATCGGTACCTCGTGCAAAAGGGTGATGTCTTATTCGTATCAAGGGGGAGTAATAATGTCGCAGCGGTTGTTGATCTGGATTTGGAAATGACATTACCGGTGAGTTATTTTTTCCTGGCGCGGTTGAAGACGGATGAGGTTCTGCCAGCGTTTGTCGTCTGGTATATAAACCAGTCCTCATCCCAGTCTGTCTTGAAGAAAGACCTGAAGGGCAGCTATATCCCCATGATCTCCAAGGATGACTTCCAGAATTTTACCATCGAGATCCCGCCACTATCCATTCAACAGGCAATTATAGAACTTGATGCCTTGAAGAGAAGGGAGCTGGAGCTGCTTCGCACGCTTGCTGAGAAAAAAGAACACTTCGTTAACTCGATCTGCATGAAGGCTGTCAGAGAAGAGAACCGCCAAAGGTGATTGTGAACCATATTATGGGGGAAGATAAATCATGACCGAGCAAATCAATCAGAGAGAGATAAATAACATTGCATGGGCGGCCTGTGATACGTTCCGCGGCGTAGTCGACCCGGCCCAGTACAAGGACTACATCCTGGTGATGCTGTTCCTGAAATATATATCAGATGCCTGGAAAGATCACTATGAGGGGTTCAGAAAGCTCTATGGCGATGATGATGAGCGCATCCGGCGCAAGCTGGCGCGCGAACGGTTCGTGCTGCCCCTCGTGGAGATAAAGGACAAAGATACCGGAAAGGTCATTGACCGATTCCTTGGAGACTTCTCCAACCTTTATGAAAGGCGTGGCGCTTCGGACATAGGGGAGCTTATCAACATCGTCCTGGACCAGATAGAAGAGTCGAACAAACCCAAACTGGAAGGCGTGTTCCGGAACATCGACTTCAACAGCGAGGCAAACCTGGGGAAAACCAAGGACCGCAACCGCAGACTCAAACATATGCTTGAAGACTTTGCCAACCCCAAGCTGGATTTGCGGCCCAGCCGGGTGCCCGAGGATGTCATCGGCAACACCTACATCTACCTGATCGAACGCTTTGCCTCGGATGCCGGGAAAAAGGCCGGTGAGTTCTACACGCCCCACAAGGTATCCGAGTTGGTGGCAAAGCTTGCAGGGCCAAAATCGGGCGATCGCATCTGCGACCCGGCCTGCGGCTCCGGCGGTCTGTTGATCGAGGCCGCCCGCCAGGTCGGGGACAGGAACTTCGCCCTGTTCGGCATGGAGGTAAACGGCAGCACCTGGGCACTTGCACGCATGAACATGTTCCTGCATGGCGATGATGGCGCACGCATCGAGTGGTGCAATACACTTACCAGCCCCGCCCTGGTGGAGAACGACCGGCTCATGAAGTTCAACGTAGTGGTTGCCAACCCGCCCTTTTCCCTGGACAAGTGGGGTGCCGACGATGCGGAGCACGACCGGTTCAACCGTTTCTGGCGGGGAGTGCCGCCCAAGAGCAAGGGTAACTGGGCCTTCATCAGCCACATGGTGGAGGCAGCCATCGAAAAGGAAGGCCGGGTGGCAGTGGTGGTACCCCACGGCGTGCTCTTCCGTGGTGGTGCTGAAGGCCGCATCCGCAGGGCCATGATCGAGGAGAACCTCCTCGATGCTGTAGTGGGCCTGCCTGCAAACCTCTTCCCTACGACATCCATCCCGGCTGCCATCCTAGTCTTTGACCGCAAGAGAGAAAAGGGGGGCATGAATGAAGGCCGCAAGGATGTGCTCTTCATTGATGCGAGCAGGGACTTTATGCCGGGCAAGAATCAGAACACCCTGACCCCTGAGCATATCGAAAAGATCGTTACAACTTACCAGAAGAGGGAACCGGTCGAGAAATACGCCTACGTGACAGGCTTTGATGAAATAAAGGAAAACGATTTCAATCTCAACATCCCCCGTTATGTGGACACCTTTGAGGAAGAGGAAGAGATCGACATAGACACCGTGCAACTTGAGATTGACCAGCTTGAGAAGGAATTGATTGAAGTGCGTACCAAGATGGCTGTGAAGCTCAAGGAGATCAAGCGATGAAGAAATTGGGCGGCTCTATACCGCAGGATCTGTCAACACCAGTGTGGAGTGTGAAACAGTTGGAGTGGGTGCAGAAGAAAATAAAGGGAGAGTATGAGTAGTCTTAATTTGTTGAAATCAGCAACTATTCCTTCATCATGGCGATTATTGCCTGTCGGCAAAGTCTTGCTGGATTCACAATACGGAACCAATGAGCCCACGTTTGAAGGTGGTGATACAAAAGTCATTGGAATGAAAGATATTCAAAATGGAAAGATCATAACTGATGATCTGACCAGCTCAAGCTTACCTAAAGATGAAAGGGAGAAATATCTACTACACAGAGGGGATCTTCTTATTAACCGTACTAACAGCTATGACCTCGTAGGCAAGGTTGGTATTTTCGAATCAGACGAAGAGGTTGCTTTTGCGTCGTATTTAGTGCGTCTTATAATTGATAGGACACAGATTCGACCTGAATACCTTAACTATTGGTTGAATAGCTTCATAGCACAAACAACCATCAAGAGGATTGCTACAAGGGCGATCGGTCAGGCTAATGTAAATCCTACCGAATTCAAGAAGCATTGCCCTATACCTCTTCCACCTCTCTCAGAACAAAAAGACATAATTGATCTGCTTTCCACTTGGGACCAGGCCATTGAAAAAACCGAAGAACTGATCTCAGAAAAAGAGAACCATCTCAGATCGTTGTCTGTTTCATTACTCTATAGAAAGCGCTATGCAAATGTAGATACCCACTTTACGAAGTGGTTTTCAGTTCCAAGGCATTGGGAAATCACGAAGATTGGCCAGATAGCCAAAGAAATAACCTTAAAGAATACTACTGGCGAAAGCCTTCCAGTGCTCTCCTGCACAAAATATGATGGATTGGTAGATTCGTTAAAGTACTTCGACAAGCAGATATATAGTGAGGACACCTCAACATATAAGGTTGTCAAGAAAGGCCAATTTGCATACGCGACCAATCATATAGAAGAAGGTTCAATCGGATATCAGGACCTTTACCCGAAAGGGCTTGTCAGTCCAATGTATACCGTATTCGAAACCAATAACGAAATCATCGACGGGTTCCTTTATAAGGTCCTCAAGACCGAAACATACCGCCATATCTTTGAGATAAATACGAGCGCTTCGGTTGATAGACGAGGGAGCCTGCGGTGGAACCAGTTTTCATTATTGCCGATTCCTCTACCGCCGCTCAAAGAGCAGGAAGAAATAAATGACAGCCTCGATCTTGCTTCTAAAGAAATAACCCTTCTGAAACAAATCCTCGAAGCTTATCGCAAACAAAAGCGCGGCCTCATGCAGAAACTTCTCACCGGTCAGTGGCGGGTAAAGACCGATCTGGAGGAGGTTGTGTGACAAAAAAGAAGATCATGTCCAAGACAATCACAACCGAGAGTCAGTTCCTCCTCTACACCACAGAAGATGGACACCAGCGCATTGAGGTGATGCTTGACAACAACACGGTCTGGCTGAACCAGACCGATCTGACTGAGCTTTTCCAGACAACCAAGCAGAATATCAGCCTCCACCTGAGGAATATCTATACCGAGGGTGAGTTGAGCCGTGAATCAACTGTCAAGGAATACTTGACGGTTCGCCGGGAGGGGAAAAGGCAGATCTCCCGCGGTATTGAATACTACAACCTGGAAGCGATAATCGCTGTCGGCTACCGGGTGCGCTCTCACAGGGGCACGCAGTTCCGGCAGTGGGCAACGGAACGCCTGAACGAGTTCCTCATCAAGGGCTTCGTGCTCGACGACGAACGGCTCAAGGAGGGCAGACACCTCGGGACCGATTACTTCGACGAACTGCTGGAGCGCATCCGCGACATTCGCGCCAGCGAGAAGCGCTTCTACCAGAAGATCCGGGACATCTACAAGTTGGCAGTGGACTATGACCCCAAGGCGGAAGAGACATTGGAGTTCTTCAGCATCGTCCAGAACAAGCTTCACTTCGCCATCTCCGGCAAGACGGCCGCAGAGCTGATCGCTGAGCGTGCCGATTCCTCAAGGCCCAACATGGGCCTCACTTCCTGGAAAGGCTCTAGGGTGCGCAAGCACGATGTGACGATCGCCAAGAACTATCTCAACAAGGACGAGTTGGATCAGCTCAACCGGATCGTGGTCACGTATCTTGATTACGCCGAAGACCATGCCATGAGGCGCAGGCAGATCTTCATGCGGAACTGGCGGGAAAAGCTGGATGCCTTTCTGCAGTTCAACGAGCGCGATATACTCACGGATGCCGGCAAGGTCAGCAAGGCCGTGGCTGACCGGTTGGCGCTGGAGCAGTATGAAATCTTCCATGCGCACCGGCTGTCTCATGAAGCAGATGCTGAGGCGTTGGAAGACGATGCAGAGCTGAGGCGGATCACTCACACCATCGATAAGAAGAAGCGGGGTGAATAGGATGCCAGGTTTCAGATTCAATGAAAAATACCTCTCCCAGATCCCGGCACTGCAGCTTCTCATCAACCTGGGTTATGAATACCTTCCGCCCGAACAGGTCATACGAGAGCGCCAGGGGAGAATAACCAACGTCTTTTTGGAGAATGTTCTGAGCACCCAACTTAAGAAAATCAACCGCATCCAGTATAAGGGCAGGGAGTATTTCTATAGCGAAGAGAATATCCAGTCCGCCATCCAGATCCTGAAGAATGTAAAGTACGACGGCCTGCTGAGGACCAATGAGACCATGTACGATCTCCTGACCCTCGGCACCGCCCTCGAACAGAACATCGAAGGAGACTCGAAGAGCTACAACCTGCACTACGTGGACTGGAAGCAATGGCAAAACAACAGGTTCCATGTCACGGCCGAGTTTAGCGTCGAGAAGAGCCGCAGCATCGAGTCGGCACGGCCCGACATTGTGCTCTTCGTAAACGGCATCCCGTTTGCAGTGATCGAGTGCAAGTCGCCCAAGGAGGAACTGGAGCAAGCCGTTTCCCAGATGATCCGCAATCAGCGAGATGAATTCATCCCCAAACTCTTCACCAGTGTCCAGCTCGTCATGGGGGTCAACAAGAATGCCGCCAGCTACGCCACGGTTGGGACATCAGCCAAATTCTGGTCTGTCTGGCATGAGCTCCATGATAAGGAGGGAGATGTCCAACCCTTCATCTTAAAAAGGATTCCTGATGACGTGAAGGACAAGCTCTTCTCCGGGGATTTCGCCCATGCGCGCACGTTCTTCGATGAAATGGAAAAAGAGGGGAAACGTGAGACGACCGAGCAGGATAATGCATTGTACAGCCTGGCCAGGCCCGAGCGTCTGCTGGAGCTGGCATACAAGTATATAGTCTTCGATGCGGGCATTAAGAAGATAGCGCGCTACCAGCAGTATTCCGTGGTCAAGAACATCCTGGAACGGATCAAGGGCTTTGATGCCGATGGGAAACGCAAAGGCGGCATCGTGTGGCATACCCAAGGCTCGGGCAAGTCGCTGACCATGGTCATGCTCACCCGCGCATTGGCCTTGGATTCTGACATCAGCCTGCCCCGGATCGTCCTCGTTACCGACCGTGTCAATCTGGACAAGCAGCTCGGCAATACCTTTGCCGCATGCGGCCTCGATCCCAAGCGGGCCAAGACAGGCCGCGACCTACTGGAGCTTGTGTCTGAGAAGCGTGCCGCAATCGTGACCACCCTGGTGCACAAGTTTGACAAAGCCATGAAGGTGAAGAGGTTCCAGGATGACTCGCCAGACATCTTCATGCTCGTTGATGAAGGGCACCGGACCCAGTTCGGCTCTTTTGCCGCGCGGATGAGGCAGATGTTCCCGAATGCCTGCTACATCGGCTTCACCGGGACCCCGCTCATGAAGAAGGAGAAGAACAGCTTTGCCAAGTTCGGCGGCCTCATCAAACCGTCATACTCCATATCCCAGGCGGTCAAGGATGGTGCCGTTGTGCCTCTGCTCTATGAAGGCCGCCATGTGGAGATGGAGCAGAACAAGAAAGCCATTGATCTCTGGTTCGAGCGCCACACTCAGGGGCTGACTGATTCGCAGAAGGCAGACCTCAAGAAAAAATACAGCCGGGCTGAGATGCTGGGCAAGACGGACCAGGTCGTGTATATGCGCGCATTTGATATCAGCGAGCATTTCCGCGAGAACTGGCAGGGTACGGGTTTCAAGGCCCAACTGGTGGCACCGAGTAAGAGGACCGCACTGAAGTACCAGGAGTATCTGGACGCGATCGGGTATGTCTCTTCCGAAGTGGTCATTTCCGGGCCTGACAGCAGGGAAGGATATGAGGATGTGGACGATGAACCCAAGGATGAGGTCGTTACCTTCTGGAAAAAGATGATGAAACGGTTCGGGTCTGAAGAGGAGTACAACAAGCAGATCATCAATCAATTCAAGTATGGGGACCACCCAGAGATATTGATTGTCGTAGACAAGCTCCTCACCGGTTTCGATGCACCGCGGAATACCGTCCTCTACCTGACGGAGAGGATGCAGGACCATACCCTGCTTCAGGCTATTGCCAGGGTCAACCGTCTCTATGCCGATGACGAGACAGGGGCGAATAAGGAATTCGGCTACATCATAGACTATGTCAGCGTGCTGGATGCGCTGGACAAGGCACTAAATATGTACAAGGCCCTTGAAGACTTTGATGAAGAAGACCTGCTGGGAACGCTGAGCTCCATTGATGAAGAGATCGATAAGCTGCCCCAGAGGCATTCGGACCTGTGGGACCTCTTCAAAGAGGTGAGGAATGCCTATGATGAAGAGGCATATGAGCTGCTGCTGGCCGATGATGAGCTCCGTGAGGAATTTTATGAGCTGCTTTCAGAGTACAGCAAAACCATGACCATCGCGTTGTCATCGGATAAGTTCATTACCAAGACACCCGAACAGAAGCTCTATCAGTACAAAAACGATCTAAAACGGTTCCAGAACCTGAAGGCCTCTGTAAAGCATAGGTATGCCGATGCCATTGACTATCGGGATTACGAACCCAAGATCAAAAAACTCCTGGATACCTATGTCTCAGCAAGCGAGGTTATCCGGCTGAATGAGCCGGTGAATATCTTTGATGAAGAAAAGTTTCTCATGGTCAAGGAAGAACATGCGGGGTATGGGGATAAATCAACTGCATCCAAGGCGGATTCCATAGCCCATGCTACAAAGAAATACGTGACGGAGAACTTGGAACAGGATCCTGCCTTCTATATGAAATTCTCAAAACTGATTCAGCAGACCATAGATGAATTCAGGGCCAAGAGGATCTCAGACCTGGAATACCTGAATCGGATTCTGGAGATTAAGGACAAGGTCGCGAAACGCGTGCATGATGATGTCCCGGATGAATTGCAAGGAAATGATGATGCCATAGCATTTTATGGCTTACTAAAACCCTATTTTAATGACCTCGGCCTGGATAAAGATGAACATGAATCCATAGTCTCCGATACGGCGCAGGCAATCTCGGAAATCATCAAACGTAATTGGAAGGTCCATTTCTGGGATGATGCCGATGCGCAGAAACGCGCTGTTAACGATATAGATGATTATCTTTACGATGAAATTAAAGGCTCATGCGGTATCGATCTCAGCCTGGAGGTAATGGACGAGATCATCGAAAAGTCAATGCAGCTGGCGAAAAACAGGATGCCCACATGAAAGGCCTTCCCATTTCTATTGTCCAAGGGAAAAGTACAATACAACTTGATGTCATCTATTCGAAACGCAAAACCCTGGAGATCGCAGTTCATCCTGATAAGAGGATCGTCATCAGAGCCCCAATTGGAACAAGTCTGGATATCATCAAGAAGAAAGTGCAGAAGCGTTCGAGATGGATTCAAAAACAGATGGATTTCTTTCACAAGTTTGAACCCAGAACCACTGACCGGAAATATTTGGGAGGTGAAACTCATCTGTATCTTGGCCGTCAATATCGGTTGAAAGTATTCACTGGGGAAAAGGACGGGGTAAAACTTACCAGGGGCTTTTTCCATATATCTTCCCGTAATGGGAGGGACCCAGAGAAAGTGAAGAAGATATTGGATACCTGGTATATGGCTAAGGCAAAGATCAAGTTTTTAGAGAGCCTGGATAAATGCTTCTCGAGATTCAAATCTATGGGATATGAATTTCCAAAGATCAATATCCGGAAGATGAAGACCCGCTGGGGAAGCCTCTCTCCAAAGGAGATTATAACCCTCAATACCGACCTGATCAAGGCGCCTGGCGAATGTATTGATTATGTCATTACCCATGAGCTTTGCCACCAGGTTCATAAAAAGCACGGAGCAGATTTCTATAAATTGCTTGAGAAGATGATGCCTGACTGGGAGAGAAGGAAGCACACGTTAGAGATTACCATGGCATGAATAAGCTTCTCTCCTAAGCACTAAAAAACCTCATCAAGATTTTTTGCCGAGTCAATTCTGTTCGGAGTACAAGGGGATGTTTCTCTTTTAAATAAAGAACTCTCCCTACTCTCATTGTCAATCTATTTTCATTTTTAATTGTTGTGTTGTAACATAAATAAGGAGGTGAAGCCTATGAAGGTCATGGCAATAAACGGAAGTCCGAGAAAGAAATGGAATACGGCGACGCTGCTTGGAAAGGCCCTGGAAGGGGCTTCGTCACAGGGGGCCCAAACCGAGCTCATCCATCTCTACGATCTGAACTATAAAGGCTGCATAAGCTGTTTTGCCTGCAAAACAATAGGCGGAAAGAGTTATGGCAGGTGCGTTGTAAAAGACGATCTGACCCCTGTGTACAAAAAAATCGAAGAGGCCGATGCCTTCATCCTTGGCTCCCCGATTTATTTCGGAACGGTTACCGGAGAGATGAAGTCGTTCATGGAGCGGCTGATGTTTCCCTTCACCGCATATACGGAGCAGTACCAGTCGCTCTTCCCCAGAAAGATTCAGACAGGGTCGATCTATACCATGAATGTCACGGAAGAGGGGATGAAAGAACGGGGTTACGCCCTGCACCTTAACATACAGGAGATGGCGCTGCAGAGGATATTCGGCGCCTTTGAGTCGCTCTTCTGTTTCGACACGTACCAGTTTGATGATTATGCAAAGGTGGTTTCAACCCGGTTTGATCCTGTGCAAAAGGCTCAACGGCGCGCAGAGGTGTTTCCGGAAGATTGCCAAAAGGCCTTTGAAATGGGAGCACGGTTTGCAAAGAAAGCAGTGCGGTAAGATCGGGCAATCAAGGTGAAGGGGAAGAGATGAGCAGGGAAGATCAGCACAGCCCGGACAGTCAGGGCATTCATCAACCTCAGCCTGCGATCAGCCATCTCATGCGCCGGGAGATTCAGGCGTCGATAGCAGCATGTATCATAAGAGGATTCGGAAGTGTTCTGGGCCGCGATAAGGCCATTGAAGTTGCGACAGCGGCTATTCAGGCCGATGCACTGGAGGCAGGCAGGATGACGGCCAAGAAGTACGGCAAGAATTCCCTGAGAGAACTGAGCCGCGTGGTGAGGGAGGTCTGGTGCGAAGGCGATGCACTCGTGATCCGCATGCTGGAAGAGTCTGACGAGAGATTGAGCTTTGATGTGACCCGCTGTGGCTATGTCGAGCTGTATGACTCTATGCGCTTGAGGGAATTCGGCTTCTGCCTTTCCTGCAGCCGGGATGAACCCTTTGCGAAGGGCTTCAACCCCCGGATAAGGCTGTTGAGGACTCAGACCATCATGCAGGGAGCACCACATGGCGATTTCCGGTTCATCCTGGACCAGGGGTAAAAGAGAGACGTTTCTAGAGGGTGAAGGGCCCTGATTCTCGCTGAAAAACCCTCTGCCCTCTTGACATTCCCATAAATAAAGCTTATCTTTCTACCGATAATGAAATGCAATAGATAAGAAAAACTTATCCCTCAGAGGCGACCCATGAAAGCAAAACAGTACAAGGAGCAGATCCTCCTGGAAAGGCTCGTTACGGCCCGGGATACAGCCGGGTACAACATGAAACAGGCTGCCAAAAAACTAGGCTTCAATAACTACCAGACCCTCTCGGACATCGAGAAGGGCAAACGCACCATCAACGCCCACGAGCTTATCGCCATGGCGAAGCTCTATAGCCGGACATTGGATTATTTCCTTGATCAGAATATTGCACCTGACCCGATCCCTTTGTGGAGAAAGTCCATAGAGGCAAAAGAGAAAGATATCAAAAGCACCCAGCGGGAGTTTCTTTCGTTCCTCGAACATTATCACAACCTCGAACACCTGCTTAGCCTCAAACGCCGGTGGATAGACCTCCAGGTTCGCCATAGCAAAGAAGACTTTGTCCATAATGGGTTTGCCCTGGCGCAGAAGCTGGGGGCATCCATCCACAGCCAGTTGGACCTGGGCTCACGGCCTGCCTGCAATCTCCTCCAGGTCCTTGAAAACAACCTTCGGTTCAAAATCCTGCACCTGCCCCTTGAAGATGTTTCGGGTGCCTGTGTTGTGGATAATACCTTGGGGGTAGGCATCCTTATTAATGCCAAGGATGCCCCATGGAGGAGGAATTTCGATCTTGCCCATGAACTCTTCCATGTAATCACCTGGAATGTATTCTCGCCGGAAGAGATCGGCGAGGGTACGAAAAAGACAAAGCCCGAGCAGTTTGCCGACACATTTGCCGCAAGCCTCCTGTTGCCCGAGGACCACCTCAGAGAGGCACTCAACGAGGTGTCATCAGGCGGAACGCTCAAGCTTGTGGATATTATAGAGCTTGCCAAAGACTTCGGAGTATCCTCAGAGGCTATCCTCTGGCGGCTGGCTGGGATGAACGGGATTAAATTCAGCAGGGCACAAGCTCAAAAGATCCTCGATGATCCCCGTTTTAAGGAGATGGATAAAAAAATACGGTATGGACTTTACCCGGAAATACTACCCGCAAAGCTCCCATCCCGTTTTGTTTCTCTAGCCTGCAGGGGTTTGATGGATGGAATACTATCGCGGGGGCTCTTCGCACAATACCTGGGTATTCACCGCGCAGAAATCGATGAGTTTCTCCTGACGGAAGGGTTTGTTGAACACAATTATGAGAAAATTGCTTCTGCTTGATGCAAATGTAATCATTGACCTACACACCCTCGGATTATTCGACAAGATAAGTAAGTCTTACGACCTATATGTTACCCCTGAAGTGCTCAAGGAGTCCGATCGCTTCCCTTTCGAAGGGAGCTACCACCCGATATCAATCAAGGATAAGGTCAAGGTCGTCCAGGATGTATCAATAGACACAACCAACACAATTCGGAAAGAGGCTGAAGAAGCAGGCCTGGCTATTGAGGAGGGCGAGGCCACATCGATTGCCTATATCACCCAGGCAATTGATGAAGATGTCCTCTTCTGCACCTGTGACAAGGCTGCCATCAGGCTTGTTTCCTTCATGAACCTTGAAGAAAAATCCATAAGTGTTGAGAAAGCACTCAGAAATGTCGGTTACCATCAAAGAAATCTCTACCCGAGGCATTTCGAGAAGGTCTTTCAGGAATGTATCAAGGAAGGGAAGACCCTTCGCATCTTGCACAAGAAGCTGACCTGAAACAACGAATTGATTTTCTCTTGATATGGAGTTTGATTACTTGAAAAGATGATGCCTGACTGGCAGAGGTGAAAGCATAAATTTGAGATAACTATGGTGTTAAGGGGTTTGATATCAAGATATGAGGATCGATATAGATTATCGGGAAAAAGACTCCGGCCTCATTGACCAGCTTGCACGAGATGATATCCAGATTCGGGTCAAGGCTCTTTCGTATGGCGACTATGTGATCAACGATTCCATAACCATCGAGAGAAAGACCGCAAAGGATTTCCTCATCTCTTTAGTTGACACGCGGTTATTCAGGCAGCTCTCAAATTTGAAAAAGCACTGCTGCCGCCCGATACTTCTCATAGAAGGTGATCCATACATGACAGACCTTGATTTCAACAGCAATGCCATAGAAGGGTCAATAGTATCGGTTCAGACGATCTGGCATACCCCGGTGATATTTTCCCGCTCAAAGGTACATACCAGAGACATTTTGATTATGATAGGATCACAGTATGATAAAGATATGGACGTTGTTCCTTTGCGAGGTGGATATCGGCCCAGGAGGCTCAAGTCACGGCAGTTGTATCTCCTTCAGGGGCTTCCGCAGATAGGGCCAAGGCTTGCAAAGAGATTGATGGGGCATTTCGGGTCGATATCAAGGGTCATGAATGCCTCTGTTGAGGAGCTTCAGAAAGTCGAGGGTATAGGATTAACCAGGGCTGAGGGTATCAGGATACTCCTGGACTCGTGCTGGGACGACACGTGAACAACCCCGTTCTCTTTCAAGGTTAAAATTATTGTCAGGTCCAGGGTCGGACCAAGCTGACCAGATTATTCTCATTTCACCTCGGCCAGCGCTGCCCGGTAGAACGCAAAGCCCTTCAGGTGGCGGCCTTTCTCCCCCATGTAACGGAGCCGGTACTCGAAAGAGCCGATGTCTGTAACAAGCGAGAACCCACGCCCGTCAAGATAATCCGGGAGCTCCTCCGGACGAAGTCCGAATGTCCACGTCTCGCCGGCCTTCCGCAGTGTGGCAGGTACACGGCCCATGTCTCCGAAGCTGACCGAGCCGTCGAGCAGGCCGCTGTGGATGTAGGTGAAGACGAGGCGGCTTCCTGGTGCGGACAAGGATGCTATCGAGCGTATGGTTGTGTCGACGGCCTCGGCTGTAAGATAGTGCATGACCCCTTCCCAGAGAAAGAAGGTTGGAACGAAGCGATCGAATCCCGAAGTTTCAAGCAGTAAAGCAAAGTCCTGCCGGTCGAAATCCACTTCCACGAAGCTCACATGCTTTGGGATAGCACCCAAGAGATATTTCAGGCGCTTTACCTTCACGGCCAGGGTACTTGGATGGTCGAGCTCAAACACCCGGGCCCGTTCGATGCCTGAGAGCCTGTAGGCGCGGCAATCGTAACCGGCTCCGAGGATTACGACCTGTCTAAGGCCACGCTCGAGAGCAACGCGAAGCTGCTCATCTATCCAGCATGTCCGGCCGATTGCCGAGGCCCGGACCCCGGTCCAATTCCAGTCGATAAATAAGGGTATGAGCCGGCCGACCAACGGCAATCGTGACATAAAATAGGCGCACTTCAATCTATCGAGGAAGCCTGGGGCAAGAGGGTCCTCAAAAAGCCGCTTGCTCCGGGGGCGGCGTGATGATTCGATGGCACGGAACAGCGCATTAAACTCGGCAGTTCGACTGGCTTCTCCGGATTTCACGTGGTATCACCCCTGCGCGCTTTTAAGAAAGCAATTCAATTCAAATTCCTTCAGATCATATAAAGCCGATTACGACATAATGCAACACGGGTGCTTTGCGCAAGGTGGGCGGAGTCATTTATGAGGATTATACTAAGAGGACCTGGCGGGCTGTGCTCCACTTACCCTGCATGCTATTTCTCCGGATTCCCGCCTCTGCGGTAATGACGGAAAGATTGATTTTCGTAGTTCCTGCCGGAACATCATGATGTATAATCTCTCAAGGAGATGGAATGGTCCTAGACACGAGCGGTGCTGAGAAACCCTCGCAGAAGAACGGCGCAGCAAATACTCCTGTGGTTCTGTCAGGGGAGATTGAGCAGGTGCGCTTTCACCGCACTGATACGGGCTACACCATCGCACGGGTAAAGCTCCAGGGGCATGATGATTCAAAAGTAAATGTCGTGGCCTTCCTTCCCTCTCCCCGCATCGGGGACCTTTACCAGTTCAAGGGATCCTGGGTGGAGCACCCGAAGTATGGGCTGCAGTTCCAGGCTGTAGAGTTCGAGGCCAAGCCCCCGGTGACCGTGGAGGGCATAAAGGCTTATCTTACCTCCGAGATCGACGAGATAGGCCCGGAGCTCGCAAAGCGCATCGTTGACGCCTTCGGCATGGACACATTTACGATCATCGACCTGGAGCCGCACCGCCTCAGGGAGGTAAGCGGCATAGGCCCGAAGCGCGCCGAGGCCATCCTCAATGCATGGAAGGACCATACGAATCTGCGCGATACGTTTGTCTTCCTCTACAGCCAGGGCATTAAGGCCGGCCTCGCTGCCAAGGTCTTCAAGAAGTACCGGAGCAATACCATTGACGTGATAAGAAACAACCCGTACCGCCTCGCCGTCGATATCCCGGGTGTGGGCTTCATGACCGCCGACCGGATCGCCGAGAAAACAGGCATTGCCAGGGATGCCCCTGAGAGAATCTGCGGGGGCATCCTCTATGTGCTCGACCTTGCCGCAACACAGGGCCACACCTACCTTCCTTGCCGTCTCCTGCTGCAGGAGGCGTCGAGACTCCTTGGGGTCGACATGGGGCTGATCTCGGGGAATATTACCGAACTCGAATCGATGAACTACGTGTACAGAGAGAAGGTCCGGGGCAAGGCGGATTCCGAAGACGCAATATACCTTGCTTCACTTCACCATGCAGAGAAGCATGCGGCAATGAATCTATCTATTTTAAACAAGGCGGACAAAAGCACCCCTTCCGTCGACCCGGCCGGGGCCATTAGCTGGATGGAAGATACATACCACATGGAACTGTCCGACCTGCAGAGAGAGGCTGTAAGGTGTGCGGCAAAGAACACGTGCATGGTCCTCACGGGTGGGCCCGGCACGGGGAAGACATATACGATCACCGCCATTATCCAGATGTTTGAGGAGGTGGATGCACGGATCCTCCTGTGTGCCCCGACAGGCCGTGCGGCCAAGCGCATGACCGAGGCCACCGGCATGGAGGCAAGCACGATCCACAGGCTGCTCGAGTTCAATCCGATGAAAAGTGAATTTCAGCGAAACGAGGGGAAACCCCTGGAGGCGGACCTTATTATTGTGGATGAGTTTTCCATGGTGGACATCTTACTCCTCCACCATCTTCTCGGGGCAATTACCCCCGGAACCACTCTTGTATGTGTGGGAGATGTCGACCAACTGCCTTCCGTGGGCCCCGGCAACTGCCTGAAGGACATGATCGCATCCGGCATCATCCCTGTGGTGAGGCTTGACACGATCTTCAGGCAGGGTCTGAAGAGCCGGATCATCGTCAACAGCCATCGCATCAATCAGGGCAAGATGCCGGAGGTTAGCCAAGACGGCAAAGGAGAATATCGCTTCATTTCAGAAGAAGACCCTGAGAAGATCCTGACTGAGATCATCCGCCAGATAACCGTGGAGCTGCCTCAAAAATACGGCCTTGATCCCTTGCGGGACGTACAGGTGTTAAGCCCCATGCATAAAGGCGTCCTGGGGGTTGAAAACTTGAATAGGCATTTGCAGCAGGCACTCAATCCGGAGGGCCTGCCTTACAGGAAGGGTAATACTGAATTCCGGGTTGGTGACAAGGTTATGCAGACCCGCAATAATTATGAGCTGGAGGTCTTCAATGGTGATATCGGGTTTCTGATGGACATAAACGAGAAGGACGGCTCATTGAAGGTCGGGTATGACGACCGTGTCGTTTTATACAGTTCCTCCGAAGCGGATGATCTGGTTATCGCCTATGCAACGACCATCCATAAGGCGCAGGGGTCTGAATATACTTCGGTGATCCTGCCTGTCCACACCCAGCACTACGCCATGCTGGCAAGAAACCTGCTCTATACCGCAGTGACAAGAGGCAAACGACTGGTATTGACCATCGGCTCTGTCCGGGCTGTCAAGCTCAGCGTGGAGAACAGCCGGAGCAAAACACGCTTCACCCGGTTTGCCCAGCGTCTCGTCGGATCGGCCTGCCAGGGTCGGCAGGAAAGAGAACTCTTCTAATGGTGCTGAATTTTTAAACGTATTGATACATGAAGTCGGTTTTAATCAAGCACCTTCCGGATGGTTTCAGCCATCACCCTCATTTCTACCGGCTTCCTGATAAACTCGCGAATGCCGATACTTTTTGCCTTCTCCTCAGTGATATCTTTACTATATCCGGTGCACAGGATGATCGGGATATCGCTGCGCAGTCCAAGGATATTTTGAGCCAGACTATCTCCCTTCATGGCCGGCATGGTCATATCGGTAATGATCAGGTCGAATTTGGCAGGGTCTTCTTGAAATAACTCAAGGGCTTCGACGCTGCTTGTTTTGGCAACGACGTCATATCCCAGCTTATGCAGCATCTCTTCTGCCAGATTCACAATAACCTGCTCATCATCTATAAAAAGGATCCGTTCGGTTCCCATGGGGAGAGCCTTTTCTTCGAGGGATTCAATGGTCTCTTTCCCGGATTCGATCTCAGGGAGATATATGACAAAGGTGGTCCCTTCTCCCGGTGTGCTCATACAGGTGATCGTGCCTCCATGACTTTTCACGATCCCATGAACGACCGATAGACCTAAGCCTCTGCCGCGTCCCAATTCTTTTGTGGTGGAATAAGGCTCAAAAATCCGTTTCATGACTTCGGGGGGCATGCCCTGCCCTGTATCACTGATGGTAAGCTTTACATAGGGCCCCGCGGGCAGATCCGGATCATGGGCATTCGTATCACCATAAATAATCGATTTCTCCAACCTTATATCCAACTCGCCCCCTTCCTCGACCATGGCATGGACCGCATTGGAACAGAGGTTCATCATGACCTGGTGAATCTGGGTGGGATCAGCCATGACCATGGCAGGGACCTTAAGATTCTGTCTGATCCTGATGTTCGAGGGTATCATTGGACGTAACATCCAGAGTGATTCTATAATGGCAAAGTTAAACTTTATAGGGGTGAACTTTTTATCGGCCTGCCGGCTGAAGGTTATGATCTGGCTCACAAGGTCTCTTGCCCGGGTGCTCGCCATGAGAGCCTTCTTCAGATTCTGCTTTACCTTATCCGGTTCCGAGGCATTATCTATTGCAAGCTCTGTATACCCCATAATGGCTGTAAGGATGTTATTGAAATCATGGGCAATACCACCGGCGAATGTTCCGATAGACTCAATTTCCCGGGGCTGGATAGATTTATTCTCAAGCCTCTCTTTTTGCGCCTCATCGGCAGATTCGTGATCGGTGAAATCGGCGGCTGCGGCATAAATCAGGTTTTCGGCAGGTGTAGCGCACCATTTAATCCATCGACACTTCTTAAGCTTACAGGATACCGGGACCTTATCAAATTTACCGATTAAGTATCTTGCGCCTGCCAACTTTTCTCTCTTCTCATAAAATAATTTTTCATTTTTCATGATGATATCCCCCTTATCCGGTAGGGTTTTTAAGCTTGGCCTCATACTATTCTCATCAGCAGTTCCATTGTAGTGATTTGATGGACGCAAAATATGAGCCATCTTTTATCAGTCTCTTTTATCAGAGAGTTACATATCACTCTCAAAGGTTCCGCCTACAGATTTGTACATGGGGCATCATTTTTCGTAACCGAATCCGTGGCAGGTTGTGAAAATCCGGACAAGGATGTTCATGGTGATATATGGGGAGAAGGTACTATTCGAGTGCCTTATACCGGTTATCAGCGAACCACTTTCAGGAACTTGACCAGCAGGAGGCCAACCAGAAAGATCAGGGAGAATCGTAAGAAATATAGAGCAATCCTGCTCATCTTTGTTGTCTTCACTCGCGGCATAATCGTCTCTCCATAACTGTTTGCATGCCCTTACCCCTTGAGAAGCTGTTATTGGGATATGAGATTATCGATGTCATTGTGATAGAGAACCCCAAGGATACGGTCATTCCTGTCGACAACAGGGATCATGTGGTATTGGTACTTCACAAACATCTCCACCAGGTCATCCTGGACATCATCCTCTTCTGCTGAAACCACCGGCGAGACCATGACATCGCTCATGGTCAGATGCTCCTGTGCGAGAACCAGGTCGCGGAGATCAACCACCCCGAGCAGGGTCTTGCCGTCACCATTGACCACATAGATGTATGAGATGCTCTTGGGATCTCTGCCGGAACCCCTGAAACCGGCAAGCACATCACCGGCATGGTCTGATTTTTGTGCAACGACATAATCGGAAGACATGATATTTCTCGCCTGGATTTCACGCTGGGAAAGGATATTGCGG
>Ga0326728_10000789_pt1 | contig 119680 bp, 114 predicted proteins | sample MB3enrmetagenome_FD_207602 | JGI IMG/M metagenome (GOLD analysis project Ga0326728, IMG submission 207602) | Lab enriched peat soil microbial communities from McLean, Ithaca, NY, United States - MB31MN | ecosystem: Environmental > Terrestrial > Soil > Wetlands > Peat | place: USA: New York... | reverse complement strand
AACACGGAAAAACAAGGCAATTATCTCAAGGGTATCATCACTATCTCCTCCGCCGATGAGACCACACACGAACCCTGTCTCGTCATCTGGCTCGATATTCTAAAATTATTTAAGGACATAGAAAAGAAGTAGTTGCCTATATAATCCGGATTTGAGATATGATTGAAAACCAGAATGAATTTATCCAGCTCAAGCATTTCGTTGAACAGAACCTCAAGATCTTCTGTTCCAATTACAAGGAAGATTATATCAAGCGACGTTTTTTCTCCCGGATGCGATCTACCAATACCAACTCTTATGCAGAGTACCTGCATTACGTAAAAACCAATCCGCCGGAGATGGAGCTGCTGCGGAAAGCGCTCACCATCAATGTCACGGAGTTTTTCCGTGACAAGGAAGTTTTCGACGCGATCAAGACGGTAATCCTTCCCGCCATCATCAAGGAGCGTAAGCGGATTTCCATATGGTGCGCCGGAAGTTCGACCGGTGAAGAGCCATATTCACTGGCCATAATCCTGTATGAGCTGATAGCCACCCATAAAGATATATCCGGTTATATCATCGCTACGGATATTGACCAGGTGGTTCTCGGGAAGGCAAAAGCCGGGGTGTTCGAAGACAAGCTCATAAAAAAGCTCCCGATCTCGGTTGTCCAGAAGCATTTCACCCAGCTGCCCAACGGCTCATACGAGGCAAAACAGCACCTCAAAGACCTCATACGGTTCCGTCCGCATGACCTTATGAGCGACATCCCGCCCGCCCGCTTTCTCGACCTGATTACCTGCCGGAACGTCACGATTTATTTCAACGAGAAGCAGAAAGATGACCTTGCACGGATGTTCCACAGTGCCCTTGTAGCGAATGGGTTTTATGTTATGGGTAAGACTGAGTACCTGGGCCGGCAGGTCGAGAACCTCTTCACTCCCTTCAATTCATTGTTGAAGATCTTTGTTAAAAAGTCCTGATCCGGGCCCTCTCTATAGGCCGGCCCGGAAATCTCATTCTTTCTCTTTGCTCCGGTCGAAATCTTTTGTCAGGTTATGCTGGAATTCTTTCCTGGCAGAGTGCATTTTTACCTGGTTCAGGACGGTGACAAAGTTGATTCCGATAATAAGGATGATCAGAAACAGGCTGACCCAGACCATCACGCCCTGGGCTGACAGGAACGCTGCCCATAACAGGACGACAAACGAGAGCAGGTAAAAGACAACCCATGTCCGCAGCCCGGGCAACTCCATACACATCCTTAATCATCAAACGCATAATAAGATATCCGGGGTCCGAATGCGGCAATAAAAAATAATCCCCGGATCCCCGGCCAAAATAATGCCCCCATCCCAATTTAATCCTGGTGAATGATCGTCACGTTTTTTTATCTCGTCTCCAAGTACTACATGTGGAATCCAGTGACATCCTCACAGTTGTAGGCGGCCTTGTTCTCGTGCTGGTTATTGCTCTTGTGGCTAACCACCTGCACCTGATGGGATCATCCGTTCCGGCAGTTCCGACAACGACCATAATTCCTCCCGGGCTGGGTCCGAATACCAGCGGCGTCGCAACCCCTCAGGGGACTCTTTCCACGGAGTTGAATCCGAATCAAAGTGGTTTTATTACCCCTCAAACAACAATAACGCCAACTGCCGTACCGACCGTGGCGGCACTGTACCGGATATTTTACACCAATAAGCCGTTCACGTATCCGAGGTTCAAGCTTCCGGAAAATATGGTGGCATTCGGGGGGTCGGACATCCTGGCAAACAGTCAGGAACTGGTACCGTTTGCTTTTATTGAGTATAACCGTAGTGGTGGTCTGACACAGATGTTCTCGGTCCCCTATCCTGTCTGGGTGCTCAATACGACGGTGACGGCAAATCTGACCCCCCAGTACGGGGATTTCCGGATGGTTCTCTGTTACGCGTCCAATGGTTCCATTATTAAAGGCGAAGAGATCCTGAACCGGGGATCATCTTACCGTATCATCCAGGTTTCAAATACGGAAGTGTACATGATCATCTCGACGGCCTATATCGATAGCTACCGCATCACTCTGGAAACAGCGCGGAACTATTATGATGCATACACACCTGCACAGGTCTGAAACCGGCAGGGTTTCCTACCGGTGGCTCGTGCGTAAGTGAATCCGTGCACCGATCATATTTTTTCGACAATTACCCTGACACGGTCACCGGCTTTCAGAATGTGCCCTTTCGGGATATCGATATTGAACCAGAGCGCATTGGGTTCTTCCTGTGTCGGGTCCTGGGACATAAGGCAGTCTTTGTGGTCGTTGATATCAGCAACAAATTCAATCTCAGCTTCGAAGTCAAGAACTTTTGTCATGATAAAAAGGGAAAATAATGGTAGTATCAGATTGCACGCGGCGTGACCATCCATGTCGTGCTGTTCGAATAGCTCCACCTGATAATATCAAGTTCCTTACAATGTTCAGCGAGGATGGCCATGTTTGTTCCCACTTCTTTGGGCGACAGCCCGAGATCTTTTGCTATGTATTTTGACTTGAAGTAGTGTTTTCCCTTGGTTATCCCCGAGCTGAGATACAAAACGATCTTGTGCTGGGTCTCATTATACGTCTCACGGATTTTTTTGGTTGTTGACATGTTGTGCCTCAGCATTAAAATCTCATATAGATCAACTTCTATATATAAATATCTAATCATCCTGCCCAGATTTCGGTCTTTTTTGAATTACGCGGCCAGAATTTTGTCCAGAAAGAATTTACCGGGCAGTATGTCGAGCAGTTTCCCGTGGAGTATATTAGCACGAATTCCGGGCATTTTAAAGCAATAATTATCGGGATTTTTTTAAAAAAACAGCTATTCACAGGTTCTGGACCTGTGCATCGGCGATCTTTTTTATCAATGCCTCAAGGACAACCTCGCGCATACCTTCCACGAATTTTATGCTCCCGACAACCAGGTGGCCGCCGCCGCTGATGCCGCCCCCGGGAATCTCGACCCGGAGTTCACGGACCATACGGGGGATATTCATGAGTACGCCCCGGGATCGGAGTACGGCAAAATCAGGGCCGAACCCTATAGTGACAACGGGTTTACCGGCGTTCTGTTTGCAGAGCCGGTCATGCACTTCACCGGAGGTTTTCCCCGGGGGTGGGAACGTGAATTTGTGGGCATGGATCTCCACATCGATCAGGAAAAGATGGGCATCATTCGCAAGGATACGGGGAACCACATGGGGCATGCAGGCACTCATCTGGTTCTCGATCATGGTATTTGCCCCGTCAACGAGAAGGGAGACCAGCTTCCTGTGGCGTTCCGGGTAACCTGTGAGGTCAAGGATGTCCTTGACGATCTCCCTGCCATCATTGAACCGGAGCCAGAACTGCTCATAGTCAAGGGCGAGCGCGATATCCTTGCAGGTTTCCTCCGGATACTGCTCGCGGACGAGTGCGAGAAAGAGAGCCCGTTCCGGGGCTTCGCTGCGGTCACCTACGCCGGCCACGGCCGGAAGGTGACGGATAAGGGGTTCGATTTTAGGATTGATCAGCCGTGCAACTTCGGTCCCGAGCATACCGGCCGTTATTCCAAAGTCTCCGCCGACATGGTACGGGTTCAGGTGCGCCAGCAGGTATTTGTCAATAGTTGCATCCGGATGGTGGTGGTCGATGACCACAAACTGGATGTCGTAGACGCTGGCGATCTTGTACGCAGGTTCGTCCTCTTCTGTTGATCCATTATCCGTGAGAAGAACCAGCGGCATCTTCTGGCCATACCGGATATGATCTTTCAGGGAAAAATCGAGGTCACGGGTGATGTCTTCGATCTCGTAGAACGGAGCTTTTGACGGGGCTCGTTTGAACATGAAATAATCCGCGTCAAAATCACCTCCTGACTCACGGATCAACGATACAACGGCCTGTTCGATGGCGACCGCCGAGCAGATCCCATCGGCATCGGCATGGTGGCGCAGGATAATCGGCTGGGAGGAGAATACGGCCTTCCGGATAATTTTTGCGATCTTCCTCATCTCGGGACGGAGATTCTCCATTACCTCACTCTTTACCAGGAGCGGAATATTCTCCGGTTCTGCCCGGGCATCAAGGGCTTTCTCGATCCTGACCCTCACCGACACGGACTCCTCTCCGGACAGAATGGTTAATGCATCCACTTCGATCTGGAGCTGGCTGTTGCGCATCATCACCTCGCCAATGACCCTGACAATGTTACCGAGTTCGGCCTCGGGAAATGCCCGCACACCGGCTTCGACAAATGCGGCCGCGTTCTGGGTCCCGGTCTCATCAACTATCGTGAAGATGGTAGGCCCGCTTGTCTGCTTGATCTGGGCGATCTCCCCCTCTATCCCAACGGTCTTGCCCACCCTGTTGTTGAGGTCCGCAATTTTCACCGTCGTTGACTTTCGTTCAACGTTCTGGACCTGGTATACCTGGATCTGGACCTCTTCGAGATCGATATTCCCGTTCGGGCGGATCTGGCGAACCCGGACGAGGATAGAATCCCGTTCCTTATGATCGACTTTGATGTTACTCTTGTGCACGAGTCCTTTGATCCGGTCGTTTAGCTGGACAAACACGCCGAAATTTGCAAAACCCTGCACCTTTCCCTGGTAAATATTCCCTTCCTCAACTTCGGCAAGGTCACACCCGGCGCCGAGCCGGTAGACCAGCACATCATTTACGTCATTATTCTGCATAATCTCCTCTCACTACACACGGCGAAAATGGGCATATTGTTGCGATATGGTATTTAGTATCGTCAACGCTACGCGGTACTATTCTCCTGTATGATCATCAATGGGTGACTGAATGTTTAATTTACTTGTTATCTGCAAGATAAGATCCCAGGATAGGGTGAACCCGGTCAGTCACGGAATGCTACTTCAATCATGTCCAGATCCTTGGGGACAAGAACCGGCCCGTCAAATTTTTTTTGTGCGTCACTGATGTGGGTCCCGGGATCGGTATATCGTGAACTGGTATGAATGAGGACAAGCGTCCGCGCCTTCAGGGCCGCAGCAGCTTCCCCGGCCTGCGATGCAGTTGCGTGGTAAAACTCTGCAGCCCGCGCCGACTCGGAGTCATCATAGGTGGCATCATGGATCAGGAGATCGGCATTCTGGGCGATATCCATGATGGAAGTATGGATCGAACGGGTATCTCCGGTATACACGATCTTTCGCCCCGGTCGTGGTGCTCCCATGACATGATCCGGCCTGACCTCTACCTGACAGTCGTGTCCGGCAATCCAGACGGATTCGCCCCTCTGGAGCCTTCCAAAAAGAGGCCCGGGGGGGACTCCCAGAGCGACCGCCTGCTCGCGGTTGAACCGTCCCGGGCGCGGGTCTTCTTCGAGAATATATCCCAGTGACGGGAGGCCGTGACGCGCTGCAAATGCGGTGATCGTGTATCCTTCAAAACGTATCCATGAACCGTCATGAAGTTCTACTGATTCAATGGGAAATTTGAGATTGAAACGTGCCACATGGCGAAGGGTTTGTACAAATTCGTGCACCCACTCGGGACCATAAACGGTGAGTGGTTCCGTACGGCCATTGAAGGACAGAGTCTGGACAAGACCAAATATGCCGAGAAAATGGTCGGCATGCCAGTGAGTGACAAAGATGGCATTGACAGTAAACCCGCACCGGGAGCGCATCATCTGCTGCTGCGCCCCTTCGCCGCAATCGAATAACAGGGTGTCAGAGCCACGTCGTATCAGGATACACGGGGGGTTGCGCACAGGTGTGGGAAGTGCCCCAGCGGTGCCGAGAAAATAGACCTGAAGTGTTTCCCCGCTCATAGACAACCCCTCCGGAACTCCGTTCCGGCACTTCGTATCCGCTCACTGCTCACGCCCAATCCTTCCGAGGATTCTGCTCCAGCAGTTCGTATTCGCTCACTGCTCACGCAAACCATCTCCGGAAAACGGCCAGGCTTCTCTTCGCTTCTTCCCCCGACCGTCCTTCTATAACGATCCTTCCCTTGTAGTGAGCGGCAATTGTCCTGCCGACACGTTCCCAGTTGATGGTGCCGTCACCGAGTGGAAGGTGTTCATCCGACATACCATGATTGTCATGGATATGGATATGGTCTGCTCTTCCGACAAAAGGAAGGAACTCCTCCACTTTTCCGATCGTATTCGCATGCCCGAAATCAAAGGTCATCCCAATCCCTTCAATTCCTTCCGTCATGCCGATGAGCTCCTCCGGGAACCTGCAGAGAAATTCCTTGACACTTATCATGTTTTCAAGGCAGGCCAGGACTCCACGGTCAGCTGCATATTTCCCAATCTGCCTGAGCGCTTCTTTCTGCAGGTTCCAGACCTTCTGGGGCATCAGTTTCCCGACAGGTGACAGGTAACCGGGATGGATGGTGACACAATCGGTGAGGGGCACGGCATGTTCGATGCAGGTGCAGATCTGGCGGATCGATTCACGCCAGATCGGATCATTCAACGTTGCGAGATTGAGGTCACCGTATGGAGCATGGACAGTCACACCGAGCTTCGTTGTGGCAATCACGTCCTGGATCTTTCGGAAGCAGTCCGGGTTGTCGAGCCGGTAATTACCATCACCAACAATCTCCCAGCCTGAGTAACCGGACTCTTCGATCTGGTAGACCCAGGAGATGTCGTCCCAGACTTTTGCTGAGGAGGAGAAATAAGGCTGCAGTGTCATCGTTCACGTCCCAGTGTTGCAAGGAGATTGCGGACAGCCGTTGAGAATGCCTCAAGTGTATCTTCATTCCTGATGGTCACGTTGGCAGTGCGAAGGGCATTGCCCAGTCCCCAGCGCAGTTCGCGTTCATCGCGGTTGTGCAGGGCATCAGCGGAAGAAAAATCATCAGAACGTGCCCGGGTTGCAATCCGCGAAAGCCGGTTTTCGAACGAAGACTCGATCCCGATAAGGGTAAATCCCTCAAAAGTCCGGCGGAACAATTCAACTTCCGCATCGCCACGGATACCGTCAACGAGCACAAGAGGTGCTGACACGAGACGGATCTCGGGGATGCAGAGCTGGGCGACTGCATCCATGCCGCGTTCAGTCCTGAGGTTATTTGCCATCATCCCGAAATTTTCGTCAGTGGGTTCCAGTCCTGCAGCCTTTACCGCCTCCCGGATCCTGTCCCCCATGACGACGACCGGTATACCCGTATCAGCGGCAATCTTCGAGAATTCACCTTTTCCGCTTGCGGGAAGCCCGACGACTCCGATCACCTTCATAGAGAATTTCACCTCCTTCCCGGGTACGGATCTTGACGCTTCGTGACAGGGTATCAGCAATTTTTTTCATCTCGGGTTCAGAGAGCGGGCGGACATCCCCGGTCACTCCCTGCTGGAGAATGATGTCGACACTGCCCGCCTCGCCGGCGATTGCGGAGACTTCGTCATCATATCCGCGGAACAGGGTAATCACGACTTCAAACTCCGGAAGGTGACCGCGTTCGTGCGCATCTCTGCAGAGAGCAAGCGATTTTTGTACATCCTTAACATAATTTCCCCTGAGAAGGTTATTATATCGCGCCCAGCGGGCCTTGATGTCCAGGGCGACATAGTCCACAAGCCTGCCACGGATGAGGGCATCCAGTGTACCCGGGAAGACCCCGTTGGTATGGACACCGACCTGAAGCCCCATCTCTCTCGCGGCTTTTGCCAGTTCGACCAGCGCGTCTTTCTGCATGGTTGGTTCGCCACCGGAAAAAACGACACCGCTGATGGCAAGGAGGGATCCCCGGATCATATCAGTGACCTCTTCAAGCTCGCGTTCATCTTTTCCGGAAAGGATCGAAGAGTTCTGGCAGTACGTGCAGCGTACCGGGCACCCGCGGAAAAAGACCGCACAGACAGACCTGCCTCTCCAGTCGACCGTTGAGAGCGGGACAAAACCCCCGAAATTCAGTTTGATAGGATCACCGTGCCGGATTATTTTATTTCCGTGGTTATTTGAGTCTATTGAGTTGTGATTTCTGATGGATATCTGCAACCGGAGCGGATAATCCCATTGTCGGAAACGACGATATCCTCTCTACCATACCCAGTCCGAAGGGATTTCATCACCTTCATGGAACGCAGAACAAGAAGGATCTTCATAATATCGGGAAGTAGCAAAAGAACCTGTCTTCGTATCCGGTACTGTACTTAAGCCGGATCCCGATACTGTCGAAAAGGGCATATGTACAATAACCGCTTTATGTCCATAGGATTCGCCGGTAGTCAGAAAAAAGTGGGGGAAAAATCCGGTCAAAACTTGAAATGGCGGTTGACGATCTTGATGGCACAATAGTCCCCGCACATCGTACACCCGTCCGTATCTGCAGGCATACGCTCGGCCCGGATCGCCTTTGCCCGGGCCGGGTTCATGGCCACGGCAAACTGTCGTTCCCAGTCAAGGTCCCGGCGGGCGTGTCCCATCTCGAGGTCTGCTTCGCGGGTCTTTTTGAGCTTGATCATATCCCCGACATGGGCGGCAATCCGGGAACTCATGACTCCTTCATACACTTCCTCCGGTGTCGGGAGGGCGAGATGTTCGGCAGGCGTGACATAGCAGATGAAATCGGCACCCAGTGACGAGGATATTGCAGCACCTATCGCGGCAACCCGGTCGTCATAGCCCGGTGCGATGTCGGTGACAATGGGCCCGAGCATGTAGAACGGTTTGTTATTCGTTACCCGCTTCATGAGCTGGACATTGGTTGCGATCTCATCGATCGGGACATGACCTGGACCCTCGACAATGACCTGCACGTTCTCCTTATGGGCCTTGTCCGCGAGTTCAGCGTTGATGAGGAGTTCCTGTATCCCGGCCCGGTCGGTGGCATCGTGGATCGCCCCGGCCCGCATACCGTTGCCCATGGAAAGGGTGACCTCATGCTCCTTCATGATCTCGAGCAGGTAATCGAACTCAGCATAGAGGGGGTTCTCTTTCTCGTTGTGGAGCATCCACGCGGTCATGAATGCCCCGCCCCGTGAGACGAGCCCGGCATGACGGCCCTGGTTTCTCAGGCGCTTGACGGTCTCCCAGTTGATGCCGGTGTGGATCGCCATGAAGTTGGTGCCGAGTTTTGCCTGCTCGGCAGTGATGCGGAAGAGATCGTCCTCCTTCATGTTGACAACAGCGCCGTCTTTTATTGCTGCCTCGATGAAGGCCTGGTAGAGGGGGACGCAGCCGACAGAGAGGCTTGTATTGGCGATGACCTGTTTACGGATCTCAACAAAATCACCGCCGGTGGAGAGTTCCATGAGGGTATCTGCGCCCGCCCGCTCGGCCTGCTTTGCCTTCTCGATCTCCATCCCGATATCCACGATATCCGTGGAAGTTCCGATAGAAGCATTGACCTTGGTGCGGAGCCCTTCTCCGATACCGCAGATCTTTACTTTGCGGTACGGGGAGACGGGAATGACAATATGCCCGCCGGCAACACCGCGACGGACGAAGTCTTCGGTGACCCCTTCCAGCGCAGCGACAATTTTCATCTCTTCGGTGACGATGCCACGCTTGGCATCTGCTACGATACTCATACCATACTGGTTTACGGTAAAGACAAGATAAAGGCTCGGTTTCTCGATTCTGGAGTAAATCTGGCTTGTTAAGACAACAAGTAAAGTTGATTTGGCATAACGCAGAATTTTTTGTGCTTTGTTTTTGTGCTTTGGTTGGATCGGGACCTTTCCTGTGGTTCTGGGGATTCATTGAGAATCCGGTGAATGACAGGCTGGACGCACCAATGGCGCTCATGAGTCTGCCGCAGGAATGCATGGGGACAACGTACCTTAGATCGTTTGGCCATCAGTACCGTCGGTTTTGGTCAGGAGTTCCCATGAAAATTAACTTCATCAGGATTAACACTGGGGGCTGATGCCCCCCTACCCCCAACGTGATAACTGCCGCCGCAGTCGAAGGTTGGGACCTTCTCCACAGCCTTCGGCTGTCCCCGCCGGGAGCCAGCCATTGGGCTGGCTGGAGAAAATTCTCTTGAGAGAATTTTCGACTCGCCCCCGCGGCGGCCTGAAGTTACCTTACAATCGTTAAACCCGGTAATCTGCCCCGCCGTGCTCGAAGAACTCTGACGAGTTCTTCTCGACATCCTTCGTCAGTCCCCGGAGAGGCCCTGAGGCGGGGAGCCCTCACATTATCAGAGAGTTATCAGCAATTTTCATAGTTTGGGTGCGTACCCGACCGGTTCATGTGCGTTTCTCCAGAGCACTTTTTTCCAAATTTTTTTTGGCCGGACCCTGCCTGAAAATTTTCAATCGCGATCACGATCGCGTTTGAAATTTTTTCATCGCGATCATGAGGTGTTAGTTTGTGAGGCTACAATTGGATAATTATGCTACAAAATGCATGTACATGCTACAAAATTTTTGATTCTCCGGCGTGAGTGTCAGGAACATCCAGTCAAGGGTCGATTGAAATTTTCCGGGCGGGTGGTGAGGGGTCGATTGAAAATTTTTTGGCGCCCGGGCGATCGCGATTTTTTTTTGCGAGCCGGATCCGGAATTTTTGTGGAATGGATTTACCAAAAAGATGATCTGGATTGGTCCAGGATCAAAGCAGGATGCCTGTTAAAATGGGGGGCTCGGGTGAAATCATCTGCATGAGTGATCTGGGACATCCGGGTCGATGGTGAGGGTGACCCTTGCCTAGAATGGGAATTATCAAAATTTACATCAAATGCCACTACCACCTGCGGCACCAGCGATTATACCCACGACAATTGAAACCCCTGCTAGTATTAAAAATATTGTTGATAATTGACCCGTGCATTGGGTTGACGCATAGCCAAACACTCCTCCGAGGACAATCCCACAGAGAATAATTACCCCGCCCCCATCGGACATGATATTGCATTCCAAGCCATTGACAGCATAAGCCTAGCGATTTTATTCTCATGATCCAGATACAAATACGAAAATATATTGTCGATCAACTGGAAAAGGGCAGATAGATAGAACAATGAGAGAACTTCGCACCCTTGAATATGTTGGAATTGGCCTCACTTTTGCTTTTGGACTTTGGATTATACCTCAGGACTATTATAAAGATGGAATTGGTGGAGCTTTTGGGGCGTTCTTGGCGTTGATCCTCATTGGATATGTTTTTACTTGGTGTCTATGCAAAGGATGGGATTTCTTTGCAGGTTTGTTTAAACCAAAATCAAGCGGGATATCTTTGCATCAGAATAAACAGCCCTCTACCCCTCTACCTAAAGAAAAAGAGGGTATAAAACCCATAACCGTAAAACTCGCTTTAGCGGGGTTTTTACTATTTTTCGTCCCAATATTAACGGTCCAGTGGTGGATTGGGATATCTCCTTGGTCAGGATTATTATTTATGGCATTGATCGTTCTGGGATTGGGATTATTGATCGGAGCGGTTGGAACTTCTATTACTTAATCATGATTCTCGCTTATCTCCCGCGATGCACCACCCGATTGCAACATCCCCGATCTCCCGTCTATGCACCAGAACCTTCTGAAATAATATTTATATATTATAAGTCACTAACTAATGGTAAACCTTGATCCAGCGAGGTGTTTTACGATGACAGATACGGATTATTCAGAAGTAACGGTGAAGGAAGCAGCCCATGATGATGCCGGTCGCGGCATAGCGCGGGTCAGCATCGAGGTGATGAAGAAACTGGGGCTCGTCTCCGGCGATGTGATCGAGATCCAGGGAAAGAAGAAGGCTGCCGCGATTGTCTGGCCCGGCTTTGCCCAGGACACCGGTTTTGGCGTTTTACGGATTGATGGCAATATCCGTGGCAATGCCGCTACCGGCATCGACGAGAAGGTGAGGATCCGGAAATCCGAGGCCGAATATGCAAGGAAAGTGGTGATCCAGCCGACACAGCCGATCCGCCTCGTTGGTGGGGAACAGTACCTGTCACGGATCCTCCGCGGGCGTGCAGTATTTGAAGGCCAGACCCAGCGGATCGATGTCATCGGCAACACCATAACGCTCGTTATCGCCAAAGTTACGCCAAAGGGTATCGCCATCGTGACCGATGATACCGAGATCGAGTTGAAGGAGGAGCCGTACAAGGCAGAAGAAGGCAAACAGGAAACATCCGATATCCACTACGAGGACATCGGGGGGCTTGGCCGAGAGCTGCAGCTCGTCCGCGAGATGATCGAGCTCCCGCTCCGCCACCCCGAGATCTTCGAGCGCCTTGGCATCCAGCCGCCCAAAGGGGTACTCCTCTACGGCCCGCCCGGTACCGGCAAGACGCTGATAGCCAAGGCGGTTGCAAACGAGGTGGACGCTCACTTTATCACGCTCTCCGGCCCGGAGATCATGAGCAAGTATTACGGTGAGAGCGAGAAAGGCCTCCGGGAGAAGTTCGAAGAGGCCGAGCAGAATGCGCCAGCGATCATATTCATCGATGAGATCGATTCGATCGCACCAAAACGTGCTGAAGTACAGGGTGAAGTGGAACGGCGCGTGGTAGCCCAGCTCCTGTCGCTCATGGACGGGCTCAAGGGGCGCGGGCAGGTCATTGTCATTGCCGCGACCAACCTCCCGGACTCGATAGACCCGGCGCTCCGCAGGGGCGGGCGGTTCGACCGGGAGATCGAGATCGGTATCCCGGACAAGAAAGGCAGGATGGAGATCTTCCAGGTTCATACCCGGGGTGTCCCGCTCGCCGATGACGTGAAGATCGAGGAATTCGCCAACACGACCCACGGATTTGTCGGGGCGGATATCGCACTCCTGGTCAAGGAAGCGGCGATGCACGCCCTCCGTAAAGTGATCCCGCAGATCAAGATCGACGAGGAGATCCCGGATGAGGTGCTCGACAAGCTCAGGGTGACGAACGAAGACTTTGCAGAAGCGCGAAAGCATGTTGAGCCGTCAGCGATGCGCGAGGTGCTGGTCGAGGTGCCGGATGTTACCTGGAAACAGGTGGGTGGACTCGAGGAAGTAAAACAGGAGCTCAGGGAGGCCGTGGAATGGCCGCTCAGGTTCCCGGACGTCTTCGAGCACCTCCTGACCAAACCCCCGAAGGGTATCCTCATGTTCGGCCCTCCCGGTACCGGGAAGACGCTGCTTGCAAAAGCCGTGGCCAATGAGAGCGAGTGTAATTTTATCGCTGTCAAAGGGCCCGAGCTGCTCTCGAAATGGGTCGGGGAATCCGAGAAGGGAGTCCGGGAGATCTTCCGCAAGGCGCGGCAGGCTTCGCCGTCGATCATCTTCTTCGACGAGATCGATGCCCTCGTCCCCAGGCGGGGGAGTTTCCAGGGATCGTCTCATGTAACGGAGAGCGTGGTGTCCCAGATCCTCACCGAGCTCGACGGGATGGAGGAGCTCAAGAATGTCACGATCCTCGCAGCGACCAACCGCCCGGACATGCTGGACGACGCCCTGCTCCGCCCGGGACGCCTCGAGCGTCATATCTACGTGCCGGCACCGGACGAAGAGAGCAGGAAGAAGATTTTCGAGGTCTATCTCGGCGGCGAGACCGGGGGCATCCTCGCAAAGGATATCGATATCGACACCCTGGTGAAACAGACGCCGGGGTATGTAGGCGCTGATATCGAAGCACTCGTGCGGGAGGCAAAGATGGCCGCGATGCGCGACTTCATCGTCCAGATGGAGGGCCGGACGGAACAGGACCGGAAAGACGCCATCAAGAACGTGATGCTGACCCGTGCCCACTTCGACGCGGCCCTGCTCAAGGTAAAAGGCTCGCTGGATGAGGCTGCAGTCGAGAGATCCGAGCGCCAGGCCTGGGAGATGCTCTACAACCAGGACCAGCGCAGCATCCTCGAATCAGCGGTCCAGCTGATAAACCGGGCCGGTCCCGGGCACAAGAAGGCCGATGAGAAAGCCATCACGGATCTCAGGAAGGCAGCATTCGCACGGAAGAAGGACTTTGCCGAGATCAAGAAACTCACCGAAACAGTTGAAAAGAAGATCGAAAAATAACCGTGGTATGGAGGGATACAAAATGTTCGAAGACCCGCTGGATATCTTTGGGGAGATGGACGAGATGGTCGCCCGTCTCTTCTCCCGGATAGAGGGGAATTTCGGATCCGGTGCGCCGTATGGGTCCGGTTACCGGATCCTGATCAGGAACGGCGAAGAACCGTCGGAAATGCCGGCCAGCCCGGTTCTGAAGCCGCGAGCAGCACAGGAACCCGTGGCCGAGGTCCACCAGATCGGTGATGAAGTGAAAGTGATCGCCGGGCTTCCCGGAGTGACTGAGGACCTCCTCCGCCTGGGCATCCAGCGCGGGAAACTCGTCATCGACACGGGAGATGCGGACACCCACTACCATACGTCCGTAGCCATTCCCTCCGTTGAACCTGAATCGGTGCAGCATCTCCTCAGGAACGGCGTGCTCGAAGTGACCTTCAGGAGCCTGCCCGGCTCTTCCGGCACCTGAACCGGTCGGAACCGGATACCTCCCCCTCTTTTTCAAACCTTAAACGACTGGCATGCCGTGACCGGGCCGGTGTTTTTATAGCTCCCGATATCCCGTCACAAAGGGAATAAAAATCCTGATATGGATCGGCACCATACTCTACATGAAATTACGGGATTCTGGCGGAGTACCCCGTGACCATCCGGTCGGGGACAGGATCTAGAGGCGGTACCATAATGCTACTCAAAGACTTCCTTGCCGAGGCAGGAACGGAAAAAAATCTGACCGAGCTCATCCTCTTCTTCAGCGAACAGGCCCGGAACGTGAGAAACGGGTTCTACTGCACGATCCCCCGGACCCCGTCGGAAGAGATCACGCGCAACCAGTTCGGCGAAGAGCAGATGGAGCTCGACAAGTATGCGGATGAGATCTTCATCTCGGGCCTGAAAGCGACCCGGCTGGCACGCTATATCGCAACGGAGGAACAACCCGCAATCATCGAGGTCGAGAACCCCAGGAACCAGTTCGGGGTCGTCATCGATCCCCTCGACGGCTCGTCCCTGATCGACGTGAACCTCTGCGTGGGCTCGATCATCGGCATCTATCCCGGCCATGTCCTCGAAAAAGGGCTCTCCATGATTGCCGCCCTCTATATCCTCTACGGGCCCCTCACCACCCTGACCTTCACGACCGGGAAAGGCGTGCACGAGTTTGTGATGAACGATGCAGGGGAGTTCGTGCTGCGGCACAAGGACCTGAGGATCCCGGACGGGAAGATCTACGCCCCCGGCGCACTCAGGAAAGACTACCTCCCGTTCCACAGCCGGTGGATCCAGGCTCTCGAGGACGCGGGATACAAGCTCCGGTTCAGCGGCTGTTTCGTCGGCGACGTGCACCAGATACTCCACAAGGGCGGCGTCTTTGCGTACCCGGGATTCCGGGGGAAGGAGAACGGGAAGCTGCGCCTCCTGTACGAAGCAAACCCGATGGGGATGATCATCTACCAGGCCGGCGGGGCAATCAGCAACGGGAAGGACGATATCCTGACCATCAAGCCACGGGAGATCGGCCAGGTCACCCCGATTTACGTGGGCGGCAGGAAGGAGATCGCGCTGATTGAAACATTAATGAAGGAAGGGTGAACAAAGAGGAGTGATCAAGTCTATGAAAGAGCATGCATTCGGTCCCATCCCCGGGTCAACGATCCTCCGGGGCATCGCCGGCCAGAAGACCATCGTGATGGCGGCCAATATCCGGATCGCCTCTGTCGCTGACGGCATCTTCCGGGCAGCAAAGGATACGGACTCGGCCGTATTCATGGAAATCGCCCGCTCGGAGAGCGATCTCAAGGGTGGCTATACCGGGCTCACCCCGAAGGTATTCTCGGAGAAGATGAACGAGGCTGCGAAGAGGGTGGGATTTGACATCTGGGCCCTCCACGCGGATCATATCACGATAAAGAAAGGCGATGCCGCGGAGATAGACGGGACGAAACAGCTGATCGACGCCCAGATCAGCGCCGGGTACACCTCGTTTGCGATCGACGCCTCCCATCTTTTCAATTTCGAGGGAAAGAATGTCCGGGAGGAACTGGAAGATAATATCCGCGTCACGACCGAAATCGCCCGGTATATTAGAGCGAAGATGAAGGCGACGGAGTTCGGCCTCGAGGTCGAGGTTGGCGAGATCGGCAGGAAGGACGGGAGCGGGCTCATCCTGACGAGACCCGAAGAAGCAGTCGGGTTCATCCGGGCTCTCAATGAGAACGATGTCTTCCCGCACGTGCTCGCGATCGCGAACGGGAGCACCCACGGGCACACGTACGATGCCAGCGGGAACGTGGTCGAGCAGCTCTCCATCGACATCCCGCAGACAAAGGCTATTGCAAAAGCCCTCCGGGACAACCGGTTGCAGGTCGGCATTGCCCAGCACGGTATCACCGGCACTCCCCGGGAGCTGATCAACCTGCACTTCCCGAAAGGGGACATCATCAAGGGCAATGTCGGAACGTTCTGGCAGGACGTGGTCTTCAACGCGCTCAAGGTGTACGAACCCGCGTTGTACCAGAGCATCCAGGACTGGACGCTGGAGAAGTACCGCCCCCTGAACGCGGGGAAATCGGACCGCCAGATATTCGACGGCAACTGCAAGAACGCGATCAAGGAATTCTACAAGGAGCTCTATTCACTCGACGCGGCTACCGAACAGGCGATCCAGTCGATGGCCTATGCCGAGAGCCTCGTCTTCTTCCGGGCGTTCGGCGCGTACGGATCGGCATCGATCGTCAGAAAGACGCTCAAATAAAACCACCGAACTATTTTTTAATCACGGGACGATTTCATACTGTGAAGTCTCATGCCGAAGACCACGATCTCTGTTATCAAAGCGGATGTGGGAAGTTTTCCCGGTCACTCCCGCACCCACCCCAAGCTCCTGGAAAAGGCCGCAAAGATGCTGAAGGAGCAGGAAGGCAAGCTCCTGATCGACTCCTTCGTCACCCACTGCGGCGACGACCTCGAGCTGATCATGACCCACACCCGGGGCGAGGACAATGAAGAGGTGCACAAGCTTGCCTGGGATGTCTTTCTCGAGTGCACCAGGATTGCAAAGTCGATGAAGCTCTACGGTGCGGGCCAGGACCTCCTGGCCGATGCGTTCAGCGGGAATGTCAAGGGGATGGGACCCGGGGTCGCCGAGATGGAGTTCGAGGAGCGGGGGAGCGACCCGGTACTCATCTTCATGGCGGACAAGACCGAGCCCGGGGCCTGGAACTTCTTCCTGTACAAGATCTTTGCCGACCCCTTCAATACCGCGGGGCTGGTCATCGACCCGAGCATGCACTCGGGGTTCATCTTCGAGGTGCACGATGTCATCAACAAGCGCCGCATCACGTTCAAGACCCCGGAGGAGACGTACACCCTCCTCTCCTACATCGGCGCCTGCTCGCGGTACGTGATCAAGTACGTGTGGCGGAAAGACGGGATCATCGCGGCTTCGACCAGTACCCAGCGGCTGAACATCATGGCTGGCAGGTATGTCGGGAAAGACGACCCGGTCATGATCGTCCGGGCACAGAGCGGGCTCCCCTCGGTCGGGGAAGTTATCGAGCCCTTCTGCACGCCGATCATCGTTGCCGGGTGGATGAGGGGGTCGCACCACGGCCCCTTCATGCCGGTCGGCGTCTGCGATGCGAACATGACGCGGTTTGACGGTCCGCCCCGGGCTATCTGCCTCGGGTTCCAGCTCTGCAACGGGAAGCTGATCGGGCCGGCGGATATGTTCGACGATGTCGGATTCGACCGGGTGCGCGAACGCTGCAATGAGCTCGCCGATGTCATCCGGGACCAGGGCCCGTTCGAGCCACACCGCCTCTCGCTCGAAGAGATGGAGTACACGACCCTGCCGGGGATCGAGAAGCAGTTCCGCAGCCGCTGGGAACCCATACCGGAATAACTTTTTTTATTAAAGCAAATTTTTTCACCCTTCCGGTTCGGCAGGTTCTCTACCCGGTGCACCCGCATGGGCAAACTTTAATTATCTTACATCCCAAATTAGGGCAGATGGTTAACGGAATTGTTTTGCCAATAAAAAAAGTGTTTGCGCTTGTTGATTCCAAAATATCGGTCGAGATAAAGGACGAGAGACGGAAATTGCAGGGGCGCCTCATTGCGGTGGATGAATATCTGAACATCCACATGGAAGAGACGATCGAGTTTGTGGACAACCAGCGGGGGAGAAGTCTCGGTACGGTCGTTATCCGGGGCAACAATATCCTGACTATTGCACCGGTAATCTGAAAGGGTGAGGGAGAACACTCATGGGAGACCCTGTGGATGAAGGACTGAAGCTGATACAGTCGCGCCCGGAAGGAGTGCTCCAGAGCGAGCTCTGGAAGGAACTGGGTGTCGACAGCCGCAAATGTTCGCGGATCGTCAAGAAACTGGAAGAGAACGGTCTCATTGAACGGGTCGAATTCAGGAAGGAAGGTATCAAGACCTACCTCCTCCGTGCCCGGCAGATGCCGGTCAACCCCTGCGATCTCCTCGCTGGTGACGAACTGATACCCTGCATCGGGTGCGAGCTCGAGTGTATCGTTGAGGAATGCCACCCGCTCATGGACTGGATGTACCAGCTGGCAATCGTCGAGCATTCGGAAGAATAATACTCTTTTTTGATATTCTCCCGGGATTCTTTGAAAATATCTCCCCCGGTACCTGAACCAGGGCCGGGGCGGGGCACGCTCATCCTGAACCGGGGAATCATCACCCCTCCTGACATCATTACCGTTCAGCGGGGTTTCCCTTCCGGCAGGTTCCCAATCTCAACAACTATTTATCGCTCAAAAATCCACCTCATAACAGTGAATTCCGCGCGATTTTCAGGAGATGCACCATGATCTCTGTTTTGTTTGTGGATGACAATACGGATCTCCTTGTACAAATCCGCACGTTTCTTGAGAAGACCGGTGAGATGCGGGTCGAATCAGCCCATTCCATCAAGCATGCCGTAGAAAAGCTCAAAGGGCGGACGTTCGATGTTATTCTCTCCTACGAGCAGATTCCCGACGTGAACGGCATCGAATTCGTCTCGGACATGAACGGCATTGAATTTCTGAAATATCTCAAGTCTCAGGGAAATACCACGCCGGTCCTTCTCTTCGGCAGAAGGGGCGGGAACAAGGTCGCCCTGCAGGAAGTCTATAACGGCATCGAGATCACCCTGCCAAAGGGCGGGGATCCCCGCCAGTACCTCGTTGAGATCGTCAGCCTGATCAAACAGACCACCCTCCGGAAGAAGGCCGAACGGGAGCTCAGGATCCAGAACGAGCAGCTCGCGACCATCCTCTCTGCAACCCCTCTTGGCATATTCCAGGTCCGGAACGGCCTCATCGAATGGATGAACCGCCCGTTTGGTTCCATGCTAGGATTCGAGGAATCCTCTCTCATCGGAAAAGAGGTACGATCTCTTTTCAGGACGCCTGAGGAATATGACCAGGTCTGCCGTGAATTCTTGATCCGGCACGACTCCCGCGGGCTCGGGTACTCGGAGTGCCGGCTCCTGAAAAAAGACGGGTCGTTTCTTCCCGTTCACCTGCAGTCAAACCCCCTCGACCCCCGCGATACCGCCAGAGGCGGGACATTTATCGCAACCGATATCACGGAAAAACAGAAAATTACCGACGCCCTTAAGGAGAGCGAGGCGAAATACCGGGACGTGCTCCAGAACACGCAGAGCATCATCATCCGTATGGACACGCAGGGCACTATCACGTTCTTCAACCATTACGCGCTCACCTTCTTCGACTACACCAGCGATGAAGTCATCGGCAAAAATGTTGTCGGCACCATCGTTCCCCAGAAATCCCGGGTCCAGCACGACCTCTCGATGATGGCCAACGACCTGGGGTTCAATGCGGAGGGATATGCTGTCAACGTGAACGAGAACGTCCGCCGCAACGGGGACCATGTCTGGATCGCATGGATAAACAAGGCGATCCGCGACGAGCAGGGCAAGATAACCGAGATCCTCTGCATTGGTAACGACATCACGGACAGGAAGCGGAGCGGGCAGGTGCGTATCAGTACCGATTCCTGGAAAGACCTCGTGGTCGGCGATACCGATATCCGTGAGGAGATCTTCGACGCGGTATTCCACATCTGCACCGAGATCTCCATTGAAGGGAGGGAAGGAAAGCCGGTCGGCACCACCTTTCTTATCGGGGACACCGCGAGCGTACTCGAAAAATCGCGCCAGATCATCCTCAACCCGTTCGAGGGGCACCGCCCGGAACTGCGGGTCATCACCAATCCCGAGCTCAAGGAGAACATCAAGGCGCTGGCCCAGCTCGACGGTGCATTCATCATCACCGGTGACGGTTTTGTCGAGGCGGTCGGGCGCTATATCACCGTCGATACGAGCGGGGTCTCCCTTCCCCCGGGTATGGGCACCCGCCACAACTCCGTTGCGGCCATCACGGCCGTGACAAAAGCGGTCGGGATTGTCGTCTCGCAGAGCGGCGGGGGAATCACGGTCTTCCGGGACGGGCGGATCCTCAAGAAGATAACCCTCTGATTGGCTCTGGTAAGATCATCGAACGCTCTCGGGGGCTACGGCAATCGTTGCCTCGAAGAACTCTGATGAGTTCTTCTCGTCTTCAGGGTCCTGACGGACCCTTCAGACTCCGCCCCCGCCGCTGGGGCATCCCCATGACGTGATAGTCACTCAGAAGGTTTTTGAGGAATTTTAAAGAGAACGTAATGTTTAACAAACGGGGGTCAAGAGGAGCACCCCTTGGGATGATTGAGTAGTCAGCAGACTACGAAATCGAGAAGATGCATCCGCATCTTCGCTGCCTCCCCCTCTGGGGAGACTGCTGTTCCCGAAGGGATGAGCTGGCTGGAGAAGAATCCCGGAGGGTTCTTCAACATGAGAGAGGGGGTCACGCTCACTGCCTTTTCAGGTTTACAAAAAAATGGACCGTGATAGGATTTCTCCAGTACATTTATGGAGAAGTTTCACGAACCGTGGCGGCATTCCGTCATACCGGAACTGCAGCGGTGCCGGCAGATGTTCCCTACTGCCCTGAATGCGTCCATAAGATCCGGGAAGTTGGGGATCTGGGCGTCCCGGAGGATGCGGAGAGGGGTCTTCATGCTGTCCCCGCCGATCATGCAGCCCACGATCATCTTGTGGGTGTTCTTCGAGAACCGCACGATCTCGTTTGCCACCCGGATGGGATCCGATATTGCTGACGGGACTGCGATGATAAACGCGATGTCCCAGAGGTCCTGGTTCCTGATCATGATATCGAACGTGCGGGCAAAGCGGTCTGCGCTCGAGTCCCCCACCATGTCGATGGGGTTCTCCCTGCTCCAGTCCGGGGGCAGCACGGCGTTCAGGTCATCGATAAGGTCCGGTGAAAACTCGACCAGTCCGATGCCATATTTCTCGGCATAATCCGAAGAGAGGACGGCGAAACCTCCTGCATTGGTTATCACGACTGCCCGGGTCCCTTTCGGGTAGCCTTCGGATGCCAGGAGTTCGGCGGTCTGGAATGCCTCGTGGATGGAGTTGACCGGGATGACACCGGCCTGGTGGAACGCTGCCATATATACGTCGTAGCTGCCCGCGAGCGAGCCGGTATGGGAGGACGCAGCCTTCTGGCCGATGCGCGAAGACCCGGACTTGATGGCCACGACCGGCTTTGTCAGGGCCACGCGGCGCACGGTATCCATGAACCGTTTTCCATATCTGATCTGCTCGATATAGAGGATGATTGCACGGGTGCCGGGGTCATTGCCCGCAAAGCGGATGAAGTCCTCGAAGGTCATGTCTGCCTGGTTGCCGACACTGATCACCGAGGAGAACCCGATCTCTTCCGGCAGGCTCCAGTCGACAATGGTCGTTATGATAGCCCCGCTCTGGGATATGAATGAGATATTGCCGGGCTTGGGCGAGACGGGGTCGAAGGTGGTATTGATCCCCTGGTGGGGGAGCATGAGCCCGAGGCAGTTGGGCCCCATGATCCGGATCCCGAACCGCCGTGCCGTGGAGACAATCTGGTCCTCCAGCTCTTTTCCTGCCGCACTCCCCTCCCGGAACCCGGAGGATATCACAATGACAAGGGGGATCCCTTTTGTTCCCGCTTCTTCGACGATGCGGGGGACGCCGGCAGCCGGGATTGCTACAACGGCCAGATCGACCTTGTCCGGGATCACGGCAAGCGCCGGGTACGCAGTCCTCCCGAGGATCATTGAGGTTTTCGGGTTGACCGGGTAGAGTGCTCCCGGGAAGGCGAGCAGGTTCCGGCAGATCGCATACCCCACCTTGTTGGGGTCCTGCGATGCCCCGACAACGGCGATGGAACGGATCCGGAAGAGTTCTTCCGGCACCTCCCGTACCGGCTCCTGTTGGAGTGCGGATGCCGCAGCGTCATCGGTATAGAACCGTGCATCAACGGCGCAGCCCCCTTTCTCGTACAGGATGAGCGGGTTGATGTCGAACTCGACAATACGGGGATCGGAAAGGAACATCCGGCAAACCGCACCGATCATCCGGACAAATGCCTCTTCATCCCGCGGGGGTTCGTGACGGAAACCGGTGATCAGCGGGTAACTGCGGAGTTCCCTGACCATCAGGCGGATCTCAGTCTCGTCGACCGGAAGAACACGGAGAGATATATCGTGGAGCAACTCTACCAGTCTTCCCCCGCTCCCGATCGTGATGATCTTTCCGAACGTCGGGTCGGTCTTCCCGCCCACGATGAGCTCCAGCCCCGGCATGAGCTGCTGCTCTACCATGACCCCGTCGATCGTCGCACCCGGTTTATATGCCAGCGCCGAGCGGGTGATCCGGTCAAAAGCCGTCCGGGCCTCTTCTGCCGACCGGATACCGGTCACGACCCCGCCGGCATCGCTTTTGTGGACGATCCCCCGCGAGATCACCTTCATGACGAGCGGGTACCCGGTGGAATCTGCCATCATGGCTGCATCCTCCGGGGTCTGTGCGACCGAGAAGAGCGGCACGGGGATACCCGCGGTCTTCAGCAGCATATAGCCTTCGGCTTCAGAGAGTAAGATCCGTGTCATCGGCATCGATCCTGATGTAGGGTTGTCCTGCCCTGTCTTAATGTTGATCGTGGCAGGGACCAAAGAACGGGGTTTTGCCGGACGAGTACGAGCGGTTGGTCTTCAGGCACCCCGCCATGTCCGCAAGTATGGGGGGGATCGCGTGGTCGCGCCGGAACCGGTCGCGGATGAGTTCCGCCAGGCTACCCCCGAGGATCCGCTCGTGTATCACCGGAAGGTAGAGCCGTTCATCGACCGTTGCATGGCGCCAGGCTGCAGTGTACAGCCGTTCGAGTTCAGGCCTGAACGCGCCGGTGCCGTCCCTGATGGCCTCTTCCAGGAGATCCAGCAGGGCGTCCTGGCCGGTCTCGACCGGCAGGGAGCGGCAGCGGAGGAGCGCCCGGACAAAGGCGCAGACTGCCATGTCCGAACGGATGGACTCCTGTTCATCGAGCGCCTTGATCTCGAGACATCTCCGCGAGAACCGTATGATCATCCCGCCAGAGTTCACCCATTCCTCGCAGAGAATATCAGCGCCACGGTCACGGAGCGCGGAGAAGATATCATCCTGCACGGCCCGGTAATCCTTCACGCTCCGGATCGGGGGTGGGACCACATGGTTGCAGATCAGCGGGATCTCTTTCTGGTTATCCCGGTAGCAGACCAGCCGGGTGTCGCAGGTGCCTGTCAGTTCTCCTTCAACGAGCGGCGATGAAGCGGTGACCGCGACAAGGTAGGGCAGCAGGGTCCGGATCCTGTTATAGGTCGAGACGAGTTCCCTCTCCCCGGAGTACGAAAGGTTGATCTGCAGCGCCTGGATATTCAGCCAGCCGTGCTGCCGGATAGTGAAGAGCCGGTCGTATGCTTCGTAATATTCACCTTCGTCATGGTCCCAGACAGGGATCTCGTGAAGGCGGGCTGTCGGGTGCATCCCGAGACCGAGGAGGTGGTAACGGCCGGAAAAGATGCGGTAGAATTTCCTGATGCCGCTGGTGAGCTGGGTTTCCAGGTGTGCAAGTTCATCAGCCGGGTTCCGGGGGATGATCTCCAGGACGGTCTTCTGGAGTTCCTTTCCCAGCTTGACGTCCCCGAACAGGATCTCGCTCTCGTACCTGCCGCAGATCGTCCTGAGGATCTGGTCAGATACCGGGCAGACGTTGAACTGCGGGTCGTTGATGGAGAACTCGTGTTCAGTGCCCGTGGTCATGGGTTATACTGCCGCGGGATCCCGGCCATCTTCCCGGTCTCCGGCTCCGGGACTCCCGCGCCCGTGAGCCTCCGGTAACAGTGTTCAGAGATCGGGGGATGCGCGTCGTCGCAGCAGTGTCCCCCGCAGCGCAGGCAGTACGCTTCAGCACGGATCAGCCAGTCTTCAGTCATCTTTTGTATCACTTCGCAAAGAGGTGGGCTACGATCTGTTCGTAGACCTGCGGGTAACAGCTGTCCTCCCCGCTCTCGAGCGAGGGGTTGTCGTTCACCTCAATAACGTAAGCGTCGCCATTATTATTTTTTATGTCCACGCCATACAGGCCACGCCCGATCGCGTTCGCAGCGTCGATGCCCAGGCTGACGACATGCGGGGGTACGGATCGTTCCGGAACACTCTCGACCCCGCAGTAGACAAGGTGCCCGTTGACCGAGGCCTGGATCTTGAACGTCACGGAAGGAATGGTATACTTGCAGACATAGAGGAGTTTCCCGTCGAGGACCCCAATCCGCCAGTCGTACCTGCTCGCGACAAACTGCTGCACGACAATCCAGTCCGAGAGCCGGATGAACCGCCGGGCTACGCGGAAAAATCCCGCAATGTCGCTCACCTTCTCCACTCTCAGCGAGAAGGATGTCGAAGGCTCCTTGAGGATCAGCGGCGAACCCAGCTCGTCAAAGAGTTCTGTTACGCACTCCACCGACAGGTCCCGTTTTGAGAGGAAGACCGTCTTTGGCAGCGAGACCTGCTCCCTGATCAGGTGGGAGTACATGTTGACCTTGTCAGAACAGATCTGGATGGACTGCGGGTCGTCAATGACCGGTATGCCGTGAAACGCCGCCATCCGGGCGGCAACATAGGTGACATTCATCGGGTCGGTCCGGGCGCGGATGAAGAGCGCGTCCATCTTCGTGATCTTGCTGATATCTACCGGGAAGATGAACTCCACGCCATGGCCCATCTCCTCTGCAACGTCCCGGCAGTGGATCAGGGCGTTGAGCTGCTCGGAGTTCGACATCGTCTTCCGGTCCACAAAGATGCCGAGCCTGCTCATGGGAATTCCTGCTGTGCCAGATATGCGGAGAGGAGCGCACGCTCTTCCCCGGAGAGCTGTGGGTATCTCGTCCAGGAAAGCGAGGAGAGGAGATACCGGTCGCCATCCTTCACCAGCACGAGGGTGACCAGCGGGATGGCAAAGAGGGCATAGACCATCTCAGCGAGCCGGGCCACGCCATCGCATTTTCCGGCAGTCCTGCCGAAGACCGAGATACAGGAATGGACTGTTGCACTATCGTCCAGCTTCTGGTAGCAGAACGGGTATTTTCCCTTGTTGGTGATATGCCTGATCACGTCCTTTGCCTCTTCGTTGTCCCGGACCACGCAATAATCCGAGGTATTGGCAAAGTAGTTCAGGCCGTACAGAATGGACGGGAAGGGGGCATATCCCTGGGATATCGCCCAGTCGCAGACGGGAATGCCGGCAAGGTATGCCCGTTCCAGACAGATGGGGACAACGGAGGCGTCGAGCACGGCGCAGCTCGAGGGCTGTACGGGCTTTCCGTCAAGTTCATGCCGGAGAATTGAGTAGTAGGGTTCGGTCTTGTAGGAATAGTTCTCGGCAATAATATGAGATGCGCCCTCCCGCCACACCATGAACAAGGAATCCTTTGCGATGAGCGGTTCCCGTCTCCCGTTCACCCTGCCGTTCACCCGCCGGTGCGGGAAAAGGGCGGGAACGGTTCTGGTATCAGAACGGTATCCGGCAGATGCCGTGCAGGGGACACAGGTGTGCGCCGGTTCCGGCAGGCCGCCGGCCGGGATGAAATAACCCCGGCTATCGTTCATCCGGGGATCAGCCCGCAGGTGTGCTGGTAGGTCATAGTACGGCACCCGTTTCTGCCAGAGAGATGCAGGTTAATGCCGGGACGACGCTGTCGTCTGCCGGAGACCTCTGTCCCTGACCTGCACTTTGGAGGAATCCCCCGTGTGGAAAAAAGGAGAAGGATGCCCGATGGGCCTCTTCACCGTCATCATCGCTGTCGGGACTGTCGCTCATATCAAACACGAATCCAACATCATGCCCATTGGATTCTCGTTAACAGCTGTATCTTCCCTTTCTTTAAATCATTTTGCACTCCGGTAAAAAATATCCGGTGGTTATATAGGGTCTCCTGAGGCGATTCCACAAAAAACCTGAATCGCGCCATCATGCGGGGCGATGCTCTGCCGTACCGTTTCCGGGAGACCGGTTTTAATGATAAAGTTGATATGATCCTATCACCATCAGTAATCAACCATGCACATCCCAACACCGGAAGAGCTCCGATCGCGCCGGGAATCCCTTGGCATGAAGCAGACCGAACTGGCAAAACGCGCAGGGATCAGCCAGTCCATGGTCGCACGGATCGAGGCGGGGAATGTCGATCCCCGGGTCAGCACCCTCAACAAGATCCTCGTGGTCCTGAACAGTGCCGAACCCAGGAAGATCCGGGCAGTGCAGATCATGCATACCCCGGTCCTGGCCGTCCAGCCTCAGGACGCTATCGGCCGTGCCGTGGAGATCTTTGAGAAGAACAATATCTCCCAGCTGCCGGTTATCGAACGCGGCGTGCCGGTGGGGTGCATATCCGAGTCGGTCATCGTCAAGGCGATCGAGCAGCAGCGCCTCCATAAGGCCCACCTCTTCTTTGTCCGGGACTTCATGGAGACCGGGTTTCCCACGGTGCCTCCCGATATGGATGTCGAGACGGTCGTCAATATCCTGCAGCAGAACCATGCAGTCCTCGTAGTTGAAGGGAGGACGGTGCGGGGAGTGATCACCAAGCACGACCTGATCTCCCTGATCATCTGATCCTTCTGGATAACGAACCTGAGCCGGAACAGCGAATTCGCCGGATTTTCCTGTTGTATTCTGGTTACGGTATTCCGGTAAACCTGTACTCACCTTTCGGGATGCGGATCTCAAACCGGACGCCGGTACCCGGTCTTCCGGTCTCTGTTATGGTGATACCGGTGATCGAGAGGATCTCCCGCGACAGGAACAAGCCGAGGCCGGTATGTTTTCCAAACCCTTTCTGGAAGAGCTGGTGTTTGTCCTCAACGGCAATGCCGGCACCGTTGTCGCGATATATGACGATCACCCCGTCCGGGGTCTCTTCTGCGGAAAGGACAAGAGAGGTCACCTGACCCCCATGACGCAGGGAATTTTCCACGATATTGTAGAACACTTTTTCGATCAACGGATCTGCGTACACTTCAAGGCCGGACACCTGTACGTCAATGGCAATTCCCCCAAGCGGGAGCCGGGATGTGGCAGCCAGGAATACCTTTGCCACTTCCTGCCATTGGGGCGTCTGGACCCCGAGGTTCTGATAATACCGGGTGAATTCAATCTGCTCCCGTATCGTGTCTCCCGAGACGTCCGCACTCCTGAGGAACCCGAGAAGTTCGGGATCTTTTTCGCGTTCTTTGATGAATTCAAGATAGGTGCGCATGGCCATGAGCTGGTTGAGAATATCATGGCGGGTAATTGACGAGAGCATGGTGAGCTTTTTGAGTGCCAGCTGAAGTGCCTGTTCTGTCTTCTTCCGTTCCGTGATATCCCGGCCTACTGACTGGTATTCGGTGACCTTTCCGCGATCGTCGAAGATTGCCCGGTCACTCCATCGCTGCCAGCGTATGCTGCCGTCCGGCATGATGATCCGCTGTTCAATATCCATCACGGGGTGCTCGGGAGTTATGGAGGCAATATGCTGCGCAACAATCTCCCGGTCTTCCGGATGAAGTACTGGCCTGAACCGGTGCCCGACGATATCCTCACGTTTCAGCCCAAAATACCGGCAGTAGGCTTCATTGACAAAGATGTGGGTGCCGTCCGGTAAGAACCGGGAGATGAATTCGGTCTGGTCCTCGACAACATTCCGGTACCGCTCCTCGCTCTCGCGGAGTGCATCCTCGGCACGCTTGCGTTCGGTGATATCCCGGATGGATTCGATCGCTCCTGTAAGATTCCCGGCTGTGTCATAGAGCGGGGATGCCGTAAACCAGAGATGTGCTCCCCTGCCTTTATTGAGGTGCGGAATAAAGATCTCGGAGAACAGGGAACTGCCCTCCTTTTTCACGTTCTGATATTTTGCAACAACTGCCGGGTCATAGTGAAGGACGAGATCGACCATGATCGGACGCCGTTCGTGGTAGAACGGGAGAGCGTATTCATAATCCGCTTTCCCGATCATCTGTTCTGCAGGAATACCGGTCATCTCCACCATTGCCCGGTTCCATGCAAGGACCGCTCCGTTTTTGTCAATGACAAAAGTTGCGTCGGGCAGGAAACTGATGATGTCGGCAAGCCGGCGTTCGCTCCCGAGCAGCTGCTCCTCAACCCGGGTCTGTTCGGTGATGTCATTGGCAATGCCCAGGAAATAAAGAACGTTTCCAGCGGAGTCACGCACCATTTCACCTCGGGTGATGAGCCAGCGCCACTCACCGGAAGCATGGCGGACGCGACATCTGGTCCCTTGAGATCGGTAGTCATCCGTAATGCTGCGCCGGTATCTCTCCCGGACAACCGGCAGGTCATCCGGATGAATGAAGGTCAGGAGTGAGTGGCCGATGAGGTCAGCCGGGCTGTATCCGAGCAAAGGGATCACGGACGGGGAGACGTACGTAAGCTCTCCCCCGGTGTTGAGCGTATAGATGATATCACGGGCATTCTCTACTATCAGCCGGTATTTTTCCTCGCTCTTGCGGAGCGCTTCCTCCGCCCGTTTGCGTTCGGTTACGTCAAGCGCAGTGAAGGTAATACCAGAGGACCTATCTGATGGATCGACAGGAGTCGAGGAGAGGAGGACGTCAATAATTGTCCCGTCTCTCTTTTGCCACCGGGTTTCAACCTTCCCTGATCCTTTCTGTGCGATCTGGGCAGAATTCTCCCTGATGACATAGTCATAGTCCTCCTGAGCCGGGTAAAGGAGACGGGCGGATTTGCCGATGAGTTCTTCCGCGGTGTACCCGGTTATATGGCAGAGCTGGTCGTTGACCGTCTTGACGATCTGGTCAGATATGACACCGATACCGATGGGGGATACACGGATGATGCTGCTGAGGTAAGATTCGCTCTCCCGTAATTTCGTTTCCGCGGAACGGCGTCTCTCAAGCTCCGAGAGTACCTCCCTGTTCTTGATGTAGTAGGAGTTGAGAGGAAAGTAGGCGATGATGACGGCAAGCCCGCTCACAAAGAGGCTCCTTACCAGGTTCGAGCGCCAGTCGGGAGGATATGGATAGAGGAACTGTGCGGCACATTCGAAGGCCATCATCGTCGCAAACGTCACGATGAAGACAAGGAAGAGCTTCTGATCAAACGGTGTCGGGTCAGCCTTCGTGTCCATGATAAATCATATAAAACTTTAACCAATAAAGGGTTCGTGTGGCAGAGATATTTGAGAAAAATCCATGATTTTTTTTAAAATCCCTGCAATAACAGGCAACTATCCGGAATAATACCGTGCATTCCGTGCGGAGGGTTTATTGTGGCGGCTCTGACCGCAAATCCGGAGTTTTGCGATCGCAGACAAACAAGCGGAGATCAGGAGCATGACCGTGACCCGGATCGGGATCGTGATCATCACGCGGGTGGCCCGGTACCTGGTAATAAAAGGGGATGACCCGTCACATCTTCAGGAACAGTTCACGGATCAGAGTTTTGAGACAAGGTCCCTGAGGACCGCACCCGGCTCTCTGGATTTGACCACACTCGAGGCGAGCAGTACCCCGTCCGTGCCGAGATCGACCGCGATCCGGACGCAGTCCCCTGACTGGATCCCGGCGCCGGTCAGCACTTTGACACCCGGGCTGACCGCGTGGACCGCCGCCACGGAACGCCGGATGATCTCCGGGTTCGCTTTTGATACCGAGACGCCGCTCCCGATGAGTTCGGGAGGCTCGATTGCCACGTAATCCGGCGATAATGCTGCAGCCCCGGCACTGGTCACCTCGTTATTGGAACAGACGACCGAGATGAGCTTGTGCGCCTGAAGTCCCCGGACAGAGGCCTCGATCTCGGCAAGGGTCAGCCTTCGCTCCGAGTGGTTGACAAGCGACCCTGCAGCTCCGGCCGTATGGATTGCATCGACCGTGATATGGCCGGTGTTTGCGCCGGGCTCGCACCCGTCGACATGCTGGGCATAGACCGGGATGGAGAAATGGTGGCAGATCGGGTGGAGGTCGATATAGGACGGGGCGATGCCGATCGTGACCCCGCTCTCCTTTGCCACCAGTTGTGCTGCGTTCGCGATCATGTGGGCGCGGTTCCCCGTCCCTTCCCTGTACGTCTTCAGGTTTACCAGAATCAAGGGTGAAGCCATATCAGAATCTCCTCCGGACCGTTGCTGCTCTTCAGGTACTCCATTTTGGTTGTGGTATGATGAATATTTGGACGTCTCCTTTTCAGACCGTTCTCATGTCCCGGGCCCCCGGGTGAAATGACCGGCCGTGATGCCGCCGAGGGCGATCTGCCGGACACGCTCCCTGAGGGATCTCAGCACGGCAGTATCCCCCTCCGCAGGACCGGTATTGACCGTATCAACCGCCTCGCGGTAGATCCTGCAGATCTCCCGGGTATATGCCGGTCTCCTCCCCCTCGTGTCGATGACCGCCTCGGAGACGCCCGCGTCCAGGAGCGACGGGAGGTGATCGACGAGGCAGGTCTCGGCGGCATTGCCGATCCTCGTCCGGCACTCCCCGTCCACGCGTACCGGGAAGACATGCCCGGTGGCATCCCTGATGCCCGGGAACCTCCCCCCGATCCTTCCGGTATCCGGGTCTTCCCCACTGCAGTGAAGCTGGTTCCTGCAGAGGCAGTCATCGGTGATCATGGCCTCACCGGTACCCTCGGCAATGACCGCGAAGTCCGGGCAGCCCGCTGTTTTCCGTGCGAGCCGGATGAGGAAGCCGATATCCACGCCCGAGAGTTCCGTTGAGAGCGTCAGGAGCCTGGACCCGGGCAGTGCGTTGAGAGCCGCAGCATGGTTGAAGATATTGAGCCCGGTTGAACCTGAGAACACAAGGTCAGGCTCCTCCCGGAGAAGGGCATCTCCCGTTCCGGCGTTCCCGACCATGCATTCGCAGACGCCCTGCCGGAAAAGGCCCTGAACTGAGGGGAGTACTCTTTCGAGATATGTATCCCGGGTGATGCGGGGGAATTTCCAGACAAAACCGGCACCTGCTGAACGGCAGATGGCCAGAGCATCGAGCACCTGTGTCGTAAATGGAGGGAGGGGACCGTTCCCTCCGCAACGGTGTTCCGGCAGGATCAGATCCGGCTCAAAATAGATCCTCTCGCATCCTGCAGCCGCCAGTTCCCTGACACCGTCAATCGTGTCGGTGTAACCTGCGAGGCTGAGCCGCCGGGCAGGCGACTGAGTTTCTCCCCGGCGTGACCGTGACGGGTACTGCCATGCCAGTCCCGTCCACCGCTCCCGTGCGCGGCCCAATTCCTCTTCTCCGGGGAGTGACGCGGCAATGAGCGCATCTTCGGCTGTTACGAGAAAGTCCCTCCTCATCCGGTTGAGCTCTGCAAGAGGTGCAAACAGGTTACCGGAGTAGCTGAGGTTCAGGTGCCGGATGGCAAACGGGGTGCCCCCGCTCTTCTTCAGCTGGAGCTCGAGCTGGTCCCGCGTGACCGGATGCGACCGCGCCGGTTCCATGCGGAGGTCCGGGCTGAAACGGACCCCGATCGTCTTTCCATCGGGACGGTGGATCCTGCCTTCGAAGAGGAGTGTGCCGTCATCCATGACAGAGACCGCGAGGTCGATGGGAACCGCCCGGAGCGTACCGGCGGGAGGATGGGAGATGATCCGCCGTACCCGTGCATCGAGCTCGCGCGAGAAGGTGATGGAGACGGCAGAGCCGGGACTGACCGGGCGGGGAACCGGGAAGAGGATCTCCGTGCCGCTCCGGACCGGGACGGTGTTGAGGGAAAATCCCGTGTCGTTCCCGGGCGTCCCCGTGCCGGAGATGAGCAGGCCGTCCCCGGGAGTCGGGAGGACCGGGCTGTCGGGCCTGACGGTTGCACAGGAGGTCTTCCGGTCGTACCGGGTGACGGTCCCGATGCGGAGCCCCCGGTTGCCCGGGGCCTCCCTGCCCATGAGCGTATCATAGCGGTCGCCGGACAGGTAGCCCCGGGTGAACCCCCGGTTGAAGGCGAGGAGGAGATCGCGGTACGTCTCCGGAGAGTCAGGATTCGTTCCCGCCGCGATGGCATCCAGGGCTTTCCGGTATGCCATGACGACCGTTGCCACGTATTCCGGGGATTTCATCCGCCCCTCGATCTTGAGCGAGACGACCGGGGACCGGACAAGCCCGGGGAGGTCGTGGAACGTGCAGAGATCCTTTGGGGAGAGCAGGTAGGGTCCCTGCGCCGGGACTTCCGTGAGGCCGGACGGGCGGCCATAGATATCCGTCTGACCGGTCACGAGCGTATAGGGCTTCCGGCAGGGCTGGGCGCACATGCCGCGGTTCCCGCTCCTGCCACCGATGAGCGAGGAGAGGAGGCACTGGCCGGAGTAACTGTAGCAGAGGGCCCCGTGGGCAAAGACTTCGAGGCCGACACCGCTCTCCCGCGTCACGTCCGCAATACGGCTGACCTCGGCTAGGGAGAGTTCGCGGGCGAGGACGACCCGGGAAAACCCCTGTCTGGCAGCCCGGCGCACGCCACCGGCATTGTGGACGGTCATCTGGGTCGAGGCATGGAGCGGGAGAGCGGGTACCACCTCGCGTGCCAGTGCGGCAAGCCCCCCATCCTGCACGAGGACCGCGTCAGTCCCGATGGAGGAGAGCCAGAGCAGGTATTCCATGGCGTCGGCCAGTTCCCGGTCATGGATGAGGGTATTGACCGTGACGTAGACCCGGATGCCATGCGCATGCGCGTACCGTACCGCGTCCCGGATCTCATCTTCGGAGAAGTTGGGAGCATATTTCCGGGCACCGAACCGCCTCCCGCCCAGGTACACTGCATCCGCCCCTGCTGCGACGGCGGCCCGGAATGCTTCCGGCGAGCCCGCAGGCGCGAGGAGTTCGGGAACCGGGCGGGTTTTTCCCCGGGCCGGAGGTCCCGGGGTGCTCTTGCCGGTCATGATGCGAACACCCTGAGCAGGCCGATGGTTGCCAGGATCGTGAGGATAAGTGCCGCGCAGTAACCGGCGATGGTTATCGCGAGCGAGAGGTATTCCCGCCAGCCCATCACCCATGAGACCGGCGCGCAGATGTACACGCCAATGAGGATCTCGCAGGGGACGAGGCCGAGGATGCCGTACTTCTCCGTCACTTTTGAATTGCGGGCGAGCTGGTGCGTCTTTTCAAGGAACCGGGCCACGGGCGCCGAGGTCTTCCCTATCGTATCGAAAATGTCGAACAGCCCGAGAAAGATACCGCTCTCGGTACAGACCAGGACACAGAAGACGTAGAGCGGCGGGAGACCGAGGGCGATACCGATGGGCGCGGCGCCGTACTCTATCAGGAACCCGCCGGTGATCAGGGCGAGGGCGGGTGCAGGCGGAAGGCCGAAGAGAAGGACGGGGACGAGCGGGAGGACAACCGCCAGCAGGACGCACCTGCCGAGTGCCCCTGCAAGCTTTTGCAGGAATTGTGAGATCCTCTCATACTCCATAGCCGTGGTTATAGTGTCTGCATGGGAGGGAATAAACAGGTATCTTCGTTCACCCGGGTTCACCGCCGCCGGTCTTGATGCCGGTGCCCAAAAGGGGACGGGCGTATCTTTTTCTGAACTGCCGCCCAACCCCCATTGATGAAGATTGTTGCAGCGCTGACCGATCCTTCGCATGCCGCAAGGGCGCAGGCACAGGGCGCCGACCTGGTCGAGCTCCGCCTCGACCTGATGGACGGGGACCCGGTGAAGATATTCGAAGCGAGCCGGAAGGACTGCACGCTGCCGGTCATCGCTACGCTCCGCTCTGCACGGGAAGGAGGGCAGTATTTCGGGACTGCGGACGAATGGATGGAAAAGATCGGCCCGCTCATCCCGCTCGCGGACTATATCGATATCGAGCAGACGTTCTCGCAGCACGCCCCGTCCGTCCGCGGGGCAGGGAGGACGGTCATCGCGTCGCACCACGCGGGATCGATGATCCCTCTCGATGCGCTCTTCATGCTGGAGCGGGAACTCCGGGCATACGGGGAGATCCCCAAGATCGTGGTCACCCCTTCGGACAACGACGATCTCATCGACCTGATCTCATTCACCGAGGCCGCGAAGAAGCCGGTCTGCACGGGAGTGATGGGGACGCAGTTCCGGTATGCCCGGGCCATCCTCCCCCTCTTCGGCTCGGAGTTCGTGTACTGCCATACCGGTACCACGACGGCAGGAGGGCAGTACTCGGTGGAGGAATTTGTCGCCCTGAAGAGACTGATGGGGATACCATAATACACCGGGTCCCTCGTTTCTGTTTCCTGCAGCGCGGGACCTGCCGGCGGTCCTTCCAAAATCCGGAACGTGCCATAATCATTATCTTCTCCGCTTCTGAAGCAGAGATAACCGTATCCACGGGGTGGAGACGGGACCGTGTTTCGGTGACTGAAATGACCATGATCTATCCGTTTGGAAGAGGCGATGCGCCTGTGAAGTGGGTTTCCACTGAATGGCTGGCCGGCCACCTTGGTGACCGGGATCTGACGATCCTCGACTGCCAGCCCAATATCCACGAGTACATCCAGGACCACATCCCCGGGGCAGTGTACTGGCACGAGGGGCTTTTCCGGATCCACGAGGGCCCCATCCCGACCCGCTGGATCCCTCCGGAGGCGGCCCGGATACTTTTCGGGACGCTCGGCCTTGAACCGGAGAGACCTGTTGTCGTGTACTCGAGCGCCGGCCCGCTCAGTACCTGTGCTGCGTTCATCGGCGACGGGCTGGAACAGACCATGGTTGCCTACACGCTGGCGCGGTACGGCCACCGGAAGGTGTATATCCTCGATGGAGGTTTTGAGAAATGGAAAGAGGAGAACCGTCCCCTGACCCGTGAATACGGGATCACGAAGCCTTCGGCATTCAGGGTGCAGCTGAGAACCGAATATTTTATCGGGTACGATGAATTCCGGAAGATCAAGGATAATCCCGACGTGATCCTGCTCGACGCCCGCCCGGCTGCATTTTACGAGGGGCAGGGGCCGTGGATCCGGCCCGGGCACATCCCCGGGGCGGTCAGCCTGCCCTGGAAGAGCCTGATGGATGACCGGAACAGGAAGCTCCTGAAACCGGAAGATCAGATCCTCGCGCTGGCCAAAGCCGCGGGTGTCGCTCCCGGGAAGACGATCATCTGCTCGTGCGGGACCGGCCGCGAGGCGACCAACGAGTTTGTCCTCTTCCGCTGCTACTTCGGGTACCCGAAGGTCCGGATCTACGAGGGTTCGTTCACGGAATGGGTGTCGTACAAGGAGAACCCGGTGGTGACCGGGAAGAATCCCCGCTGATTTTTGCGTATTTCCCGCCCGGCGGGCAGGAACCGCTGCCTGCGCGGAAAGAGCCTGAAGGGAGCATGAAACCGGACCGGACGGATTACCGGCACCCTGTCACGGTACCGTGTGTAGCAGCGGTTTGTCTGAGTGTCCGGCAGTGAAGGTCAGCGATCCCTCACGTTCCCTCCGAAGAATGCCCCTGCGGTGTCAGGGATATTTTTACCTGATGATCGCAGAACCGCAGCGAACCGCAGGAGGACGGTTACCCGTGTTTTCTGCTCACGCGCATATCCTTCGTGAAGCTCTGCTGCATCTCAGCGCGGGCAGTGGACCTTCGCAATTCTTTTATCACTACCAGGAAATTGATCGCGATCACCGCGATCACAAACATCAGGCTCAGCCAGAGCATCGTGCCCTGTGAGGAGAGAAAGGCCGCCCACAGCAGCATGACAAAGATGATCAGGTAAAATATAACCCACAACCGGATGGACGGGAGTTCCATGGCTTAACCCATTGTATCTGTGGAGGCGATGATGGCAACTGAACTGGTATTGAGATAAGCTATGTATCCGTAATTAAAAATAGATGCGCTTTTATTTTGGCACACGGAATGTACGGATTCCGCTGGTTCAGGGTACCGAGCCCCGGGAGTACTTCTCCTGTTCCAGCATACAATCGATCAGCACCAGCGCGAGCATCGCCTCGGCAACCGGCAGGATCCGGGGGACGATGCAGGGGTCGTGCCGGCCCCGGATCGCGATCGTCGCGCTGTTCCCGTGAATATCGGTCGTCTGCTGGGGCTTTGCAATCGAGGGGGTTGGTTTTATCGCGATGCGCACGACAATCTCCTGCCCCGTCGAGATCCCGCCGAGGATCCCGCCCGCGTGGTTGCTCGTAAAACCCGCACGGGTGATTGGGTCGTTGTTCTCGCTCCCGAACTTCCGGGCCGCGGAGAACCCGTCGCCGATCTCGACCCCTTTCACCGCCCCGATGCCCATCATGGCGCCCGCAATCTGGGCGTCCAGCTTGGAAAAGACCGGGTCGCCGAGCCCGGCAGGACAGCCGGCAGCGGTGATCTCCGCAACGCCCCCTACCGAATCTCCGCCCTCTCTCGCAGCAAGGATCTCCTTCTCGATCCCCTCCGCACCCGACCTGCCGTGGACCTCGAGGATCTTCCCCTCGATCCGGATTCCCCTGCTGCCAAGGTATTTCATGGCAACCGCGCCGGCAGCCACGCGCCCGACCGTCTCCCGCCCGGAACTCCGGCCCCCGCCCCGGTGGTCCCGGATACCGTACTTCCTGAGGTAGGTGAAGTCGGCATGGCCCGGGCGGAAGAGGGACCGCAGTTCTTCGTAATCCTTCGTCTGCTCATCCTCGTTCTTCACGACAAGGGCGACGGGAGTACCGGTCGTCGTTCCTTCAAAGATACCGGAGAGGATGCTGACCGTGTCGCTCTCCTGCCTCGCGGAGACCAGCGGGGAGGTGCCCGGGCGGCGCCGGTCGAGGAACGGCTGGATATCGCTCTCAGCCAGCGGGGTTCCCGGGGGGCACCCGTCGATGATGACACCGACTGCGGCACCGTGGCTCTCGCCAAACGTGGTGATACGGAAATTCCTGCCAAAGGTGTTCATGTGAGATACTTCCTGATGGTCTCCGGCGGGACGTCGATCCCGAAGAAGAGGTAGAACTGCTCTCTTGCCTGTTCGATAAACATCTCGGTGCCGCTGATGGTCCTGCAGCCCTTCCGCTGTGCCGCTTCGAGCAGCGGCGTGACCGGCGGGGTATAGACCAGGTCGAAGACCGTCAGCTCCGGGTAGAGCTGGTCCTCCTTCAGCGGGCTTCTTAAGTCCGGCGCCATCCCCAGCGGTGTCGCGTTCACGACGAGATCCGGCCGCAGATCGTCGAACGAGTCCCACCCGGCCCAGCGGCACCCGGCCCGTTCTGCGAGGTCTTTTGCCTTCTGCGGGGTACGGTTCAGGACGGTGGTGTCCATTCCGAGGTCCACGAGGGCGTAGGCCGCTGCCGCGGCGGCCCCGCCGGCACCGAGCAGGACGGCCCGCGCCCCCTTCATCGGGACCAGCGGCTTTCGCACGCCGAGCCAGTCGGTGTTGTGCCCGATTGCCGCGCCGCAGGCAAAGACGACCGTGTTCACCGCGCCGATCGGGCGTGCGGCATGTTCGTCGATCTCGTCGAGGCAGGTCATCACGTCCTGCTTGAACGGGATGGTGACCGAGAGCCCTTTCACGTCCAGGTTCCGCGCGATCCGCATTATTTTCCCGATGTCCGGGTCCTCGAACCAGGTGTACTGGCAGTTGAGCCCGTACAGGCTGAAGAGGGCGTTGAAGAGGTAGGGCCCCCTGCTGTGGGCACAGGGGTACCCGGCTACGCCGAGCACCCGTGTCAGGGGGTCGTCCGGCGGGTCGTTCAGGACCTGTTCGAGCCTGCGCATCGACGGCCCCGGGATCCGCCCCCCCCGGAAGAAGGCAAGGGCTTCCTTCCGGGACGCCGCGGCCGGGACGCCGTTTTGCAGGAGGGTGCTGATCGTTCCGGCAGCACCGTTTGGTGTGGTCCCACTGGTGTCGATGCAGAGGTCGGCAGAAGCGTTATACCGGTGCCTGCGCCTGTCCATCATCTCGGCGATCTCTTCCCTCAGGGGGAGGCCGGTGAGCGGCGGGCGGGGGGCGTCTTCGAGCCTCTTCTCGATGGTATCGATATCCGCAAAGAGGAGGACCACGACGCTCTCCCGCCGGAGGCGTTCCATGTTGGCCGGGTCGGTGACCGCCCCGCCGCCGGTACTGACCACGGCATCTGCGGGCGGGAGGGTGGCGATGACCTCGCGCTCGATGTTCCGGAACCGTTCCTCGCCGTCCTCGTGGAAGATGTCCGGGATGGAGCGGCCGGTCGCAAGCTCGATGAGAGAGTCCGTGTCGAAGAACTGCACCTTCTTCTGCTGCGCGAGGATCTTCCCGATCTCGGTCTTTCCGGTGCCCCGGAACCCGGTCAGTACGATCCTTCTCACGGGATGACCCCGCTCAGGCTCTCCCAGAACCCCGGGAACGATTTGCTGACGCATTCGGCATTCGTGATGGTGATCCCTCCGATCCCGAGCCCGAGCACCGCGAAGGACATCGCCGTGCGGTGGTCGTCGGCCGGGTCGATGACGCCCCCGTGCAGGGACGAGGGGCGGACGGTGATGCGGTCGCCGCTGACGTCCACGCTGCCCCCGAGGGCCCGGAGCCGTTCAGCTGTCCCGGAGATACGGTCGCTCTCCTTGAACTTCAAATGACCGATGCCGCTGATGGTCGTGGGCGTTGTCGCGGTCGCGGCGACCATGCAGAGCGTCTGCACGGTATCGGGAGAAGAGGACATGTCGATGGTTGTCCCCCTGAGCTCCCCGGTCCGTTCCACGGAGACGGCGTTCCCCGAATACGTCACCCTGCATCCCATCTCCTGAAGTGCCGGGAGGAACCTGCGGTCGCCCTGCACGGAGTCCGAAAGAAGGTTGCGTACCGTGACCTTCCCCCCGCAGATCGCGGCGAGGGCAAAGAAGTAGGAGGCGGACGAATAGTCGCCCTCGATTGCGTAGGTACGACCGGTGTACCGGTTCCGGTTGCTGACCGTGAACCGTTCGTACCCTGACCGGGAGACCCGTGCACCGAAATCCTCCATCACGTTCAGGGTGATATCGAGATAAGAGGCCGATGCCGGGGGCGAGGGGATCCGGATCTCCACCTCGGTCTCCGCGTACGGGGCGGCGATCAGGACGGAGGAGATGAACTGGCTGCTCACCGAGCCGTCGATGCTGACCCTGCCGCCCCGGAGACGGCCGCTCACCGTAAGCGGGGGGCAGCCGCCCTTTTTCAGGAACTCAACGGAACCCCCGATGGATGAGAGCGCTTCCGCGAGCGGCCCGATTGGCCGTTCCTGCATGCGGGCGCTCCCGGTGAGGGTTACCGGGCTGCGGCAGAGGAGGGCGAGGGATGCTATGAGGCGGAGGCTCGTGCCGGAGTTGCCGAGATCGAGGGTTACCGGTCCACCGGCAGGAAGTTTTCCGTCACACCCGTGAAGGACAATCCGGCCGGGTTCCTGCCGGGCGTTGACACCCAGCTTCCGGAGGGCGGCCAGCGTGAGGAGGGTATCTTCCGCCTCAAGCGGGTTCACGACCTTTGTCGTTCCGGAACCGAGCGCCCCGGCTATCAGCGCCCGGTGCGTGAAACTTTTTGATGGCGGTGCCGTGAACTCCAGGTCCACGCTTCCGCTCCGCGGGAGGGTGATGTTCATGGCGGGACCCCGATCTTCCGGTAACAGCCGAGCTCCTTGACCGTGGTGATCCCCCGGAGCTCCTCGAGGGCGTCCCCGGTCCGGGGAGACCAGGCATAGTCGAGGAAGAAGACGTAGTTCCCGATCCCCCTCTTCGACGGCCTCGACTCGATCCGGGTCAGGTTGATCCCCCGTGAGGCAAAGGCCTCGAGAAGGTCATGGAGGAGCCCGGCCCGGTCCGTGCTCGGGTCGATGAGGATGCTGCATTTTTCTGGCCGGTCTTCGCTTGCAGGAGATCGGGAGATGCGGACAAACCGTGTCGTGTTCGACAGGTTGTTCTCGGTGTCCTTAACGATGACCGGGATCCGGTAGAGAGCGGCTGCAGAGGCCGAGAGTATCGCACCGGCATTCGGCGTCTTCTTCGCCTCGAGGGCGCTGGAGGCGTTGCTGCTGGTATGGATGACCGGCACGCCCCACCGCTCGATATACTCGCTGCACTGCTCGTGGGTCTGGGGGTGGGCGTAGATCACCCGGATCTTCTCCAGGGGGACGAGCGACGCGAGGGTGTGGTGGACCGGCATGAACATCTCGGCCGTGATGAAGAGCGGGTACCGGGAGAGGCCGTCGAGGGTCTCCCCGACACTGCCGGCCTCGGAATTTTCCATGGGTACGATCCCGTCCCCTTCTCCGTGCGCCACGGCATCCATGATCCGGCGGATGGTCGGGAGGAGGGTGACCGTCCCGGAGTACCCCATCTTCAGGGTGAGCTCGTGGGAGAACGTCCCTTCCGGTCCCAGCGTTATGATAGTCATCGGTTCACCATGCACTCGATCAGGGTGTCGGTGATCTCCTGCCCCTCGTTGCAGTAGGCACCGAGGTGCCGGCTGTCCTGCCCGAAGAACTCCCGGAAGCGTTCCGGGTCGCGGGAACCGACGATGGACTCAAGCTCGGCTGCAGAATCCCTGCACGCCGCGAGGACACCGGGCACGAACGGGTTCTGCTGGAGGATGTCGGCATAGAGCGCCGGGTCCTGGGAGAGGAGCCGGCCGACCAGCGAGAGCTCGATCTGGTAGACCGGGCTGGTGAACGTCAGGGTCTTTTTGATGTCCACGCCGAGCCTGCGGACCGTGTCAGCCATGCAGAGCGTGACATAATGGGTCAGGCCCTGGACCACGGCCATCATCCGGTCATGCTCCTCCGGGGTCGTGATGGTCCATCCCGCCCCCTCCGCCCGGAAGATGGAGAGGAGCCCCTGGAGTCTCGTATCGGGGGCGCGGGCCGGGCAGACGATGATGGTCTGGTGGCGGAGCGAGCTGACCGTAGGCCCGAACATCGGGTGGAGCCCGATGACGCTGGCTTTTGATTTGAGCATCGCCTCGACCGGTCTCACCTTGAGGGACGTGAGATCGCAGAGGAGCTGGTCCGGAGTGAGGAGCGGGGCGATCCCTTCGATGACTTTTACCGTGTCGCGGATGGGGACCGAGATGATAACGAGGTCGCACTGTTCTGCCAGTTGTGCATTGGTCAGTGCGGTCGTCCGCCCGGAGACGAGGACATCGTAGCCCGCACGCTCGAAGACCGACTTAAAGAGCCTGCCCATCCTGCCGGTCCCGCCGATAATGCCTGCCTTCATGGTCATCGCTCGCGGATAGTCTCTTTGACAGCCATCCCGAAATGCCTGCCGCTCTCGAGCACGCAGCCCATGATCTTGTCCCCGGTCGCGAGGTTCACGACCGAGATCGCCTTGCCGTCCTCCCCGACAAGGCGGATCGTCTCGGCGTTCTGGAGGATAAGGCTCACCTTTGCCGTTCCTGCCTCTGCCTCGACAAGGAGGAGGGGGCGGCGCTCGATCTTGGTCCGCCCGATGACGGCCGTGTGGGCTGTACCTTTTCCATCGGAGACGAGGACCTGGCCGCCGATCGCGAGGTCGGAGAGGTACGCGGTCCTGCCGTCCGGCATCAGGATGTAGGCGTGCACTGCCCCGGCGTTCACCCGGAACGGGCGCGGGGCCACGTACGGGTTCTCGAGGGTCTCGGCGTGGACGAGGAGCATGGCCGAGGAGGTGTTCCCCATCAGCATGCCCTCCCCGTCGCTCAGCATGGAGCAGGTGTCCACGCAGACCCGGTCGCCCATGCCGACCTGCCGGATCTTCGTGACGGTGAACGGGACGAGGCCGACCTTACCGGTTGAACCTTTCACCAGCGCTGCCACCGACCTGACCATGGCAGGGTCGCTTGTCTTCAGCAGGATGCCATACACCCCTTTCTCGAGGACATGGAGGGCGAGTTCGGCTTCCTTCGCGTCCTTTACCGTAGCGATGATCTGGTCGGACTGGGCGACAAGGTTCTCGAGGGGGATGACGGTCCAGTCGCTCGTGGTCACGATGACCTTTTTGCCTTTCCCGATCCGTGCGGCAGCGTTCTCGCTCTCCTTGTCGGTGATGGTGCATTCCGCGATATCGGTCCCGGGCTTCAGGTCCCCGTCCGGGGCGATGGTCGCGATCCTCCCGAGCCTCCGCACGTCCTCTGCCCGGTCGACGACGAGGGCATCGGCGCCGCTCTCGATGGCCGTGGTCGCAACCTCCTTGTTCCACGGGCGGACGTCGACCCAGAACTGCTTCATCTCTTCTTCCCCAGTGCCTTCTCCGGGTCGATGTCGTCGTGGACCACCTGGCAGAGCGCCTTGACGAACCCCTTCGTATCTTCGCGCTGGAAGGCGTTCCTCCCCACGCAGACCCCTGCCCCGCCGACCGAGACCGCGTCCCGGATGATCTTCAGGGAATCGAGGTCGCCGGTCTTCTCGCCGCCGGCAATGAAGACGGGCACCGAGCAGGCCTTCACGATCCTCCTGAATGCCTCGGGGTCGCCGGGGTAGTTGGTCTTGATCATGTCCGCGCCCAGCTCTTCTGCCACCCGGACCGCGTGCCCGACCGACTGGGGCGAGAAGGAGTCGATACCCTTGCCCCGCGGGTAGATCATGGTGAGGAGCGGCATGCCCCAGCGGGTGCAGTCCCGGGCAACGTTGGCGCCGATCTCCAGCATCTTCGACTCGTTGGGCGAGCCGAGGTTGATGTGGATCGAGACCGCGTCTGCGCCGAGCGCGATCGCCTCCTCCACGGTGCAGACCTGCACCTTGTCGTTCGGGTCCGGGTTCATGGACGTGGACCCCGAGAGGTGGATGAAGAGCCCGATGTCGCGGCCGTGTTTGCGGTGCCCCCGCTTGACGAGCCCCTTGTGGAGCACGATGGCATTTGCGCCGCCCTCGCTCACGTCCGAGATGACCTTCGTCATGTCCAGCAGCCCTTCAATCTGTCCCATCGAGAACCCGTGGTCCATCGGTACGATGACGGACCGGTTCGTGTTCCGGTTGATGATCCTCTCGATCCTGATGTCCTTTCCTATCATGATCTCACCTTCAGTATCTCCAGCGCTTCTTCAGCGCTCCTGTTCTTGTGCACGATACAGGCCGCGGCCTTCACGAACTTCGCCGGGGTGCGGTGCTGGAACGCGTTCCGCCCGATGGAGATCCCGGCCGCCCCTCCCGCCATCGCCCCTTCTATCAGCTCAAGCGTTGTGCGGTCATCGGTCTTGGAACCTCCGGCCACCACGACCGGCACCGGGCAGCCCCGGGTAACCTCGCGGAAGGACTCCGGGTCCCCGGTGTACACCGTCTTCACAATATCGGCCCCGAGCTCCGCCGCCACCCGGGCGGCCAGCTTGACCTGCTCGAGGTCGTTCTCCTTCTTGATGTTCTTCCCCCGCGGGTACATCATGGCGAGGAGCGGCATCCCCCACTCCATGCATTCCACCGCCACGTTCCCGAGGTCCTGGAGCATCGCCCCTTCAGACTCCGCCCCGATGTTCACGTGCATCGATACCGCGTCCGCCCCCATCTTCAGGGCGTTTGTGACCGAGTTCACGAGGACCTTGCTGTTCGGGTCCGGCCCGAGCATCGTGCTCGCCGACAGGTGGAGGATCAGCCCCACGTCCCGCCCGCTCTGGCGGTGGCCGTGGAGGGCGAGCCCCACGTGGCCGATCACCGCGTTCGCCCCGCCCTCTGCCACCAGGTTCACGGCCTGCGACAGGTCGATGAGGCCCGGGATCGGGCCGTTCGTGACCCCGTGGTCCATCGGCACGATGACCGTCTTCCTCGTGTTCCGGTCCATGATTCTTTCCAGACGAATTTCTTTTCCTCTCATAACAATGACAACAACCTCCCCCTGCATTCACACGTTTGAATTGTGCAAACCAGAGGGCTTACTCAATACCAGGAATAAAACCGGTAATAAAAGCTAAAAAAGCCAGAGACGCGATACGCGGACGTACCGGCATTCATGACAAGTTCAGAAACGATCTCACTGATGCAGCGGGCGGGTGAATTAACAGAGATAAAGACATTCACGGGCGAAAAGACCCTCATGAATGCGGTGGCACTCGTCCTGCATACTTATTGGTTGGAGCTCGCGGTATATAAGTGTGTGTGCTAATGGTTAGCATGGTGCTGGAAATGGTTGGGGAATCTCGTTTCTGTATGGTTGCTGCATCGGGAGAATGTCGGATGCATTTAATAGTGAAAGTAAATAAAAAAAAGGCGGGATAATGGGAGAGAGAAAATTTATTGAAAATATTTTTTTATCTTTTCCATACAATCTTTAATTTCTGGATCAATGTTACTCTCACTCATAGCACTAAAAATATCGTTCATCCTCAGTTGAAGGCCATACTTTTTTTGTAGTTCATCAATAAATCCACCTAAAATTCGTTTTCCTGAAAAGGCAGATATTTTTTTATTTAGTGTATCAAGAGAATTTTTATATTGAATAGCAGCTTTTCTTGGATCTTCGTTTAAAATATCAAATCTCTTAAAGGCAAGTTCAGTTTTTTCAATTAATTCGGATTCTTCATCGACTTGAATTTTTTTAATTACTTTATCTAAAAGTGATTCGATGTCACTTTCTGTAATGTCGGGTTTCTTTTTTTCGATAGATATCTTCAATAATTTTGGTTCAATAAGATAATTTTCCATTGAATGGCGTTTCCATTGATGGAATAATGGAATGTGTAAATTTCGAGCCTTTTCGTTTATCTTATTTTTAATCAAAGGTATATTTGCGTGACTATCTTGAATAACTCCCCATTTAAGCTTTGAACCAACAAGTCTTTCGAAAAGGCGGACTAATTCTGGCAGAGTTGAAATTTTATCTACTCCCCCCAGTTCGAACAAAACTACCTGATTTCTTCCTTGAAACAAATCAAAATTTAAATGTTCGGCGAATTGAATAATAGGATTAATGTCTCGAATTCCCTCTACGAATATACATTTTTTTGTTTGATATAATAAAGCCAAATCAACATTCGAAATGGCACCTTGACGTCGATATTCTAACAATAAATGATCCAACGATTGCAGAGGACCTATTTCCTTTCGTGATCTGTCTATCGGTATTATTGAATCGATAGAGGCTTGTCCTATCAGGTCTTTGGAATGAGTAGCTAAAATTATCTGAATATTGTATCTCTCCACCAAATCTGATAAAAACTCTAATAAATTCGATTGAATTGATGAATGGAGATGTGCATCGGGTTCATCTAAAAGAACAATTGCTGGTTTTCTCCAGGCGATTATGGTTGCCAACAATAATATCTGATTAAAACCCGACCCCTCGGATATTATATCCAGTTGATATTTCCCTTCCTCGACAGGAGCACGAAGTTCAACATCTCGATTCGGGTCAAAAGCAATTTTAGTTGTTTCTAATGAAAAATATTTTTTAATAACTGATTGAATATAATTTAATTCTTCTTTTGATTGTGCTTCTTGTAGATCAAAAATAATATTCCTTACGATTTTACTTGGTTGTCTTTCATTTAGAGTTCGATGAATTTTTGCGGGTAACAATCGATCTTCATGGGCATCGGGTCCAGGCGCCGCGGGAATAAACGTTGGAATGGCATCTGCAATTTGTTTAACATCATCTTTTGTGAGGTTGGAGGGAATATTTTCAAGTCCGACATTTAAAAAGCCAAACAAGTACCGAATTTTTGCAGTCACTTCGATATCATTTGAAAATTTTAATTTGACTCTAATTATCCGTTCCTTATCTTTTGCGGGTTTAATAACTCTTTCATACCAAAGGTCTTTTGGATGATTTACCGGCAAAAACATTAACTCTGAAACAGCTTTTCCGCTTTCTGCAAACTTCCATTTATCATAATCGATAGTCCTTCTAATGCATTCAAAAGCTAAGCCGATCGCTTGAAGAACAGTTGATTTTCCAGAATTATTTGGTCCCGTTAGTATACTCAAAGGACGGAGTTCAATTGTTGTTTTATCAAATCCCTTTAAACCATCAATTGTGACAGATTTGATTTGAAGTTTTTTTCCTTTACATTGTAAAAATCCAGCTGGATAAAAATCAGCAGGTGGTTCATCATCGTCAATTAATGGTAATTGCGCCATAATGGAAATACATCTTTGGTATGAGATATATTTATGGAAGAAAAAATTTGAATCTCCAATGGCATTTCAAGAATTTCGGTTCTTTAAATAGAACAAGTAAATAAGAAAATTTAATTTTTAAATGAAGTGTTTTAATCTTATTTTGATTCTTTTGGAGATTTTATTTTTTCCCGTTATCGTGTTCGTTGATTCTGGTGTAATCGGCACATTATTAAAATGATTTGATTTTTTTCCTTGATCGGCTTTCGGAATGCTAATGAATTACTTCTTCAGTGTGTCGGATTTATTGATTGTTTGGGCACTGTTGATGCATTTGGTTAATTACCGTGTCATAATAAAAAACCGTTGATGATGCCGATTACTTCGGTTTGAATTCTTTGATTTATTTTTTTTAATTTTTCATGCTTATTGTTAATCCCGTTAACATAGTTTTTATATCTACACTCAATTTATATCGTTCTATTATAGAGTCGGTGAACAAAATGGTAGATTTTGAAAAATTACTCGGAAAGAAAATTTTGGCAAAACCAATTGATCCAATTCAAATTTTTAGTGACTTAGACAAAGAAAGCGGTAAAGAATATTTAAGAGAACCTCAGATTGCTGTATTAAAAGAATGGTTTACAAATTATAGAGATAATAAGGATAACATTGTAAAATTGCACACCGGCGAAGGAAAAACCTTAATCGGACTATTGATGCTTCAGTCCTTATTGAACGAAGGTAAAGGTCCAGTTGTTTATTTATGCCCCAATAAATATTTGATTGCCCAAACTGTCGATCAAGCTAGATCATTCGGAATAAAAACAATTCAAATTTCACCAACCAATGAACTGCCACGTGAATTTTTAAACTCAGAATCTATTCTTGTCACCACTTGCCATCGACTATTTAATGGAAAATCGATATTTGGGGTCAAAGGGACAACGAGGCCAATTACAAATATTGGTGCTGTCGTTATGGATGATGCTCATAAGTGTCTCGATATCATAAAAACTCAATTTTCTATAAAAATTGAAAATCAGAATGAGGATGGTACTATAAATGATTTATATCAAGAATTATTCAAAATATTCGAAGATACTTTAAATTCTCAAGCAGAAGGAACATTTTCTGATATATGCTCTGGAGCCGATTCTTTTATTGCAGTTCCTTTTTGGGTTTGGGATGATAGAAAAGCAGAAGTTATCAAAGTATTACAAAAATACAAGGATTCTGACGAATTAAAATTTGTTTGGGATCTTCTAAAGGACAAAATTGTACAGAGTACTTGCATTTTTTCAGGAAAAGAAATCAGTATTATACCTCGACTATTACCAATCCCAATGATCCCTTCCTTTCATAATTCACCAATAAGGATCTTTTTATCCGCTACCTTGACTGAAGATGCTTTTCTCATTAAAGATTTGGCAATTGAACCAAAATGTGTTGCTAATCCTTTAATGTTTAAAAAATCCTCTTATGGTGGAGAAAGACTAGTAATCATCCCAACGCTAGTTGATATTGATATTAGAAAAAATTCAATTATTTCCTTATTAGATCAAATTGCAAAATTGAATGGCCATTTTGGTATTGTAACTATCGTTCCTTCGTTTGGGCACTCATATATCTATGAGGATTGCATAAAAACAGATGGTGAGCATTTATATGAATCGATTGAATTATATAAGGTTCAAATAAAACAAAAAAAAGCAAAAAAAATATTAGCTTTGGTCAATCAATACGATGGAATTGATCTCCCTGATAGCACATGCAGAATTTTATGTTTAGATTCATTGCCAAAATACATCTCACTATATGATCGATACTTGGAAGCGATGAGGCCTGGAACAAGCCAAATAAGGCGACTCATGGCTCAGAAAATAGAACAAGGAATGGGTAGAGCAATCCGGGGGCCGAGTGATTGGTGTATTGTAATTATTTTAGGAAACGATTTAACAAATTTTCTTTCTGAAACATCAAAAAGAAAATATTTCTCAAAAGAAACCCAAATGCAAATTTCAATCGGTGAAGAGCTTGCTTCGGATATGAGAAAAGGCGGAAAGCCTTTGGATGTTATTGTTAATTTGATATTCCAATCTTTAAATAGAGATGATGGTTGGAAAGAATTTTATAAAGACCGAATGTCTCGAGTAACAATTAATGAAATAGACCAAGAATTCATAAATCTGTCTCATCTCGAAAGAACCGCTGAATTATTATTCCAGCAGGGGCAGCATGAAAAGGCAATTGAGACTGCTCAACAATTAGTTAATCAATCAACAGATCCCAATGATCGAGGATGGTACTATCAGTTGATGGCAACGTATACTCTTCCAATTGATCATTCGGAATCTATGAAAATACAATTAAAAGCTCACACAGAAAATGAGATGTTATCGAGACCTCCTGTAGCCATAAAATATCAGAAACTAATCACTTCACATACCAACCGAGCAAAAAAAATTTTAGAATTTATTCATACTAAAGAAAATTCCAACGCAATGATTCTTCATATAGATAATTTGCTTTCAAAAATTAATTTCAATACGTCGTCCGAGGTATTTGAAGAAAGTATTAGGGAGTTGGGAATCGTATTAGGGTTTAATTCTCATCGACCAGAAAAAACCACAGGACGTGGTCCAGATAACTTATGGCATATTCAGAGTAAAGATTTCTGGATCATTGAATGTAAAAACATGGCATCATCTAAAACAATTGCAAAAAAATATGCCTCCCAATTAAACACAAGTATTGCTTGGTTCAAGGAAGAATACCAAGATGGGGAGAATGGAATCCCAGTTATGATTCACCAATTAAACATGCTAGACGACGATGCATTTCTCAATGAAACTGGTTACGTTATACAAAAAGACCAATTAGAAAAGCTGAAAAAGAATACTCAAAACTTTTATAATTCTTTATCAAGATCCTTTAGTGAATTAACTTCCGAGGGAATTACTAAGAAATTGAGTGAATATGAATTGGCATCGAATGAAATGAAAAAATATTATTTAAAACCTATTGAAAAAAAGATAATCTCTTGAAGATAGGAAACTTTTTTCGAATTCATCCATTTTTTTCATCTGCAGCACATCCACGTTCGCCTAATCCCCGTATTGCATTGCCCCACCACCCCCTCCCATTTTTGCATAAACAAATCTCGAAAATCCGCGCCCCGTTCCCTCCCAATCTATACTAATCATTCCCGGATTTCCTTCCGGAAATTTTATTCAGCCAAGCCCATTTCCTTTGGCAATCTCTCCCGCCCACGTCCCAAAACCCGTGGCGGGCAACTTTTGCCCTCCTAACTCTCCCGTATTCTCCCATAGCCCGGACGCAATTCACCGGCGGAACTTTCCGGGTGAATCGCATCGGTCCTGCGGAAACTCTCCTGCATTTTTGCGAAACTGTCGTATCTTCAGGGCCCCGGAACGGGATCTCGCAGGGTGTCTCCGTCGGAGATGCATCGCAAGGGGAGTACCAGTCCGATAGTCTCCTCCGGCCCATGCCCGGCAGGGGGGTACCTCCCCCTCCCATTTTGTCAAAAACCGATCTCGATAATCCTCGCCCCTTTCCCTCTAAATCCATGCTAATCATTCCCGGATTTCCTCCCGGAAAAGTTATTCAGCCAAGCCCATTTCCTTTGGAAGTCTCATACTTTTGTCCAAGGAGTTCTTCGGGACCCCGCGGACGAGAAGAACGGTATAACGTTCTTCGAGCAAAGGGAAACCGATGATGAGGAGCAGGATCGTTGAACTGGAAAATGAACACGGAGGATCACCCCGGAGGAACATTACATGTACCTTCAAAAGAAGCGAGGCTAATGCCCAGATTCTTTCGGGACACTCGCAATGCGCTCCGTTTTCCAAAAAGATCGCGCTATAATAAAAGCGCTTAAAGTATCCAGACCCATGTTATCCCAGTCAAAGGGCCCGATGACGCAGAACAGAAAAACAGGGAGGTGAAACAAACCATGAGAGAGACAATAAACTTCATGGGGAGGCCGGCATGAGCCGCGGCCCCCGCCCGCACCGGGCGCTGGCTGAAGCGATCCCGATTGCAAAGGCTCGTGGCATCATCTAGCTGGCGATGAGCGGGCCGGAGCGGGTCTTCGACATCGCCATCGTCTCGAAGGTGCCGGTCACGTTTACCCGCGTTATGTTCGCACCGGAGATCCTCGCGGCCACCCGGCAGCTGGCCGATGAATTCAGGGAAGAGATCGCCCAGCTCCGGATCATTGCCCGGGATAAGGCCATCACGGCCGAGCTCTGGCTCCGGTCGAAGCACGGGACATGGCGGTTCTTCCTGGTCACGCCGGACTCGCTGGTCGAGATCGACCGCGAGGGGAAGCCGGTTGTGTCAGGACAGACGATTGCGTGAAGGGCCGGGAAAATTTTCTGATTTTTTTTCATGGCGGATTTTTTTGTAAATTTTTCCGGAGAATTTTTCCCGGAGGATTGCACGAGGGCCGGAATTTTTCCGGTACCGTTCCAATCGCAGAGGGCTCCCGGAAAATTTTCAAGATTTATTTCATACGTACTATCCGGCCGAGGTTGGGAGACCTGAAACTCCATCAAACCCTGGCAGGAGGTTACCGTCGGAGAAAGGGATTATCCACCCCCTGAAAACCCCTGCTGGAATTCTGGTACAGCGGAGCCCGCGGCAGGCCCGGTTGTACCTTTTTTCCCTCTACCTCCTGATTATAAAGGTCATAATTCGGAAAAATGCGGAATCCGGGCCGGAATAATCAGGCAGTATCCGGCGGGAATGGATGAGGTCATATTTAGCAACGTTACGGTGGCTGAAGGGGGGAGTGGATGTGGTTTGGAACATGGGGCGGCCCTGGACGGATCGCCCGGATCGGAGATAGAGGAGAATGACGGATCTCAGCCGTCACTGTTTTTATTCCTCATCCACATGACCCAGGGAAAGCCGGGTACCTTTCTGCCGATGCCCAGGTCAAATAATGCCAGGCGGATCTTTCTTGTCAGGGAACGGGGCCTGGTGCCGGCAATGATCGCTTCCCTCGTGACCGGACCGGATGGCGGGACAAGTGCCGGATACATAGCTGCAGATAGGGACTGCGGGACAATAATAGTTCGTCCGGCAATTGTTTATTTCCAGACCGGGATCGGACGGCAAAATACGGCACAAGTTTGCACTGTCCTTGTATGGATACAAACGAAACCGGTTATAAAATAAGATGATAATTAAGGTATAATGGAAGTTTTTTCACCTTTATGATCGAAAAATTGCATTTCATATCTCATTGGATCGTTATCTGTTGGCCAAAATAGATTGATATATGAACCAGCATTTGCACAATGAATATTTTTAACATTTGTTTTATTTTTGAAATATGTATCTATCCATTCTACTAGATTGTCGTTATCCTGTAAATTCACATATTTGGGTGGATTGATCGTGCTCTCATATATTAAGACGATTTCAATTGCCGCATATAGTAAAATATCAGATACCTTGATTCTTTTTGTAATTGAATCGTCAAAATTTTTTATTTCTTTTGTCTTTTCAAAGTTATTCATCAAGTCTTTTAATTCACCTTTTATTTGATGTTTTATGAAAAAATCATCCAATTTTAATTTTGTTTTGTCCATCTCATATTCTTTAAAATTTTTCTGTTCTGACAAAATTGAAAGCGCATTAACTTCTATATCAGAAAATATTAATTCATTATATTTTGAAGAACTATAAGTATCGTTAAACTTTTCCTGAAATGATTTTAATGGTGTATGATTTTTTACTTTTTCCAATAATCCTTTCATTGACTCGTTGATAATTTTATTTAATTTTTCAGTATTATATGAAGTATTTCCAAAGATCTGCCAAAAAAATTTCATTGTATTTGCTTTCATCAGATCATAATTTTTACAAGATTTAAGTGACTGAGGTAGAGATTTTATATCGATTGCATGAAAATCTTCTTTTGTTAATATAGACGATTTATTTGAAGAGCAGAAAAATAATGCAAAGATAAAAATTATCTGTTCGAGTTCTTCATCCTTTATTCCAAACAATAATTTTTCGTTTAATTTATAAAAAACTTTAGCGACTAAATCTGAATAAATTTCTTTTTTGATATTCATCTCACCAGAGTCAAATATTTTATTTAATTCTAGTAATTTAAAATAACCATATGATTCAATTAATGGAGAAAATAATTTTACAATATCGCAATTGGTGCCAAGTTCAAGCCCGAATTCAGAAATTAAAACACATTGAATTTTCGAACTACTATTTAACAATTTTAAAAAATTTTCAATTCCCGCTAGATAGAGATGGGTGTCACCAATAGCAAACTTTTTTCGATCTTCGAGAGTCCCGATGTGCAATACCAATACATCGACATCTTCAAATTCATTTACATATGTTGGTAAATAATTGAAATTTGCATCAGTATCCCCGAGAATACCAATTTTTTGATGTATTTCGTTATTATTATTAATATGTTTAAAATCAATTTTTAGACCTAACGCTTTATGCTTATGTCCAATTTCTGAATGATGAGTTTCAATTACATTTAATAGAGCGGATTCTTCGATCTCATTGTTTTTATAACAAAATAGCTGTTTTCTTTGACCTGGCCTGATTTCATGAATATGAAGATGTTTCCCTTGGAAAGCTCTAAAAAAGTCATAACACGTTTCATTTAAAAATAATCTGCATGGAAATTCAGATTCATATGTCAAGGTTGCAAATTCAATTAATCCTGCCATATGATCAGGATGAAAATGCGTAACAATGATTGTTCTAATATCCTGAGGCTCGATAAGAAATAATTTTCTTAGTGATGTTAAAAATCCAAAACCAGGATCAATTACAATGACACCATTATTCTTTTTTAGATCCGCTTTCCAATCTCTCGTACTAATCGCATAACAACCTCCTTCTGAAGCAAAATAACTGGGATACCAAGAATTCCACTGACGTGCCACTAAAAACTTTAATATTCGATCTCTTCCGGGGGTGTATGAATACCTTGATTTTCGTTTTTTTATCGTCCATTCCAAAAAATCTAGTTTTTCTTTTGCTTTATCATATGCTTCTTCCTTTTTCATTTTATTCCCCCTAAATGATATTTTTTGTTAATTTCTTCCATTCCGGGGGTAATTAAGGAGCTATCAAAATCTTTGACGTAATGAATTAATTGCGAATGAATCAAACTCATATAATCGGGTATTTTTTCATCAATTTTTGCTATTTGATCTTCAGTTTCTTCTTTATCCAGAGAAATTATCAAATCAAATTCTTTTTTAAAATCATCTTGTGATGAGTCATATTGAACATTTTCGAGAGCGGATAAAAAGGGTTTAGGTTTATAATTATTCTTCCCAAGAACTCTATTCAGATCTTTATAGAAAACCTCGTAATAGTTATTATAAAATAAAGCATCAATGAAAAGATAACTTGCGATCAGTTCAGGGACGCAATCCTCCATCGGTTTATTTTTAATTGATTCAAGTAAATTAATTCGCATATTTTCCATTTTGCTTTCAGTAGTAGTATCATATTTAGATGAAATAATGTATAGTTCATTGAATATTTTTCTTCCAGCATTCAAATATTGTTTTAATTCTCCTTTCGAATTGGAGTATTCTTGGAATTCTAATTTTAATAATGCATATAAAGGGTCCCTTCCAAATGACGTATTTTTAAAGGGTTCATCAAAACACGCCTTTTTAATAAACCATGGTTTTCTTAGAAAAGATAACGGAATACTTGAGCTTGTAAAATAAGTAAAATATTCAGATGTTTCTGGAAAACAATATTTATCGAATTGCCAATTTATTTGAGCCATTAGGGCATCCATTTGGTTTGCATTGGATTTTTCCCATCTGTCTTCATGAGATTGTAAATAAGAAAATAATAAGGAATATACCTCTTTTTCTTCAAATGCCTTTTTTTGAGTCGTATCAATTTTAACATCTGAATAAGATATAAGAATTTTATTCTTTTCCATTTTTTTAATAAGATCAATAAATTCAGTAACAGGATTTTGAATCATCTTGGAAAATCCTTCTGGTTTTATTAAATTAAAAATTAATTTCAAATCATTTCTTTTTAATGTTAATTCGCTCACGTAACGTTGATTACCTGTTTCTATTGACATCTTATGGATGAAAGTCTCATAATCCTTGCCTCTTAACTTTTTATGTAAGTCACCAAATTGACGTAGTTTATCACTCGCATGCTGTAATACAAAAATTAGGTCATATATTGTTGGAGGAAATACTGCATATTTTTGCTCTTTGAATTGATGGAAGATGCATCTTTCTAAAACATATTTTTCTTCCGGGTAAACTGAAAAAATATAAGGATATATGTCCGAAAAATCAATTGAATAAATAGTTGACGCACCGTCTCTCTCTCTCTCAACATCAGTGCTTAATTCATTAAAAGTTCTTTCAATATATCTGATCGATTCAGTATCCGATACCATGTTACCCGATATCGCGTATTATTATAAAAATATTTTTAATCGATTTTTGAATTTTCCTATAATAACAAAGAAAATGAAAATGTTAATTTTTGGAAGTCGATACATTTTATTATCTCTATGCATCAGATTCCAACAGACCCCTTTTCGTTTCTAAGTTTCCAGTCCATTCTTGACTTCGATCCCTCATCTAATCATTTCCTAAAATATAATTTCCGATTAATGCATAAAAAATAGTGGATCCGGAGGAACTTCGCAATCATTTTCCGGAATTATAGTCTCTGCTTTTCACTCTAAATCATAAATCTGTAGAAGTCTTCATTGAAGAAATGAACACGGAAAATCTTGCCCCTCTTATTTCTTATCAGGAAACCTCTTCGGAGCGATCCCAAGAAGGGGTTATATAGTAAATTGGGGGTACCTCCCCCTCCATCAGTACGAGGGGTGGGTACCCCTCCCCCTCCATCAGTACGTGTGGTGTTAAATGACATCGTGTCCTTTTTGGAGGTATAACAATGGGGGATCTCATCTCAGAAAATAATATAATAAATAATAAAATCGAATGCTCCACTCAACAAAGGAGCGAGGATATGGTATACGTAGGGCCGACAATCAAACAAACTAGAAGGAGGAGTGGGCGTCCCACACAATTTGAAACTCAACTAGAAATGGCCAAGATCAGTTGGGCACCGGTATTAGAATGCCTATCGTTGTTAGATACAAAAAAATATAATTCCATTGAAGAAATCCCCCCACCTCCCGACGAATTCAGTATTGATCTAGGTGAAATGGTAATTGAAGGCGAGAAAATAGAATCACATAAACAAATTAGATGGATATCTTCAGAACAGATAAAAATCATTCATGATGATCTAATTGAGACGTTTGGGGGTGAACCGGGTATTGCAGATATTACCCAATTGGATGCAATAATTGATAGGGCAAAAAATTCAAAAGTTTTCGGCCATGACCCGTTGTATACCGTCGTTCACAAAGCGGCATTTATAATGCATAGTTTATTGAGGTATCATCAATTTGTTGACGGTCAAAAACGCACCGGACTATCATCCGCATTTATTTTCCTTGGGTTAAATGGCTATACTTTTTGGTCACGGAATGTTTTGAAAGAAGTTCATTTTTGTATTGAGACAACTCAAGGAAAACACGATGTTGAAGATATAGCCAAATGGCTTTCGAATCGTATTTTAAATCCAGAAAAATTAGAGAAGGGGAATATTATAAATAAACTTATAGAGGTCAGGGGTGGGTTACACATACAATGTACTAATCAAGATTGCCGAGGGCCAATATTACCAAAAACATATAGAACTAAATGTCCAAAATGTGGGAGGCAATATGAATTAAGAATTGTAAATGTCGTCCTGACTCATGGATTAACGCCGCATGCCACATTCAATATCGGACTTCACAAATTGGAGGATCTACCAATAGTAACATCTGGTGTTGTCACGTTAAACAAATTTGGAGTCTAATTTTTTTTATTCCTCTTTTGATCCTTCTATATTATCCCTATCACCATAGGTTCTGCTGCGTTTTCGGGCTTCTTAGTTATAACTGCAATCTACTTTAAAGATCATTTAGCATATCCTTTAAATTTATATGATGTAAAGAATTGATTGAAAAATATGGATCAATCCAATCAATTGAATTTTGACGAGATATGTAATTTAGTTGGAATTGATGAATTCCGCGAAAATTCTACAATAGAAGTAAAACTAGGTCTTGGCGAATCTGGAAATAAGGGCGAATTGCCAAAATCATTCTTTCCTTCGTACAGTGCAATGGCGAATACTCAAGGTGGAATAGTTATCCTTGGATTTCGTGAAATTTCTGAGGGAGTATTCGAATATGTTGGATTCGGTAATACAGATCACGTATTAAGACAATTATGGACATCATTGAATAATAAAAATAAAGTAAGTGTAAACCTTCTGACAAACAAAAATATAAAAATAATTGACGCTTACGGGAAAAAATTTATAAAAATTAGTGTGCCAACAGCAACTCGAAGACAAAAACCGGTATATTGTGACGGCAACCCATTTTCTGGGACATATAGGAGGGATTTTGACGGAGATCAACATTGTGATGAAGAGACAATAAAGAGAATGATAGCTGAGCAAGTTGAAGAGTCATTAGATGATCGAGTTCTTGGAGAATTTGATATCAATGACCTTAACAAAGACACATTAAAATTATATCGGAATAAATTCTCTACGGTTAAACCGGCACATCCTTGGAATTTGAAAAACGATCAAGAATTTCTTAGATTGATTGGAGCCATAAATATTGATCGCGCGACGAAAAAAGGAGGTTTGACTATTGCCGGATTGTTAATGTTTGGAAATCACAATTCGATAATTGATGAATTCCCGAATTATTTTCTTGATTATCAGGAGCAAAACAACGAAGACCTTGAAAAACGCTGGATTGATAGAGTCACACCTGATGGAACTTGGTCGGGAAATTTATTTGATTTTTATAACATTATAATCCAAAAATTATATCAAAATCTCAAGATTCCTTTTAACATTTCTGGAACAACAAGAATTGATGATTCTCCTGTTCATATCGCATTAAGGGAAGCCCTTACAAATACATTAATTCATGCCGATTACAAGGGAAGAAGTTCAGTTATTATCATAAAACGACCAGATATGTATTGTTTTTTTAATCCGGGAACAATGAGAATCTCAATTCCTAATGCCATCCGTGGTGGAAATAGCGATTGTCGAAATAAACGACTTCAAAATATGTTTACATTAGTAGGGCGTGGTGAGAGAGCGGGATCTGGAATCCCTCAAATCTATAAAAATTGGACTGATCAACTATGGGAACTTCCAATATTAAAAGAGAAATTTAATCCGGATCAAACAATCCTCCGACTAAATATGGTTAATTTGTTACCAGAAGATGCATTAAACAAACTAAAATCTAGATTCGGTGAAAGATTTGAGAATTTAAACCAGATAAAAAGAATTGCACTCGTAATTGCATCACTCGACGGATCTATAAATCATGCCAGGTTAAAAGAAGTCTCGATGCTCCACCCTCATGATTTATCTAAAGAATTAAAGGAACTTGTAGACGATGGATTCCTTGAGCCTCATGGAGCAACTACTGGTAGAATTTACTTTTTACCTGTTATGACAATCCAAAAAAAGCTTGATAGTCCATATGAAAAGTTAGATAAAACAAAGGAGAGCTCCGTGCATCTTGACATGAGCTCCGTGCATCTTGGATCAAACCCCGTGCATCTTGGTACAAATTCTGAGCAACTCAAAGAGATAGCAAATGAAATTAGCTCAACAAAAGGTGCACCTAAAGAGAAAGTGGTTAAAGTTATTTTAAAATTATGCGACAATCGGTTTTTAACTGTTCAAGAAATTGCACAGTTATTGAATAGAGATCCCTCGACTATTAGAACACACTATATCAATTGGTTAGTGCAGGAGGGTTATTTAAAAATTCGATATCCGAGTAGATCACATCCTAATCAAGCGTATACAACCAAACAAACCGAAACTTGATTTTACTTATTCCTCTTCTGTGACTTCTTCCAATAATAGGATCTTCACTTTTTTTCCAACCCATTTCTTCGGAACCAGCACACCGCCGGAATTTCCGATAGATTTCACGGTCTTGTCGATTACCTGATAGGCCGATGTATGAACTTCCATTTGTCCAGTCATGAAAAATAGATTGTTCAACTTTGTATTTAAATCTATGCAACATTGTTAGTGCTTTGTTACAACAAAACAATAACAATTAAATACTTGTTAGAACAATATATATACATGGTTACAACAACAGCACAACCCTTTGTAATGCCCCGCGTCGGAGCTGAATTTATCGGATCACAGAACCCACTTGATCACCTCTTCAGTTACAACAAGATCTATCAGAACACCAACAACGGCTTTGCAGTCGAGTTCCGAAAGCAGATGGTTGAGCTCAGGAACCAGGGCTTCAAGTTGGGAGAAATTGCCGACAGGCTCAACTGTTCTGTTTCTGTCGTCAAGAAATGGTTACGCCGATATCGTGAGGGAGATGTCATAGGCGATAAGTCCCGCGCTCCTCTTCACCGTGAAGTTAAGAACACTCAGTTTAACCAATATATGGTCGGGGAAATCCTCAAGGAATTCCCGTTCTATGGGTCGCGCAGGATCGCCCACGAGATCGAAAAGCGATACGGTCAAACAATATCTTACGGGACTGTCGTTCAGATAATGAAGGACATCGCGCCGAAGAAGGAACCGATCATCGCTGAGAAGATCGAGATCGCTGAGCCGGACGCAATCTGGCATATGGATATGACCCCGAAGAGGATCGCAAAGGGTAAGATCCAGTACATCTTCGGTGTAATCGATGCGTGCACGCGCAGAGTAATGGCAGTAAGGAACTATGACGGGTGCACCTCCGCAGAGGTAATTGACTGCCTGTATGTCGCAATCATTAACAACGGCGGGAAGAAGCCCCGTATGCTCTACACGGACAACGGTGGCCAGTTCGTCAGCAAAATCTTTGAGGATTGTTTAAAGGCTCAGCTCATCTTTCACCACAAGGTAGACAAGGGTTGCCCGTGGCAGAATGGGAAGATTGAGAGACTGTTTAAGACCCTGTTCGATGAGTGGATCAACTATCGCCGGTACAACACTGAGAAGTCCCTGAAGGAGAGTCTTGAAGAGTTCCGGCAGTGGTTTAACAACGAGCGCGAAATTCAGAAACTCGGGTACAAGACGCCGATGCAGATTATGAGGGAAAAGACAATCTTAAAATGAGGTGCTCACTTTTTTAGAAAGTTAAAAATATATGAGCACCGATTAATAACTAATGAGTAAAAGACCATATCGTTTAGAGATTAGACCCGGGGAAGATAATAAAAGCGCAAAATATTATCTTGTCAAACAATCTCAAATCGACAATCATCGAATAAAAGTAAGTAAGTTTCTTTATAGCGGTGGACTGCCCCCCTCTCTATCGGAGCTCGAATTATTCAGAAAAGAATTTGCATTTGATTTGGAGTTAAAGGCCGCAGAAAAATATGCTGAAGGCAGTCTTGAACGGTATAAATCTCGATATTTATCACAAGAAAGATTAAAACTCATAGAACAAATACGCTATTTAAACAAGTCTTTTAGAGAATCTCTCACTATTCATGAATTAAATGGTTACGAAAAGGATTTTGAGATACTTTATGTCCAAGGAACTACGTCAATGGAGGGAAATACTCTAACACTTGGTGAGACTGCAGATTTAATGGAGAATGACATTTTACCCAATAATAAATCAAGAAGAGAGATAAATGAGGTTCAAAATTTTAAAGCTGTAAAATATTATCGAGATCATTATCGCAAGGATATCACACTTGATTTCATAACAAATCTTCACGCAATCATTATGAGAAATATTGATGACGAGTCGGCTGGTTATTTTCGTAGATCAGATTCAGTTGTAATATCGGGATACCCCAATCAATTGACACCAGCAATTGAAATCACTAATGAATTAAAGAAAATAATTCAATTCTATAACAAAGGAATCAAGAAAGATTCCCATCCTGTAGAAGAAGCAATCCTTTTTCATTATTTCTTTGAATCAATCCACCCATTTTCTGACGGTAATGGACGTGTAGGAAGAGAGATTTTAAATTATATGTTATTTAAAGACAAATATCCCAAGTTATTATTTCCTAAAAAGGGTCGATCTCGATATATTCGCGCTCTAAAATTAGGCAATAATGATAATTACAAAGAGATGGTTGATGAATTTGCTGATGTTCTAATTGAACAAAACCTTGAATTCTTACGTGAAAGAACTAGGGAAATGATAGCTTTGCCAATAAAAGAGGGACAAAGGAGAATTACAGATTTTTTAATTACTCGATGAATCTTTTTATTCAAGATTCGCTTTAATTAATCTAATCAATGGAGCCAAATCTCCATTATCTGCCGACATTAAACATTTAATATATTCCACCCGCTCTTCGGTGAATGTTGCTGATAATCTTCTATTGAGAAGTTCAATTATTTGCTGTTGTAAGACTGCTCTTGCTAATCTTCCATTACCATCTAGAAATGGATGAATTGCTAATAATTTGTGATGAAAATCAGCAATTGCTGCTATACGCATTTCGTTATTTCCATTAAGCAATTTCCTATAATTCGATCTCCAATAAAGAAGCAGCGAGTCAACTAAATTGTAAATAACTTCTGGGGCTGGAGCCATTAAGTGAATTTCTTCTGGTTTAAGAGAATTATTTGAAACCCAAGAAAACTCATTACGTGAAACCCAAACTGGAACATATCTAAGAGAGCCTCTTTGTTCCGGAGGTAATCCGAAATCGTCAGTAACAATTCTATGTACCCAAAATAATTGTTCCAACGTTAGATTTGCTGTTGCAAAATGGGGTAATTCTGGTATTGGTCGATTAAGACTTGAAGTTGATTTTTTGAGATCTATAAATTCTGCCGTAGAACGTGCGGAAAATTCATTAAATCTATCAGAAAGCTCCCTTACTTGTTGAGCGACAACTCGATTACTCTGATCAAAAAAGCTAATTTGCTCTTCTTTAGTCAGCCCAATCTCAAGATAATGCAGCCTTAAGCCATACCCCTTTGGGGAGTCAAGAATTGAACGAATGCGCTCAACATGATAAATTTCAATAATCTTTACTCCGGATTGGGATGCCAGGTTTACTAATTCGGATCTTTGAAATGGAGTTATTCTCTGGTTTGTAAAAAAAATAAAACCCTCTGCATTATTTCTCTTTGCGCCCGACAAATCATCCAGATATTTTGTTTTTATCTGATTGTAATCTTGCAAAGTTGTAGGGAAAAAACAAGCGGCAACAAAACGAACCCCCTCCCTATAACAGATTATATCTTTTTTATCGTCAGGCCCACCAAGGGGGCTTTGAGGATCGATATCTTTGTAACCCTCGATCGGTAGGAGATCTGCACATAATCTCTCGGCAATAGTTGACCCAAAACGCCATCCAGTTAATTCCCCTTCTGTGGACAATTACAAAGACTCCAATTGCCTTAATTAAATTCTATTTGTAGAAGAACATTGTAAAGATTTTGTTATATAAACTAAAAAAAGGACACGATGTCATTTAACACCACAAGTACGAGGGGTGGGTACCCCTCCCCCCCATCCGGTTTCGTGGAGGGGGACCCCCCCCCCGACCCCACCGAGAACGAGAGGGGTACCCCACCCTCCTCAGCAAAATAAAATACTGATCGGTTATGATCGAATTTTTTATCAGATTTAATCAAGCAGGTTAACTTTTTTTCAAATGGGGGTACCAGGGTCGGTTGAAAAATTTTGAGCGGGGGTAGCAGGGTCGTTCAAATTTTTTCATCGCGGTCCCTTCCCCGCCCCAGGCCGATTTCACGCCGGAGCAGGCTCTGTTTCGCGTGGAGATTTTTCTTAATTTCGATCACGGTCACTTGGTTCGATGAAAAAATTTCAAGCAGGGGTACCAGGGTCGATTGAAAAATTTTGAGCGGGGGTAGTAGGGTTGGTTGCAAAAAGTTAAACACGGGTACATAACCATGGGAAAAAAGAAGAGCAAGCCCCCTCACTCAGCGCGAGGGGTATCCCCTACTCCCCGGAGATGCGTTCGTCCGGACCATTCTGTTGGCGCCAAGACTTGTATTCGGGTCCCTGCAGCGCAACATTTCACCCAATTCTCAGAAAAAAAGATTCAGGATTTCACGGAGCGGGAACTTTCTTCCTGCGCTCCATGATGCTTTAGATGATCGTATCCGGGTCTTTCTCCAGGATTTTTTCCGGTCCTCTGTCCAGTCGCCGCTCCCGGTCTCATAGATCCTGAGGAACCGGATTGCATCATCCGGGCCAAGCTTCACCACCAGTATATTGAGGCCTTCCTGCTGGACCTGGTGCAATGTTCTGGCGCTCATCTTATGTTCCGGTAAAGTCTGCGCCGTATGATCAGGCTTGTTTCTTTGCCTTCGTTTTTTCTGCCGTTCCAGCAGATCGGTCTTCACATCATCGGGATTCTCCGGCAACCATTCATGTCGCTCTTTTGGTATAATCGCCGGAACAGGTGTCACGTAATCCGGGATTAATTTTCCCCGCCCGGCCCGCTATCGTTTTTTCCTGTGATTTTACCCGGCGCTCAAGTTTTATGAGGTCTTCTTCCGGCGGGAGGGTTTCGGGCCGGATACCCCGCTTCAGGAGCAGGTCGCGGACGTCCTGGTTATTCTGGACGTGCTCGACCGTGATCGGGTCTTCGCCTCGCATGTTTTCCTTGGTAACATTAAAGTTCGTGATCTCCGTTGCAAGATTCTTGGCGGTTATCGTAACTGTTGGCAGAAAATCTGCAAGTGGCCGGTTGTCCGGAACATCCATACGTGCTTTCATTGCATGAGTAGTATGTCCACCAAAAAGGGCCATGTCGCCTTTGGATCGGATCCGGGCAAAACCCGATTCATCCACACCGCGTTCGTAAATATTCCGGGACAACTCTTTCTCGGAATCTTTCAGGTGTTTTCTTGCTTTCAGCCGTTCCGCCAGCCGGATATGGTCTTCAATGATCTCCTGCTTCCGGGTCTGGACTGCAAAATAACTCTGGGCAAACGCGATCTCTTCTTTCCGGGGATCACCGTTCTGGGCGATGAGGTAACAGGAATAACGGGTCAGGAGGAGATCTTCGATCTCCCGTTCGGCACCCGATCCAAGTGAAACCATTTTGTTGGCGTCAACAAAATGGTCCGGAACAGTATTACCGGATGTCTCACAGGATTCTTTGGCTTTTTCAATAACCTTTAAAAAATTTCTCCATTCATCATAACCGAGAAGTTTTTGTAAATCCCGGGCTAACCAGAATTCAACACCTTCCTGTTGGTGAACATAATCCTCAAAATTTTTGTGAAGGCGTCGGATAATTACTGTTTTCATGTCCTGGTTCCCGGCCTAAAGAATATTCTACAAATATATACCGGAAGTACTGGCACATATAGTGTGCCGGTGCGGAGTGAAAATAATCATATGGTTTCTGGTTTACTGGGATCTCTCAGGGTTATACCCCCCTCTCACCCACCCTTGGGTTCCGCCCCGCGATCCTCACGCCAGCCTGTCGGTTACCATGATTCATCTGACCCGTGCCGAATCTGTGACCGGCCCGGCCCCAGCCCCGCCGGCGATGTGCTCCTAGCCTCTGCGCGAGGGTTGCTCGGCCACCACATCAGGATCTCGCTGGGCAAATTACTGGTAATTGCCTACCGGAGAAGGCAAACGGAGCCTAAAACGGGGGTGTTTGGACAATACTCTCCGGTGAGGTGTGTCTCCGACGACAAACCGCAACACCCCCGTTTTTTAGGCCACTTCCTGGCAAGTGCCAAAGCCTGTTGGTGAAGGTGATCCTCAAACCAAACAGATCTATACAGGCCGGTTTTTCTCTCTACATAGTGCCCCGTTTGCCAAATGGGAATGAATGGAGTATTTCCCGAAAAACTACCCCAAAAAACCCCTGAAACAGGCCGGTTGCGATTTCTCAGAAACGGGTAATCCGGGGCTGAAATGAGTCCCTTTCAGTCAGGACAGGGTCTCATCTCCCTCAAGGTGCAGGGAAGTGGTATCTGCGACAGGATCCTGCCCACAAGCCCCCTCCCCCCTCTAAATAAATTTCCGGCCAGCTCCGTACGAGCCCTAAAATAATTTGCCTCAACCCGGGTCGAGCCAGAAATAAGTTTGCATCGTACAGGACCGCAAAAAACCGGCGAGAGGATTTGCGAAAGCTGTTACAACAACTCCAGGAATTTTTCGACCGTAAGATCCGCATCCCTGATGATGATCCGCAATGTCCCGCGGGCAATTTCCGGGTGGTTCGGAACCGTCAGGAGCCTCATGACCGGATGCCTGAGGTGAATGTGACTTCCCCTCTGGTCATTGACGGTATACCCTAATTTGCCAGGCGCTTTTATGACATCCTTCCCGGAAAGGATGGGGAGCTTATCGGTTATATATCGATGGCAACAAAAGTTTCTTTGGTACCCGGGCGGTGGTAAAGCGGAATGCCGTCGCGGGCGAGAGCCGAGAGGTGCAGTTCTATGGCTTCGGCAATATTCTTCTTCGCCTCCTCCTCAGTCCTGCCTTGGGAGACACAGCCGGGAAGAGCCGGCACGGTGACGATGAACCAGCCATCCTCGTCCTTTTCAATTGCAATCTTGAAGTCCATATCTGCTCCCTGATTTGTATACAGATATTATATTCCGGTATTTAAGAGGGTTTATGGTCTTCGTTATCGCGTGGAGTTCCCGTCGGAAGGCCGCAATCATCCGGCCCGTGCCGGCCAGGGGGGTACCCAGCCTCCGGTTCCAGGCAGCCCGTTTGGGTGTGACCCCAAAAAGGGGGTTTCCTTCATTTACGTGAGGGTCGGGCCGACCCGAGCGTTGAGGAAAAACGCTGTTTTTCCGAGTTGCAGATACTAAATATCGATCTAGGCTGAGATCGCCCGTCCAAATACACCCAAATAGCGTCTCATGGTTTCAGACGTAAAAATGACCGGAATTGCACGAATTAATGTCTCATTTCCCGGAATTACTGCCTCTGTCTCCGGAAAAGCAGGGAATTGGAGCCCGTAGAGTGCCCCGTTCCGTTCCATCAGGATGGGGGTACCCACCCCCCTTTTAGTAGAAGAGGGGTACCCACCCTCATCGTCCGCACCCGTTTTAATTTCCGTTCACGGGAAGTTTTCCGCACATCAGCACTGGACCCTCTCCGTGATCTCCTGGCCTGGGAAGATGAAGAGTTTCGGACCACTTGCATCCAGCCGGGCGTAGGTGTTGTGAACGGGGGCGTCCTTGACCCAGGAACCGGTATTGACAACGGTCTCACTCTTGTTGATGAAAGGGCGGTGCGTGTGACCGAACACCAGGACCTCTCCGGGCGGCTTTGCCTGTCCGCACGCATCTTTCTCCACCATGTCGAGGATTTCAGCGCGTTCCTTTGGTTTTCGCTGAATGTCCTCCAATTTCTTACGGATGCTCCCTTTCCGGAGGCGTGCGACGAAGAAGTAGTATAAGTCGCCATAACCCCCGGTAAGTGTCGCCCAGACGCCCGATTCGAAGCTCCCGGCCGTGTCCGACATCGTCCTGCACAGGGCCTCCATAAACGGTACCTGCTGGGCGGGGTCGAACCGGTTACCGTGCTCGAACTGGTACGTACGGCCCCCCTCTTTCAGGGTGAGTTTCTCTACGAAATCGAACGGGTAGGCGTGGCCCTTCAGGTGCAGGACATGGTAGTCATGGTTACCGGCGACATAGTGGACCTTCATACGGTTCTTGAGAGAGACGATCTTGTCGAGGATATCCGCATTTTCGAGAAAGACACCGCTCGCGTCCCTTCTCCACATGTCCACGACGTCGCCCAGGAGGACTAAGTCAGTGACACTCTGATCCCTGGAAATGTCGTCCAGGAATGCACTGAATGCACTCCTGTCTGAGTTAGGATTATCGCCAAGGTGCTGGTCTGAGACCGCTATAATTACCATGAGAAAAGAATATTTCTATTTATATTATAATTTTATGGTATCAGATCCTGGTGCACCATCAGGAAATAGAAAATTTTTTCAAAGACCCGGGAATACGTCTCATGCCGGCCAGCCAGTGGGTACCCTCCCCCCCTCCCGGTTTTGTGGAAGGGGACCCCCCCTGCCCCTCTGAGTGCATGAGGGGGTACCCCCCCTCTAGGTCCGGACTCGCATGACATCCAAATCGATTGGGGTTTCGTCGGCCGTATGGAACTGCACACAAAAAGCGATTATATCATCAGGTGAATACAACCTACTATCAGGAATTCCCATGGCTGCCGCTGAACAGTACATTATCGATGAGAATGGCAACAAGGTTGCAGTCATCCTCCCGCTCAGCGAATACCAGCACCTCAAGGAAGATCTCCATGATCTTGCAATGGTCGCAGAGCGGCGGGATGAGGGTACGATAAGCCTTGCCGAGCTGAAGAAACGCGTAATGTGAGCCGGGTCTGTGGATCCGTATTCAGGTGCATTTTCTGAAAGGTCATCAGGACCTGAAGATGAGAAGAACACGTCAGAGTTCTTCGAAAAAATCAAGCGCTGAAAAGGATCTCCGGAAGATCCCCCGGGAGATGGTCCCCCGCATTTTTGAACATGTTGAGAACTTTGCATGGGATCCGGTTCCCCATGATGCATACAAGCTTGCGATCACAGAAAATCTTTACCGGATACGCGTTGGCGATTACCGGATCATCTATCAGGTGCTGCACGAAAGCCGTGAATTAACCGTCATCTATATCCGGCACCGGAGTGTCGCATATCGCGGGTTATAATACCCGGTTTTTTGCGATCGCGTGAACCCTCAACTCCCACATCTGGCACCCCCTAGATACCCCTCCTTCAATGCGAGGGGGTGGATACCCCCTCCCGGTTTCGTGGATGGGGTACCCCCTATGAGTGCATGAGGGGGTACCCCCAATGCCCCGGTCTTTTCCGGAGGGGTGCCGTACGCCCCTGCTCAAAACTCATGACCGGTAACCCGGCCCGGGTAACATGGGAGCGCTGAACTGAGGTTGCCGGGTTCGCATGATCTGCCGGGGCTCAAACAGAAAAGCGGTTAAACTCCGGCAAAAAGAACGTGTAACAGGATATTCCTGCCGGGTCCCGTGACATGAAAGAGACAAAGCGTATTGCAGAACTGATCAGGAAAGACGGAGTCCTGATCTCCCACCATGCCCGGGTGCGTATGTTTGAGCGCAATATATCAACCGACGACCTGCTGGAAATGCTCGCATCCGGTGAGGGAATAGAGGAATACCCGGGCGATGAGCCATGCCCTTCCGCCCTCATCCTTGGTTTTATTAATCATGCCGCATATCATGTAGTAACTGCAATCTGTACCGATCATCTCCGGATAATTACGGTGTATATTCCCGAAGATGGAAAATGGACGGATTACCGCAAACGGAGGGTGGAATGATGATCCCGGACCGCTGTACATTCTGTAAAGGCAGACTTGCCAAAGGAACGACCGAGTTTATCGCCCGGGTTGGCGGTGAAGTAGTAGTAATCAAGGATGTCCCGGCATGTATCTGCGAGCAATGCGGAGAGGCGTATTATACCACCACGACATCCAGGAAGATCGATGGCATTATGCAGGACGTGCATAAGAAGAAATTGTATGTCCGTCCGGTTCCTGCCGGTGAAGTGTCGCTGAATAGCTGACCCTTCTTTTTTTTACCATCTGAACCGTGCTTACGTAAAGGAATTCCGGTATCTCTCATTTATTTATAGAAGGTGTGGCATCACCCTGCCCCCCGGACGGCCGGGACGGTGCGTGAAAACCTTGGAAACTGCCGAATGAGAATACACAAACAATTATAATGCCATAATGAATAGTCTGCTGACAGTGAGTAAGTCCTTCCCGAAAAGGATGAGGCCCCTTCCGGGGGTGTGACGAAGTAGGGAATGGCTTCACTATCCTCATTTTCGCCTGCCCTTGAAAAAGTCCAGTGCAACCATAGTCTTTTCACATATCCGGACCCCCTCCCATTTTTGCGCAAACCGATCTCGATAATCCACGCCCCGTTCGCTCCAAATCCATGGTTAATATCCCCGGATTTCCCTCCGGAAAATTTATTCAGCCAAGCCCATTTCCTTTGGCGGTGTCATACATTATGTCAAATCCGACAGGTTCCATTGAACCTGGAGGAAGAGAAGGGAGGCATCAGCCGACCTTCGAAGGGGCCCAATGACACAATTCGAAGAACCCTGACGGGTTCTTCTCGTCTTCCTGGTTCTGATGAACCAGTCAGAAAAACAAGGAGGTGAAACAAACCGTGAAAGAAACAACAAACTGCATGGGGAGGCCGCAATGAGCCGCGGCCCCCGCCCGCACCGGGCGCTGGCCGAAGCGATCCCGATCGCGAAGGCGCGAGGCATCATCCAGCTGGCGATGAACGGGCCGGAACGGGTCTTCGACATCCGATGGGTTCACACGAACCCGGAGGAGAAGACCGCAGGTCTTCGACATCGCGATCGTCTCGAAGATTCCGGTCACGTTCAGCCGGGTCATGTTCGCGCCGGAGATCCTCGCGGCCACCCGGCAGCTTGCCGATGATTTCAAGGAAGAGATCGCCCAGCTCCGTATCATTGCCCGGGATGCAGCCACCACGGCCGAGCTCTGGCTCCGGTCGAAGCACGGGACGTGGCGGTTCTTCCTGGTCACGCCGGACTCGCTGGTCGAGATCGACCGCGACGGGAAACCGGTTGTGTCGGGACAGACGCTTGCGTGAACGGCCGGGAAAAATTTCTGTTTTTTATTACGGGAGACCCCGGATATCCGGCAGGTCGGTTTTTAATCAGGGTCTGTTTTTCTCCCGGCGTTCTTCTTCCCTGAGTATCTTTGCAATATCTTTCTTAAAGCCGGGAATCCTTTCGGTAATAAGCCCCCACACTACCTCGTAATCGATACGGAAGTACCCGTGTGCCAGGACATCCCGGAAGCCGGCAACCTGTCTCCATGCAACCGATGGATGCCGGGCCTTAACATCATCCGGAAGATTCTTTACCGCTTCCCCAATAACCTCAAAATTCCGGATCACCGCATCCTGTGTCCGGCGGTCAGAAGCAAACTCCCGGTACGACATTCCCTTCGTATAGGTCAGAATATTTCCACAAGCTTCCTTGATATCATCAAGAAAATGAAGATGGGACCTACGCATAGACGACCTCGCCAAGGATAGAGGGTTTAAGCCGCTTTTTTATCGCACCCTTCATGACGAGATCGACTTTGCGTCCAAAAAGATCTTCGAGATAAAATTTACAATCCATGTAGTTATCGAATGTCTTTTCACCTTTGCGGAACGTAACAATGACATCCACATCGCTCTCCGGCCGTTCCTCTCCGCGGGCGTATGAGCCGAATATGCCAATGGTTGCAACCCCGAACCGTTTTTTCAGTTCCGGTTCGTGCTGCCGGAGGAGGACGAGTGGTTCCATCATCTTCTATGGGAGTGGTATGTCTGTCATTATTATTAATGCATTGACGATGCCGGCATACCTGGCCCCCGTCCAGCTCCGGATCATTGCCCGGGATAAGGCCATCACGGCCGAGCTCTGGCTCCGGTCGAAACACGGGACATGGCGGTTCTTTCTCGTCATGCCGGACTCGCTGGTCGAGATTGACCGCGAGGAGAAACCGGTTGTGTCAGGACAGACGATTGGGTGAGTGGCTGGGAAATTTTTTTTAAAAAACACATAACTAACTGTTAAAAACGAAAAAATAAAATTTAATGAAATTTACAGATTGCATCTTTCCGGACTCAGGGTAATGAATTTGCAAACTCCCGGACCTTTGCCGATGCATCGGGTCTCAGAGGTATTCCATGTCCCGACAGCATGATATCAAAATCAATTGCGGCGATTTTATTGATTGATTGTTGTACCTCACGTGTGTCTAACGGCGACACTCCAATTTCGATTTTACTGCCGTTAAACCTCAACAGATCCCCGGCAAACAGAATTTTTGATGCCGGATCAAAGAGACAAATACTTCCCGGTGTGTGTCCTGGTGTATGAATGGAGGTGAGACCAGCGATGGTGTCACCGTCGTTGAGCTCTATATCCGGTTCAACAGGCCTTGATCCGAAAAACAAGGGGATGAGGACTTTAACGATCATTCCCATACCACCTCTCGGTGCAGGCGGGGTTTTTCTACCGGCAACGTAGTCCGCATCCGCTTCATGAATGGCCACCTTCGCACCGCTGAGTTTTTTGAGATCGCCAGCGTCGCCCACGTGATCAACATGAAAGTGTGTCAGGACGATCGTTTTGATATCTGTTGGTTTACGTTTAAGAATATCCTGAATATATTTTACTATTTTTGCGCTGTTTTTGGGCATTCCCGTATCGATAAGTGTCAGTTCGTCCCGGACAATAATAAAACAATTACCATTTACACCATCGACTTGGTGAATTCCAGGTACTATCTCCATAATCCTTCAACTCCATTTTTTTGTATTTCTTCACTACAAAGATCCAACGTAGGTCAATTTATAGCGGATACTAACAATTTTGGCCTGTGCTAACAAAATATATAGTGACTGAAATGGCGAAGAACAAGGATTTTTGGCGATGGATCGAGGCTGCACTTAATGTGATTGGAGGGAAATGGAAACTGCTGATCGTTATTGCATTAATGAACGGGACTAAAGCGGTACAGCGAGATCTCGCATAGGCTTCCGGCAATCAGCGAGAGGATGCTCGTTAAACAGCTCCGTGAGATGGAGCACGACGGTATTATCACAAGGACGGTCTATGCAGTAGTCCCCGCGAAGGTTGAATATTCGCTTACGCAGTCAGGTGAAAAACTGATTCCGGTTTTGAAGATTCTCGGCATATGGAGTATAATCTACCTTGGATCCGATGTTGTCGGTGAGGGGTTGTCCGGGCCAGTGGAAGCAGATCCCGCCAAACTTAGTCAGCTGCTCGAAGATCTCGACGGTATACTTAAAGATGTCGACAAAAAACTGAAACGCAAAGGCAATCCCGGTTACGTAGCCTCTCGTTAATCACTCGGATTTTTCTCTTACTGCAGGTTATATATTCAAGCCAGACACTCAGGGAGGAATAATGAAAATCATGGGAATTATCGCCAGTCCGCGAAAAGTTGGCAATACCGCATGGGTAGTAAACAAAATACTCGAGGGTGCGAAAGAACAGGGCGCTTCTACTCAATCCTGGTCTTTCAGCGATCTTGATATCAAACCGTGCAGTGGTTGTCTCTGCTGTCACAGTGATGGCGATCGCGGTTGTATTATCAATGACGACATGCAGGAACTGTATGGCGCGATTGAGCAGGCCGATGTCCTGATCCTCGGCTCACCGGTGTACATGGGGCAGATGAGTGCCCAGGCAAAGATTTTCACCGACAGGTTGTTTGCGCAAATCTCTCCGCGGTTCTCACCGCATTACAAAGAAAAAGCCAGAAAACAGAAGCTGCTTCTTGTGTTTACCCAGGGTAATCCTGATCCCGGCATGTTCCAGGTATATTTCGATTATACGAAACACATCTTTCAGATGCTGGAATTTGATGTTAAGGACGTCGTCGTTGTCGCGGGCATGCGAAATGAACCGGCGCAGGAAAGAAAAGATCTGGACACGGTCATGAAGGATATCGGCTCATCGCTGGTTTCGGGATGATTCCCGGAATAATGAGGAAATTGCAATCGCGGACTTAAACGTCGCGGCGATCACGGCCGAACTCTGGCTCCGGTCGAAGCACGGGACGTGGCAGTTCTTCCTGGTCACGCCAAACTCGCTGGTCGAGATCGACCGCGATGGGAAACCGGTTGTGTCGGGACAGACGATTGGGTGAACGGCCGGAAATTTTTTTTAATAGCACACTGTTGACTGTGTTTAAGTAAAAAGGAGATTTTGATCTTCCCGGTGACTTATTCCCTATGTGCTCAATTAATGTCATAACCATCAGGACGGGAATAAATAACCAAGTCTTTAAAATCAGCACATATAGTGTAGTTTGAAGATAGCATGACGCAAAAGAAGCATAACTTACCCTTGATGGTGGTCCTCCTTAGCCTTCTGGAGGGGCTGGTTATATACCTCAATATGGTGGTACATCCTGACAGTCAGCCCGGCCTCACCATCGTTATCGTCATTCTTTTTGCCATCGCAAGCGGACTTGGTGTCTGGTATAGAACCAGAGTTCTTGGCATGGTAATCTCCTGACGAATGCAGGGATCAAATGAAAACGATCTTTTAATTTTTCCATAGCGGATTTTTTGTAAAATTTTTCCGGAGAATTTTTCCTGAAGGATTGCATGCGGGCCGGATTTTTTCCGGCAACCCGTCCGGTTACACCGGGCCCGAATTTTTTTTGATCGTGTCAGGCTTTTACCCAACCCGGGAGACATGAGCCTCCACATCGTACCCGGGCAGGAATCCACCGTCAGAGGGAGTAGTTATCCCTGACGAAGAGTCCTGCGGACTCGGTCGAAGAACTACGGTCGGTCGAAGACCAAAGGTCTTCTCCTGCGTCGGGTCTGATAACCCTCAGCATTCTCCTGTCTCAAGTCTGATGACTTTCGACATGAGGGAGTTTGAGAACTCCCTCTGCCACATCTTTGATGAGATGCGGCATTCTGATGACCTGTCGCATCCAGAAAACCCCTGCGGGAATTCTGGTACAGCGGAGCCCGCAGCAGGCCCGGTTGTACCTCGTTTCCCTCAACCCCCTGATTGCAGAGGTCATAATTCGCAAAAATGCGGAATCCGGGCCGGAATAATTCGGCAATCTCCGGCGGGAATCGGTACGGTCATATGTAGCAACGTTACAGGGGCCGAAAGCAGGAGCGGATGTGGTTTTGGACGCCGGCGGGTCTGGCAGGGAGGAGTGGAATCCCTCCGAAAAAAATAGTGCGGGACCCGGCCCGCTTCAAATATTTCCCTTTAGTCTCCAGTCCGCACAAAAAGATCCTGCCACGGTCTCAACCTTTTTTACCAGCAAGCCCCCAACGGACAGCTATGAAACTTCTTGCATTCAACGGCAGCCCCCGGAAAAAATGGAACACGGCACAACTCCTCGGGCATGCACTGGAAGGAGCGGAGTCAGAAGGGGCAAAGACAAAACTCTACCACCTGTACGACCTTGACTTCACCGGCTGCACCAGCTGTTTCGCCTGCAAGCGGGCCGGCGGGAAGAGCTATGGGCACTGCGCAGTAAAAGACGATCTTGCCCCGGTCCTTGAAAAGATCGGGAAAGCCGATGCAATCCTGATTGGTTCACCTATCTATCTCGGTATTACGACCGGTATCACCCGCTGCTTCCTGGAACGGCTCATCTACCCGTACCTGGTCTATGATGCGGAGCGGTCCTCGCTGTTCAAGAAGAAGATCCGGACTGCATTCATCTACACGGCCGGGGCAACGGACGAGATAATTCAGGAGATGGGCATTGAACGGAACGTGAAAGGAACCGAGATGGTAATGGAGAAGATCTTCGGGTCGTGCGAGTCCTTCTTTGTCACCGACACGCTGCAGTTCGATGATTATTCGAAGTTTGTAGCCACCCGGTTTGATCCGGAGGCTAAGAAGAAACGGCACGAGGAGCAGTTCCCGCTTGACTGTAAGAAGGCGTACGAACTCGGGGCACGGCTGGTCCGGGAAGATTCATAACCCGTACCCCGCCCGGTCCTTTCGTTCTGCCTCCGGAAATTGGGCGGTACCCTCTTCCGCCGGTTTTCACGCACGGGTGAGTGACTGACGGTATTCTCCCGTCACTCCTCCGGCGGCTCCCGTTCCCATTCATCGAACCCGAGTTTCAGATGCTCGATGATGGTCTCATGGCTGCCGGCGTCGGGATCCGGGATCGCTTTGTACTCGGTTACCCAGCAGCGGGAGAGGTGGTATGCATACAGAACCTTCCCGTTTTCATCATAACCCTCGATGGTGAGGGGATGTTTGTATTCCGGGAGCAGGGAGCCTTTGCCCGTTGCCGGCCCGTAACACCGTACCATGCTGATCCACTGTTCAAACCCGAGATCGAAAGCGATCCCCCGTTCCAGGTTGATGAAATAGGGGGTCCCCTGGCCTTCCGGTCCTATGGCGGGAGGAGGGTAACCGCTCTGCCGCTGACCGGCACGCTTCATTTTCAGCGGGAGGGGGGAGACCTCCGGGAAACCGGCAACATACCGGCCGTTCCATTTCACCCGGAACCGGAAGTTCCTGTGCGTGTCGTCCGCTGGGGACATAAAAAATTCCTCGCTCGTTCCTTGGCGCACGAGATGATGAGTGTTTGGATCGATGCAACGTCAGGCATCGCAGCATGACGAAAAAGAGATACAGGATTTCACGGAGCGGGGACTTTTTTCCTTCGCTCCATGATGCTTTTGATGATCGTATCCGGGTCTTTTTCCAGGATTTTTTCCGGTCCTTTGTCCTGTCGCCGCTCCCGGTTTCATGGATCCGGGGGAACCGGATTTCCCTGGCCCAACGCGATGGAGGAGTTCCCAATCAACCTCCCTCAGTGCAAGGGGTGGGTGTGGTGTTAAATGGCATCGTGTCCTTTAGAGAATCGGGTTGCCCCTATCAAAAAGAATCAAATCTCTATATTCTAAATATTAATTTCCCCAATGCTTTTAAGAGTTAAAACTGTTGATATTTCAGTATGAAAAAATTCGCATTACTTCTGATAATCTGCATGATCTTTCTGGTGAGTGGTGCGATGGCATTACCACAGACCTGGACACTTCAGAACTCCTCTCATACCGGCATTGTTACATTAAATCCGGATGGCACCGGCTCAGCAAAGATTGATAATTATCCGACGATCTTTTTCACGTACCAGATGGCGTCAGACGGCACGGACGGCACAGCTTCCTACTGGTTCTGGTCTGTCCCGTTCACGTACAATCCGGTCAATAACTTGATCACTTCGTCAAATTTTCCGGGCGCTGAACTGGTACCAACGGCATAAAAATCTTATTTTAACAATTTCTGTCTGGTCAAGTGAATACAATCATGATCGTATCTATCCCACTCAGGGCATTCTTCTTTCTTGCAAGGAACTAATGCCCCAGCATGTACTACAGGCATTAACTGTGGCGTAAAGTGACATCGTATCCTATAAAATGAGGGCATTGAAAAGATATGTAACGGGTAGAGTCTAGGAGCCCGGCTTCATTATCTCCCTGACTTCAACGTATCCGCCATTCTCCAGTATCGGGCACTCCTTTGCTATTGCGACTGCTTTTTCGTAACTTTCCGATTCTACCGTTATGTAACCGCCTATGGTGTCCTTATCAAATTTCAGATTCTTTACCCCTTTTGTAGAGATGAGCCTTCCCTCTTGCATGAATCTGCTTCCTGGAACACTACCTGAAGCTACTTTCCTGGCCCACTCGACAAACCGATCCGAGTATTCCTTCGAAAGCTCTGAATGTCGCAGACCGCCTTTGAATAACAGCGCATAGAGTGGCAAGCCATCACCGAGTTACCTTTTGCTTCATGGTTTTTATTTCTTTTTGGCTTGTCGCATTCAGGTGTCAGTCGCTGGTAATGAAGAAAATGGACACGATGTCAATTTACATCACAAGTACGTGAGGGGTACCCACCCCGTCATATCCCGGCCCTGTGGAAACCTTATGTAGTTTCATCGTCTAAAAATGATGAATCAATACGCTGTGATCACCATGACTGAAAAGAAAGGGCACTTTGAGAAGGGGGTCTGGGTGGAAGACCCTGTTGCAGCCCCCGCTGCACCCCCCTCAATAGAGACGAACCCGATCGACATCCGCCTTGCCGCCGCAACCGAATCGGTCATCTCCGCGGTAGACGATCTCGCAAAAGCCACCCGCGATCTCGTGGCAACGGACGAAGGCAGGAAGCATATCGAGAATTCCGTGAAAGAAACGACGGTAAAGGTCCAGAAGTCCTTTGACGACATACTCGCCCGGGCCAAAAGTGAAGTGGACAAGGCAAAGGCGGATGTGGAAAAGGCAACGGCCGACATGGGCAAAACCCGCGGGCCAAAAAAGTAAGCGATATTAGGGAGATTCCCGCACAGGATCTCAGGTCTCTTTTTCACGTCCGGACACCAGTTGTCTGACACGCCCCGGTCGCGCCAACAAAACTATTTGCCTCAACTTGGATCGGCACAAAAATATTTTTGGCTCAACTCAGTACAAGCCAAAAAAGAAATTTGGCGAAAGCTGAACCGGCACTTCGTAAAAATATATCATCCCCAGAACAGCCTCTCTTTTCTCCGGCCCGGCCCCAGCCCCGCCGGCAGAGCTTTGATCTTCATTTGGTCTCTTCAGCACTATGAACCGTTCCCCCTTTCAGGTCTGCCTGAAAGCCTGCTTTGCCATGGCAACTCTCCTCTCCAGATCGGGCCCTTCGAGTTCAGCCACAACGGATTCGAGAACCGCTGGGATATCGATCTGCTGGGGACATTTTTCACGGCACTCCCCGCACTGGACGCACAGGGATGCAAACTCGGGCTTCCCGAGGCCGACCGCCCCGCCCACCCGTGCAGCGTACATGAATTTTTCCCCTTCGGGATTGTCGGCCAGGTACAGGTTGTTATACTCCTCGAAACAGAGGGGGATATTCACCCCTGACGGGCAGGGCATACAGTACCTGCAGCCGGTGCAGCCGACTTTCATCAGCTCGCGGTATTTCTTCTCGACTTTTTGTACCAGCTGCAGTTCCCCGTCCGTCAGCGAATCCGGGTATGCCTCACCGGCAACCCTGAGGTTCTCCCGGATGTGCGCCTCATCATTCATGCCGGAGAGGACAACCGTGACTTCGGGATGATTCCATACCCAGCGGAGAGCCCACTCTGCCGCGGTCCTTTTTGCCGGGGCCTTCTCCCAGATCTTCTTCACCGCAGGAGGCACAGTCCTGGTAAGGTTCCCTCCACGGAGGGGTTCCATGATGATGACGCCGAGTCCTTTGGAAGCAGCGTATTTCAGGCCTGCCGTACCTGCCTGGTTCTTCTCGTCCAGGAAGTTGTACTGGATCTGGCAGAAGTCCCAGTCATAGGCGTCCACGATCCGTTTGAAATCTGTTCCTGCGCCGTGGAAGGAGAAACCTGCGTTCCTGATGCGCCCGTCAGCTTTGGCCCGGTCGAGGAAACCGGCCACACCCAGTTTTTCAACCGTATCCCACAGGTCGCCGACGAGGGCATGGACGAGGTAATAGTCGATGTGATCGGTTTTGAGTTTCTCCAGCTGGGCATTCAGGAACGTATCCATATCCTCCCGCTTTTCGATGAGCCACGAAGGAAGTTTTGTTGCGAGCCTGACTTTTTCGCGGTACCCGTCAGCAAGGGTACGGCCCAGAAAAGGTTCGCTCTGTCCCATGTGATAGGGCCAGGCGGTATCAACGTAATTTACTCCATGGTCGATTGCGTACCGTACCTGCTTTGTTGCCCTCTCTTCATCGATCGAGCCATCCGCTTTCACGGGAAGACGCATGCACCCGAACCCGAGGATGGACAGCTTGTCGCCGTTCTTCGGCATTTTCCTGTATAACATTTTTTCACCCGGTTTTTCCGATTTTTTAATGTTCCACGCTTATTTCCAGACAGACTGAGTAGTTACTTTTTTGCGATCATGCCGATCTCACGCAGCCATCCGGCCAGCTCGTCCTTCGCATCTCTTACATCGCCGCCACGGATGGCATGACCGTCCAGTACGGTTGACTGCGGGCACGTCTTCCTGATATCTGCGACACTGTGCCCCAGGCCGCTTCCCTCATGCGTGCAGAACGGTGCGATGGTCTTTCCGGAGAGATCATATCCCTCAAGAAAGGTGAAGACCGGCATCGGCATCGTTCCCCACCAGTTCGGGTAGCCGAGGAAGATCCTGTCATATGCGGCCAGGGTTTCGAGGTGGCGGGTCAGTTCCGGTCTTGCCTTTGCGCGGAGTTCTGCCCGGGCCACCTCGGTGGTCTCCGTATAACCCTCGGGATACGCAGTCACCGCTTCAATATGGAACAGATCGCCCCCGGTCATTTCCCGGATCATCTTTGCCACGACTTCGGTGTTGCCGACCGGCAGGTTCACGATACTGCCGTTGACATAGTTGTTGCCCGGGCGCGAAAAATAGGCGATCAGGCATTGAGCCTCATTTCCGTTCATTTTCCCCGCTTTCATGTATGCTCTCCTTCACTTCGGGCGTCAGCTCCCGGATTGATTACCGGATATTCTTCGTCCGCCACGGGTTCCAGCCACTCAGCATCCCCCTTCTGGGAATTCGGCATGATCGCGATGAGGGAGAACCAGCTGTCCGGCGCGGCTCCGTGCCAGTGCTTCGCGCCCGGGGCGACTTTGACGATATCCCCTTTGTGCAGGACCTGTACTTTCCTGCCTTCATCCTGGGAATATCCCCTGCCTCCCGTGACCAGCAGGATCTGGCCGCCGGGATGTTTGTGCCAGTTGTTCCGTGCGCCGGGTTCGAACGTTACGTTGAATGCCGGGCAGTGAAACGTCATGTCATCGGGAACCAGCACCTGGAGCCATGCGGTGCCGGTGAAATGGTCGTTTGCTATGCCTCCCCCGGAGATCTTCTCCCCTTTCGGGAAGATGAGCCGTTCGGGTATCCTTTTCGATATGGCCATACGTGTTTCTCCTCAATAACCTGATCTTAAACTCCCTGTTCTCCCGATTTTTTAAAAGATTGCAGCAGTATCTTCCATCAATCCCTTCTTGTCACAGGAAAAAACTATCAGTCCCGAATAAAGTTTGTGAAAACGGGTTTTTCCCGCACCGGGAGCTGCACGCCGGCCTTGATACCCGCCTCTTTGCATTTTAAGAAGAACGCCATGTTCCGTGCAAGGGTGCGCATGGTCTGCAGGCCTTCGAGGTCCTTTTTCACATCGTCCGGCTGTGCCCCGTGAACCATGTTCCAGTAGCGGGATGAGATGACGGGCATCTCCGCGATAGTGAAATACTTGTTGAGCTGGTCGAAGGTGGCTGTAGTCCCAGCCCGGCGGGCGGAGATGACCGCGGCTGCCGGCTTGAGGGCAAATGTCTGCCTGCCGGACTGAAAGTCCGTGTAAAATACGCGGTCCATGAACGAGGTGATCGCACCGGATGCCGCAGCGAAATGCACCGGCGATCCGAAGATGAAACCGTCCGCGTCCTTCGCGATATCGAGGAACTCGTTGACCGTGTCGTCAAACATGCACCGCCCGGTTTTGGCACATGTTTTGCATGCGGTGCAGCCGGCGAGCGGTTTGATGCCGACCCAGAACATTTCCGCTTCGACTTCTTCTTTGTGCAAGGTTTTTGCAACTTCGTTCAGAGCTGTCCAAGTACAGCCCTTCTTGTGCGGGCTGCCGTTTACGAGTAATACGTTCATTCTTATTCCTCCTGATTATCCGGAATCCCCGGCATGTGCCTCTCTCCAGATACCCGTCGTGCACCATGCTGAAATACCTTTCATCGATCTCCACCTTCAACCGCTTCCGGCAGTATCGCCTGTGTTCCTATGGTATATATCAAGTATGTATGACATAAATAGAACATACAAACAGATATGTTTCATACTGACAGGATTGATACTATGAGCAGCACACCGAAAAAATACAAGTACAGCTGGGGAATCGAGGCCACCCTGGACGTGATCGGGGGCAAATGGAAGCCGCTGGTCATCTACCAGCTCAGGGACGGGACGCTGCGTTTTAACCAGATCGTCGATAAGGTAACGCCCAGGATCACCCAGAGGATGCTGACAAAAGAACTTCGCGAACTTGAGAAAGATGGTCTCGTCATCAGGAAGGTGTACCCGCAGGTACCGCCGAAAGTGGAGTATTCGCTCACGGAAACCGCACAATCCCTCATCCCGATCCTCGACCAGCTCTGTGACTGGGGGTATGAACACATGAATGACGATATCGAGTTCAAGTGTGAGGAATGACGGGCATCTCCTCTTGATTTCTCCATCAAGGAATTGTAGATCCCGAAATACGATTTTCATCTCGCACCGTGCCCCTCAACCACCGGCCCGGACACAGCCCCTCCGCTCCTCTAGATAGCGATTTGTTCCCACCCCCCACCGGAAACCGTTCGGCCGCCAGCAACCCATAATTTTATATTGTAAATGTCCATATATTTACACATGTTCCTGCCAACGAATGAGAAACAGTTCGGGTTCTGGAAGATGCGGCGCAGCGGGATGTCGAACATCTCAATCGCAAACCTCATCGGGATAACACGTCAGGGCGTCTCCCAGGCGCTCCTCATAATGGATGGAAAGATCGAGACCTCGCTGCGGGAGATGGCCAGGGCAAACAGAATCCAGATTGAAAAGATCGATGTAGAGCGGGGCATCCTGTTCGGGAGATCCATCCCGTTCCAGACGGGCGCCTTCATTTTTGTCTCGGAGAAGCATGGCCTGCAGGTCTGGTACGAGCATGACGGCGATTGCATCTCCTGCGACGAGTTCACGAAATGCATCGAGTTCATCTGGGACTTCGCGGCCGAGCTGGGGATAAAACTCGAAAAGACCCAGGACCCGACGAAGATGGCAGAGGAACTGCTCGCAAAGATCCGGGAGGATCGGGAATGACCCGGGTATCGGAAATTGCTGAACACTGGTTCGGCCTGTGCCGGAAAGCACCGGTTATCCGGGCATCGCAGACAGGTATTGGTTATCCGGCTGAACCCGCCTATGAGGGGAGCCCGGATGGCGGGGGCGGCGGACCGGGAACGATCCGGCGGGGAATCGGGGCTGCCCTGTCAGGTACGAAAACCCTTGTCCATAACCCGCAGCTCTTATGGTTCTCGCTCCTGGTCGGACTTGTGCTTGCCGTGCACCTCATCGCCCAGGTGGGGCTCTCCGAAGTGCATTTCCCATCAGAGTGGCTGTTCTTCGTTGATGCCGACTCTCTCCTCCCATCGCTTGTCCTGACATTTGTGGCCGGGCTCCTCACGGTGTTCTGCCTGGTATTCTTACTGGCGGGCCTCGCCTTGAGCCTCGCGTCAAAGAAAGACGGTCCGGTCTCATTCTTTCAGGGACTCAGGATGGCAAAAAAATACCTGATACCTCTTACCGGGGGGTCCGTGGCCGCGGCACTCGCAGGGATTCAGCTCTTCGTTCATCCCTTCATCGCCCGGGGGGAGCTCTTCGTTCGCAACCCCCGGTGGCTGCTCTTCGCTGATCCTCAGCATGCCGGTATACCCTCATTGCTTGTCCAGACATTTGCGATCGAGCTCCTGACGGTGTTCTGCCTGGTATTCTTACTGGCGGGCCTTGTCCTGAGCCTCTCTTCAAAGGAAGGCGGTCCGGTCTCATTCTTTCAGGGTCTAAAACGGGCAAAAAAATACCTGAGGCCTCTTACCGGGTGGTCCGTGGTCGTGGCACTCGCCGGCACTCTGATCTATATCACCGGCATGTATTCCTATGAGCTGAAGGGGTTCCAGCCATTCAATATAGTCTCGGCACTCTCCATGACACTCTACGAATTCCTGTTTAACGTGCGCTACACGTTCCCCTTCAACTTCGTCCTCGTACCGTCCTTCTACGTTCCCGGCCTCTCTCCTGGCGGGGGTGGGTGGCTGTTCAGCTGGGCGCTCGAGTGTACACTGATCCTTTTGGCAATTACCGTATTCCTGTTCGTCCTTACCTTGTTTGTCGTGCCCCTCCTCGTGCTTGAGAGGAAGAGCCTGAAGGAAGCGGTTCTGGGATCGTTTACCCTGATGAAGAAGATCCGGGGTGAAGTGGCGGCCTGCGTTCTCGGCCTTGGAATGGTAGTATTCGCTGCCTGGCTCGCGTTCCTGTTCTTCCGGTTTTCCGTGGCTGATATTGTGTGGTGGGTTGCCGGCCCGATGAACGCTACGTTCACGCACCCCAGTGGGGCGTGGATTGCAGCCGGCCTCCTGTATGTTCTTGCCCTGTCCGGCCTTGTGGTTGTCGTGGCAACGGTCGGGGGGATTGCAATCCTGAACCTCTACACCTCGGCAAAGATCCGGGCACATACCCGGATCCGTTGAAACGGAACTCCCTGCATAACTTTTTTACCCCCCAACCCCGGCTCTGCAGAAGGGTGATCCCGACGGCAGATGCCCGCGAACCCGTCAGTTCCGGTGAGAGCGTTACCGGATAAAAAGTGAGTTTAGAATAATTTTTATATTGTAAATATCCATACATTTACATATGTTACTTCAAGGCAACAACCGGTCCGGATTATGGAAAATGATCCTGCTGGTCATCATGGTAAGTGCAGCAGTATTGTCGCTGTCTCCCGTGTCTGCAGCAGAGAAGCCGTACGTTACTATCGTCGCGAAAGGCGATCAGTCCTATTATATGGGGGATGAGGTCGTCTTCAGCGGGATGAATACAGATTCCAATTCCACGTACCTCTTCATAACCGGCCCCGGCATCTCCACCGGCGGGGGAAAACTCACCTTGCCTCAGCAGGAGGTAGTCACCGGAAATCCTGATACATTCATCAAGGTTGCAACACAACCGGATAAGACCTGGGAGTATACCTGGTATACGTACGATATGATGCTGGATGCCGGGACGTATACGATTTACGCGGTAAGCCAGCCGGATGCGACAGACCAGTTGGCGCAGACGTCCTATGGTACGGTCGGGATTATCCTGAAAAAGCCCTTCATAACTGCAGCGATCTCTCCAGCAATAATTTCAAAAGGAGTGCCCATCACGGTTTCCGGAGTTGCGGAGGGAGTCCCTGCTCATGTCCAGATCTGGATCCTCGGTACGAACTACTACTCCAAGGCAATTCAATCCGTCAACCCTGATGCCTCGTACAAGTATGTAGTCCTTCCGGAGGTCACCAGTCACCTTGCAAGCGGCCAGTACTTCGTGATTGTCCAGCACCCGATGGAGAACACCACGTTCGACATCGATGTCAGCGGAGATTACGTCCGCAGCCTGCCACTTAACAACGGCACGAACCTCTTCAGGATCTCCGGCCCGGGAAGCCTGCAGGGCAACGATGCGGCGGAGGCACTCGTTGCTGCGTTCAGTGACCCCAATAATGGTGATGACACCTATACAGAGATCCCGTTCCAGGTCACTGATGCATTAAGTCTGACGCCTCCGGCAGCAGCTGCTACACCCACCCCGGTCCAAAGTCCTTCCCAGGCTACCCTGCTCCCGTTTGCCCTGATCGGAGCAGTCGTCCTGGTTTTGGGAATTGTAATGTGGAAGCGGCGGTAGAGATCCCTATTTTTCAGGAATTTCCTGGAGACCCATAGCCCCTATCATCTTTTGTCATCATTGTCATGATAAACCGGTATCCCGCCCCAATGTTTCTGTATCGTGAATATTATTGCTATATTGCCGTCTGCCCTTCCACTGCCCGGCTCGTGCCCCTCACCACCGGCCCGGGCACAGCCCCTACGCCACTCTCATGAGCGATTTCCCCCACCCTGCGGATCGGACGGAATCAATAACCTCTCACTCTTAACAGACGATGATGTCTTCAGAGAATAAACGGGATCAGCATTTTTGTGTCATTCATGTACGCAACATATTCGTTCCCGAATTGCTCAACGAGGGCTTTCTCCTCGACATCGATCCGGTACCTGTACACAATGCCAAACATTACCAGCAGGGTGAGTAACGCTCCATATGACTGGACGGCAAGTCCTATTCCGGTCAGAGTCAGGAGCGTGCCGGTGTAAGACGGGTGGCGGACGGACCGGTATGGCCCTCTCCGGATTATGGTCTGTCCTTCCTGGACGCTTACCAGCACGGAGAAGAACCCGCCGAGTATCGCGATGGACCACTGGCGGATGACGATCCCTCCGAACATGAGTACAATGCCGGGATAAAATACCCAGTCGGGCAGCACGGCGATTCTGACAAGAGAAAAACCAAAAGCGATGTAAATTGATGCAATTATACCGATATTCACTGCCAGCCCCGAGCCCTGGTCCTTCCTTTCCAGTTTTATCCCGTCCCGGCGATGACGGAGCCTGGGAAGGATGATAGACCCGATGATCTCACTGCCGGCCCATGCGAAGAATGCAATACCAAAAAGGACTATCTCGGTAGCAGAAGAAAGCGAAACGGGCAGCCATGGACTCATAACCATCGAATTATCACCGGAATTCTGCCGGGAATATTATTATCAATCCGATATAGGGTTACTGATTTCGGATCCGGGGATAATTATTCAAAAAATACCTGTTTGTCCGGGATCTTTCCCTTCATTGATCCGTCGCGGGACGCACTCGTCGCATCAGCGAAGAGAGCCTGATGGCTCTCTTCTCGTGTTCCTGTGGCACACAGCGGGAACTGACTGGAGAAGATATCAATCTTCGACTGATAAGTGGTTCATCAGAACCAAGAATCCGAGAAGTTCTCAAACTTCGAAGGCGGCAGCCGTCGCACTTCAGAAATACTTTGTGTGCTTAAAAATTCTAAAACACCTCACGCCATTTTCTTATCCGGACCGGCAATCCCGAACAGCGCCCGGACCACCGGGATTCTCCTGAGGATCTCGTAGCAGGCAAAGGTCAGCAGGAGACTGAAGATCACGATGGCCAGAAACTGCAGTGCCGGAGGGATTGCGAGCATCACCACATAATAGGCAATCGCCACCAGTACTGCCTGGTGAAGAATATACACCGGGTACGATGCCGCACCCAGGCAGGCGGTGAAGGCGTTGGTACGGTCGAACAGGTGCCTGCCCGCTCCCATGAGGGCAAGGACGCCGGTCCATCCGGTCAGGACGTAGAGGGCGGAAGACCCCCAGAATACCTCGGAATGCCCCATGAGTATTCCGTACGTCCACATCACTCCGATTGTCAGGACAATCCATGCAGCCAGGAGAACTGCCCAGTACTTTTCCAGCCGGGCCTGGGCCGAATCCATCGCGAACAGGGAGTACCCGATGAGGAATATGGCGAAATACGACAGAAGAGAATATCCTGTCACATTGATGCCGGCAAAGTTCAGGAGCCAGACCGGAATAAACAAAAGAGAGAGAACCGGAAGACTTACCTTGTCGGGATTGAGGCGGGGTCCTGCCAGCCGCCGCCCGGGCAGGATAAGACCGAGTGCCACCACTGAGAAGATAAACAGGGAGAGGATAAACCAGAGGTGGTCGACGCTGAAATCTCCTGAAATTCCGTTAATTCCGTTTGGATCCTGGATGGTGTACATTGAGGTGAAGAAATGCACGAACGCACCGGCAAAGCTCCCGGTGTAGCCGGTGTGGAATTTCAGGGCGTAGTATGCAATAACGGGGCAGATGAGAACCAGTCCTGCAAGGAACGGGACAAGGAGTTTTGTGACACGTTCTTTCAGATACAGAAGAGGCGTACGCTTCTGTAACGCAAATTTCGTACTCAGTCCCGCAATACCGAACAGCAGCGGCATGATCCAGGGCTCAACAGAAACCGTGAGCATATGTGCGGCCGTGGACGGGTAATCGGAAGAGACATAATAGCCGTACCATCCGGCGCAGAATATGAATGCGGCGTGGAACGGGAAGAGCATCAGGATACCCATCCACCGCAGATTGTCAATATAATGCAATCGGACCATGGACTATTCAGGTATGGAATCCTTCGAAAGAATAGTATTACGATTTAATTTCTCAAAAAAAACCGGTTCGTTGCATGTACACTACAGAATCAATCCTCATAAGTCAAGGAGAGAAAATTATCCGGCAATTTTGTCAGACGGAATTTTTTGAAATAACAATTGATTGTATGGTAGTTACATCCGGACGGGCCGGATCCTATGCCACGTTCCGTTGTTTTATTGTGACGTGAGTCGGGAAGCATCCTGTGTGGGGAACCAGGGATGGGCATCTTCCGGTTTGACAGAAACTCTGGACCGACCCGGGACCGGACCGGGGGGTATATGATCGGGAGGATCGGTGAGAAGCACTCCGGTCCCGGGGGAGAGATCGTGCTGGTCGAATACTCTGAGGCCATCTGCCTCAGGGACGAGAGGGAAGGTATCCGGAATCCTCTTCACCGGGTCCAAGGACAAGCAGAAGGCCTTTGATGAGGTGACGCGGCTGATCGGCCGGCATGGCTACGAACGTCATACCTCAACAGGAAATGCATAAAAATTGAAGGATCAGGTATTCCTGAACACCAGCCTCCCGTCCTTCTCATCCACCACGATCTCGTTCTCTTTCTGTACGTTCCCTTCCAGGATCATCTTTGAGAGTTCATTCAGCACGTTCTTCTGGATCACCCGTTTGATCGGCCGTGCACCGAACTGCGGGTCAAAGCCCTGGGTGGCGATGAACCTGATGGCTTTCTTCGTAGCCGTGAGCTGGATATCGTTCTTTTCAAGCATCTTCCGGACGTTCCCCAGCTGGAGCTCGACTACCGTCTGGATCTCGTACTTCGTGAGCGGCCGGAACATGATGACCTCATCGATCCGGTTGAGGAACTCGGGACGCAGGGTCTTCTTGAGCAGTTCGAAGACCTGCTCGCGGGTGCGGTCGTACACCTCGTCCCGGTTCTTCTCGGTGGCATGCTCCAGGTTCTCCTGGATGAGGTGCGACCCGATGTTGGAGGTCATGATGATGATGGTGTTCTTGAAGTCCACCGTCCGGCCCTTGTTGTCGGTCAGGCGGCCGTCGTCAAGGACCTGGAGCAGGATGTTGAAGACATCCGGGTGGGCCTTCTCGATCTCGTCCAGGAGTACAACAGAGTAGGGCTTTCGCCGGACTGCTTCGGTCAGCTGCCCGCTCTCCTCGTAGCCGACATAGCCCGGGGGCGCCCCGACCAGCCGCGAGACGGTATGCCGTTCCTGGTACTCCGACATATCGATCCGCACCATGCTGTTCTCGTTGTTGAAGAGGAACTCCGCCAGGGCTTTTGCCAGCTCGGTCTTTCCTACACCGGTCGTCCCGAGGAAGATGAAGGAACCGATCGGGCGTTTCGTGTCCTGCAGCCCGGCACGGCTCCGGCGGATGGCATCGGCAACCGCCCCGATCGCTTCGTCCTGGCCCACCACGCGCTTGTGGAGCTCGGTCTCGAGGGTGAGCAGTTTCTGCCGCTCGCTCTGGAGCATCCTGCTCACGGGAATGCCGGTCCAGCGCGAGACCACCTCGGCGATCTCCTCGGCCCCGACCTCCTCGTTCACCATCGGGGAGTCCTTCTGCAGCACGGTCAGTTTTCCTTTGAGCCCCTCGATGACCTTCTCGGTATTGGGGATACGGCCGTAGCGGATCTCCGCCACCTTCCCGAGGTCGCCGCTCCGTTCGGCACCTTCGGCCTCGAACTTCAGGTTCTCGATCTCGGTCTTCCGCGACTGTATCTGTTCAACAAGATCTTTCTCCGACTGCCACTTTGCATTCAGCCGGTTTCGTTCCTCGCCTAGGTTCGCGATCTCCTCGTTCAGCCCTTTGAGCTTCCCTTGGTCTTTCTCCCGCTTGATGGCCTCGCGTTCGATCTCCATCTGGCGGATCTTCCGCTCGATGATCTCCAGTTCTTCCGGTTTCGAGTTGATCTCGAGCCGGAGTTTCGATGCCGCCTCGTCGATCAGGTCGATGGCCTTGTCGGGAAGGAAACGGTCGGAGATATAGCGCTGGGAGAGTTCGACGGCGGCAATGATCGCCTCGTCCCGGATCCGTACATGGTGATGGGTCTCGTACTTCTCCTTGATCCCCCGGAGGATGGAGATGGCGTCCGGCACATCCGGTTCATTGACCATCACCGGCTGGAACCGCCTCTCGAGCGCCTTGTCCTTCTCGAAATATTTCTGGTACTCTTTTAAGGTCGTCGCGCCGATGACATGCAGTTCTCCCCGGGAGAGCGCGGGCTTGAGGATATTGGCTGCGTCCATGGCGCCCTCGTTCGCCCCGGCCCCGACCAGGGTATGGATCTCGTCGATGAAGAGGACGATCTCCCCTTCCGCGGAGATCACCTCCTTGACCACGCTCTTCAACCGTTCCTCGAACTCCCCCTTGAACTTGGCCCCGGCGATCAGGGCCCCCATATCGAGGGAATGGATCTGCTTGGTCTTCAGGTTCTCCGGTACGTCCCCGTCGATGATCCGGTGGGCGAGCCCTTCGGCGATGGCGGTCTTTCCCACGCCGGGTTCCCCGATCAGGATCGGGTTGTTCTTTGTCCTCCGGGAGAGGATCTGGAGCACCCTGCGGATCTCTTCGTCGCGGCCGATGACCGGGTCGAGTCTCCCGCTCCGGGCAAGTTCATTCAGGTTCCGGGCATATTTTTCCAGGGCGTTGTATGTCTCTTCCGCGTCCTGGCTGGTCACCGTCGCTCCCTTCCGCAGCTGGCCGATGGCGGTCTTCAGGTCTTTCTCCGCAACCCCGTTCTCCTTCAGCAGCCGCGAGGTTTTGTCGTTCACCGACAGGACTCCCAAGAGCAGGTGCTCCAGGGAGACAAATTCGTCCCGGGATTCCTGGGAAAGTGCCACCGCTTTCTGCAGGGCTTTTGTGGCATCATTGGAGAGGAAATTCTCCCCGCCGCTGACCTTGGGGTAGGCATCGATGATCCGGTCGAGCGCCGGTGTGAACAGATCGAGGTTCACGTTCAGTTTCTTGAGGAGGTACGGGATGACATTCTCGTCAACCATCAGCATCCCCTTCAGGAGATGCGACGTCTCGATGGCCTGGTTCTGTTTTACCGTGGCTATTTCCGTTGCTTTCGCTACGGCTTCCTGTGATTTGATGGTGAAGTTGTTGAAGTTCATGATGGTGGTTGTCCGTTCTTCGTTGTTCGTAATTTCCTGTTCGCTATTCGTAATAGCACTTCTCCCCGTCAAATAGTTTGTGAATCCGGAGGGTCATCAGACCCGATGGAGGAGAAGAAACCTTCAGGTTTCTTCGATCATCTGACAGGCAGTAAGGCCTGGAAGGGGAGAAGACCGCAGGTCTTCGATCGAATCCCCTAGGAACGCATCCGGTTTCTACTGCCGGATACCTGAGGTTACTAGGATATGTCCCAACAGGAGTCGTCGTTGTATCCGGACTTCCAGACCAGCCTCTTCAAACATTTTTCGAATCTCATAGTGATTGCGAATCTGTCCGTGATTAACAAATCTGAATAATAATGGGGAGGCTGCTATATCAGAGAGATAGAACTGGCCCCCGGGACGTAAGATACGCCGTATCTCACGCAGGGCCTGTCCCTGGTCCGACCAATGATGAAAAGACGTAGTACTGAAAATGAGATCCGCGGAAGTATCGGGGAGCGGGATCGATTCGGCAGAGCTGACGATAAACGCAGAGTCCGGCATCATCTCCCGGGCTTTTTTCACCATTCCTTCAGCCGGATCAATACCCGTCAACCGTGCATCAGGCCAGCGTTCCCGGATCTTTCGCAGCAGTCTGCCGGTTCCGCACCCGACATCCACGATGTCCCCGGGAGTGGATTTCAGATCGACCAGACCCAGGACTCCGTTATGGATCCGATCGAAATACAGGTATTGCAGCCATGAATCCTCATAGGTAACTGACCAGCAATTGAATTTCTCAACATCCCCGCTGACATCCATATCCGCTCACCCCGCCTGGAGTTGGCCGCACGCAGTTGAGGTATTTTCCCGGGAAGCTCATGTAAGTAACGCGTGTAACATCCAACCGGATAGGCACATTATTTCCATTACCATAATCTTCTCCAGTATTCGCTGTTGATTCGCGTATTTCCATCAGGAGACGTCCGGCCGCTCGCCCCCGCGGCCTGAAAATTCCCGGGAGAGCAACAGGGACATTCTTATAGGAACGGGAGATACCGGCCATTACAGCCAGGAGCCTTCAACCGCATGAATGCAATCGAAGCCAGCCATATACGAAAATGCTTCGGATCGGTGACCGCGGTCGACGATGTGAGCCTCGGGGTCCGGGAAGGGGAGATCTTCGGGTTCCTCGGCCCGAACGGCGCGGGAAAGACCACGAGCACGCGGATCCTCACCGGTATCATTCCCCCCGACAGCGGGAGCGCTGCAGTACTCGGGCACGATATCCGGACCGCCGCGCTCCTGGCGAAACAGGAGTTCGGCGTGGTGCCGGAGACATCCAATGCCTACGTCGATCTCACCGCATGGCAGAACCTGATGCTGATCGGGGAGCTGTACGGGCTTTCACGCGCCCGGGCCGCCCGGCGGTCATCCGATCTGCTCGCTACGCTCGGTCTCCTCGAGCGAAAGGACCAGAAAGTCTATGCCTATTCCAAGGGGATGAAGCAGCGGCTCATCCTTGCCATGGCGCTGATACATGAACCCAGGCTCCTCTTCCTGGACGAACCCACGAGCGGTCTCGATGTCCAGAGCACCCAGATGATCCTTGCCATGCTGCGGGAGATGAACCGGGAAGGGACCACCATCTTTCTCACCACGCATAACATGGAGGAGGCGAACCGGCTCTGTCACCGGGTCGCCATCATCCGGGGCGGGAGGCTGATCGCGGTCGATGCACCCGAAAAGATCAGGACGGCTGTCGAGAGCGTGCACCGGATCGAAGTGAGTTTTGACCGCGAAGTAGCCGGTGAGGCCCTTGCAGCACTCCCGGGGGTGACCGGGGTGACAAGGATCGGGGACAAATGGGAGCTCACCGCAGAAAAAAAGGATACCGTCATCCTGTCCCTGGCAGACTTCAGCCGGCAGAACCATGCGGCCGTCGTCACGCTCAACACGCTTGCCCCCTCGCTCGACGATGCCTTTCTCCGGCTGACCCGGGAGGCCTCTCCATGAACCCGGCCGCACTTCCCGAACAGCTGCGGCGGGCCTGGGCGGTTGCGAAGAAGGACATCCGCCTCTATTATGCCAAGAATTCTGTCCTCATCTTCGGTGTTCTCATGCCGGTCTTCCTCTTCCTTGCCTTCTTCATGGGCAGCAGGCAGCTCCCGCTTGCATTCCTCCTGCCGGGGCTCGTCGGGGTGACACTCCTCTTCACAGCCACTGCCATATCTCCAGCCATCTTCTCATGGGAAGGGCGGCACGGCACGCTTGAACGGCTCGTCTCCTGCCCGGTCATGGTCGAGGCGATAGTACTTGGCGATATGATCGCCTCCACCCTCTTCGGTATCGGGATCACCATCATCACGGTCTTCATCGCGCTGGCCCTCGCTCTTCCCCTTCTCCACGGGATAACCATGATCGCCTCTGTCCTCCTCGCCGCATGCTGTTTCTCTGCAATCGGGATGCTCCTCTCGGTCCCGCCAACGAACGAGCCGTCGACCCCCATGATGCTCTCGTTCCTCATCAAGTTCCCGCTCATCTTCATCTCCGGCATCTTCGTCCCCCTGGAAGAGTTGCCGTCATGGGGGCTGGCGCTCGCCGACTGCTCTCCGCTCACCTACTTCACCGATCTTGTCCGCTACTCGTTCACCGGGGAGCACTTCTTCCCGGTTATTGCCGACTTCCTCATCCTCGGCGTCCTGACGCTGGTATTCACGGCCGGGACGATGTACCTACACAAAAGGACCCTGCCTGAAAGGATATGAGTGAAGGGCTCGTGAGAGACCATCAGGATTCTCCGACTGAGAACAGGATGCAAAGAGACCTGTGAGTGGAGAAGAATCCATCAGGGTTCTCCGACTGAGAACAGGTTGCGGAGTTACCTGTGAGTGGAGAAGAACCCGTCAGAGTTCTTCGAGTGCGGAGTGGTTCATCAGAACCACGATGATGTGAAGGTTGAAAACCTTCGATTGTCCCCCGCCGGGGGCAGCGAGGGCTGTCATTCGGGATGCAGGAAAAATACCCGGTATCGATCAGGGCAGGAACGCGGTAATTCCCGGGAAAAATCCGGATTTTTTTTATTATTTGAGGCCCTGCGAATAACGCCAGTACTGCGCACACCCGCTGTCTTCGCCCGCACAGGTCTTTGAGACAAAGTCCGGACAGCTGCTCCCGCAGGGGGATTCTGGTTTTCCTGACACTTTCGGTTGTTTTTTCGACTCTGTTGCCATGATCAGCCTCAGATTTATATACTCCGCATCGCTATTTCAGGGTATAGGTATCTCCCCTGTTACCCGAAAAGGGAGGGAATACCCCGCTATGGGGTAAAGTAACAGGGTATCTATCCGGATGAAAAGTACTGATGATAAATCGCGGTGCTTATTTTTATGCATTGACAATGGCATATCGGGTTTTGACGGAGCAGGGATGAAACACCCGTTTTGCCTTACCCATCCGGCTGATGAAGCGGAGGATTCGGAATGAATTCGAAACAAAAAAAAGATCTGGTACTAAAAACAGCCGTAGTGATAGTCGTAATAATAGCGGTTGCTGCATTGAAGATTGCGGGAGCGGAACTACTGGCTGCATTTATTGCAGGGACCGGGACCGGTGCACTCATAGGTATATCCCTTTACAAAAAATTGAGATGCAGTATCTAGGAGAGATCGCAGCTGAAACAGAGGGGATATCACGTTACACCAGACTTACCCTGGGAGGCCAACCCCCGTTTCAGGATTTCCGGGAAGATCAGATCGTATTCCTTCTTCAACGGGCTCGTCTCTTTTGGGATTTCCGGCAAATCGGGCAGACATCGGCACCTATCGTACAGTACCTGAACTCTTTCTCCGGCCCGGATGGGATATATTCCCCTTTTTCTGTAATCCTGTCAGGAACCATGCGATGACCGGGCCGGATACCCTGAACTCCGGCTGTCGCTCCCTGCCCCTGACGGAAACCTACTCCTCACTTTAACATCTCAGGGCCACCAGTAACTCTCTGTATGCGCAGTCAGATGCAGAGATCACCTCTCTTGGGTATGAATCCCAATACAAGGAGAAACTGATTACGATCATGGAAATTTCAGGGACCGGTGTACCGGAAGACCGGATCGCGGCACTGGAGAAGAGGTTACGGGAGATGGATGCGCTGGTCAAGGGACTGCTCGACGAGCTCCTCGACTTCAGGGCGGTCGCCATGACGCTCTCCCGGCAGGCCGCGGAAGATCGCCGCCAGGAACTGAAGCGGGGGCCGGTCCTGCGGGGGACAGCATCCCCATCCGTTGCAGCCCCATCCGATGGCAGCACCGTGATCCGGCCAAGGGGCGCACGCCAGCCGGATGTCCCGGCAGAGCCCGCAATGGCCCGGATCATGCAGGACGACGGGACGATGAAACTGGAGCCCCGGTACGGGGACAGGAGCCCTATCGACTCATCCGCGGGATATGGGCGCACAAAAAAAGGTACGTCTGCCAGGAGCAGACAGGACCCCCTGATCTATGCCGAGGAAGACAAGCCCGGCCCCGCAAAGGTGTAAAGGGCCCGGGTATGATCCCAGCTCCAAAACATGTTCCCGGTCCTGCCTCGACCGTCCCAAAAATAGTTTTGCCTCAACACGGATCGGGCTGGAAAAATAGTTGCCTCGTCTAGAGTTCGCCGGAAAAAGAGCCGGCACGACCGGGACCAGACCGTGAAATCTACCGGGGCCCCTACCAGATCGATCCAACCCGTTTCCCAAAGATACCCGGCGGGCTCCGCCGGCCCCCCTCATCCTTTTGCGCCACGATCCTCATCCCTGGTGAGAAAAGAAGTCCCTCGTGGTTTCAGTATCGTTTTCAAAAAAAATTATGGAGCTTTCCCGTCACGGACATATCGAAGTCTTTATTGGTTAAAATTTTATAATGATTCACCATTGAAATGAAGGCCGGACCGACACCGTTTGATCAGAAGCTCTTCCTTGTCTTTATCGTGACGTTCGCGTCGATGACGGCATTCGAATTTGCCACGCAGTTTTTCTCCCTCTTTCCTCCCGACGTGCGCTCGGACCTGGTCATCAGCCTCTTCGTGAGCGGGCTTGCCGTCATCATTGCCTATTTCCCTCTCAACACCAACTACGCCAGGAATGTCCAGTTACTCTTGGAGATTGAGAGACGCCATGCCGTGGAAAATGAGTTGCGGGAGAGCGAATCGCGCCTCGGCAGCATCATCCGTGTCGCCCCCGTTGGTATCGGTGTCGTCTCCGACGGGGTCATCCGGACGGCCAACGACCAGCTCTGCCAGATAACCGGGTACCCTGCCGGAGAACTCACCGGGCGATCCATCCGGTCCCTCTACCCGACCGAGGAGGAGTATGATGTTGTGGGCCGGGAGAACCGCATCCAGATCGCACGGAAAGGGTCCGCTGAGGCCGGGACCCGCTGGCAGAAGAAAGACGGGACGATCATCGACGTCCTCCTCTCCTCGACCCCGGTCGATCCGTCAGACCCTTCCTCCGGTATTACCTTCACTGCGCTGGACATCACCGAGCAGAAGCGGGCGGAAGCGGTATTGCTGGAATCAGAGAACCTGTACCGGACGGTCTTTGAAAATACGGGAACCGCGATGGCCATCCTTGAGGAGGATACCACCATATCGCATGCCAATGAAGAGATGGAAAAGATCCTGGGATATCCACGGGGAGATGTCGAGGGGCGGATGAAGTGGCCGGACCTGATTGCAGAAGGGGACCTGGAGAAGATGCTGGAGTACCACCGCCTCCGGAGAACCGATCCCGGTTCGGCGCCAAAGAGTTATGAGTTCAGGTTTGTCCATAAAAACGGGGAGTTGCGGAACGCCATCCTGGCTGCTGCGATGATTCCCGGTACGGGAAAGAGTGTGATATCCATCCGTGATATCACGGAACTGAAAAAGACGTACCAGGCGCTCGAGAAGAGCGAGGGTATCTTCCGGCAACTGGAAGAGGAGCTTCCCGATTACGTCATCATCCATGAAGGGGAGACCATCGTCTTTGTCAATGCAGAGGGGGCGCGCCTGATGGGAAAGACTCCCGGACAGATCATCGGCACCTCAGTACTGTCCTATGCAGCCCCCGAGTATCATGCCCTGATCAGAAAGAATATCGGGCTCCGGCACACGGGAGCCGCGGTTGAACCGTATGATATTGAGATCCTCGCACCTTCCGGGGAGCGGCGGTGGGTCGTGACACGGGCGACGCCGCTTCGTGACCGGGAAAAACCGGCCACATTGACCGTCCTCACCGACATCACGGAGCGCAAACGGGCTGAAGAGGCCCTCCGGCAGGCCAACAAAAACCTCAACCTCCTCTACGGTATCACCCGCCATGACATCAACAACCAGCTCCAGGCACTGAACGGGGTTGTCGAACTGCTGCACATGAAGATATCCGATCCCTCGTTTGAGAACTATTTCTCCCGTATCACGGAAGCAAACGGCCAGATCGCTGCCATGATCCGGTTCACCAAAGAGTACGAGGAGATCGGCGTACGTGCTGCTGTCTGGCAGGATCTCCGGAGCGTGGTGAACAGTGCGGGAACGGGTACCGATCTCGGGCAGGTCGCGCTCGAAGATGATCTCCCTGCCGGCATGGAAGTGTTTGCCGATCCGCTCATTGTCAAGGTCTTCTTCAACCTGATAGACAATGCCCTGCGACACGGGGGTAAGATCACGACAATCCGGTTCGCTTTCGGGGAACGTAACGGGAACGGGACCATTCTCTGCGAGGACGATGGCGGTGGCGTGGCCGTTGGGGAGAAAGAGCGGATATTCGAGCGGGGGTTCGGCAAGAACACCGGTTTCGGGCTGGCCATCTCCCGGGAGATCCTTGACATCACCGGTATCACGATCCGGGAGACCGGAGAGCCGGGCAGGGGAGCGCGGTTCGAGATCATCGTACCGAAGAGCGCGTACCGGCTCGCCGGTGATGGGAAGAACCCATCGCTCTAGTACTCCATGACCGGCCCCGGTCTTTTTCTTTCGGGCACATCGATGCAGAGGAGAGCGTCAGAACCGGGGGGTTGCCTCCCCTCAATCCGCGGGCAGGGAACCCCTCCTTTCACTGCTAAATAGTGAATGACATGGGGTCAGCCGCGGAACCACCCTGCCGGGACCGGGATGGTAAAAATCCGGTATAATCCCCGTATTTCCTTAAAAATTATGGATCTTTTTTCCATGCCGGACAGATCAAAGTCTTTATTCGTTGAGATATTCTATCTCTCACAATGGACGGGGAGACTGAACCGACACCGGTTGATCAGAAGCTCTTCCTGGTCTTCATCGTGACGTTCGCATCGATGACGGCCTTCGAATTCGCCGCGCAGTTCCTCTACCCGTACCCCCCGGACTGGCGCTCGAACCTGATCACCAGCCTCTTCGTGAGCGGGCTTGCCGTCGTCATCGCCTACTTCCCCCTCAACTCCTATTATATCAAGAATGTCCAGGCACTCTCGGAGATGGAGCGGCGTCATTCCGTGGAAACAGCATTACGGGAGAGCGAATCACGCCTCGGCAGCATCATCCGTGTCTCCCCCATCGGTATCGCTGTCATATCCGGCCGCATCATCCGGACGGTCAACGACCAGCTCTGCCATATCACCGGGTACACAGCCGCGGAACTCACCGGCAGATCCACCCGTCTCCTGTACCCGGCGCAGGAAGATTATGACGCTGTCGGCCGTGAGAGCCGGGCCCAGATCGTGCAGAGAGGGTCCGGGGAGGTCGAGACCCGGTGGCAGAGGAAAGACGGGAGGATCATCGACATCCTCCTCTCCTCGACCCCGGTCGATCCTTCGGACATCTCCCTTGGTATCACCTTCACGGCGCTGGACATCACCGGGCAGAAGCGGGCGGAAGCGGTATTGCGGGAATCAGAGAACAAGTTTGCCACCGTCTTCCGGAGCAGCCCGGTCTCGCTTACCCTCGTATCCGCACTGGAGGGGACATTCGTTGATGTCAATGACGCCTTTCTGAAAAGCACCGGGTATTCCCGCGACGAAGTTATCGGCAGGACGGCAGAAGCCCTGGGGATCTTTGCCGACGGGAACGAACGTGAGAAGATAGTCTCCGCTCTCCGGGACAATCTCTCTGTGTACGGCCTGGAAGTGAAGTGCCGGGTAAAAAACGGGGAGATCCGGACCTGCCTCTTCTCATCCGGTCTTATCCTGATGGGAGGAAAACCCTACGTTCTCTCGAATGTCGAGGATATCACCGAACGCAAGGCCATGGAATCGGCATACCGGGCCCTGGTCAGGAGCATGGTAGGAACGACCGGGCTCAATTCCCTCCGGAAGATCACGGAAAACGTCAGTTCCTGGCTGGGAGCCGATTGCGTCATGGTGGGGGAGATCCAGCCTGACAACCGGACGGTGAAGGTCCTGTCCATGCTCCTCGACGGAAAGGAGATCTTGGATCTTTCCTATACCATCAAAGGAACACCCTCCGGGAACGTCGCGGAGACGGGGTTCTGTCTGTATCCCGATAATGTCGCCGGGCTCTTCCCGGAGAGCAGGGCCCTTGGACGGCTCGGCATCCGTGGATATATCGGGACACCCCTCCGGAATTCCGCCGGGCAGGTCTTTGGGATCCTCTCTGCGCTTTCCCGGAACCCGATCCCGTCATTCCCGTCCCTGCAGGAGATCATGGATATCATTGCCGTGAAAGCCGCCGCAGAGATTGAACGTACCCAGATAGAGCGGGCACTCCGGGAGAGCGAGGAGAAATTCCGGATGGTCGTGGAGAATACCCTTGACGGCATCCTGATCGTTGCCCTGACCGGGGCAGTCCTCTTTCGGAACCGGGCGCTGGCGAACATCTTCGATATCGAGGAAGAATCCTACCGGTTCGGTACGAAGAACGTCATGGAGTTCATCGCTCCCGAATCACGGTCCCAGGTTCTCCGTGACTTCAGCCAGGTCGCACAGGGGATCGACAGTTACCCCGTGGATTACCAGGCCATAACTGCCACCGGGCGGCGGATCTGGATCGAGTCCATCGGGAAACGGATCACCTTCCAGGATTCGCCCGCCGTACTCATCTCGATGAAGGATATCAGCTCACGGAAACGCATGGAGGAGGCAGTCCTGCGGGCAAACAAAAATCTCAACCTCCTCTCCGGTATCACCCGCCATGACATCAACAACCAGCTCGTGGCACTGAACGGGTTTGTAGAACTGCTGCACATGAAAATACCCGATCCCTCTTTGGAAGACTATTTCTCCCGTATCACGGAGGCAAGCAGCCAGATCACCGCCATGATCCGGTTCACCAAAGAGTACGAGGAGATCGGGGTACGTGCTGCTGCCTGGCAGGATCTCCGGGGCCTTGTGGAGAGTGCGGGAAAGGGTGCCATACCCGCGCAGGTCGCGCTGAAAAACGATCTTCCCCACGGCATGGAAGTCTTTGCCGATCCGCTGATAGTCAAGGTCTTCTTCAACCTGATAGACAATGCCCAGCGACACGGGGGTACGATCACGACAATCCGGTTCTCTTTCTCCGCAACCGACGGCGGGGGGATCATCCTCTGCGAAGACGATGGCGACGGTGTGGCCCGTGAGGTGAAAGAGCGGATATTCGAGCGGGGGTTCGGGAAGAACACCGGTTTCGGCCTTGCCATCTCCCGGGAGATCCTTGATATCACCGGAATCACGATCAAAGAGACCGGTGAACCGGGCAGAGGTGCACGGTTCGAGATACTGGTGCCGAAGGGAGCGTACAGGCTCGCCGGTGAGGAGAGAGATCCATCGCTGTAGTACTTGCTGACCGGCCTCGTTCATCTTTGCCGGGTACCAACGGCCCGGTCTTTTCCAAGGGGTGGATCAATGCAGCAGGGGGCATCAGAACCGGGGAGGCAGCCTCCCCTCCATCTGCTGGCATGGGACCCTGCCTCTCTTTGCTATCAGATAATGAATGGAGTGGGGTCAGCCGCTGACCTCCCCCCCCATGCGGGAGGGGATCATCCCCCTCAGGAAAAATTGCGGGGGGGTTGATCGGGTCCCGATACGCCGGCTGTGGGTGATCGATCTTTTACTCCACAAAAAAAAATCCCCTGCCGGCCGTCAGCGTATCAGGCCCGGCTCATCGGGTCTCCAGTACCGTCACCGCAAAATCCCCATCCCAGGCAAGCGTGACCTGTGACGTCCCGAGCACATCTCCCGAGACAGGATCCCGTGCAGCGACCGTAATGATCACCGGTTCAGCAGGTGTGGTGGTTTTGTTGACAAATGACCAGTACAGTGTTTCGCCATGGTTGGTGACCGTAGTGCCGAGCTGGTGTATGGTATAGTCCGGGGCTGCCCAGGAAAGAAATTCCCCGTAGCTGGCATTCCACGTAAACGTGGCCTGTGATACCTCGGATCCGGTGGCATTTACTGAAAGGCTGATGCCGGGTGTTGATGACATCAGGGGAGTGTAATTCTGCGGTGCGGCAGTAATACGGATGGACATGTTCGTGGCGGGTTCAGCAGCCGGCGATTGCGTAGTGCACCCTGCGACGCACAGAGCGGCGATACATACGACGACAAGTGTGGCAGCGGCAGGTCTCATCTGCATAAAGGATAGGTGTAGGGATTAAAAAATGGCACGGAAGGTGAAAATGAACCGAAGTCAACGGTATGGGATTACCTGGCTTATGTACGATACGTGTGAGAATTTTGGAAATATACATAAAGTATATATTACAAAATGTAATATACACTTTACATATGAAGTATACCTACCTTCTTATCGGATGCATCTGCCTCCTTGCGTTTGCGGTGATGCCCGCGCAGGCATTCACGGCAAAGGCGCTCACCATCAACCTTGATACGAACGGCAATGCTCAGGTGGATTTCCAGTACGATCTCTCGTTCACGGAACAGGCCGCGATATTTTTCAATATTGCCAACCCCTCCGCGGAACTCGCGAATGCCCTTGATAACAACCTGAACCGTCAGGTCACGGTTGTCAGGGCGGACAGCTCCTCCGCTGAAGTGATCATCCCGTCCTTTGCCACGCTCACCCAGTCCAACGGGGCCGAGATCATGACGACACCGGCCTTCTCGTTTGTCAATGCTCAGAATGCGATCCAGCAGTACTGGTGGGCCTCGCTCATCTCGGTTAACCTCGCGCCCGATGTGACGACCATAACGTTCCCGGACGGTTACCAGGCAACGTTTGACGGCCAGATCAGCTTCCCGTCCGTCTCCCATCCGCTGGCGTGAGCAGGTTGCTGCCCGTTGCCCGGCGCGTGCAGAGAGACCGGCTGATACCCGGAGAAAAACAGAGAGAACAACTCTTTTTTTGGTACTGGATTCCATGAGCGGCCTGCAGTGCCGGTCAGGTCCGGCCGGGCCCGGCGTCACCGGACCCGTCATACTGTTACAAAGATGCGGTTGCCCGCGACCTTCACCGGAAATGGCTGGAGGTCATGGGTTTTTATGTGGTTCGTCAGCTCGCCGATCGCCTTCAGCGCCTCCTGGAACTCTCGTGGCGCCCGTTCCATGCCGGGCAGCGAGAGCTCGACCATACCGGAGATCATCTTACCGGTGGTGACGTCGAACTGCGCGTGATGGAGCGGGCAGGTGATGATCTTCCCGCTCAGCGTCCCCTTCGAGAGCGGGGCGTTCTGGTGGCCGCAGCGGTCGCTCACCGCATAGACCGTCCCGTTCACGTTCGCGAGGGCGATCTCGACTCCTTTTATCTCGACATGTTTCATCGTACCGACCGGGAGATCATCAACGGATGCTGCTTCAATGAAACTCATATGCTCAACCTTCCTCTTTCCAATCGTTCTCCCTTCTATATCCACCCTGCCCGCACTTAGTGCCCGATGTGGCTGCCGTCGCAGAACGGTTTGTTCCCCGACTTTCCGCAGCGGCAGAGCGTGACCCGGTTCCGGACCGTGTAGGATTCGCCATCCGCAGATACCACCGGTATGCCGCCCCGGACCCAGAGCGGGCCGTGCTCGTGCCGGGCGGGGTATTCGATCAGCACGATGGACTTTTCCAGTTCCGGCTCGATGACCCTGCCGCTCTTTCGGTCCCGCACGACGAGCCGCCCCGACGGGCAGTTGCAGGCTTCTTCAATGGCGATATCTTTTGCCCCCGGCATATCCGACGCTTTCGTGAGGTTCCAGATCCCGCCGGCCCGCATGCAGAACCGGGCATGGACGCAGAGCCCTTCGTGATCGGCAAGTTCCAATTCCGGGCCGCTGATGATCCTCGGGTGCCGGAGATAGGGCTCGCTTCCGGCCGTTTCTGTCCCGTCGAAGTGGATCGTCGCGTGGGTCCCGTCACAGAACGGCTTCTTATTCGAGTGGCCGCAGCGGCAGAGGGCATACTGCTCCTGCAGCGGGAACTCGTGGACCTTCTTCCAGGTACGGCAGTTCCCCTCGGCATCGTTGCAGATCTCCATCGTCATAAGCGGGATGCCACCTTTGACGATATAGGGGCCGTTCCGGCTTACCGTTACGTTCATGGTATCCGGTCCGGACCCTGATGACTTTTTATCCCCGGGTGTCATGATGCAGATCGCCTCTCTCCCGGCACGCTCCCGCCCGTGCAGGACGGTTGTTCTTCCGGTATGAGGACCGCCTTCTCAGATTTTTCGTTCGTTCTCTTCATCGGCTTCAGCGTTTCACGGGATGAAAAAAAATGATATTCTCTCCCCTCCTTACATCAGCCCGACCTGCTGCATCAGGGATATCTTGTCATAGAAGAGTTTCTCCTCGACTATCTCCCCGTTCTTCCAGCGGGCGACCGTGCAGAACTCGACCCTGAACTTCTTCCCGGTCGGCGGAATTACTTTCCCGTCGGGAGTGGTCATCGGGCCCCTGAATGTCCCGGTGAAATCGGCGACCGAGCACGTGTAGTCGCCTTCACCGAAGAATATCTTGTAGGGGCGGTTCCCGACCCTGTTGTCCGGGAAGATCCTGAAGAAGGCGATCGCCTCATCCCGGTGGGACTGGCGGCTGTGCGTCGGCTGCGGCTGCCCTGGCCAGAATACATCGACATCGGCTGCATGGCGTTTCTCGAACGTTACCCAGTCCTTGGAGTTCCAGGCATCGTCCAGCGTCTGCATGAGATGCATGTTCTCTTCAACAGTTGACATCACCATTCTCCTCGTATCGATGGTATCTATGAAGGATCTCATGGATGCCGAGGATAGGATTATGTGGCGGAGTGTATAAAGGCGGTGATTGGGGAAAAATTCCTGGTGTGACGTCGTTGTGAATGAACTGGCCGGGCTTCCTGATACGGATAGGCCCATGCTGACCGTGAACGGAGGGTTCCTGCAGCACACGCCCGCCATTCTTCCGGATCCGGTTCCCGGGCCTGCAGAAAAAATGAAGAGCTCCGGTCGTCCCGTTATTTCCTGGCTTTCCGGATGGTGGTGAGATCCCCGAGCGTAGGGGCTAGTTTGGACGGCACTTTCTTTTCCGATTCGGTGACCGGGGCATCGATCAGCCGTATCCCCAGTGTTTTTTCCAGTTTTTTGCGGACGTCCTCCTCAGGGATCAGCTCGCGGTTCTCGATCTTCTTGATCAGGTGCTCTTTCTCCTTCATCTGCATGGCAAGGTCTTTCTGGGAGAGCCCTCTCTCCATGCGGGCATGGCGGATCCGTTCGCTGTAGTCGTCGACGATCTCCCCTTCCATATAGTCGAACAGATCTTTCTTGCGGTATGCCGCGGGGGCAGGGGCCGGTGCCCTGGTCCCTGCCTGACGGGGGGCTGCCGGCCGTACAAGATCAGTACGCCGCACCTGCTGGACTTCCGTGCCGAATTTTTCGCATTTGCTGCATACCTGCAGTTCGGCCCCCTCTACCCGGACCAGCTTGGGAGGGCCGCGAATCGTTTCTCCGCACATCTCGCACTGCATAATCTCACAAAGAAGGTGGGCGCGGGAATATAAATTCTCACTGCTGGATGCAGCAGGTTCTTCCGGGAAATGCCCCCTCACAAACACTTTATAGGCAGTTTCACCATATAGCTATTTGAAGCGAGAATGGCCGACATCCTCCACCAGCCCTCGGAACCCCAGACTCCCGAAGAACTGTACCGGCTGTACCGGACTCTCTCCGAGCAGCTGCGGGATCAGCTGACCCAGATCGAGAGCGACAAGCACGAGCTTGAGGCCCAGATGATGGAGCGTGTCGGGAACCTCGAGTCGCGCAACCTCGAACTCCGCGAACAGCTGCGGCAGGTGGAGGCGGACAAGCGGTATATCGAGACCCAGAAGATCCGGTACGAGCGCGAAGTGCGGAAACTCAAGAGCGAGAGCGAACAGCTCAGGAGCCCGCCGCTGATCATCGGCACGGTCACCGACGTGGTTGACGCATCACGGGTTATTGTGCGGAGCAGTGCGGGCCCGCGGTTCCTCGTGCGGAGTTCACCGTCGATCAAGTCGGACGATCTCAAGCCGGGTGCACGCTGCACGCTCAACCAGCAGTCGCTCGCCATCGTGGAACTTCTCCCTACCAGTTTCGATGCGCAGGTCTACGGCATGGAACTGGTGGACTCGCCACAGGAGACGTATTCCGATATCGGCGGCCTGGACCAGCAGATCAACGAGATCAAGGAAGCGGTCGAACTGCCGCTGAAACGGCCCGAGCTCTTCCTCAGGATCGGCATCGACCCCCCGAAGGGCGTGCTGCTCCACGGGCCGCCCGGCACCGGCAAGACCCTGCTCGCAAAAGCCGTCGCCCATGAGACCAACGCCCACTTCATGCGGGTTGTCGGTTCGGAGCTGGTCCAGAAATACATCGGGGAAGGGGCCCGGCTCGTCCGCGAGCTCTTCGACCTTGCCAAGAAGAGAGCCCCGACCATAATCTTCATTGACGAGATCGATGCCGTTGGAGCGAGCCGCACGGAGGCAAATACGTCCGGTGACCGGGAAGTCCAGCGCACGCTTATGCAGCTGCTGGCAGGCATGGACGGTTTCGAGAACCGGGGGGATGTGAAGATCATCGGTGCCACGAACCGGATCGATATCCTTGACAAGGCCCTCCTGCGGCCCGGGCGGTTCGACCGGATCATCGAGATACCGCTCCCGGACGAACGGGGCCGCCTCTCAATCCTCAGGGTGCACTGCAGGGCGCTGACCATTGACGATAATGTGAACCTCAAGGAGATCGCTGACATGACTGACGGGAAGAATGGTGCCGACCTCCGCGCGATCTGCATGGAAGCCGGCATGTTCGCGATCCGCAAGGAGCGGCCGGCCATCCGGCAGGAAGATTTCCTCGCCGCCATTGCAAAAGTCGGGCTCGACTTCCACCGCGGGCCGGTGGACGTCGAGGGCGCAATGTTTGCGTAAGGCTGCCGTTCCCGAAGGGAAGGGCAGACTTTAGAAGAACGCATCAGTGTTCTTCGACTTGCTTCATCCTGTACAGATGAAGCAGAGGAAGTCTGGAAAAACCTCCTCTTACCGAATCTTATCAGACATGAGGCATATGGAAAGCCACAGGCTCCTCACAGCCCCTCCAGGTTTTTCTTGTCAGCCGGTTCTTATTTTGATCGAAATCTTTTGACTTTCTAACCCGGAAGTTATGATAATACCCTCCCGGGTGTGAGGATATCACTCTCCCTATTTTGGCATTATATAACCTGTCGCAACGAACTCAGGTACAACCAATAGCGGTGGTACAAAGATCATGACCCCTACCGGCATGTCACTTCATCGGGCGGTGGCCGTGTTCTGTGGTTATGGTATACCCCGGGCCGGAACCCCCCGGATGATACCTAACCGGTATCTCCCGGGGGAGACCAGCACCATCGATCCTGAAGGAAGGAAACTGCATGACAACAACCGAACTTATCAAAAATTCAGCACTCTGTCTGCGGGCTATTGAAGGCGTGCCGCTCCTTGTTCTTGCAGCGGTATGCCTGGCAGTCGCCCTATGCCTCAGAGGGAAACCGCTGCTCTGACGGTGGCGCAGGCCGGGATCTCCGGCCACTGATAACCGTCAGAGCAGAGAAAAATCCATTTCTCGCTTGGTTCTTCTCAACCTCGTGCTTCTGATGAACCACTCAGTCCCCGGAACCGGCTCCCCCTGCATTCGAAGAACTCTGGTGAGTTCTTCTCAAGCTCGGGTTCTTATGAACCCTCGCATCCCCAAAACATTTGAACTTTTCCGGTGTATGTAGTGTCAGGGATCCCATGAGATACGAGATCATTGGCGACAACCTGCAGATGGTCAGGATCGGCCTGCAGCCCGGGGAGGGAGTCTATGCCGAGGCCGGATCGATGGTGAACATGAGCGGCTCCGTCGCGATGGAGAGCCAGCTCAAAGGGGGCATCATATCGGGACTGAAACGTGCGGTCAGTGGCGAAAGTATCTTTCTTACCCGTTTTGCGGCGGGGAAGGAACCCGCATTCGTCTCTTTTGCCGGTTCCATGCCGGGGAAGCTGGTCCCGGTACCCGTATCCCCGGGAAACGTCTTCATCGCCCGGAAAGATTCCTTCCTTGCCTGCGAAGAAGGGATCGAGCTCGATATCGCTTTCACCGAAAAGATCCGGGCCGGGCTCTTCGGGGGTCAGGGGTTCATCCTGCAGCGCATGAGCGGGCAGGGAATGGTATTTCTCCAGTGCTGCGGCGACATCATCGAGATGGAACTGAAGAGAGGCGAGGTAGTCAAGGTGCAGACCGGGCTCGTGGTCGGGTTTGATGCCACGGTCAGCTTCGATATCGCCGTTGCCGGCGGGATAACCACCGCCCTGTTCGGTGGCGAGGGGTTGTTCGTCACCACGCTGACAGGACCGGGTACCGTTGTGCTCCAGTCGATGGACATCGCCAAACTGGCGGCATGCATCATCCCGTTCCTGCCAAAACCGGAGATCACGGTAAAACCGGCCTGATCGTTCAGCACCGGTTATTTTGTCCATCACGGGGCCTGCAGCAGCGCCCGCGTCTCGTCATGGGCCTCATACCCAACCACCCTCCGCGGCTGGACAACGAGCGTGATGGCATCTTTCAGGGGTATGGCTTTCGCTGGTATGGGGGAGATCGTCTTCACATGCCCTGCGGAACCCGGACTTCCCGTAAAAATTGGCATACCAGATATTGAGATCGCCCTGGAGACTCTCAAGGCCCTCCAGGAGATGAAAGACCGAGGGGCGCTTCGGCTTTTCCTCCGGTGTTCACCAGAGGTCTTCGAGAACAAGGAGTGCGGTATTTGATATGGGATCACGTTTTTTTGCTGGACCGGCTCAATGAGAAGAACGCTATTCATGCAATAAACTTTTTTGGCAGGTCCCGATCCGAACCAATAAATGCCCGGGAAGAAAACCCTGTTCAAGAACAAAACCTCGGTGGACTATTAAAAACCGATGCGGGAAAATCTGCTGTATGCGGGATTGTATGCCAGACCAGAACATCTCCAGAGACTCCAGTCCGGAAACCGGTGCCAGTGAAACACCATCCGATGCATTCCAGTCAGAAGTTAAGTGCGGGATGACGCTTGAGAGCATCATCGATCTCACGGGCGAGTTCGCGCACCTGAACGAGCTGGTCATGCTGCACCTTGGAAAAGCGGGCGGTGTCACCTCTCAGCAGTCATATTTCACCACGGTGACTCCCATCCTTGACCTGCTGGAAGCCGAGATCCGGTTCCGGTACCGTGCCGGGATGGGAAAAAACGATATGAAACTGCTCGTCCAGGACTGGATAGACAGGGAGATTGCCGGGATGAGATAGACCGGAATGACCCCGGGCTCCCTGTTCCCGTGCATTTTTACGGTTTTTTTATCCGGTCTGCAGGAATAATCTTCTTCTGTCCAGAATAGTATCCGTTCGTCACTTGTACTTTATCCGGCCCTCCGGGTGGCTGCAGGAGCCTCCGTCATGGGATCAGGGACCGGCCTGTCCGGATCGAAACGGCTTTCCTCTCTCCGTAAAATGTTCAGAGAAGACCGGTCAGCCAGGTCCCCATATTGTGGACCCCGGTCGAGATGACGTACCCCGGGTCGATATTGAGAACAGGGAATATGAAGATGAAATAGAGCACTGTCCCAAGCAGGCTGCCGGCGTTCGCGAGCGCCGCGACGAGGACTACCTTGAAGAGGGGGATCTTTGCCATGTCGCCAAGCGATTCGGTCTGGTATATCTTCCTGAAGTCCGAGAGAGGTGGTTTCCGTACGCGTGCTTCCACGTACGCGGCGATCCAGCCGGCATGAAGCATCGGGTTGAGCGAGGTCATCCACGCAACAAAGAAGCAGGTGATGGCGGAGTACGGGTGCCCCCCGGCAAAGAGGGTGAAGACTGCCGCGAGCGTGCCGTGGATGATCACCCAGAAGAGGAATGCATAGAGAAGGACGTTCCAGCCGACGCCGGAAAATGCGATTGCGGCAAGCAGGAATGCGAAGAGGAAGGTGACGACAAACCCGAACAGCTTTGCCCACGGGAATGATCTCGGTTCCCGGGTCAGGGAATCGAAAGGAGGGAGCGTGGAGGGGTTCCCGATATACGCGGTTACGCCGTGCCGGTGTCCGGCACCGACGACAGCAAGAATCCTGCCTTCCGGCCTCTGCGCCTTCAGGAGGATGAGCTGGTGGGCGATGAACGCATCGCGTTCGTCGATGAGGGCCCGGGCCCCGTTCGGGGAAAATTTCCGGAACTCTTCCATCACGACGTCGATAACGTTCTGCTGTTTGAGCGATTCGATATCGATCTCCTGGCCCCGGTCTACCTCTGCGATCGAGATAACGAGAGCCCAGAACATCTTTATCTTCTCGATGAACCCAAGGGAGTTCCAGAAGCGGAGGAGCGTGACCCGGATATCGCGGTCGACAAGGCCGATGGCGATCCCCCTCTTCTCCGCCTCCTCGATCGCGGCTTTCATCTCTGCGCCGGGTTCGACACCCACATCGAAGCCGATCTTCCGCTGGAGATAGGCAAGCAGCCACTGGACGAGGAGCGAGTTGAAATTGCTGACCGCGAGGACGTCATTCACCGTGGGGTCGCGGCCCTGTTTTTTTAACGCGGAGAAGCGTGCAGGGTCGAGTTCAATGGCAACAACATCGGGCCTGAACTCCTCGATAGCCAGCCGGACCTCTTCAACACTCTGCTGCGAGACGTGGGCGGTCCCGACAATTTTTATCTCTGCCATGGGAAATCGTTTCTCTCTACTATTTGCCGTCCACCAAGATAAGGAGTGAGGTGAGAGGGGCGGGCGGCTGTCCGAGATCAATACGTTGGTTATGTCCCGCCTCCCGGTTCATCTGCTCGGGTCCGGATGCTTCCACCGGAAAATCTTGGTATTTATTCAACGTAAATTTTGATATTAGATAAATCCCGGCGGATCATCCATAAGGGCTGCTCTTAATCTGGATAAAAGGAACGAAGGATAACTCAAAATTGAGAGCGTCTCGTATCCACCCGATCGAGCGGAAAAATCCGGCCCGGAACCGGATAACGAAGCCTTTTATCCAAAACCTGAGTAGGCAAATCTCAAAAATAATAATAATTCATAATCGATATAATTAATTTAAAAATTGTTTAAATTATGATTATTAAGATAATTCAAACAATAGATTTATTAAAGCTAAATAAAAGGATCTGCTATACAGGATGTGACGAACCATGCCCGAAAACGATCAGGTTAGTAGAAGTATCGCAGGAAAGAAATCCGTGCCCCGCAGGCACTGTTCCGGAAAAGGGATTATCGCCGGTGATTCCTGATGGCATGCCCCTCCGCTCCGTATCCCGCATATGGTCCTTATCCATCCGGGACACTTTTTTCACCAGCTTTTAACACGAATGTTACGCCATTGAGTCCTAGTAAAGCTTACCCAAGTTACCCCACCCCCACCCAGGGTGAGTGCCTGATGGACTGCCCGTTCATTGCGGCAATGGCATCCATCGCTTGGGTAGACCGGAATTTTATCATCAATAATATCACTGCAGGGCCTAGTCCTGGAAACTATTCTTTTAACTTCTGGGATTATCCAACTGTGCCGTGGAATCCCATTGTAGCACTTCCTGTTGCGGGTTCTCCCTGCCAGATCAACCCCGCCAGTCTGACTCCCGTAAAAACAACCGTCGTTGTAAGCCAGACCATCCCGCTGGACGGCTCCAACAGTCCCGTTGATACCAGTGTAACCCCGAATATGTCCTATGGCGCAGGTTCGAGCAATAATAATGAGATCTGGCCTGCATTGTATGAAAAAGCGTACGCCAAATTCATCCTATATAAGAATGGGACGCTCACGGCAGGTAACCTGACCGATCCCACCATGGATCCCTCATTCAGCCAGTTGCAGAGCCTGACACAAAGAGATTGGGGGGGGAATGCCGGCTATGCCCTGCAATATCTCACCGGTCTTAATTGTTGGATGTACAACCTGACATCGACATCCTTTTCACCTGCCGGTGGAGTGAGCGGTTCAGCGACCGGGAGTTTATATACGTATATCAAAGCGGGGTTCTGTCAGTCACTATCTCCGAATGGTGTCGGGAAGACAAAGTTTCCTCTGGTGGCGTGGACGTACTTTAATGGCAGCCAGCCCGCGGGTATCCAGTATGACGCATCGAGTATCCTTGCAGGTCATTGCTACGCGGTTCTGGGGGTGTTCGACGCACCAGACGGCTCCCATTACATTATTCTCCGCACTACATTTGGGGGCCGGGAGCCCAGTCCGGATGTTCCCGTACCAAATTCCATCAACCTTGCAGAGCCACCCAATTACACAACCTGGAACTGTTATGATGCACTCTTCAAAATGGCTACCGTTACCGGGGCAATAGATTATCCCAAAAATGCTGTCCAAATCCCTAACTATATCAGTATAAATTTGGCGAATGGCATATTCGGCATAGAGGCGAGTATCCCCTGCGCATCCGGTCTGACAACGTTCCAGAATTACTTCGCAATGATCGGATGGGCAGGAATCTGAACCAGCGACCGGACTTATGAGAGATCTTACCAGGTGAGCATATGGGAAGACCCCGCGTGGGAACATCCCTCCTGATTTATCTCCTTATCCTGGTAATTTTTTTTATCGGTCCGGCAACAGCTGCCGGAACAGAGACACTCATCTCCACGCCAAACAATAACTGGAATCACCAGCTACCCAAAATTTATGGCGATCAGATTGTCTGGCAGGATTCGGATCCAACCAATACTTTTGGTACCATCTACCTGTATAATATCACATCCGGTGGAGAAACCCAGGTAACTGATACTACCAGTTATGCAACGAATCCGGCGATATTCGGAAATCTTATCGCTTATACGGCTTGTGGAAGCGGTCCCTCATGCACAAATAAACAATCCACGATTTATCTCTATGACATCTCCACAGGCACAAGAACCCCTATATCTCCGGGATTGGACTGGCAGGATTACCCTGCTTTGTATGGTAACCGGATTGTCTGGCAAGACCATCCATTACCCCTCTCATCTGGAGGAAACTACCAGGTTTATATAAACGGTACCTCGCCAGCTGATGCAACCCGGGTTATAGATACTGATGACCCGTCTGATCCGCCTTCTCCGGCAATTTACGGAGATCAGATCGTCTGGGTGAATTGGAGTTCGGGATACCCTGAAATTTATCTTTATAATCTTACATCAAACCACGGGACTCCGATTACCACACCTAATACCGATGGATGGGACGAGGAAGCGCCTGCCATCTATGCCAACCGTGTTGTCTGGGAAGACAGCCGGGACGACAGCGCAACGGGAAACTATGAGATATTTATCAACGGAACTTCACTTGGAAATGAATACAGCCTGACACCCGATGAGCTTTCTATAAATCACCAATACCCGGCGATCTCCGGGAACTGGGTAGTTTGGTACCAGACAAATGCGACAACCGGTAATTCTGACATTTATGTAAATGATACCGGTACTCATCAGACAATGCCGATTGCACTTGACCGTTCTATATTAGATGCACCGGCAATCTCATTTTCCCCGGCAGAATCATTGTACCGGATTGTCTGGGACGAGAAGGACGCGAGTGGAATTTATAATGTTTACCTTTATACCAACAGTTCGCCCGGTACTTGCCCGGTTGTCAGTTTCACGAACGATTTTGCCGGAGGAACCGCTCCGGTTACCGTACAATTTACAGACACTTCGAGCCAGTCGCAATTGAACCCGATCACCCATTGGTTCTGGGAATTCGGAGATGGATCCAATTCGGGAACTCTGGATGTAGGAAGTGCAAATCATCTGTACACTGCGAATGGGGCATACGATGTGTCGCTCACGGTGAGCAACCCCTTCTGCAGGAATGCCACAACGGTTACCAGCAGTGTTGTTGTTGGAAGACCCCTGGCAGGTTTTACTGCGTCCCCCACCAGTGACGTAGTCAATACGCCGATCGCATTTACCGATACGTCCCTTGGGAATCCGACACAATGGAACTGGAGCTGGGGCGACGGGACATCATGGACAAACGGAACGACACAGAACCCGACGCATAGTTATACCACTCCTGGCTCCTATACGGTCACTCTCATAGCATCCAATACGTACGGTACCGATACCTTAACCAAAACCGGCTACATCACCGTGCTTGCCGGCGCGAATGCGCTTGCTGATACGACCATAAATGGTGTCACCGTCCAGGATCAGGGCACCCGGCAATACCTGGTCTTTAATGATGCCACTCTTACCGGCTGGACATTCAACCCGAACACATCGGTACTTGATTTTACGCCGCAATCTGATAGGGGGTTCCAGAATATTAGCATATACACTGCCGATCCCGGGGGATTCCGGGTATCCGGCAATACCATTACTGGTAATATCAGCAGCGTCCATCTCCAGACACAGGATATCATCCCTGCAGGATTTTCTTCATCAACCGGAGGCCCGTTCAGCTCGGTCAACTACTCGATCGATCTCACCTCCTTCCCGGAGAATGCAGTACTGAACACAAAACTCTGGGAGGGAACAACCGGGTCGGACGCAACGAATTTTAACTATATCGCCGAAGGGAGCGGTTTTGGAGGAACGAACGGCACTGCCTACACCATGAAGATTATCAAAACAAATTTCCCTGCCGGCGGGACGGCCACGCTGCACATGAGCGTAAATGCGTCCCTGGTGGCTTCCAAACCCCTTGGTCGCAATGAGGTATTTGTCGAGCGGATCTCCGACAACGGCCAGTACGGGCAGGTGCTGGGAACACGGTTCCTGTACCATAATTCAACAGAAAACCTCGATTATTTCGAGGCAGACTCGCCCCAGGGGTTGTCAACGTTTGGGCTCTCGTTCCTTGAAGGTGCCGGCAACCCGTTCCAACTGATAACTCTCACTATCGCAAACTATGTCTCGTCATCCGGTAGTCCGGACAGTGGGTCACCCGTCCGGGTTGCGGGGCCGGGGCAGGTCACCACCCCGGCTGTCGTGCAGACAACGAACACTCCGGAGCTGAAGGCACCACTGGAACCGGTAGATCAGGGAAAAACTGCTGCACTGTATGCCAATGCCCAGGGTGCCATAACCCAGAAAACGGTTCTGCAATCGAACGATAAGCAGGCCATCGTGAGTATATCACAAGGCATTGTTGCAAAAGATGGCGAAGGCAACCCGCTTTCATCCATCAGTATCGTGTCCGTGCCTCAGGTCAGTCTGCCGTCGATGGAATCCGTTCCGGGCGTCACCTATGCCGGCATGGCGTATGATCTGGGACCCGACCATGCGACATTCTCCCCGGCTATCACCTTTTCCTTAACCGTGCCCCAGGTAGGTTGGGGACAGGAATTTCTGATAAAAACCCATGACCCGGCTACCGGTGCATGGACCGATCTTCCCTCCACGTTCGACCCGAAAACCGGTATAGTGACAACAAAAATCTCTCATTTCTGCTGTTTTGCCCTGTTTGAAAGACCGGTTGCATCTGCCCCCCCCGTAAATGCTCTTCCTGCTGTGCTGACGACGGCCAGACCAGAGCCAGTTCCTCAGTCACCCCCGGCACCGACGGCTATGAGTGTCTTCACGGGAATTATTGTCTGGATTTCAGATATCGTGACGGGTAATCTGTATCTGGCGGCAGCAGCAGCGATCGCTGTCATTGCACTGCTTTTTACCCGGCAGCGCAGACGCAGGTGGGACCCCCTGCAATAAAATACCTGTGTTCCCATTTTTTTGACTCTGTTCCGCACCCGGAACCTGTATCAGCCGCCGGATCCTCTTCCGGTACCTTGATTATATCCATGATGATACCGATGACCGGGACGATCCCCGGCCTGCCCGCCCATTGCCCCGCCGATAAAGCCATCATGGCTGCCAGGGCAAAAGGGATTGTACTGTAATAGTATTATGGGTATAGTCTCCGTACTAACGGGAGGACTAGACACACGTATTAACGAGACCGTCTAACTAGGTAATGATCCATGAAACAGCCTCGGACAGACCATCTTGTATGGATCCTCGCGGGCCTATTAGCGCTCGCTGGTCTGGTTCTCCTCTGGCCGTTTGCCAGCATGGTCATTGTCGGGGCATCTGTTGCGGTCATACTCCTCCCGGTTCATCACCGGTTTTCCCGTTCTGTACAACCCTGGCTCTCCGCGGCCGGGCTCACCGCGGGGGTCTGTTGTGTCCTCCTGGCCATCCTCGCCTCCATGGTCTTCATATTTTCAAAAAATTCGGCGCCTCTCATGGCCATACTGGATACCATCCGCTCATGGCTTGCAGACCCTTCGACGAACCCCCTGCTGGCTGTCGACCAGAAGATCTCTCCCGCAATGGCCTCCTTTTTCCGCTCACAGTTCATCTACTGGCTTTCTGTTGCCAGGGAATTTTTTGTCGATTTTGCATCCACGGTCATCCTGAACGGGATCCGGATGGCCATCCAGTCACTTCTTTTTTTTGTCTCCGTCTTCCTCCTGCTGCTGTACGGGGAAAAACTGAAGGAAGAGGTATTTCTCCGGATCCCTTTCCTGTCCATCAGAAGACATGATGCCCGGCTCAGTTCCGTAACTTTTGATACACTCCATGTCATTTATGTCGCACAGGTCGCCATTGCGGTGCTGACGTTCTTCATCTCCCTGCCGGTCTTTTATCTCCTGGGGTACGGGAACATCCTCTTTTACTCGTTTTTTGCCGCATTTTGTGAACTGATCCCGGTCTTCGGGTCCACGGTTGCGTTCGTTCTTATCGGTGCATATGCGCTGGCATTGGGAGATCTCCAGGGGGTTCTCATCCTTTTTTTCCTCGGGTACATCGGGGTGGCTGCCCTGCCTGAAATTTTTATCCGCCCGGTACTTATGGGAAGGCGGGCCCATGTCCACCCGGTGGTCATGTTCATAGGTTTTATGGGAGGAATACTCACGATGGGGATTGCAGGTTTTGTCCTCGGCCCGTTGATCCTCGTCCTTCTCATTACCAGCTACCGGATTTACCGGGAAGAAGACTCCGGGACTGCGTGCGTTCCCGGCTGAACTGTCCGGAAAGATCCCCTGTGGGGTCTTTTGGGAAAAAGGGAAAGGATTATCCCTGTTTCAGGCGACAGGTAATCAAAGAATGCTGAAAGACTTTTTGGTCATGCCCGGAATTGTCAAGTCCATGGGACTGGTATTTGGCGATATCGGGACGAGCCCGATCTATACCCTCACCGCGATCTTTCTCCTCATCCCCCCGACTCCTGACAATATCATGGGCATTCTCTCCCTGATCATCTGGACGCTCACCATCCTGGTGACGCTTGAATACACGTACCTTGCCATGCACCTCGGCAAGAAAGGCGAAGGCGGTACGATCATGCTCAAGGAGATCCTCCTCCCCCTCCTCAAGTCGGGAAACCAGGTAGCTTTTGTCTCCCTGCTGGCGATAATCGGGATCTCCCTCTTTATCGGTGACGGGGTCATCACCCCGGCAATCAGTATCCTCTCCGCGGTCGAGGGGATCCTTCTCATCCCCGGGTTCGAGAATATCGCCCGGATCGTCCTCATGACCATCGCCGCCGTGATCGCCATCGGCCTCTTTGCACTGCAGGCCCGGGGATCGGAGCGCGTGGCGTGGGCATTCGGGCCTGTCATGGTCCTGTGGTTCGTTGCACTCGCCGGGACCGGCCTTGTCTCCCTCGTCGCCGCCCCTCAGGTCCTCCTTGCAGTCAACCCTCTGTTCGGCATCAGGTACCTGCTCCACAACGGGCTGGCAGGTTTTTTCATCCTCTCCTCGGTCATCCTCTGCGCTACCGGCGGGGAAGCCCTGTATGCCGACATGGGCCACCTTGGCCGTGAACCGATCGTCCATGCCTGGTATCTCGTCTTTGTCGCCCTTGCCATCAATTATCTCGGACAGGGCGCGTTCATCCTGATGCATCCCGGAACCCAGAATGTCCTCTTCGAGATGGTATTCTCCGAGTTCAGGTTCCTGTATATCCCGTTCCTCATCATGAGCATCGCTGCCACCATCATCGCATCCCAGGCCATGATCTCCGGCATATTCTCCATCGTCTACCAGGGGATCACAACCCATATCATGCCCCTGCTGCACATCGAATACACCTCCCCCCAGCTCCGCTCCCAGATCTACATCGATGTCGTCAACTGGATGCTCCTCGCTGCGGTCATACTGGTCATTGTGATATTCAGGTCCTCCGGCAACCTCACCCAGGCATATGGTCTTGCGGTCAGCGGTACCATGGCGATCACCGGCATCATGATCCTCTGGATACTCCTCATCAGGGGGTATATTGTCAGGAGTATCGTCGCACTGGGGGTGTTGCTGGTAAATATCCTGTTCCTTGTCTCCAACCTCCACAAAATACCCTACGGGGGGTATGTGTCCCTCCTGATAGCATTCATCCCTTTCTGCATCATCATGATCTTTGTCAACGGACAGAAGAAACTCGCGAACGCGCTGAGCCCGATCCCGCTGGAGGAGTTCCTCCCCCGGTTCAACGCGGTGTACGGTTCTGTCAACCGCATCTCCGGGTCCGCACTCTTTTTCGCCCGTGACTTCCGCAGGCTCCCCCGGTATATCCCCCGGATTATGTTCACGAATACCATCGTGTACGATGATAATATCATCGTCTCGATTGTCAGGACCGAGCAGCCGTTCGGCGTGACCTGGGGGGTGACCCGCGAGATAACCCCCGGGCTTTCCATCTTTGAGATCTATCTCGGGTACATGGAGATCGTCGATATCGGCAAGATCCTCAGGGAAGCGGAGATTGACGAAAAGACCATATTCTATGGTATGGAAGATATCATCACCACGAATGTCGTCTGGAGGATCTTTGCTGCACTCAAGCGCCTTTCACCCTCCGTCCTGCAGTTCTACAAGCTGCCCTCTGACAAGATCCATGGCGTGGTGACCCGGGTGGAGATGTAACCGGGATCTTGGGGTGGCAAGGGAAGAGACCGGCGATAATCTCTTATCGCACCCGCACCAATATACCGGTTACGCGGGGGGAGACCGGCACGCCAGCGGCGCCGGATCGATGGCCACGCTGACGAAGCCGGCCCGGGATACCCCGGCACAGGGCGTGGATTGCCGAGCCAGGTCAAAGGCGACGGATTTAGGGTCCGTTCCCGCAGGGGTCCGCAGGTTCGAATCCTGCTCCACGCATACGTTCTTACCTGTTCAGAGCGGTCAGCCCGCCCGGCCCAACGAACGGCACCCGATCCCGCGGTGCAGGTATCCGGAGTGACGGCGATCTCCTGTATCTCGGCTTATTTACGCCGGTTTTTTGTGACGCTATGATTCTGTCTGAATGTGCGTTCGTCCTCCGGGATCCTGGAGCCTGCGCACGTCCCGGACAATGACATACAGCAGGATAAAGAAGATCGCGAACTTGACCGTATAAAATACAAAGGATACGGACAGCGTGGAATTTTCGATCACGAAATAATCCTTGTACGGCGTATAGACTATCCGGAGAAGAACCGGTGTCTCCAGAAACATGATGATCTGGACAAGGTAAAACAACAGGATGTGTTTCGCGGACCGGGCCAGAAGCAGGGCGAGGAACGGGGTCAGCCAGATGATATAATAGGTCGCCAGTACCTTGTTGAACAGGACGAAGGCAAACACGCTCAGGAAAAGGGCATAGGTCAGGGTCAGCGCAGTCCCGTCCAGGTGCCGGTAATACCAGTACAACAGGACGCATTCAGCCAGGATGAACAGGAGAAAGGAAATTTTACTCACCGGCTGCAGGTTGATCAAAAAGAGCGATACAGCATCCATGTAGTAGATGAAGCTGTGGGCCTCGGCCGGTCTCAGGATATGGAACATATATGTCCTGAAAAACTTCCCGGCATCTATCAGTATGAACGGGAGAGAGCATGCCGCAAACAGGAGGATCGTGACGATGACCCCGGTCCGGAAACCGTTCAACTCCCGTCCGTTCTTCTTTGTGGAAAGATAAAAAAACGGGAAACCGGCGAACGGAAACCATTTCAGCAGGACGCCGACCGCGGCTGAAACATAAGCGGTCACGTCTTTACCGTAAATGAAACAGCAGAGTGAAAAGACCAGGAAGAACGTGGGAATAATATCATAGACTATGGGAATGAAAAATGCGACTGAAATGGCAGTTGTATAGAGCAGACCGGAGAGGAACGCTTTCTCCTGCCCGAAAAACCTCGCTGCAAGGACGTACACGCATACCAGGGTGGCGATATCGAATGCAATGGTTATTGCCCCGAATGAAAACAGGTAGGAGGTAAAATCAGGATTGCCCATGAACGGGAGGATCGCCAGCACAACCGGAACAAAAAAGAGCTGCGGGTATTCTGCATTGAAACTGATATAGGGTATCTTCCCGAGGAGGATGGAATGTGCATACCAGTAATACAGCGTCATATCCCCGGGAAGGATGGAGAGAAGGGTCGTCAGCGCAGAAGACAGGACCAGCATCTTGACGATAAGGGAGATCAGGACGAGAATGAGGAGGTCATTTTTCAGGGTGCCCCGGTCTATTTCAGGGAGCGTGATGGAAAAGATCCGGACCGGGTTTCCGGACGGGACCGTCGCTACCGGTCCGGGCACGGTTTCCGGGAAGGGATCAGAGCGGTACGCCCACCATCCTGAAACAAGGAGAAGGGGAATACCAACCGGTACGCAGAACCCGGAAGGGCCCTGCAGGGTCAAGCCATACCGGATAACATCAGAGAGCAGGAAAAGGAGACCTGAAACAATACAAAGAAGCGCAGCTGCCTTCGCATTTTTCCTGTTCCGCACCACCAGCCCGATGAGGGTAATCACGAATGACCCGGTAAAGAGACATATGGCGGAGAACCAGACCAGTACTCCCAGTGCGCTCCTGCCCGCAAGCGTTCCGGCAAGGACGAGCGAGAGATCCCGGGTGAATGCGACAAGTGTTACATCTGCGCCGGGGAGCTGCTGGTTCCGGAACAACGCCCATTGCATGACAGCCCCCACCTGGCTGCCGGCCACGTAGATGTTCAACGGGATCATGAGACAGAGGTACGGCAGGAGGAGAAGGGGATTCCGGTAATTCGCCATGGTGAACAATACTATCGTTGGACTGCATTCCTCTTGAGATTGTCGAAGAGAGAATTTTTTCAGCAGGATGAAAAACAATCCGGAAAAGAGAGCCCCATCCAATCATTCGGGGATGAAAGTCAGCATCCTCCTGAATTGTTCCTCCCCTTAAACGGCATGTGGGATATCTGCGGGAATGGCATCCTTCCCTCCGTATGAAGATCCTGTCCCTCAGGTCTGGTGTGAATTTCCTTTTCTCTCTCTCGATAAATCGATTGCATCGAATAGTGCAGTCTGATATGACAGCTCCTGATCGGTAACTGAGGCAAACAGGGTTTGGTCCCGTTTTTTTTGCACATAACCTTACCGGTTACAACTGAACTTTCCCGGTAAACGATGAGATCACCAGGATCCGGGATCTGGCCGTTGATCGGCGGGCATTTATTTTCTGGCATGGGAGTTCCTTTCTCGCTGCAATTGGAACGAGGGTATCAGGCGAATTTGCCGGTTGCACGTATCTCTAAGGGGCGATCATGGACGCCCAAACCACCGGTTTTCCCGCCGGAAAAATAACCGGATTCTGGACCGCCTTTTTATCGGTATGCAGAGTGTCTGCCGTGGATTCGTGAAACGGGTGAAAAATTCAGTTCTCGTCCATTTCCTTTTCAGGATAACATTCGCTGAACAGTCCGTAATATTGAATAATTGCGACAATGATGACGACTGGTATGCCAAAGGGAACAGAAATACCTGACGGGCCGTTGAGAACTATCCCGTACTGAAGGATGATGGCAAGGATCAACAGGACCGCCGAACAGAAATTCAGGATGCCGGAAAACCTGATATATGACGGTTCTTCTTCAACATATGCATAGCTCGCCAGGAGGGAGGCGATGATGATGATAGCTGCAGCAAGGGCCCAGAGCCCGGTTGACAGGGCACTTCTGCCGGACAATACACCGGATGCGACAAGTCCGATCTCCTGTGACAGGAAGACAACACCATTTCCCATGTACGTGCTGGTAAAGCGGAACAACAGCCACTGGCTGCCGGATCCTATCCCGTCACCGATGACATAGATGTTCATGGGGACGAGAAAAAGAAAGATCTGGAGGCTGAGCGGAATCCTGAAACGGGGCGTCATTCGTATCTCAAGAATTTTGTCGGATGGGTATTGAGGCTATCGGAACGAATGCTCAATCCGGGGGAGAGGTACCCTACCTTCTGAGGGAGGGTTGGGTAGGGGATGGCCCGGTCCAATAATGAAGGGGGGTCACCCCCCTCCGGTTTCCGGAATGGTGGGGGGGTCAACAGGAATTAAAAAT
>Ga0326728_10000788_pt1 | contig 119786 bp, 96 predicted proteins | sample MB3enrmetagenome_FD_207602 | JGI IMG/M metagenome (GOLD analysis project Ga0326728, IMG submission 207602) | Lab enriched peat soil microbial communities from McLean, Ithaca, NY, United States - MB31MN | ecosystem: Environmental > Terrestrial > Soil > Wetlands > Peat | place: USA: New York... | reverse complement strand
GGCACGTTTGAGCGCTTCTGGTATGGCGGCCGTCCAGCTGCCGAGAGCGACTACCGGAACGCAGAGAGCCTGGCGTCGTCGCTCATGTCGGGCAGCGCGCCGGCGAGTACGGGCAGCTTGCCGCCTGCGCCGGAAGGCGGTTCGCGATGAAGTTCCTGTCGTCGCTCGATCCCAAGGACCGGCGCCTGCTGGTGTGGAGCGTCTCCATCGCAATCGGGCTCGCGGTGCTGATCGGCTTCGCCATTCCCAACGACAACAACGACGACAACCCTCTCCCGTCCACCTATCTCTCAGGCCGGCACGGCGCGCGCGCTGCATTTGAATCGCTGCTTCAGTCGGGCTACAACATCGAGCGCTGGGAGCGGCCTCTGGGCGAGCTGGCGGCAACGGCCGGCCCCAACACTGTAGTCATCTTCGCTCAGCCGTTTACGCGCGAGGCAGACGACTTCAAGGCCGTGGAAAAGATTCTGGCGCATGGCGGTCGCGTGCTGGCTACCGGTTTCTGGGGCGGATACCTTTTGCCGGGAGGAGAAGCCGGGACGCCGAAGGAGTTCACATTTTCCGCCTGCCAGCTCGAACCGGAGGGCCTGGATTCCCTGGCGAACACCGGCGAGGTGTGGATGGTTCCCGAAGCCACTTGGGAGGTCGGCAATCCCACGCAGCGCATCGAGTACAGCTGCGCCGGGCAGCCGGCGGTGGTGGAATACGCCTACGGCCTCGGGCACGTGGTGTGGTGGGCAAGTTCGACACCGCTGGAAAACGGATCGCTCGCTCGCGCCGCCAACCTCGATCTGCTGCTGAATTCAATCGGACCCCGTGACGGTCATCGCTTCTATTGGGATGAGTCGTTGCACGGCGAGGTGCGCAGTGATTGGAGCTATGTATCCGGACCCACGGTGGCGCTGCTGTGGACCGGGCTTATCCTTGTTTCTATCCTGATCGTCTTCAGCTTCAGCAGGCGCAGCGGGCCGGTGCGCGAGCTTCCTCCTCCGCCGCGGGCCACGCCGATTGAGTTTCTTGAAGCGCTTGGTTCGCTCTATCGCAGTGCCGGCGCTTCGTCGACGGCGATCACCATTGCATGGGAGCGGTTCAAGCGGTATGCGCTGCGTCTTTGCGGATTGCGCCAGTCACCGATGAGCGCGGCAGAACTGGCCGGTGCCATTCGCAGGCGCTTTCCGCAAGCTGACCCGAGCCTTGAGGCTGATCTGGCTGCCTGTGAGGATGCAAGATTGAATGAGAAGATTGAACCGCGCGCAGCATTGAAGGTGATTCAGACGCTGCACCGTCACCGCCAGATGCTCGCCGAAGCGGCGAAACCCGGCAACAGGTCCAGTCAAACCGTAATTATCGAATCCACGAGCAACGAAAGGCCATCATGAGCGAGGAAATACGCGAGAACACAAATGTTGAGCACCAGGCGCCGCTGGCCGCCACTGGAGAGCTGATCGCGCACGCGCGCACTGAACTCGGCCGCGTCATCTCCGGCCAGGCGCATGCGATTGAAGAGGTGCTGATCGCCGTTCTGTGCCAGGGGCATGCGCTGCTTGAGGGCGTGCCCGGCATTGCCAAGACGCTGATGGTGAAGACACTCGGCCGGCTGCTGGGACTCGGCTTTCAGCGCATCCAGGCAACGCCCGACCTGATGCCCGCAGATATCCTGGGAACCACGATCCTGCGGCCCGGCACTGACTCGTTCACATTCCACGCGGGTCCCGTGTTCACTGACCTTTTGCTCGTGGACGAGATCAACCGCATGCCTCCGCGCACGCAGGCGGCTCTCCTGGAATGCATGGAAGAGCGCCAGGTAACGAGCGACGGCACGCGGCGCCCACTGCCTGGCTGGTTCACCGTATTTGCCACGCAGAATCCCGTGGATTTCGAAGGCACTTATCCGCTGCCCGAGGCGCAGCTCGATCGCTTTCTGATGAAGATTCGCGTCGCGTATCCGAGCGAAGCCGAGGAGTTGCAGATCCTCGAGCGGCATCATGGCGGAAGCGGCGCGGGCCTGCTGGATGATGCCGTGATTTCCCCAATCCCCGAGGGAATGCTCGACGCCGCCCGCGGTGAAGTGCGCGCCGTCCGCATCGAGCCGGAGCTCTACGGATACATCCTCACGCTGGCAAGGCGCACTCGAGAGTGGCCGACCCTGCTGCTGGGCGCGAGCCCGCGCGCTGCTTTGAGCGTGATGCGCGTGGCGCAGGCCGCGGCGGCGTTCGATGGCCGCAATTACCTTGTTCCTGACGACGTGAAGCGCGCGATTCCGCCGGTGCTGCGGCATCGCATAATGCTGAAGCCGGAAGCGGAGCTGGAAGGCTTTGATGCCGATCGCGTCCTGGCCGATGTGATTGCGGCGGTCCCGGTACCGCGTCAATGATTTCTCCGTCGTTCCATCCCGCATCGATTCGCGCCAACTGCGAACCGAGAAGCCGCTGGGGCTTCGGACTCACGGCGCGATCAATTGCGCTGCTCATCGCGGGATTCGCATTCCTGGTTCCGGGCTTTTGGGATGAGCGCCTCAGCTACGCAATGCCGGCCTGGGACGCGCTCGTCCTGCTGGCGGCGCTGCTGGATGGATTGCGCCTGCCACAGGCTGCGAAGCTAACCGCCGCTCGCAACTGGTCGAATGCACCCTCGCTCGACAGCCAGACCGAGATCGAGCTGACGATTGAGAACCAGGGCGCGGTGATCATCGAGTGTTTCCTGATCGATGATCTCCCGCCCGCACTGAGAGACACGGCGGACCAGCAGGCTCCACTGCGGCTCATGGTGTTTCCGCGCGTTCCCGCTTCAGTTCGTTATCGCGTGGAACCGCAGGAGCGCGGCGACTGCACCACGGGCCTGCTCTACATTCGCTATCGCTCGCCGCTGGGACTGGCCGAGCGATGGGCCAGGGCGCCACTGGCGCAGAACGTCCGCGTTTATCCGGCGTTGCGCACCGGCGAGGAGCAGCAGATCTTCCTCGCACGCAGCCGGCAGATTGACCTGCAATTGCGCCAGGTGCGGCAGCGTGGCCTGGGCCGCGATTTCGAAAGCCTGCGCGACTACCGCGACGGTGACGACCTGCGCGATATCTGCTGGACCGCAAGTGCACGGCGCGGCAGCCTGATCACGCGACAGTATCAAACCGAGCGAAGCCAGCCGGTGTGGATTGTGCTCGACTGCGGGCGGTTGATGCGCTCGCGCGTGGTCGCAGCCCCTCACGCCGACGCAACCCTGCCTCTGCCGCCAGGGAGCCTCCGCGCGCACTCAAAACTTGACCACGCGTGTACGGCAGCGGTCGCGCTGGCACAACTTGCTCTTTTTTCGGGCGATCGCGTCGGCCTGTTGGCGTATGGCCAGTCGATCCAGCAGCGTCTACTGCCCGGTCGCGGCGCGGCACACCTGAGACAGATGATCGAGCTGCTCGCGCAACTGCGTGCCGAGTCCAGCGAGGCAGACCACCTGCGCGCAACCGCGCTCCTGGGCAGGCTGCAACCGCGGCGGGCCCTGATCCTGTGGGTGACGGACCTCGCCGAGACCGCGATGCGTCCCGAGGTGATCGACGGCGCGATGAACCTGCTGCGGCGGCACGTGCTGCTTTTTGTCGCGATGGCGCAGCCCGAGGTTGACTTGATTGCACAGCGAAGGCCGAAGAACGTTGAGGAGATGTTCCGAGCCGCCGCCGCGCAGGAGATGGCCGGACGTCGCGAACTGCTACTGGCCCGGCTGCACGAACAGGGCGCGCTCACGCTCGATTTGAACCCCGAAGCCGTCGCATCGTCGGTGCTGAATCAGTACCTCATGGTGAAAGAGCGCGCGATGGTGTAGCCGCCTTGAAGTTGAAGGATTGCCGGCCGAGTGATGTGAGCGTGTGTTCGATCACTATCCGGGTTGTGTTTCCAGTTGGGCCGGCTGCACTCGTTTTGCCAGCGCCCACTTCAGGTCGTCGATGCCCTGGCCGGTGACGGCTGAGACCGCGTGAAACTCCAGCTTGCGGCGCCTTGCGTATGTCGCCAGCTTCTTCAGCTTCTCGGGATTAGCCACGTCGATCTTGGTGGCGACGACGAACATCGGCTTTTCTTCGAGTCCGTTGCCGAAATTTGCCAGCTCGTTGTTGATGACCTTGAAGTCCTCCACGGGATCGGGCCTGCCCGAGGCGTCGGACACATCCACCAGGTGAGCAAGCACCCGCGTGCGCTCGATGTGGCGCAGAAACTGCGTACCCAGCCCCGAGCCAAGGTGCGCGCCTTCGATCAGTCCGGGAACGTCGGCCACCACGAACGCCTGCTGGTGTGGTTCCTCTCCCACCGTGACCACGCCCAGGTTCGGCTCGAGCGTGGTGAAGGGATAATCGGCAATCTTCGGCCTGGCTGCCGAGATGCGCGAGATGAGCGTTGACTTCCCGGCATTCGGGAAACCGACCAGGCCAACGTCGGCGAGCAGCTTCAATTCCAGCCGGTAGAAGCGCTCCTCGCCGGGACGGCCCAGCTCGTGTTCTCGCGGCGCCTGGTGGGTGCTGGTGGCGAAGTGCTGGTTGCCGCGCCCGCCTCGACCGCCTTTGGCGATGATGAGGCGCTCGTCGGGCTCCGAGAAGTCGTGAACCAGATCGCCGGTCTGATTGTCGTAAAGCGCTGTTCCAACAGGAACTTGCAGCACAATCGACCTGCCGTCAAGGCCGGTGCAGTTCGAGCCCATGCCGTGCTCGCCGCGCTGGGCCTTGTGCTCCGGGTTGTAGCGGAAGTGGATGAGGGTGTTGTGGCGCTGGCTCGATTCCATGATCACGTCGCCGCCGCGTCCGCCATCGCCGCCCGACGGGCCGCCCCGGGGGACGAACTTCTCGCGCCGGAAGGCCATGCAGCCATTTCCGCCATCGCCGGCCTTCACCCGAATTTTGGCCTCATCTATGAACATTAGTCAGAGCTTTCTTCGCAATTTGGAGCGTTGCCCCAGGGTTATCACAGACCCAAAGTGCCGTCTTTTAAGTCTATCGAATCCCACCGCCCCCTCCCAAAAAGCGGCAATCCGGCCGTCCCATTTCAGACCACATCGTGTGTCCGGAATCACCTTGGCTTTCCCCGCCGACTCCTTACAATCGCTGGCGAATTCACTGCAACGAAAACCGGTTAGCCCGCCGATGGGGAGTTCCCGCTTCGGAGATTGACCATGCGTGAGCCTGTGCGCGGGAGAACCGGCCGGCATTTCGTGCAGCGAAACAGATTCTTCACCGCAAGCTGGTTGTGGGATAGTGTTGCGATATTGGGTGAAGCCGCTGGCGAGGGCCGCGCTGCTGATGATTGCGGGCGCGGGTGTTTTGTGCTGCGCCCATGCCCAGCAGGCGACTGGAATTGCACAAAGGGTGGCATCGCCCGCCGAGCAGTTGCGCGAATGGCGAGCCGCGCTCCCTACGGCTCCTGCGATCAGCGAAGCTGCGCTACCGATGCCGGAGATTTCTCTTGAGATGGAGGGACTTCTTTCGCTGCCGCTCCACGGCACGTCGACAACGCGGACGGAGAGCTCCCCGCTCCTGAATTCCGATGCGACGAAACCGATTGCCGCATCGCAAAGTGAATCCACTCCGCCGTCATCGCAATCGCTCGATTCCGCGCAACTCCAGGCACTGCCTCTCGCCGGCCGCGATTGGCGGAACTTTGTGATGGACGCGCCCGCCGAAAACACACCCACAGCCGACGAGCAGCGCACGCCTGCCGCCGCGGGAGTTGCACCCGACATCACCGTGGATGGGGCGCGCATTCAGCTGGCGTTCGGCAGCACGCGAGCCGGGCAGTCACGCAATCGAAGTTCGACACTGCTGAGCCCGGGATCGGGAGAAACTGCGGTGCGCGAATTGCTGATCGCCGAAGCCGGTGAGGCCCGCGGCAGCCGCACGAACGTCGAGACTCAACGCGGCACCGAGCATCTGCATGGTCAGGCGTTCCTGTTCGATCGCCAGAACATGCTGGGCGCGAAGAACCCTTTCACACAATGGGTGCAGGAGACGGCGCCCGCGACGCAAACCACAGTTCCGGCATTCACGCCCGTGTCGATCAGCCCCGGCGATCGCGAAAAGTTGTGGGGCGCGGGACTCGGCGGAGTTTTGCATGGACGGCGCATGTTCTGGTTCGCCGCTCTCGATGGATACGGGCGCAACGACCCCGCGGTCTCGATCGTAAAGCATCCCGATAACTTTTTCGCCCAGCCCTCGAACGACCAGATGCAACTGCTGAGTGCGCAGCTTGGAATCGGCAGTGCCGATCCTGTATCCGCGGGTCTTGGTGCGTATTCCAAACTGCTTGAAACCCTGGCCGGCCTGCTCGGGCCTGCGCATCGCACCACGTCGCAGTGGATAGGCTTCGCCCGGGTCGATTGGAGCGCCAGCGAACGTCATCGCTTTACCCTCGAGTCGTCCGGCGCGCGACTCGACTCGCCGGGCGGCGGTTTCTCACGCGCGTCGGAAACCTACGGCACGCACAGCTTCGGCTCGATGCACGCGACGGAGCAGTGGGCGCTCGGCAGGTGGGAGGCCTTCATCACGCCCAATCTGCTCGCTGTCACGCAAGGCTCTTTCGGACACCAGGTGCAAAGCGCACGGCCGGAGACGCCTTCGCCGCTTGAACAGTCGCTGAACATCAATGCATGGGGTCAGCTTCCGCAGATCCTTGTGGACTCCCGCTACGGTTTCACGATTGGGAATCCCGCGCGCTTCGGACGGGGAAGTTATCCCGACGAGCGTCTCTACTTCGTGCAGGAGCAATTGAACTGGGTGCGCGGGCAACTGATGGTGAAGTCCGGCTTCGAGATCAGCCACAATCGAGATGCAACCAGCAGGTTGCGCAACCAGACGGGAACCTATTACTACTCCAGTGTTGAAGACTTTGCCTCAGATGACCTGGCCTTTTCCGCTTTCGGTCTGAACGGGCAGCTCAACCCGATGGATCAGCACAACTGCGATCAGACCGGGAAGGCGTGGCGCGATACGTCGGGTGTGTTGCACGGGCTGGGATATCTGCCGTGCTACACCTACTATTCGCAGACCATGGGGCCGTCGGAGTGGTGGCTGAGCACGAACGACTGGGCCGGTTATGTCACGTCGCAATGGCAGCCGACCAGGCGAATCGCTCTCACGCTCGCCATGCGGTGGGAACTGGAGCAACTGCCGACGCCAATTGCGAAGCTCGACAATCCTGATCTGCCGCTCACGCAGCACCTGCCCGGCCTGGGCAGCCAGTGGGGTCCGCGAGCCGCATTTGCGTGGGGTACGGGCGAAAGCCACTGGCCAGTGTTGCGGCTGGGCTATGGGCTATATTTCGCGCGCACGCGCAATGCAGTAGTGGAGTCGGCGCTTACGCAGACCGGCTCGCTCAAAGGCGATCTCAACTTCTTCATGCGCCCGACCGACAATCTGAACGCCGGAGGCGCTCCGCCGTTCCCGTACGTGTTGCAGGGGGAGCCGGCCAGCGTGGTCAAGCCCGGCGCGATCGAGTTTGCCCGGGACTTCCGGAATGGTGAAATCCACCAGGCTGAGGCCGCAGTTGAAGAGACGCTACCGCGCCGCATTCACGTGGAGGCGAGCGCCGTGGCGAGCCTGGGCCGACGACTCCCCGTCAGCTTCGATGCCAACATCGATCCCGCTTCGAATCCGAAGACCATTACCTATGCCGTGATCGACGGCAACGGTTCGGGGCCGATCAAGACGCCGCGGATCACCGTTCCATTCTTCGCATCCTGGCCTTCGGCCGGCGGCCTGGAGGGGCGGCTCAATCCTGGCTACCAGCAGGTCAGCGAACTCTTCAGCCGCGCAAACTCCACCTATGAAGGCGCGATGCTGCGAGTCTCGCGCAGTGCGCGAGCCCTGACGCTTCGCGTCCGCTACACCTACGCGCACGCCATGGATTGGAATCCGGATGAGACTTCGCAGGTCGGTGGTCCGAGTGTCCTGGATCCGATTGACTTCCGACAGGAGTACGGCACCAGCAGCCTCGATGTGCGGCACTCCGCATCCGTGGCGATCATCGTGGAGCCGAAGTGGAAGCTGAAGGAACTCGCCGGACACCTCGCCAACGGCTGGATGCTGAGCGGCGTTGGTTGTTATCACAGCGGCCTGCCCTACACGATGCGCACCACCGGTTCGCTGGCAAAGGAATTCGATTCGACCGGCGCCGCAATTGTCGGGTTAAGCACGGGGATGAATGGCTACGGCGGAGACAATCGCGTCTATGGCATCGGCCGCAACACCTATCGCTATTCTGCAACCTGGAAGGCGGATCTGCGGCTCGCCCGGCGTTTCGACCTCGGCCGGATGCGCCAGTTTGAGCTGATGGCGGAGAGTTTCAATCTCTTCAATCACCAGAACGTGACGGAATTGGAGACAACGGGCTACACGATCGAGTCGGGCACCGTGAATGGCGGCATGCCTCGCCTGAATTTCCTCACCGGGCTGAAGACCGGACAGACGGAATTCGGTAAACCGCTGAACATCAACGCAACGGACTTCTACCGCGAGCGGCAGATTCAGTTTGGAGCACGCGTGCGGTTCTGAACCCGGCACTGTTGCTCAACCCGTGTTTATCACGATCGCGCCCGCCTGCCGCACCGTCATTGGCCAGGCATTCCGCAGAAGGCGCTTGCCTTCACATCTTTCCCATCGAGTTCAAAGCAGACGGCCCCGTTGATATCCGTTGAAAATGTGTGCACGCGCGCCGCCTGCAATTCGCCGAGGACCTCCTTGCGGGGATGACCGTAGCGGTTATGCAGCCCGCACGAAATCAGCGCCCACTGCGGCGCCACGCGCGCGAGGAACTCCGGTTTTGTGGAAGTAGCGCTGCCATGATGACCAACTTTCAGCAATGTGCTTTCAAGGCCCTGCAAGGCGAGCATGCCGCGCTCAATGGGTTCTTCCGCATCGCCTTCGAGCAGTATGGACGTCCCATTCAGCGCCACGTGGAGCACCATCGAGTCGTTGTTGCCGGGCTCCGCGGCCGGTCGATAACCAGGAAGCGGCGCCAGCACATGTATCTGCGCGTTACCCAAAGACGCAACATCGCCGGCCCGCAAGGTTCGCACGTGAGTGCCGAGCCCTCGCGCTTCATCAAGCAGTGATTTGTAAGCCGCAACCGGCGGATTGTTGCCGACCCACAATTCATCCGGACTGAAGTTCCTCAGCACCGCGGGCAGACCGCCCATGTGGTCGGAGTGCGCATGGCTGAGCGCGACCACATCGAGATGCCGGATGCCGCGCGACCACAACACCGGCGACACCACTTCCTCGCCGATGTCGAAGTCCTGCGAAGCCTGGCGCGGACCGCCGCCGAGTCCACCTCCATCGACCAGCATCGTCTTCCCGTCGGGCGAAACGAGCAGGAGCGAATCTCCCTGCCCCACGTCAATTGCCTCAACCAGCAGCGCATTGTGCGGATGATCGATCGGGCGCGGCATCACGACGGCAACGGCCGCCGCAGCCATCGCCACACATGCGATTCGTCGCGGCCAGCGCGCTTCCGCGAGCTTCGCATATCGGGCAGACGCAACGGCCACGCCAAGCAAAATACAAAAGATCGCGATCTGCCAGAAAACCGGCGCGGGAATGCGAAAATCGCCGAACCTCATCGACCCGAGCAGATGCACAAATCCAACAGCGGCGTGCAGCAGCATCGCTGTTGCCGCCGCGGGAACGACCGCGGCGGTGCTGGAGACAGGCAGCACCAGGAGCGTCACGAGAGCGGCGGGGACAAGGATGACGAGCAGAGGCAGAATCAGGATGTTTACCGGCAGTGCGAACACGGTGATGCGGTGGAAGTACACAGCCATGGGCAGCGCCATTGCCAGTTCGACGATGCACGAAACGACCAATGCCTCGACGCATCGCAAGGCGGTCCGCACCGCACCAGGGAAAATGCCCCATCCGATGCGTTTGCCCGCTGCCCGGGCAAGCGCCGCGGCAAACATGCGCAGCATCACGCGGAAGTGCGCCGACTGCGGAGCCAGCTTGACGTCGAGCGCGACAAGCCCGAGATCGCGCGCAGCGCTGAGGTAAGGATGTATCGTGCCATCGAGCAGAGGCGACGCCACGCCGCCGATCGAGACCACGGCGAGAAGTGTCATCTGCAGGCTCGACTCGAACAGGCTCCGCGGGCTTGCTGCGAGCAGGCAGAGTGACGCAAAGCCGATGGTGTTCAGCACATTGCGCTCGCGATAGACCAGCCGTCCCAGCAGGTAGAGCGTCACCATCCAAAGCGAGCGCTGCACCGGCGTTGCGAATCCCGTGAAAAGTGCATACGCAAACGACGCGGCGATTGTAATGAGTGTGCCGGGGATCCGCGGCAAGCGCAGCCTTCGCGCGATCCAGAAGATGAATCCCGCGACGATCGCCACGTGCAGGCCGGATACCACGAGCATGTGAAACGCGCCGGTGCGCTCGAATCCCACGCGCAGGGAGCGCGAGAGGTAAGTGCGATCGCCGGTGACCATCGCGACAATCATCACCGCATCGTCCTCGCTGACGCGCAGGAACGCGGGCAGTTTGCGCATCGCGGCGGGAATCGCAAGGATCTTCGCGCTCGCCGCATGCTGCCAGCCCGAAATGCGGCAGGCAAAGCTGCGCTCGCCCGTTGTGCCGACCACCATCAGACGATCCGCGGTTAAGGTCGCGGTAGACGTAATCCCCTGATCAAGCAGGTAGTCGCCGCGGTTCCATGCCCCCGGATCGCGGTAGATCTCCGGACGCATGAGCCGTGCATCCGCGCGGATCCGATCTCCGCAGTGGAGACCGGTCGGAAGTCTATCTGTCCAGCGCACCGTGAGCCGCACGCCGCCCGCCACGGGAGCCTGCACGTCTTCTGTGTCGGCGACGACTTCAATGGTTGAGACGCGGAGGTCTAGGCGCTGTGCTGGCGCAGAATTGCCTGGTTCTTCTGCATTCTCTTCAAGCTCACCGCGTACTGCGCCCGCCTCTGTGATGGTGCCTTCGACAGTGCGGACCAGACCATCGGAGAGTGCGGCAATCGTGGGTTCCGGCGCAGGTTGCGGTTGCATCTCGGCGCACCACGCGCCCAGCAGGCACCACAACACGGCGAGAGGAAGCCAAACCATCCGCTGCGCACGAAATGCGGCGAGCCCGCACAGCACGGCGACGGGAGCCAGCGCGATCAGCAGGAAGCTCGGTCGAAGCCAGATCCAATGAACGATTGCGATTCCAAGCGCAAAGAGCCACGCGGCATGAAAGAGCGGAACCCCAGCGCCGGCCGAAGAAGGACGGCACATGGCTGGCCCGGAGCTGCCTCGATCAACTTCCATCTCACCCGAGAAAAGAGATTATCTATACGCGGAAGGTTATCAGGATCGCTGCAACTCGACCACTGTCTCCAGATGAAATGTTTGCGGAAACAGGTCCGCGAGTGCGATGGAAGCCACAGAGTAGCCCGCACCGACAAGAGTGCGAAGATCGCGTGCCAGCGTGGCCGGATCGCACGAAACATAGACGAGCGTGGGTGCACCGACGCCGGCAAGAAGGGAACTGACTTCGCCTCCAAGGCCCGTGCGCGGAGGATCGACAACAATCAGATCCGGTTTCGATCTGCTGCTTTTGCTTTTCAGAAATGCGGACACGCTGGCCGTAACGCCTTCGCCCGCGGTGCCTTCAAGGTTCTTTTGAAGCGTTTGGGTGGATGCCGGCGCGGATTCAACGGCGATCACCTGCTTGTGGCTCTGTGCAAGCCGCCGTGCGAAGAGTCCAACCCCGGCGAACAGGTCCCAGGCCAGCGTGCCGCGTCGGCCATCCGTCACGCGGGCGATAAACTTGTCGAGCAGCCAGCGGTTCACCTGGAAGAACGCGCCCTGGACGACCTGATAATCGATGCCACCGGCGCGATAAGTCAGGGATCCATTGCCCCATTCGACAATCGTTGCTGCCGGCTGCCCTGTGCTATCCAGTGCGATAAGTTGTATTCCCGTGACCGCCGGGATGCGCTGCTTCAACGCTTCGGCAAATCGATCGATCCGCTGCTTCCCGGAGTTGTGAACAAAGAGAGTGACCAGCAGCTCGGTTTCGTCCGCATTCGAGAAGAGGGAGATTTCAGCAGGCCAGAGAGCGGGCTTTATGCTGCGCAGGATCTCGCCCGCGCTAAGCGCCGCATCGACCAATAACGGCGCTGCGATGAGACATTCGGTGATGGGAACGATCGCATGCGATCGCCGCGCGCGGTAACCCAGATGCCCGGCGCTGTCGAGGGCCAGCCGAATACGATTGCGATAGCGCCAGGGATCGCCCGCAAGAACGTCGATCTTCTCCGGCGCCGGTACCCCGCCGCGCTCGAGCGTCTCCCGCAGGATCGTTTCTTTGAAACGGAGCTGCGTTTCGTAATCCGTGTGCTGATATTGGCAGCCCCCGCACATACCGAAGTGGCGGCAGCCCGGCGCCGTGCGATTAGGCGCAGCAGAGACGATCTCTTCCGGTTCGGCGCTTGCAAAACTGCGCTTCTCATCCACGATGCGCACGCGCGCCTCTTCGCCCGGCAGGGTCAGGGGCACAAACATCGCCTTGCCTTCCACGCGCGCCAGAAATGCTCCGCCATAGATCGGCTTCTCGATCTGCACGAGTACGCTTCGACCGCGGCTGGTCTGCACCGTCTCGGGCTTTTCGTGCTTCATTGCTGACTCATGTAAAAAAGGCTCAGGCGCGGCAGGCTGTAGTGCACCAGCAATTGCTTCTGCACAAACTGATGCTCAACCTGGCGCAGTTGCACCGCTCCCATGCGGCTGCGATATGGCGCCAGCTCACGCGCGGCATGTTCCTTCAGAGCGACCAGTAACTCCTCCGGCGCGGCCGCCGTAAGCGCTGCGAACAGCTTTTCTTCGAGGACCGTGAGAACGCGTTCAAAGGCCTCCATCTCATTCGCAGCAGTGGTAGAAGATTTCGCGCAGCGCGCCTCCGCTGCCAGTTCGCGCAGCCGAGCCGCGGTGGCAGCACAGGCATCCTGCGCGATTTTCGAAGCATCAAGCGCACTTGCCGCAGCTTCAAGATGCAATGCCACGCGCTCATGTTCAAAACCGGTTTCGCCGCTCGCGGCCGATGAAGGCGCGGTTCCGGCGCCGGCCTCGCGCAGCTCCTGGGCTGCTTCCATCACAGCCTGCGCGCACCACGCAAGTCCATTGATGCGCCGCATGCGGGCGCGTTTCTGGCGCGACTCATACTTGTCGAATGCAGCATCGATTCCGCGCAACACGGCTTCCAGCGGGATGCCGGCGTCGCGCCACGTCTCAATCAGCGCCCAATCGAGCGTCGAGAGCAGGAGGATCGCTCCACGCCGCTGCTGAAAGCGCTCCTCGATCTCCGTGAAGTAATTGAAATAGTTGTGCACGGACTCTAGTGTGCGCGCCCGCGGGGCCGCGCATGCCGGTTACGCTCAAACAGAATGCGCAGTCCATCGAGCGTGAGCAGCTCATCGATCTCGCTGATGTAATGGGAATCGGCGGAGATCATGCGCGCAAGTCCGCCGGTAGCGACCACGCGCGGCTTCTGCCCCAGTTCTGCAAAAATGCGCTCCAGGATGCCGTCGACCAGCCCGATGTATCCGTAGTACAGGCCGCTCTGCAGGTGGCCGACCGTGTTGGTGCCGATGACCTTGGCGGGTCGCTTGATGTCGACGCGGCTCAGGCGTGCGGCCCGCGAAAACAGTGCCTCTGCGCTCAATCCAAGGCCCGGCGCAATCGCGCCGCCAAGGTATTCCCCGCGTTCCGAGATGACTTCGAACTTCGTCGCTGTTCCGAAATCCACCACGATGCACGGACCGCCGTAGCGCTCGAACGCTCCGATGCAGTCAGCCAGGCGGTCTGCGCCAAGCTCCGTCGGATTGTCGACAAGCACCGGCATGCCGGTCTTGATGCCCGGTTCGACGAAGAGCGGTTCAACATTAAAGTATGTTGCGCACACCTGCCGCAGTGTCGAGTCCAGCGGCGGCACGACCGAGGACATGATGACGTGCGTCACCTGGCTTGGCGACAGACCCTGCATCTCAAACAGCTTTACAAAAAAGACGCCATACTCGTCCACCGTCTGCGCACGATGCGTGGTGACGCGCCAATGCGCGGCCAAATCAGACCTGTCTTTCGCCGCGACGGCAGCGCCCTTCGGCGGAAGTCCCGTCTCCGCATCGAGCCGGTAAAGCCCGAGCACGGTATTCGTATTTCCCACGTCAACTGCCAGCAGCATTTTCTTCCTTCAGTTCGTTCTTGCGGCGCGGATACCACCCGTCTGCACGGTCATGATTCCCTGATCGGTGCGCACCAGCAGAAAGCCATTCCTGTCCAACCCGGCTGTAAGGCCGACGCACGCTTGCGGTCCGTGAACCTCGACACGACGGTTCCAGAGCCAGGTGGAAACCTGCGCAACGCGCGCCGGAATCGCGCCGGCGACTGCGGGATCATGCAGTCCCTGCGTCTCTTGCTGCAGCGATTCTAGCAGGGCAATCAGCAGCGCCTGGCGGCTGATGGTACGGCCCGATGCGAGGTCAAGCGACGTTGCGGGCGTCGATAAGGCGTTGTCGAACGAGCGCTGGTGAACGTTGATTCCGATGCCGATGACGACAAACGCGAGCGCATTCGCGTCAGTCTTCGATTCAACCAGAATGCCACCGGTCTTGCGCTCGCCGATGAGCAGGTCGTTGGGCCAGCGCAGATCAACCTTCAGACCGGTGGTCAAACCGATCGCTGCGGCGCCGGCGAGTCCCGCGGCCAAGGGGATGAGCGGCAGATGCTCCAGCGCGATCGTGGGCCGCAGAAGAACGGAGACGTAAAGCCCGTCGCCCGCAGCCGAGTGCCAGCCGTGGACGCCGCGGCCGCGACCGGCGGTCTGCTCATCGGCGAAGCAGACCGATCCATGCGGCGCGCCCTCACGAGCTGCCGCAACTGCGTCGGTGTTCGTCGATCCTGTTACAGGCGAAAAATGCAGCTTGCCTGCGAAGATCGTTCCGGCAAGTCTCGCGTCCAGTTCCGCAAGGTGGTACACGCTTATGCGGGCTCCGCAACGATACTCATCGAGATGTCGGCGGCCCTGGCGGAGTGCGTGAGCGCACCCACGCTGATGAAGTCGACACCAGTTTCGGCGTAGGCGCCTATATTGTCGAGCACGATGCCGCCGGAAGCCTCGATCGGAATCCAGCGCTCTTCTTTACGGATGCGTTCCACCGCCGCCTTCACCTGGGCCGGCGTCATGTGGTCCAGCAGGATCGCCTCGGCGCCGCATTCGAGCGCCTCTTCCAGTTCCTTTTGCGTGCGGACTTCCACCTGCACGCGATTGCCCGGTTTGCGCCTGGTCAGCGCGTTGGTCACCGAAGCACGCAATCCGCCGCCCAGGGAAATGTGATTGTTCTTGATCAGGATTCCCGAAGAAAGATCGAGCCGGTGATTCGTGCCGCCGCCGCAGAGCACTGCATACTTCTCCAGCGCGCGCAGCCCCGGAACGGTCTTGCGCGTATCGAGCACGCGTGCCTTCGTCCCCTTGATCGCATCGACATACTGCCGCGTCAAAGTGGCGATTCCGCTGAGGTGCTGCATCAGGTTCAGGATCACGCGCTCGCAACTCAGCAGCACGCGGGCGTTGTGGCGAATGACGGCGAGCACCTGCCCTTTGCGGACGCGCACACCATCGAAAATCTCGGGGTGGCTGACGACCTCGTACCGCGTATGCGCAGCGGGCTGCGGATCGAGCCGAGCAAAGATCTCAAGGAATTGCGGAACGGCTCCCAGGCCGGCCACCACCATCTCCTGCCGCGCAATGATCGAGGCCGCGGCACGCAGATTCGGACCGATCGTCAGGTTGGTCGTGGTATCGCTGACGGCCCGATCTTCCAACAGCGCCTGTTCCAGAAATGCTTCGATGCGGTGGCTCTTCCAGTCCATTCGTTCTCTTTCGATGTTCAGGCTTGCGATTTCGATTTCATTTGTCGAAGAAAGTTATAAACAACTTTCTTGACCCTGTCATCCGGCCGGTCGTCCAGCGTGTAAAAACGTTTGCCGTTCCAGCGATCGATCTGGAGCACGTACCTATGCCTCTTTCCCGAGACTTTTGCGGCAATTTTTTGCCACGCCCCCGGCTTCTTTTCGGCATCGCGGTCGATGAGCCTGATCTCGCCCAGGTCGTCATACCAGATTACGGACAAAAGCTCGGTTGCATCGCGGATGTACATCCGGTGGTTCGTCAGCAGGATATATTGCCCGATGCGCGCCTTTTCCGGCGCCAGGTTGACGAAAGCGACAGGGGTCTCCGAGTTCTCAGGGCGCGTGGCAACAATGCATGCCTCGACGGCGGGCGGAAACCCCGGAGCGGCATAGCAGCCGGGCGCATCGCCAAAGAAGATCGTCGGCGGGGCTGCTGTGCGGATCGGCGTGACAAACTCCGCCTCCCTCGGCCTGCGCACCGGGCTTTCAAAGTGTTCGCACAGCGCCTGGTAGGCGGTGTGGATGCGCTTGAAGCGCTCTTCCGCCTCGATCCGCTTGCGTTCGTCGCCCTGTACGCGATCGGGATGCCAGCGCTTGGCAGCCGTGCGATACGCCTTGTGGATCGCGGCTTTGGAAGTCAGTCCCTGCGCGACGCCAAGCGTGCGGGAATGGTCGACGCACGATCTGCAGACACAGGCCATCTGCTGCCTTCCGCTCACTCCGGCAGGGAAGCGAGATCCCGGCGCCGCTTGACGAGCAACTGCCGCGCATCTTCCAACTGCTTCTTCAGGCCCTCGACGATGTGCGCCGGAGCCTTCGCGATGAAACCCAGGTTGTTCAACTGGCGCTCGGAATTGGAGACAATCTTCTCCAGCTTCGCGATCTCCTTGTTGATCTTCTCGCGTTCCGCAGCGACATCAATCTTGCGTTCGTAGACAACCGCCACATCGAATTGCGGCGTTGCGTGCCTGGCCAGCCCGGCGGAGATCTCGCAGACGAACCGGACTTCGCTCACCCGCGCCAGCCGCTCAACGATTGCCAGGTTCTCGCTCACCACCGGCTTCGACTCCTCGCCGATGCGCACCTCAATGGGCGCCACGGCCTTCTCTTCGACGCCGATCTCCTTGCGCAGCGCGCGAACCTCAACGATGAGGCTCTGCAGCAGGCTCATCTGATCTTGTGCCGATGTATCCCGTCCCGCATCACCGGCCTGGGGGAAGCGCGTCAACGCGATCGACTTCGCCGGAGGAGCGCAGTCATAGACTGCATGCCACACTTCTTCGGTCAGGAACGGCATAAAGGGCGAAAGCAGGCGCAGAGACGTCTCGAAGACGCGAACCAGCGTCGTGAGCGACGCCCTGGTGCGATCCTTGTCGGCGCCCTCGCTGAAGTCAAGGCTCAGCTTCACAATCTCGAGATACCAGTCGCAGAAACTGCCCCAGAAGAACTGATAGATCGCATTCGCCGCGTCGTCAAAGCGATAGTTCTCCAGCGCCTGGTTTACCTTTTCTGCCGTCGCATTCAACTCGGCGACAATCCAGCGCGCCTCCAGCGGCGCATCCGTTCCAGCCTCCGGCATGCCACCTGGCGAAGAGGGATCAACGCTGATCCCGACCTCTGCAGCACGATCGATGTTCATGAACATGAACCGCGCAGCGTTCCAAATCTTGTTAGCGAAGGCGCGATAGCCTTCCGTCCGCGCGACGTTGAAGGCGATGTCCGTTCCCGGCGAAGCCATCGATGCCAGCGTGAAGCGCACCGCGTCGGTGCCGTACTGCTTCACAATCTCGATCGGGTCGACGACGTTGCCCTTGGTCTTCGACATCTTCTCGCGGTTGGCGTCGCGCACCAGCGCGTGGATATAAACCTCGCGGAACGGAACCGAGTCCGCCAGCGAACGCGGGCTCCCGTCAGGCATCGGCAAATCAGTTGAAAACCAGCAGCCCAGCATGATCATGCGGGCCACCCAGAAAAAGAGGATGTCGAAGCCCGTGACGAGCACGCTGGTGGGATAGAAGGCGTCGAAGTCACGACGATCTTCGCTTCCCATCCTTTCCGCTGAAGAACGCGGAAAGGATGGGGCACCCTCAGTTATGTTCGGCCATCCGAAGACTGAAACCGGCAGCAGTCCCGACGAAAACCAGGTATCGAGCACGTCGGTCGATTGCTCGATTCTGTCGGACCCGCAATGCGCGCACCTCATCGGGTCCGCACTCGAATGGCGGGGCGGCAAGGTGATCTTGTGGCATACCGCGCAGTGCCACGCCGGAATGCGGTGTCCCCACCAGAGCTGCCGCGAGATGCACCAGTCGTGGATGTTCTCCATCCAGTTCAGGTAGGTCTTCGCGTACATCTCCGGCGTGAACTTGATGTGGCCTTCCTTCACGGCGGCGATGGCCTTGTCGGCCAGCGGCTGAATCTTTACGAACCACTGCAGCGACAGTCGCGGCTCCACGACCGTCTTGCAGCGATCGCAGTGGCCCACGTTGTTCACGTGGTCCTTGACTCCGGCCAGGAGCGCCATCTCTTCGAGATCGGCAACAATCTCCTTGCGTGCCACGAAGCGATCGAGCCCGGCGTACACGCCGCCGTCCGCGTTGATGTGAGCCGTATCGTCCATCACGTTGATGGAGGGCAGATCGTGGCGCTGGCCCAGCGCAAAGTCGTTGGGATCGTGCGCCGGGGTTACCTTCACCGCACCGGTGCCGAACTCGGGACTGACCCACTCATCGGTGATCACCGGAATCTCGCGGCCCACCAGCGGCAGGCGCAGCTTCTTCCCGTGCAGATGCTTGTAGCGCTCGTCGTCAGGATGCACGGCTACGGCCACGTCGCCCAGCATCGTCTCGGGACGGGTTGTCGCAACCGTCAGAAACTCGCCGGTGTCTTTGCCATCATCGCCGATGACGGGATAGCGGATCTCCCACAGGTGTCCCTTGTGCTCGCCGTACACCACCTCGAGGTCGCTGATGGCGGTCTGGCAGCGCGGGCACCAGTTCACGATGTAGGCTCCGCGATAGATGAGCCCCTGCTCATAGAGCCCGATAAAGGCCTCGCGCACGGCTACCGAGAGCCGCTCATCCATCGTGAAGTATTCCCGATCCCAATCGACCGAGGCGCCCAGGCGCTTCATCTGGTTCAGAATGTTTCCGCCATAATGCCGCCGCCATTCCCAGACTCGCTCTATGAACTTCTCCCGGCCCATCTTCTGCCGGGTGGTGCCCTCGCTGGTCACCTGGCGCTCTACGAGCATCTGGGTTGCGATCCCGGCATGGTCAGTGCCGGGAATCCATAGCACTCGTTCGCCGCACATGCGATGCCAGCGCATAAGAATGTCGCTCTCAGTGTGCTCGAACATGTGGCCCATGTGCAGATTGCCTGTGACGTTGGGCGGGGGCAGCAGGATTACAAAGGAGGACTGGTCGCCGGACTTGCCGTCCAGGCATTCGTCTTGTGAGGGAGTCGGCTGGGCGAAGAGCTTTTCGCGCACCCAGTACTCGGCCCAGTGATCTTCAATGGCAGTCGGGTCGTACGCTTTGGGTAGATCGTGAGGCATGGGGGTTGTCAGCGAGCCCCCGGGAATGTGCTTCGAAACCCAGACAACACAAGGATTTCAGGCAAAGGGGGCCACTTCTCACTCTAGCAGATTGAGCACCGGCGCATCGGGCGTGCCGAGCCTCCGGAGCGGCACAAAAGCACGAAGGCCGCACCCTTTTGGGATGCGGCCTTCACTTGTCGGCAATCGACTTTGCCTAGAAGGGATTCAGCTTGCCCAAACCCTTCTTCTTTTTCTTCTTGCTCGAGGACTCTTCGTCCAGGTTGGTCTTCGACTTCTTCCTGTGCGCGTCGGCAGGGGTCTGCTGCTGCCCGGTACCGGACTTGATGTCGTTGACCGGCATCGGCGCCTCGGCCGGCTTGTCAACCGGAGGCAGGACCGTGTTGGTCGGTCCCACCGGTTTCACCAGCGCATTGGCGTCGGCCGCCGCACCATTGGCGCCATTTGCGGCCGGGGCTGCATCGCTTGCGGCCGGAGCAGCTGTTGCCTCGCCCGTGGGCGCGCTCACAATCGAGACACCCACGCCGGTTCCACCCGCCGGAGGAGCAAGCTGCAACGGGGCCGTGGAGGGCTGGTCACTGCGCGGCGGTTCGTTCGGTCCGGTCGGTTTCACCGCCGCCGGCGGCGCCGCCGCTCCGCCCGCGTTCATGGCCGCGTTGAAAAGGGCGATGTTCTCCTTGGATACGTCGGGCGCCAGTGTCCGCTTCGGATCTTCGAGTGACGGCTCGCCAACGTGCGCCGCTTCCACCACCGTGGGACCGCGCTTGATGATGTCCATCGTACGGGTGGTAAACCGGATCGGCTGCTGGCTCTTCACTTCCGCGTCGTTCTCGGCAACCGCTGCATCGGTCGGCTCAGGCACGGGCCGGTTCATCGCTACCAGGCGGTCGCGCGCATCCTCAACACGCGGAGCCATCGGGTAGCGCGTAATCACCCGAGCGTAGGCAGATGCTGCCTTGTCTTCGTACAGGGTGTGAAGGCGCTCACGGATCGCGCCGTTCAGGTTGGGAGCGATCTGCACGGCGTGTGCTTCCCCGGCATAGGCGTCACCAATGGCCAGCAATGCCTGATCGCTTTTCGAATACAGCGGATAGGTATCCACCACCGTCTCGAGACGCGCGATAGACGCCGGATAGTTCTCCTTGGTCTCGTAGTAGATGCCGATCTGCGTCTCACGCTCCGCCAGAACCTCCTGCACATCGCGCAGCTTCTGCTTCGCCCGCGGAATCAGCGGCGAGTCCGGGAACATGTTGATCATGGTCCGGTACTCCTTCTCCGCGTTCTGCGCGTTGTTGAAGTCGCGGTCGGGCTTCTCCATTTGCTGGTAGTAGATGTCGCCCACCTTCATCTGCGCCTCGGCGGCTTCGGGAGCATCGGGGAAGAAGGTGATGAAGTCCTTGTATTCGCTCTCCGCCTGCGTCAGGGCGGCGGTGCCGCCCTCCTTGAACCAGCTGTCGCCCACGGCCAGCTTGGCGCGCATCCGGTATTCCGAGTCCGGGTAGGTATTGAGCATGGTCTGCAGGTCGAGCCGAGCGACGTCGTAGCGGCCCTTCTTCAGTGCCAGCATGGCCTTGTCGAAGAGTTCCTTGTCGGGCTGCTTCGAATTCACGTTTGCCAGCGGGTTCGCGCTCAAGTCCTGGCTCTTTTTGTGCTTTGGCTTCTTTTCCCTGGCCTGAGCCGTAACCCCGGACAGCACCAACGATGCCATCGCCAACGCAGCAATACTTCTCGACAACCGGTTCATACCACCTCAATTTGCGGCAGGGGAAACTGCCACGGACTACGTATTTTCAAGGACGTGCTCGCTGGCGGCGTCGCGAGCCGCAGCCAGCAGCGCACGGGCATCCCGCTCCGCCTGGCCTGCGCCGAACACAGCATTGCCGGCCACCAACAGCTCCGCTCCAGCTTGGACGACCCGGGCGACCGTGTCGTGAGCCACCCCGCCGTCAACTTCGATTTTAAATGCCAGCCCCAGTTCCTTGCGCAACTGGACCAGCCGCCGGATCTTGTCCAGCGAAAAAGGAATGAAGCTCTGCCCCCCGAACCCCGGATTCACGCTCATGATCAGCACGTGATGGACCATGGGTAGAATGTCGCGGATCAGCTCCACCCGCGTGGCCGGGTTCAGCACCACCCCCGGCTGCATGCCGTGGTCGGCAATGTGCATCAGCGACCGGTGCAGGTGCCGGCAAGCCTCGTAATGCACGCTCACCCAGCTGGCCCCCGCCTCGGCAAACGCCGGGATAAACTCGTCCGGGTTCTCAATCATCAGGTGGCAGTCGAGCGGCAGCTTCGTCGCTTTCCGCAGGCAGGCCACAACCGGCGGCCCAATGGTGATGTTGGGCACGAAATGCCCGTCCATGACGTCGACGTGGATGACGGTACCGCCGCCGCGTTCTGCCGCGGCAACCTCGTCCGCCAGCCGTGCAAAGTCCGCCGACAATATGGATGGAAGCAGTTGAACCATGTGCCTTTCCTTGGGGTCAGTGTATCAGTCGAACATATGGATTGAACTGCGGTTTTGCCGCTTCTGCCGGTTCGACTCGAGCACTTTCAGCAGAATCCGGCTGCGCGCGCGCATGGCCGGCGTCCCCGACCGTCCCGCGACCCGCAACCGGTCAAGAACGTCAGGGCGGGACTCCGGATCCTGGCGAGTCAGATCGGCCATCCCGTGCAGCGCCGCGGTTCTCACAATCGAACTCGGATCGTCCAGGTAGGAATTGAGTACCGCTGACACGCGGCGACACTCCGGAACGGTTAGTTTCAACCGCGGAATCACCAGCGCCAGGTTCCAGCGAACCTTCTTCTCTTTTGTTTCGGCGATTAGCCCCAGCAGCGGCTCTTTCCAGCGCCGGGCCTTTTCGGGCCGGTCCCGGGTCACGCGCTCGAGAGCATCGGCGGCACGACTTGCCACGGCCGGGTCATCGTCCCAGAGGCACTCGACGAGCTGCGCCAGCTTGCCGGGACGGCCCTCCACCAGCTCCACGACTTCCCAGACGCGGCCCACGTCGAGGCGCGCGCCTGGCGCGAGCATTTGCCGGATAGTTTCCCGTGATTGCATAGTGACGCCGCCATTCTCTCACTGCGGCTTTGCCGTCGCCAGGCTCTTTGCCGCGACCCGACCAGCACCGCGCAGCAGCGCCTTTACCGGCCAATGACCCTCCGCATCCGGGAAGCAGGCCTCGCCCTCGCGCTTCACCTCTGGCCGGTAATACCACCGCTTGAGCAACGCCAGATGCCCCTGCCGAACGATGGACGACTGCGGCTCCTGATCCTTTTCCAACTCCGCCAGAACCGCCTCCATCCGTGCCTCCAGCATCGTCCGTGCAACCTTGGTCGTGGCCGAAACCGGACGGACACCCACAAAACCGGCCTCGGCAGGCGTTTCTAGACCCTGGTCCCTGGTTCCTGGTCCCTCAATCGTTGTCTCCGGCACCGGCTCCAGCGCCATCGGCTGCGCAAACAGCGAACTGGACCCCGACTGCTCGTTCTGGATGCGCATTCCAATGGTCGAGAACCCCACCGGTCCCCGCAGGCTCCCGCGCTCAAACAGAAATACTGCGACTTCATCGGGATTCGCCGAGGCCTGCAAGATGGCCGCCCGCAGCCTGCTCAACGGCTGCACCAGTTCCGGCGCCAGCGCTCGCACCGCCTCCACCTTTTGCACCTGAGCATGCAGAGCAGCCGCATCTTCAAATGCCAGGTTCCCTGAAGCGGCATCGCGCTCGCTCCGCAGCACCACCAGCCTGCTCTCGCCGCGCGTGGCCAGAAAACCCTGCACGCCCGCTGCCTCTTCGGAATAGCGCTCATCGGTGCAGCCCTTGTAGCAGGGCGCAAGGCACATCTTCATCTCCGAGTACACGCAGCCCGGATGGTTTGGGTCAGGATTCAGATCGTCTGTGCAGCGCCGCAGCAGAAACAGCTTCAGCATCTCCTCGGCAAACCGCTCCGCCACCGCGCGCGAAGCAAACGGTCCGTAGGCCCAGTCGGCCTCGCGCCGGCTGGGCTTGTGCGTGACCACAACTCGCGGGTAAGGATTGCTCCCCAGAAATCGCACAAACGCCGGCGCTCGCAGGTGCATGCGCTCGAGGGCCCGCGGGCCGAAGACCTGCTCCAAAAGCTGAAACTGCGTGAGCAGCGACTCAAACTCCGAGCCCGTGACCCGGTACGCGATCCGCCGCACTCGCCCTGCCAGTTGCAACCGCCGCGGATGCTTCGCCGAGGGCTCAAGCAGCCGCTCCAGCCGCCCGCGCAGATTCGGCGTGCGCCCGACATAAGGCTCGTCTTTGGCTTCGGCTCCATAGAGCGCAAAAACCGCCGGAGCGCGTGGCAACTGCGCCAGCGTCGCCTTGGGATCCGCCGGATCGAATGGAATGCTCTGCATCGAGTTTTGGATTGGTTGCGTCAAAACCCGCCCCAGCAACATCTCCGCTAACCTGCTAACTCAGCTAACCCCATTGCCATTCAGCTGCCCGCAATCGTCATCCCGTCGATCCGCAGTGTCGGCGACGCCACCGATCCCCGGAACACCAGGTCATCTCCGATCGCCGTTATGTTCCGCAGCATCTCGCCCAGGTTTCCGGCAATTGTGATCTCCTCGACCGCATGCGTAAGCTGGCCGTTCTCGATCCACAACCCGGCAGCGCCGCGCGAGTAGTCGCCTGTCACGATGTTGGTTCCGAATCCCATCAGGCTCGTGACGTAGAGTCCCGCCTGCACCTCGCGGATGATCTCCTCCGGTGACTGTGACCCGGGTTCGAGATACAAATTGCCGCTGCCGATGCCCGGCGCTCCCGCCAGTCCGCGTGAGGCATTATGCGTCGACTTCATTCCCAGCTTCCGCGCCGCATAGGTGTTCAGCATGTAATTGCACAGCACGCCGTTCTCGAGCACAACCGTTCGGCGCGATGGCAGCCCTTCGCCATCGAAAGGCGAACTGCCAAACCCGCCCGCGCCCGTCGGCAGCAGCATGGTGTTGTCGTCGATAATCGTCAGCGTCGACGAGCCGATCTGCTCGCCCAGTTTTCCCGCAAGGAACGAAGCATGCCGCCAGATCGCGTCGCCAGAAGCGGCATCAAACACTGAGGCGAGCAGCGACCTTGCCACCTCCGGCGCAAACACAATCGGCACCCGCTGCGTGGGAACGCGCCGCGCCCCCAGCCGCCGGACGGTGCGCCGGGCCGCTTCAGCCCCGACTGCTTCAGGGGATTCGAGGTGCGCGAAGCACCGCGCGCTCGACCACCAGCCATCCCGTTGCATCTGCCCGTTCGCATCCACAGCCAGCGGAGCCGCCGAGACGCCCGCGAAGCTCGACCGATAGCTGCCCAGGAAGCCGCGCGAGTTCGCCAGCACCCTCATACCGGTCGCTGCATCGAAGCTTCCGCCATCTGAGTTCGTGATCCGCTTGTCGGCCGCCAGGGCCGCCGCCTCGGCACGCCGCGCCCACTCGATCCGCTCCGGGCCGGGCAGCGAGTACACGTCGTCGTAGTAGAGGTGCAGGTCGTCCCTGATGGCGCCGAACTCCTCCTCCGGCAGACCCGCAAACGGGTCCTCCTCCGTCACCCTGGCCAGCGCGAGCGCGCCCTCCACCACTTGCCGGATTCCATCCGGAGTCAGATCGCTCGTCGAGGCCGAACCGGACCGCTTTCCCAGGTAAACCCGCAGCCCCAGCGCGCGCGAACCCGACTCTTTCAGCGTTTCGACCTGCCTCATGCGCACGTTCACGCTGAACTCGTCGCCCTCACGGATAATGACCTCGGCGTCGCTCGCGCCGGCCTTCACGGCCTGACTTACGACATCGGTTGCAAGGGATTGGAGATCGGGGATGGGAACGGTGAGGACCGGAACAGCTTCAGACATGGGTCAACATTAACAAACTGCCGCAGTGCGCCGCATCCCGCCTGCCCCAAGTGCCTGCAGACGCAAATCACAACGCGTCGCGCACAGTTTTGTTATGTTGGGGAGTTCACCCGAGAGGCATTATGAAGTTCCTGCAATCACCACGGTCCCTGGCTTGTCTTCTTGCGTTGGCGATTGTGTCCGCATCTGCCCAGAAGAAGGGAATCGATCCCGCTCTACTCAACAAGGCGAATGCGGGGGACGCCCAGGCGGAGTTGGCATTAGGCGAGGTCTACGCCTCAGGAAGCCTCGTTCCGCGGGATTACGCCCAAGCAGCCTCATGGCTCCAGAAGGCCTCAGACCAGGGCCTCGCGCAGGCGCAGGACCAGCTCGGCGCGCTCTATGAAGCCGGCAACGGCGTGCAACAGGATGACGCGAAGGCCGCTATATGGTTTCGCCGCGCCGCCGACCAGGGGTTTGCTCCGGCCGAGCTGCACCTTGGCCTTTTGTACGATCGCGGCACCGGTGTTCCCCAGGATGATGCTCGAGCGGCGGGGTGGTATCGCAAGGCAGCGCTGCAAGGCCTTCCCGAGGCCCTGTACAACCTTGGCACCCTCTACGATCGCGGCATCGGCGTACCGCAGGACTATGCGCAGGCCGCTGATCTTTACCGCCGCGCAGCCGAAAAGGGCAACGCCGCCGCCCAATTCAACCTAGGCCTTCTCTACGACAACGGCACCGGCCTCGAACGCAATTACGCGCAGGCTGCCGCCTGGTACCGCAAGGCCGCCGACCAGGGCCTGCCGCGCGCCCAGTTCAACCTGGGCACCATGTATGCGAATGGTCAGGGAGTGCCCGTAGACCTCGTGGAGTCCTGGTTCTGGCTCGATCTCGCCGCCAAGACCTGGAACGGATCACGCCAGGGCGAGGCCGTCCACGCTCGCGACCTGGTCGCCCAGCACCTCGGACCGGCTGATTTGGAGACAGCGCAGCAGCGCTCCGCCAAGTGGCTGACCGAGCACCAGAAGTAAGAGAATGCGACCCGCGGTTGGTTCGTAACTCCGGTGCGCAGCAGATCGATGCGGCGTGACTTGAAGCAGAATTGGATTCTATTGAATTGCTTTTGGGTGAGGCCGCTTAGTCCCATCGAAACAATCGCCGAGGCTGCACCCCTTATTCCTCGCGAAGTGCACTGCATGCGCCTCGATTTCTGAATCAATAGAAGCTTGATGCAGGCGCACTCTCCCGAAACACTCGGGGCATCGGAAAGTGTCTTCTTGCAGCCGCAGACCATCTTTGACTGAGATCAGGTGCCACCCGAGTTTCCGGCCTTCGGCCGTGTCGTGCCAACTCTTTACTTCGACTTGAACCATTCTGACCATAGGTTGCTCCAAGATCATCTTCCCGTCCCTCCGATTGTCATCCGGTCCAGCTTGATCGTCGGCATGCCCACGCCCACGGGCACGCTCTGCCCGTCCTTGCCGCAGGTCCCGATGCCCTCGTCGAGCTTCAGGTCGTTGCCCACCATCGAAACGTGCTTCAGCGCTTCCGGCCCGTTCCCGATCAGCGTGGCATCCTTCACGGGCGCCGTAATCTTCCCGTCTTCGATCAGGTAGGCTTCAGAGGCCGAAAATACAAACTTGCCATTGGTGATGTCCACCTGCCCGCCTCCAAAGTTTACGGCATAGAGGCCGCGCTTCACCGAGCGCAGGATATCCTCAGGCGAATCCTCGCCAGCCAGCATGTAGGTATTCGTCATGCGCGGCATGGGAATGCAGTGGTAGCTCTCGCGCCGCCCCGAACCCGTATTCGCCGTTCCCATCAGCCGCGCCGAAAGCTTGTCGGTCAGGTATCCCTTCAGGATCCCGTCTTCGATCAGCACCGTCTCCTGCGTCGGCGAACCCTCGTCGTCCACATTCAGCGATCCACGCCGCCCGGCCATCGTGCCGTTGTCCACCACCGTCACCTTCGTGCTCGCAACCGGCCGCCCGATCAGCCCGGTAAACGCGGAAGTCCCTTTGCGGTTGAAGTCGGCCTCAAGCCCATGTCCCACAGCCTCATGCAGCAGAATGCCGGGCCACCCCGGCCCCAGCACCACCGGCATTTCGCCCGCAGGCGCCGACACCGCGCCGAGCTGCAGAATAGCCCCCCGCGCAGCCTCCTGCGCCAGCTCTTCCGGGCTCTTACTCCCTTTGAATTGTTCGAGACCGGCACGTCCGCCGCCGCCGCTCGATCCCTTCGTGGTGGTCTGCCCATCCTTTGCGATCACAAACACACTCAGCCGGCACAAAGGCTGCGTATCGCTGGCAAACGCGCCGTCAGAGGCTGCCACCATGATCCGCCGCAGCTCCTCGCTGTAGCCGGCCCGCACCTGCACAATCCTCGAATCGAACGCCCGCGCCGCCCGGTCGGCACGCAGAATCAGCTCCAGCCGAGCCGCAAGATCCAGGTCGAACCCGCCCAGCGGAACCGGATAAAGATCGGCCGCCGTTTTCTCCGTAAAACCCTGCACCGGCTGCTTCGCCGGCCCCGTTGCAATCAGCGCCGCCGTCTTCGCTGCGTGCAACAGGCGCTCCGGGCTCAGGTTATCCGTGTATGCGTACCCGGTCCGTTCTCCCGAGAGCACACGAATACCGCACCCCGCACTCGTCCCCGTGCTGGCCGATTTCACAATCTGCTCATCCACGCCCAGCGAAGTCGAAGTCACCGACTCAAAGTAAAGATCGGCAAAGTCACCGCCCGCGGAAAGCGCTTCGCCCAGGCAGCGCTCCAGCAGCCGCTCGGTGATTCCGAATTTTTCAAAAAAGTAACGCCTGTGACTCAGTTGGGGGGAAGCAACAGATAAACTCATCGGTGTCTCCAGTCTACGCTTCCCGCAGATTTCCCGCTTGCCGGCACGAATCGTTTCCTTCTTTGATTCGCGTGACGCGAGCACATGTTTCCACAATTCGCACCATGCTAAATTCAACCTATGAAGAAGATTCTCGCTGCCGTGCTTTTGGTCCTGGTGTTTGCCTCCCCGGCGTTCGCCGCGACCACGCATCACCATCACCACCATCATCATCACCATCACCACAAGGCCTAGTTCCACGAGGCCCAAGTCGTTCGGGGCTCACCCCGGGCCCGGCGCGTAACCGGAGCGATTGGCCCATCCATGGTGTGGGCCGGTCCCGGTGACCAGGCCCGCCGCCCCGTTCGTTCCGTGCCTGCTCCGGAGCCCGTGCTGTTGCCTTTTCTGGTCCGGTGACTTCGGGTACTATCCCGTGCCTGCTTCTCGTGCTACATTCCTGCCATGAAGAGAATTGCTGTTGCCGTGCTTTCGCTGATTCTGCTGGTGTGTGCCGCACCGGCATTCGCCCGGCACAAAAAGCCGCACAAGGATCCGCGTTCCGTCGATCATCCCAAGGCTTATCACGAAAAGAACCAGCATTTTAAGCACCAGGTAAAGCACAAGGTCCAGAAGCACACCGCTTAAAAGGGACAGCATCGCGCGGCGCCCGATCAGTCAGCGCCAACGCGAGCCCTCCAGGTTTTTGGCTGCATGACAGAGTTGGAAGACCTCCGCTACCCGATCGGCCGTTTTACACCGCCCGCCTCGTCTGAACCCGCCGTCCGCGCCGAGCACATCTCCACACTCCGCCTGCTTCCCACCACACTCCAGGCAGCGGTCAGCGGTCTCAATCATGTTCAGCTCGACATGCCCTATCGCGAAGGCGGCTGGACCGTCCGCCAGCTCGTGCACCATATCGCCGACAGCCACGCCAACGCTTATGTTCGTTACAAACTCGCGCTCACCGAAGACTGGCCCACGATCAAGCCCTACGACGAAGCCGCATGGGCTCGACTCGCCGACAGCCGTCTGCCCATCGACTGCTCACTCGCGATGATTGCAGCCCTCCACGAACGCTGGGTTGCCCTGATCGAGTCGCTCGGAGACGCAGATTTCCAGCGCGGCTACGTCCACCCGGAGAACGGCCGCCAGGACCTGGCCACCGTCCTCGCGATCTACGCGTGGCACTCGCGCCATCACACCGCGCACATCACCAACCTCCGCTCACGGCAGAACTGGTAGCGAACGTGTCCTCGGGCCTCGAAGCTCCATCCGCCGCCAAGCTCGCCGAAATCCTCGAAGAGTATCTCGTCGAGCACCCGGCCGCGGCGCTGCTTGAAGAAGGCCGCGTGCTCTTCGATATGCGCCAGGCGCGCTACTCTATCACCGAATCCCACGGCCGGTGCCTGCTGCAGTTGTGGAGCGAAGAGCGCAACCTCGTCCGTACCGTTGTCGAGATTCAACCCCGCGCTCATTGTCTGCGCGTGATGACGCGGCGCATGGGCGCACCGAAACCGCAGGCTCTCGAACTTGTTCCCAATATCGACCGCCGCACGCCGACCGCGCTCGATTCATCCCGCCGCAACTACCAGCGCCTGCTCGAGCGCGTGCTGAGCCGCTCCTTTCCTGGTGCAAAAATCGACGGACTGCGCTCCGCGATGGACCTCGAGCACAGCTTCGGCCCCGCCTACATCCGCGGCCGACTGCTGCGCGGCGCGGCCGCCGACGCGGTGATCGGCGTCAGCGAAGCCGAATCTGCCGCCACCATCGACGGCATTCTCACCCTCGGCATCCTCTGGCTCGACTTTTGCCGAGAGAAGAGCGACGGACGCCGCCACTTCGGCGGACTGAAAGTCATCGTGCCCCGCGGCCCCTGGCGCACCACGGCAGAGCGCATGGCCTGGCTCAACCACGCCTCCGCGGTCTTCGAGCTCTACACGCTCGACGAGCGCAGCGAAGAACTCGAGCCCGTCGATTTCCGCGACATCGGAAACCAGAAGGCGCGCCTGGTGCACGCGTTCTCAACCGAGGCCGCGCTTGAGCGCTGTCAACCTGGCATCGAGAAAGTGCTTGCGCTTCTGCTGCCCGGCGCGAAGGCACGCATCGAAATTCGCCCCCGCTCGGCGACCGAAGTCGGCATGTCGCTGCACGGGCTCGAATTCGCCCGCGTCCGCAGCGGCGCTGCCACACATTCCTTCGCGCGAGAAGAAGAGATCACCTTCGGCGCGGGCGCGAATGAAACTCCGTTGACGGATGAGACCCGAGACCTCTACCGCGAACTCTGCGCGCGTCTCTTCCTGAGCCGCCATCGCGACGGCGTGCACCGGGATCCGCTCTTTCGCATCCAGCCCGAGCGCTGGCTCGAATCGGAGTTCCGCACCGGCCTTCCCGAACTGCTGCCGTCGCTGCGCGGTGACGTGCTCTACTCGCAGGTTCCGGCGCTCTCGTCGGGGGATCGAGGCATGCTCGACCTGCTCACCCTCGACCGCTACGGACGCCTCGCCGTCATCGAACTCAAAGCGGACGAGGATCTGCACCTGCCGCTCCAGGCCCTGGATTACTGGATCCGCGTGCGCGCACTCAACGCTGATCGCCAGCGCACGCCGATGAGCGACCGACCCATCTCCGCATTCGAGCGCGAGGGCTACTTCGCCGGCTGCGAAGTCTCGGAACTGCCGCCGCGCCTGCTCCTCGCCGCCCCAGCCCTGCGCATCCACCCCGCGAATCTGCCGGTGCTGCGTTATCTCTCGCCCGAAGTCGAATGGGAACTCATCGCGCTCAGCGAACACTGGCGCCAGGAACTCAAGATCGTCTTCCGCAAGCGCAGCTCCGACGACAACTACGTCACAAAAGGTGCTTTACAGGCTGCGGGAAAATGGGAATAGCGGGCGAATCTTGAAGCGCGCAAGGTGTTTCCGCAGCATGTTTAGCCCCGGGCCCTCTCTATCTGCCGAAGTTTGCTCTCACTCAACGACCGCCGCCGAAACTCTGGACGCACCAGCAAGACCTGCACACTCTTCCATATCCGCCAGCAGCACATCCACGCGCTTCAGATCCGAATCCCACGCAAACATGATCCGCGCCGCGCCGCCGATGAATGTATAGAACTTCCATCCCCGCGCGCGCAGGCCCTCCAGGATCTCATCGGACGCATTCAGAAACACCGTGTTCGCATCCACATCCGAAACAACGCTCACGTTCGGAATCCGCCGCACCCGCTCGGCAAAATACTTCGCGCACTTGTTCGCATGTTGCGCGTTGCTCAGCCATGCGCCGCTCTCCAGCATCCCCACCCACGGGGCGGCGAGGAAGCGCATCTTCGACGCCAGTTGCCCGGCCTGCTTGCAGCGATAATCGAAATCTGTCGCCAGCGCCTTGTCGAAGAACAGCACCGCCTCGCCCACAGCCATCCCGTTCTTCGTCCCGCCGAAGCACAGCACATCCACGCCGCTCTTCCAGCTCAGCTCCGCGGGCGAGGACCCGAGGCTCGCACACGCATTCGCAAACCGCGCCCCATCCATGTGCAGTGAAAGCCCGTGCTCCCTGCACGCATCTGAGATCGCCTTCAGTTCATCCAGCGTGTACACGCGCCCCGTCTCGGTCGGCTGTGTAATCGTCACCACGCGCGGCTTGGGGTAGTGAATGTCCCGCCGCTTCGTCGCCAGCTCGTGAATCGATGCGGGTGTCAGCTTCCCGTCCACAGCCTGCGCCACCAGCAGCTTCGATCCATTGGAGAAAAACTCCGGCGCGCCGCACTCATCGGTCTCAACGTGCGACACATCGCAGCAGATTACGCCGTGATACGACTGGCACAGCGACGCCAGCGCCAGCGAGTTCGCCGCCGTTCCGTTGAAGACGAAGAACACTTCGCACTCGGCCTCGAACAGCGCGCGAAACGCATTCGCCGCCCGCGCCGTCCACATATCGTCTCCATACGCCGTCGCATGGCCGCGATTGGCGGCTTGCATCGCCGTCCACGCCTCCGGGCAAATCCCCGCGTAGTTGTCGCTGGCAAACTGTTGTGCAAGATCGTCCAATTCCATGCTCATCTCAGATCCCTTCCTGTCCCTGCTACCTAATCTCTGACCCCTGACCCCTTTCTCTCAATCCGGGAGACCCGAGTTCAGCCCCTGGAACAGCGCTTCGTAGCGCCCGCTCTCGGCTGCATAGCGAAGCTGCTTCACGTTCTCCACGCAGATCTCCGGAGGCGTCGGCTGGAGTTTAAGAATGCTGATCACCTCGCCGATGTACTTGTCCAGCGGCATCGCGCGCGGGTCCGACTTGCCGCCCATCAGGTCCGTCGCCACATACGGCGGAATCAGCTCCAGCACCTCAATATTCGACTTCTTCAACTGGAAGCGCAGCGACTGCGTGTAAGAGTGGATCGCTGCCTTGGCTGCGCTGTATGCCGGTGTAAGCGCGAGCGGCACAAACGCCAGCCCCGACGAGACATTCATAATTGTCGCGCTCGGCTGCTTTTTCAGATGTGGCAGCAGCGCCGCCGTCAGCCGGATGGGCCCCATCAGGTTCGTCGCCACAATTGCCTCGGCGTCCGCCAGGTCGTTCTGTTGATCGAGAAGCTTCTCGGCGCGCATGATGCCGGCGTTGTTGATCAACACATTGAGCGACGGGAATCGCGTCACGGCATCTTCGGCGAACTTCCGGATTCCCTCGCGATTCTGAATGTCGAGCACAACCGACTGGATGGCCGGATTCGCCGCGGTCGTCTCGTCCAGTGCCTGTCTGCGGCGTCCGGCGATCACGACCTGGTTCCCAAGCTGATGCAGTGCTTCCGCCAGTCCGCGGCCGATTCCCGAGCCGCCGCCGGTGATGAGAATGGTGTTTCCGTTCAATTTCATCGCCATCAGCCTCCATTCAGGATCATAAAGGCGTCTTCACTCCTGAGATCCCAAGAAACGCGGCGTACAGGTTGCCTCAGCCATCTTCCTCCCCCGGTGCCGACGATCTGGAGTTTTTACCGGGTTTTCCGCAGAATTCATCGTTATTCACCTATTGCATATTCAATTGAGGTGATAGAAATCACATATTTCCTCAAGAGAGAGCGGGAGAATTACTCGGTCCGCTAGAGCGATTCAGCTCAGGTCCTGAAGGGTGTATGCAAACCTCCGGCGTGCATCCCTCAGGGGGAGGCGCCGTGGTGCGCAGTCAAACCGTCTACGAGTTCCATCCAACCGCAGTTCGAACCGCAACTTCCTCTCCCCGCTCCTCTTTCGTCTCCGGCAGCTTGGTCTCGATCTGCGACTCTCCCGCGTACGTGAGGGCGATTGAAGAACAAAGAGCGGCGTCGAACCGCGACGGCCTTGGTTGCGTCCGCGGCTTGTGCGCGGCCTTCGTGCTCGAAGGCGGACTGGCCCTGCTTCTCTTTGCAATCCGGCAGTTGTGGCACGTGGCCCGCTAGAGCACCAAGTGCCAGGCAGGCCGCAGACTGCTGTCTCTCCGAGGCGCCGACCCGCAAATCGCCGCCTACTTCACCGGTTTTCTTGCAAAGTAATAAAGCGAAAAAGCCAGCGCCAGAAACGCAATCACTGACGTGATGTCGTGATAGAGGAATCCGTGCGGCAGCCCAATCGGGTTCTCCTTGTTCCACGTTGTCTCGTAGAACTTGAACGCCACTCCGAGCAGCCCCATGATGCCGCCCGCCGCAATCAGGCCTGAGGCGTAGAGCGATCCCGGCGAAACATCGCCCTCGGCCGCGCCACCGGCCTTCTTCACGGCAGAGTCGACCAGCCAGCGCACAACGCCCCCCGTGAAGATCGCCAGCGTGGTGCCGATCGAGAGATAGGCTCCCACGGCGAACGACAAGGAGCGAATTCCCAGCAACTCGACGGCGATCACCAGGAAGACTCCCAGCATCACCAGGCCCCAGGGCAGCTTGCGGCTCAGGATTCCGTTGATGACCGTAGCCATCAGCCGGGCTTGTGGCGCAGCCGCTTTCTCACTGCCGATACCAGGGATCCATTGCACTTCAATCCGGTGCGTCGCCGGCGAGTAAAGATACTTGCCGTCGGCCAGTTCCGACGACCCCAGTGCATTCAGCACTACGTACTCGCTCTTGTGGTGAAGTGACGAAGTGTTGTTCGGCCCCTTCACCGTGAACTGGTCGAGCAGCCCGCGCGGATTCTCTTGCACAACCACGCCCTCATGCGGCGCATTCAGGTCCCAGGTTCGCGGAGCTTCACGGAACTCCTGCATTCCCATGTTCATCAGGTTCAGCGTCACGCCGATGGCGATCGTCGAAACCGTGATGCCGATGAAGAACGCGAGCCGCTGCTTGATGGGAGTAGCCCCCACAAGAAAGCCCGTTTTGAGGTCTTGCGATGTATCGCCGGCCTCGGCCGACGCGATGCACACCACGCCACCTATTGTGATCGCCAGCGCGCCGAACGCCGGAGCGGTCCACCCGCTGACCAGGAAAATTGCCGACGTTGCCATCAGCGTTGCAATCGTCATTCCGGAGATCGGATTCGCGGAGCTTCCGATGAGTCCGACGATCCGCGAGCTGACGGTCACAAAGAGAAACCCGAAGATGACGACCAGCAGCGCCGCGCCCAGATTCGCCAACAGGCCAACCTGCGCGCCGGGCACCGGCTTGAGGTAGAGGAACAGGAACATGAGAACAATCAGGGCGATCGAGCCGATGACGGCGAAACGCATGGAGAGGTCGTGCTCCGTGCGGATGGGCTTCTCCTCGGAACCAGCCGCGGCGCTCATCGTTTTGAACCCGGATCTCAAAGCGCCAATAATGGTGGGGAGCGTCTTGAGCAGGGTGATGAGTCCGGCGGCGGCTACTGCTCCGGCGCCCATCGGCTTGATATAAGTCGCCCACAGATCGCTTGGAGTCATCTGGGCAACGGGAACGGTACCCGGATAGATAGGCGTGGGCAGGTTCTTGCCGAAGAAATAAAGCAATGGCATCAGCACCAGCCATGAGAAGACGCCACCCGCAAAGATGATGCCTGCGGTCTTCGGTCCGATGATGTATCCCACACCCAGGTATTCGGCGGTGGCATCGGCCTTGATCGACGAGCCTTTCATCACGTGCTGCGGACCGTAGTCAGGCTGGTATTCCGGCGTTCCGGGCCACGCACTGAAGAGATTCTCATTCTGGCAGAAAGCATAGAGAGCGCCGAGCCCGAGGCCGTAGAAGACGCGGCTTGCCGTTGAACCCCCGCTAGCCCCGGCCTTGATCACGTCGGCGCAGGCCGTGCCTTCGGGATACTGCAGCACCCCATGCTCTTCCACGATCAAGGGCCGCCGCAGCGGCACCATGAACAGCACGCCCAGGTAGCCGCCGATCAAAGCCAGCATGAATATGCGGAAGTACTCCAGATCGAATCCCAGAAAGATCAGCGCCGGCAATGTAAAGATGACGCCAGCAGCGATGGACTGCCCGGCATTGCCGCATGTTTGCACAATGATGGTTTCAAGGACCGAGGGTTTGCCTTTGTACCGCAAGAGACTGATGGAGATAACGGCGATCGGGATGGAGGCGGCCACGGTGAGCCCCGCTCGCAGGCCCACATAAACGGTGACCCCGCCGAAAATGATGCCGAAGATTGCGCCGAGCAGAACCGCTCGGACGGTAAACTCGGGTCGATTTTCTTCGGGTGAAACAAAAGGACGAAATTCGGGCATGGTGCGGCTCCAGACTCCAAAGGCTGTTGTTGCTGCAAATTTCCTGAAAGCTGGAGTGTAACAGCGCGGACCTGAGATTGACAGTGTGTGGTAAGACAATCGGCGACCGCTCCTTCTCAGGGCCAGGTAAGAACGGATCTCGTTTCTACAATGCGCTGCGTTGCCCGGTAACGTGGGTCGTCTGACGTCTAGACAGGCCGGTGGTGACCGTGGTTTCAGCCCGCCGCCCCCTCAGGTACCTGAGGGGCGAACTCGGTTGCCGCGATTTCCGTGGACACGGGCCCAGCCTGTCAATGAAAATGCTTCAGCATTAGGGCCGACTTTTACTCCTGATCCCCCTCTCGAAGGAGAAAACCAGTGACTCAAACACCAGGGAAATTCCTGACCTGCTCAGCGGTCCTTTTGCTTGCAACAGCAACCTGCTTTGCCCAATCGGTCATGACTCATCATGTTCGCGGCGTGGTTCGCAACGGAATTTCGCAGGCCAACGGCCGTCTTCCCGGCAACCAGGTTCTGCAACTCGATCTCGTCCTGCCCCTGCGTGACCCGGGCGGCCTCAAGGCGTTCCTTGCCGAGGTCTACAACCCGTCCAGCCCAAACTTCCGCCAGTTTCTCACGCCGGCCGAGTTCACCGCCCGCTTTGGACCGACCGTCGACGACTATGAAACCGTCAAGCGCTTCGCCACGACCTACGGATTTCAGGTGGTCGGCGGTTCCCGCGACGGCATGGAGGTCCAGGTCAAGGGAACCGTGTCCAACATCGAAGCCGCGTTCCACGTAAATATGCGGACTTACCAGCATCCCACGGAGAACCGCATCTTCTACTCTCTCGACCGCGAGCCCACAATGGATCTGCCCTTCAGCCTGTGGCACATCTCCGGCCTCGACAACTACTCCATCCCGCGTCCGCTCCGCATGAGCCGCGACGAGTACGCTGCGGCGCATGGCATTGATGCGGAGAGGGTCGTCTCGCATGCAACCACCGGCTCCGGCCCTAGCGCTTCGTTCCTTGGCAGCGACATGCGCGCAGCTTACTACGGCACCGGTTCGCTTACGGGTGCCGGCCAGAACCTCGGGCTGCTCGAGTACTACGGCACCGACCTTGCCGATCTGAACACGTACTTCAAGAATGTCGGGCAGACCAACAACGTTCCCATCACGCTTCTGTCCACTGACGGAACGAGCACAAGCTGCACCTATCCCGGTTGCGACGACGGCGAGCAGACGCTGGACATGACGCAGGCCATCGGCATGGCTCCCGGCCTCGCCAGCCTGGTGATGTACGTCGGCTCAACCGACACGGCCATCATCAGCGCCATGACCACGCACAACCCGCTGCCGACGACCATCGGCTGCTCGTGGGGCTGGACGCCCGCCGACCCCAGCACGCTTGATCCCTACTTCCAGAAGATGGCGGCGCAGGGGCAGAATTTCTTTGCTGCTTCCGGCGACTACTCGACATGGAAATCCAGCGGCAACGCTGCTGCGTGGCCTGCCGACGATGCGTGGGTGGTTTCCGTGGGCGGCACCGATCTGACAACGGAGAGCGCGGCCGGCCCCTGGGCCTCTGAAACCGCGTGGGCCGACAGCGGCGGTGGTATCAGCCCCGATGGAATCGCAATTCCTTCGTGGCAGCAGATCTCCGGCGTAATCAACTCCAGCAACCACGGCTCGACGACTCTGCGCAATGGGCCGGACGTCTCTGCCAACGCCAACTTCACCTTCTACACCTGCGGCGATCAGCAGGCGTGCCAGGCCAACTACTGGGGCGGCACCAGCTTCGCAGCTCCCATGTGGGCGGGCTTCATTGCGTTGGCGAACCAGCAATACGCCGAGTCCAATCCCAACAAGACGATCGGCTTCATCAACCCGAACATCTATTCCCAGAACGTCACTTCCAGCACCTACGCTGCCGATTTCCACGACATCACCAGCGGCACCTCCGGCAGCTACTCGGCTGTGGCCGGCTACGACCTTGTCACCGGCTGGGGCAGCCCGCAAGCCGCGCTGATCGCCGCTCTCACCGGACCGCCCGCTCCCAGCTTCACCATCTCCGCCTCGCCCTCTTCAGCCTCCGTCCAGCAGGGCAACAATGGCACGTTCACCATCACCACAGCCGTCCTCAATGGCTTCGACTCTTCGGTTAGTCTGAGCGCCTCGGGGATGCCTGCAGGTGTTACGGCGGCATTTAGCCCGGCAACCATCGCCGCGCCCGGTTCAGGCACCTCGACGCTCACCCTCATGGTCGCAGCCACTACGGCAACCGGAACCTACAGCATCACCGTCACCGGAACCGGCGGTGGAGTCACGCAGACCACCAGCATTTTGCTCACAATAACTGCACCCTTACCCGCCTTCAAGATCAGCGCGATGCCCACTTCACTTACTGTGGTCCCGGGTGGCTCGTCAGTCAGTTCAAGCATCTCGGCTGCAGTCACATCAGGCTCGCCCACCATCTCTTTGTCGGTTTCCGGTCAGCCCTCGAGAGTGACTGTGAAGCTTAGTCCGACCTCGATCACCGGGAGCACAAGCTCCACGATGACCGTGACCGCAAGCAGCAGGGCGCGTGCCGGCACCTATACCCTCACCATCAAAGGCACCTCAGGCACGGTATCGGCCACCACCACCGTCAAGCTCACGGTCCAATAACTCACTTCCAAGCCGCGCCACAGAAGCCCGGACCTCCAAGGTCCGGGCTTCCTCTTCTTCAGGTGCACGTCCCGCCTCCCGATCTCCATTAACTGAATCGATTCCCGCTGCAACAACAGGAAAAGTCGCTTCTCAAGCAGCCGTACACTCGGTGAGCCGGGCAGTGAATTGTTGTTGCCCAGGTCGCGGAGATTCTGATGAAGCCTTTGTTCCTTGCTCTTTTCGTTGCGTTTGCGTTCGGCTCTCTGCGCGCGCAACAGGCTGTCTGGCAGCCATCGCCAAGACAGACGCAGGAGCCGATATGGCCCGGGGCAGCGCCCGATCCGCAGCCGGTCAAGGGGCCGGAGGTCGCCAGGACTTCGGGGGAGAATGACCTGGTTGCCGGCAGGCAGGTAGTGGCAATAAGCAATGTCACGCGGCCGACGATGACGGTCTATCCGGCACAGGGAAAGAATACGGGCGCCGCGGTGGTTGTGTTTCCTGGCGGGGGATATCAGATTCTGGCTATCGATCTTGAAGGCTCTGAGGTCTGCGATTGGCTGACGCACAGGGGAATCACGTGCGTGCTGTTGAAGTACCGCGTGACGGATGTGGGGCCGTATCCGAAATCGGGGCCGTATCCGGAATCCCCCATGGCGCTCGAAGATGCGCAGAGGACGGTGGGGCTGGTGCGCTTCCACGCCGCGGAGTGGCACATCGATCCGCACAAGATCGGAGTGCTCGGGTTCTCAGCAGGCGGCCACCTAGTGGCAGCGATGAGCACGCACTTTGGCAGACGTCTGTATCCGGCTGTCGATGCCGCCGACAAGGAGAGCTGCCGCCCCGACTTTGCCGTGGCCCTCTATCCAGGGCATCTGTCGATTGCCGCGTCGAAATGGGATGCCAAACAAGGCACGAAACAGTTTGTGATTGGCGATCCGAGGCAACTGGCGATTGCGGCTAAGCAATACGGGTTGAATCCCGATCTGCATGTCACCGGCCAGACGCCGCCGACATTCCTGGTGCAGGCGGAAGATGACCACGTGGACAACGTCGATGACTCGCTATCTTATTACATCGCGCTCAAGAATGCCGGAGTTCCCGTGGAGATGCATTTATACGCGCATGGCGGACACGCGTTCGGGCTGCGGCACACCAGGTTCCCGATAACAGACTGGCCTGAGTTGATGGAGACGTGGCTGGGGACGATCGGGATGATTCCGCAGTGAACGCTTTGGGCCTTCAAATTATCCACACACTTGGCGAACCCCGCCTCCAACGCGTAGTTTAGTAGCTTGCAGCAGTTGTCTCGGGGTCCCATGCAGCCAAGCCTGACTGAAAAACAAACCACCAGGGTCAATCCCGGTCTCGCGCCCAATCCGGTCAAGCGTCTCCTCTCGCTCGACGTCGTTCGCGGCATCACCATTGCCTTCATGATCATGGTCAACAACAACGGGGGCCCCGGTTCGTGGGGATTCATGAACCACGCCAACTGGAACGGCCTCACTTCCACTGACCTGGTCTTCCCCACCTTCGTCTTCGTCGTCGGCGTCTCCGTGGTGTTCTCCTCTGATGCGCGCCTGGCCAAAGGGGCCGCACGCGCGCAACTTGCGAGACACACGGTCATCCGCGCCATCGTGCTCATCATCTTCGGCATCATCGTCAACAGCTTCCCGTTCTTCTATCTCGCGCACATGCGCTTTTACGGCGTGCTGCAGCGGATCGCCATCTGCTACCTCGTCGTCGGCCTGTTCTATCTCTGGGACCAGCGCGCCTCCACCAAGTGGATCGCTCTTGCCGGCTGCCTGATCGGCTATTGGATCCTCATCCGCTGGGTCCCCATTCCCGGCATCGGCATGCCCGGCCGCGACGTTCCCTTCATGGACATGAACCAGAACTTCGTCTCCTGGCTCGACCGCGCCCTGTTCCCGCATCACCTCTACCTTTATTCGCCCGATCACAACGTCCGCGACCCCGAAGGCCTGCTCAGCGACCTGCCCGCCATCGGAACCGCGCTGATGGGCGTGCTCGCCGGCCTCTGGCTGCGCTCTCGAAAATCCGTCTCTACCAAAACTGCGGGCCTCGCCGTCGCATCGCTCGTCAGCCTCGCTGTCGGCTATCTCTGGTCGATGGAATTTCCCCTGAATAAAAACATGTGGACCAGTTCCTTCGTCCTCGTCGCGGGCGGCTACTCCCTCGCTCTGCTCACCTTCGCGCACTTCACGATCGAGCAGATGGGTTGGCGCAAGGGCTGGACCTGGCCGTGGCTCGTTTTCGGCTCCAATGCCATTGCCGCCTATATGTTCAGCGAACTCACTCCCGGTATCTTCTACAACATTCCGATGGAAGTTGCCGGCAAGCGTGCTGACCTCATGACGTGGATCTTCATGCACACCTTCGTCCACATCCCCAATCCACACTGGGCCGCGTTTGCATATTCCGTTTCGTTTACCGCCTTCTGCTTCATCCCCGTTTGGATCCTCTACCGGAAGCGAATCTTCCTCAAGGTATAGTCCGTGAGGACCGGCGGTGCAGCGGTCGTGGTGACTACCGTGACCCCACAAAAGTGTTATCTACGTTAAAAAACAGCAATCTTCAGGGGTATGCTAAGCGTCTTATCTATTTCAACAGGCGGTTAATGTCTGTTGAGGCAGTCTTCCCGGCCGGTTGACAACCAGTCGCAACCGGCCCGCCGAAGTCCCTGCATTTCCTTCGGCCAGGAGGTCGCGCATGAGTGCACCCGAGGGTTCCACAACGAACTGCGTCTGCGCCGCAGCTACGTCACCAAAGCGGCGCACAGGATGGGACCTCTTCGAGATCGCTTTAGGCTACGGCCTGATCCTCGCAGTCATCTGGACACCCCGGCCACTCCAGCACTGGCTCTCCTTCATCACTCTTGGATGGTTTATGGTTTCCACCGCCCTCTCGTTTGAAGGCTGGAAGGCGATGGGCTGCAGCGTCGCGGGCTTCTGGCGATCGTCATGGGTTGTCGGCGTAGCCCTCATCATGACCGCCGTCGCCACGTTCTTCGCCAGCAGCTATCACACGCTCCACCACCCCGGAAGGCCCGCCGCGTGGTTGGAGGCCTTCGGCGGATACGCCATCTGGGCAATGACGCAGCAGTTGCTGATGCAGGGATACTTCCTCGCCCGCGTTTTGCGGATTTTTCCAAACCCCTACACGGCGGCATTTCTCACCGCATCAGTCTTCGCGCTGGCTCACCTTCCCAACCCGATCCTCACGCCACTCACTCTCGTCTGGGGCCTGATCGCCTGCCTCGTCTTCATCCGCTCGCGCAACGTCTACCCGCTGGCTATCGCCCACGCCATCCTCGGCATCTGCGTGGCGATCACGATCCCTGCCTCGGTTCTGCACAACATGCGCGTGGGCCTGGGCTACATCAGGTATGAGCCGAGCCCGCTTCACCTCAGCCACATCGACCACGTGGTGTCCACCGAGGCATGGGTCAGCGCCGATGCGCCCACCCGCCGCTGAGCCCGCCACGCCCGCCCGTAAAACACTCCCGCAATCGCCGCCATCAGCACGTAGCGCCAATTGAAGTGAACGGCCCGCTTGTTCCAGTGCGCGAGTCCGAACAGCACTGCCGTCACCAGCAGCGCGGCGGTCCGCCCCAATCGCCGCTCCAGCAGATTCTGTAGCCACCCGCGAAAGAACAGCTCCTCTGGAATCGCGATAAAGATGAACGTGAAGACGAACGCGCCCAAAAGCTGCAGCAGCGATGGCCACATGGCATGCACATGCAGGAACCCGAGCCCCAGTCCCAGCGGAATCGCAATCAGCGCATACGCCATGTACTCGCCGAACCCGCGCCGCAAATCCCTCAGGTTCAGCCGCAGGTCAAACCCGACACCCTCGAGCCGCCGCACCACCAGAAACCCGAAGATGCCCGCATCCACGAGCAGCATCTTTCCCAGCGCCGCCAGCCCTTGCGGCCAAGCAGGCTCAAGCCAGCGCAGGTCCACCGCCAGCCCCAGCGCCAGCAGCACTGCGAAGTCGCGCCACGTCCCCTGCTGCTCTGTATCCTCGCCTCTTGCCTGCTCCAGCAGAAACGCAATCGCCATGGGCAGAAGGGCATACAGCGCAAACCAGCCCCATCTGAAGATTCCGAATGATCGCGCCGTCAGCGCATACGGCACACAAAGCAAAACCGGCCCGGCCACCCGCACCGAACGCGGAAGCACGTTCCCGAGCCTGCCTACCAGCGCAGGGAGGAAAGAGGAGCCCAGCATCGGCGCCAGGAGAAGAATCGCGGCGGCCACCACCCCCGGCCGCAGATAAAAAGCGGCATTCATCGCTTAGATCTGTTCAGGCGCAGCAGGTTTCACCGGCCGGAACAGCCACGTCAGCAGCAGCGCAAACAAGAGGCCGCCGACCGTGAACTTCAGCCACATCGGCGCGTGCGAAGGCGAAAAGAAACCCTCCAGGCATCCGGCAACCACCAGCATCGGGATCACTCCCGCTACCAGTTGAGTCGCCTCAATGCCGCCTTTCGCCACCGACTCCTTCCATCGATAGCCACCCGGGAAGAGCATGGCCCGCCCGATGCGGAAACCCGCGCCCCCCGCAATGATGATCGCCGGCAGCTCCAGCGACCCGTGCGGCGCCACAAAGCTCCACAGCGCCAGCGACATGCCGTATTGATGACACGCCGCGCCGATCACCCCAAGCATCATGCCATTGCGATACAGAAACCAGAACGTGCCCACGCCGAAAATGATCCCCCCGGCGAACGTTACAAAACTCACCGAGAGGTTGTTGGTCATGATGTGGCTGGTCTCCTGCGGCGCGACGCTCACAATCGACTCCGTCCACATCTTGTGCCGTTCCATGGTCTCGATCATCGCCGGCCCCACGTAGTGGCGCATGAACTCCGGCCGCGCGCTCGTCAGCGCCGCTCCCAGCAGTCCCCACGCCACCGAAATGAGCAGCGACGCCGCCACATACGGCAGTTGCCGCTGGAAGATTGCCGGGTACTCGTCTCGCAGGAAACGAAGCAGCGTCAGCCACGTCGTCTTTTTGCGCGAATAGATGATGTGGTGCGCCCGCGCCAGCAGTTGATTCACGTGGTCGCTATAGGTGCGCGCCGTCTCGTCGCGTCGCAGCACTGAAAGGTCCGCCGCCACCTGCCGATAGAGCAGGGCAAGCTCCCGTAGCTCCGCGCGCGACAGGTTCCTCAGCCCGTTCTGGTCCGATCGGTTCAGCAGCAATGCCAGCCGGTCCCAGTGAGGCCGCCGCTTCGCAATCCACTGGTTCGATAGAATGGGCGCCATGGATGTCAGTACGGATCAGAGTTCAGATCAGCTTAACATCGAAACCCCGGAGCTTGTCGCGATTCAGATGCCGCTCGCGGGCATCGGGAGCCGTTTCATCGCGCTGCTGGTTGACTACCTGATCTGGTTTGCCGGAATCCTCTTCATCGGATGGATCTTCGCCTTTTTCATGCCCGGCATCACCGCCTTCAGCCGCCTCTCGCAGCAATGGGCCGTCGCGATCTACGTCTTCCTGATCTTCCTCTTCAACTGGGGCTACTTCACGCTGTTTGAAGCCTTCTGGAACGGCCGCACCCCCGGCAAGCGGGTCGCACGGATCCGCGTCATCCAGCGCTCCGGCCGGGCAATTGGATTATTTGAATCCATGGCGCGCAACTTCATCCGCTACATCGACCAAATCCCTTTCTTCTACGCCGTCGGAGCCATCGCCATCTTCGTCACGCGCGATCACCAGCGGCTGGGCGATCTCGCCGCCGGCACCCTTGTTGTTCGTGATCGCATCGAAGAAACGCCGGTCAGCACCGAATCCACCCGCACATTTACTGCCAACATCTTCACGCCCGCCGTGCCCACGCCCGAGCCGCACGCCGCCTTCACGCTGCCTGATCACGGCATCGCCAAGCTCTCCGGCTCCGACCTCCAGGTGCTCGAAGGCTTCTTCGCCCGCCGCCTCGACATGCCAATGGAGACGCGCGAAGTCCTCGCCCAGCGCATTGCCGCGGCAATTCAGGCGAAGTCCGGCCTCGAGCCCCCACCCGGCGCCAGCGTGGAAACATTTTTAGAAATCACCGCCCGCCAACTCCGCGACGTCGCCCGCATGCATTCGTAACAACACGCCACTACCAACCACCGCAAAGCACTTGTCATCTTGAGCGCAGCGAAGCGGAGTCGAAAGATCTGCGGTTGCCTTTCCAAAACCGCGATCACCAAAATCCGTTATGTCCGAGTCGGCGATGATCCGACCGGTGTCACTCTTCTTGGCCAAGTTTCGCGACATGCACGTCCCGAGGAGCGACTGGTATTCTCGACCGTCAAAACCGCGTCTGTTGTTCCGGCTTCGCGGGATGCTCGTTCAGCCACGCCTGTGCGCGCTTCTGTGCACTCTTGATGTCGGGTTTCTTCATAGTCTTCGAAAGCGACTCAATTGTGTTCTCTGCATAAACTTTTAACCCGCTATCCGTTGTGCGGGTCTTAGCCAGAAATATCCAGAAATATCCTTCATTAAAGTCCCGGTTTACTCCCGCTCCATTGAGATAACAGACACCGAGATTGAACTGTGCTTTTGTCTCACCCTGCTCAGCAGCTTTGAGCATCCACGTGGTGGCCTGAGTGTCATCCTTTGGCACACCTTTGCCATTGCGATAGAGGAATCCCAAGCCGTATTGTGCTTCAGCCAATCCCTGTTCAGCGGCCTTGCGATACCAATCTGCGGCTTGGGTATAGTCCTGCGGAATGCCTGCACCTTGTTCGTACGCTACACCCAGTTCCGACTGTGCGATAGCATCGCCTTGGTCGGCTGCCTTGCGATACCATGCAATGGCTTGCGCCATATCTTTCGGTACCGATTCGCCGTACTGATAGGCGAGACCAAGGTTGAACTCCGCCCTTGCGTTGCCTTGTTCTGCGGCTTTGCGGTACCAAATCAATGCCTGCGCGTAATCCTGCATTTTGTCAAAAACTACGCCATTCAACCTGCGCGATGATGTTGCCTTGTTCAGCAGACTTCTGTAGCCAGAGCGCAGCCTGTTGGTTGTCCTGTGGAACTCCAAGTGCAAATTCATATTGTTTGCCCAGCCCACACTGTGCGTCTGCGTCTCCAGTGGCGGCTCTGTCCTGCAGTGCTTTAAGCGCATTCTTGTCGTGCGCCATGTGACATTGCTGTGCATGGATGTAATGTGCGAATGGAACGAGGTTGACCGCAATAATCGCGGGCAAGAATACACGCGGCACCGCACGTCTAGCAGACATCGCCATCTCCAATCGGAATCGCACTCAGTATAACGATGTCTTCCCAGCGGCAGAACTCTTGCACCGACCACCTTCAGTCCAGATTGTTACCGTCTAAGGGGGAGTGTGGTTCCCGGATGGTGGCAACTCGGACCTTTGACTGGTTTTCGCTTCGGAAGACCAACAAGGGCCGAACGTGGTCTGGCTCACCTCGACTTTTGGATTGCCGGTTATCCACTCGGAGCGCAGCGGAGTGAATTTGAGACATCCCATCGCACTCTTGCGATCCCATCAGCGTTTTTGACCTTTCATGGTTTCACCACACGTTCGAGCATTCAAAAGAAAACTTGTAACCCATTCATTCCTGCCTCGTAATACAGAGTAGAGAAGCTCACGGATCTGAAGATCGCTGGAAGCTTCAATCAGGTCGCGAGAAGCGTTGAGAGTGAAAGCTCCAATCGCAATAGGAGGGCGCATGAAAGATGGACAGTCTGGGAGCGCTCCAGTGGTCATACGCGGGGATGGATGGCCAACGGCAGTCGCCTCGCTGGCAGTGGGCGCGGCGTTTTTCTCCCTGTGGTTTTGGCTGTTGCCGCAGTGGCTAGGCTTCGATGCGCAAATGGCAGGTGCAGCACATTGGCGATGGTTGGCTGCGGTTCCGTCAGTGCTCGGATTTGCAGTCGCCCTGCGCTGTGTTTGGGACTTCGGGTGGACGGGACACGGCACGCCAGCCCCGGTCGCACCGCCCCGGCGGTTGGTTGTCGTCGGCTTCTACCGCTACGTGCGGAACCCCATGTACGAGGGCTTCGCAGTGGGTTGGATTGGACTGTGGGTTATATTCGGGCACGCCAACCCGGTGGCGATTGCTTCCGTTGCGGCGGTCGCTCTCGCCATCCATTTGTTCGTCCTCTTTTATGAAGAGCCAACTCTGCGCAAGAAATTCGGGGCGGGCTACGAACAGTACTGCCAGAATGTGGATCGATGGTGGCCGCGGGTACGCAGTTGGAACCAGCCGCACTAGCGGTGCTGTGAATTCCTGCTCGAAATCATGGTTCCTGTCGGATTGTGGGCGATTCGTAGATTACTGATCGGCAAATCCGGATCCACCCCGAGCCACGCCACGGCCCCCGCAACCCCCAACACCGCCGCCGTCAGAAACGACGACTCCCACCCAAATCGCGCCGCGATCCACGGCGTCAGCGAAGCCGTCACCGCGCCGCCGATCTGCGCGCCCATGTTCATGACCGCCGACGCCACGCCCGCAAACTCGCCGGCCACATCCGCCGTCACTGACCAGTACGAACTCTGCGAGATGTACAGCACGCCCACACCGGCTGCCAGCGTCATCGCAGCCACCGGCGCGCTGCCCACACGCGAGCCAACGACGAGCAGGACCGCCGCAATCAGCAACGAGAAAAACCCCGGGCCACAGCGGCCCGCGCGCAGTCCGTGCCGCGCCGTGATCCAGTCGCCGAGCACACCGCCGGCCACGCAGAAGACCGTCATCGCGAGAAACGGGAACATGGTGTAGACCGCGCTCGCCTTCAGATCCAGACCGCGCGCCTGCGCCAAGTACAGGTAAAACCACCCCAGAAAAATCCACGCGATATATCCAAAACAGAAGCAGGCAAACGTAAGAAGAAGCATCGTCCGGCTGCGCAGAATCGCATTCCACGGAATCCCAGCCCTCACTGCCTTGTCCCGCGAAACATCAGCCAGGCCCGCGCGAATCACCCTCAGTTCCCCGGCCGAAATCAGCGGATGCTCATCGGGCGTATCGCGCGCAATCACGAACCAGGCGATGCCGGCCACCACTCCCACCGCCGCACTCAGCCAGAAAGCAGCACGCCATCCGTAACCGATGATGATCGCGATCAGCAACGGCGGGGTCAATCCCGCTCCGGCGCCGACCCCGGCAAAGATCACGCCGTTCACCCGGCCGCGCTCACTCACCGGAATCCAGCGCGCCACGAACTGGTTCGAAGCCGGATAGATGATCGCCTCACCCACTCCCAGCGCAAACCGCACCGCGATCAGCATCCAAAGTGTGCCGTGCATCCCCGCGGGAACCAGCGCGGTGCCCAGCGTAAATGCGCCCCACCACAGCACTCCCAGCGTGAGCGCGCGCCGCGGCCCCAGCCGGACCGCGACCCATCCGGCAAGCACCTGCGATGCCGCATACCCCACCAGAAACGCGCTGAACACCCAGCCCAGCCTGATGTTGCCGAGGCCGTACTCGCGGCTGATCTGCGGTCCGGCGATCGAGATATTCGTTCGATCGAGAAACGCAATGGCGCTCAGCAGGAAGAGCCAGAAGACCAGCACGGCGCGCAATGGCAAATTACCCATCCTGTGAAGACTCCAATCTGGTCCAGCTGACCGATACGCCCCCCGCTCGTCTGCAAGGCCGGGTTGCGACGGACCTCCGACGGGAGTGACCACGAGGGATCAGAATACGCGGCTTCGATTCCGAGCGCATGCCCGGCTATGCGGAGCTTGCCCTGACACAGAACCCGCATGGGAATACAGGGTGGCCTGGGCGGCTATTAACGTTAAGAATTGTAAAGCAGGGCACAAAGCCGATAGGGTGTGCGAGACTAATGAGCCGTGGGAGTATTCGGCATTGTCGGTTGCGGTTGAAGTGATAGAGATGGAAAGCGCGGAGAGGCAGAGAAAGCTCTCGTTGTTGCTGGTGGATGACGACGTGGAGCTGTGCGGCATGATGCGCGAGTTCTTCACGCAGGAAGGCCACAACCTGGAGTGCGCCTACAACGGGCGCGAAGGGCTGACGGCCGCACTGAACGGATCGTACGACCTGGTGATTCTTGACGTGATGCTGCCGGTTCTCGACGGCTTCGAGCTTTTGCAGCGGCTGCGGCGGCGCAAGGATCTGCCGATCATCATGCTGACGGCGCGCGTGCAGCAGCAGGACCGGATTCACGGGCTGGATGCCGGGGCGGATGATTATCTGCCGAAGCCCTTCGATCCGGATGAACTGCTGGCGCGGATTCGCGCGGTGCTGCGGCGGTCAGAATCGCTGACGCGGGTGGAGTCGCAGGACATCGTGATCGGAAATATCCGCGTGAATCCGACGACGCGCGAGGCGTGGATCGACGAAGAACTGGTGGAACTGACGGCGACCGAGTTTGATTTGCTGGAGATGCTGATGCGCGCCGCGGGACGCGTGGTATCGCGCGACGAGATCACGGCGGCGCTGTTCGAGCGCGAGGCAACGCCGTATGACCGCTTTCTCGATGTGCACATCAGCCATCTTCGAAAGAAACTCGAAGGCGGGCGCAGCCTGATCAGAACAGTACGCGGAGTGGGATATGTCTTTACCGGCGCAGCCTAAGGTGCTGCTGCGGCACTCCCTTTACGTGTGGGTGCTGCTGGCGATGGTGGGCATCCTGTCGATCTCGTTTGTGGTGTTTCGCGCCATTTCAGAACAGATGCAGACGCAGAAGGTCGATCCGGTCTATGACCGCATCGACGAGCTGCAACTTGAGAGCGCGCGCAACATTCTGCAGAGCAGCGGTGAACCGGCGCTGGCGAGCTACATGAATTCGCTGGATAACATTTTCGGCGGATCGCATTACCTGCTCGATGCGCGCGGCAAGGATCTTGTTTCCGGTGCGAACCGCTCGGCGATGCTGCCCGCGGCGCCAGCAGTGAAGTCGCGCGTCGGCTCACACAATCACTGGGAGATCACGCACCGATCGCAGGATGGCCAGTACTGGTTTGCCGCCGAGGGGCAAAGCAGCCCGCCGCACATCTGGTCGTTTCTTCCCTACTATTTTCTTGTGATCGGCGCAACGGGCATACTGTGCTGGATCGCGGCGGCCGGGGTGATTTCGCCGATTCGCAAGATTGCGACGAGCATTGCGCTGTTCGGGCAGGGAAACCTGAGTGTTCGCGTGGAGACAGATCGCGACGACGAGATTGGGCAGCTTGGACGGTCATTCAACGAGATGGCCGAAAGGCTGGAACGGCTGATTACCAGCGAGCGGCGACTGCTGGGCGACATCTCGCATGAACTGAGGTCGCCGCTGGCACGACTGAAGTTTGCGATGAAGCTTGCGCGCACCGGCCCCGATCCTGCTGCGGCACTGGAGCGCATCGAGCGGGACGTCAATCGCATTGCATCGCTGGTTGCGGACATTGTGGAGATCAATGTACTGGAGGACGACCCGGCACTCGAGGAAAAGCGGGAGATTTGCGTTCGCGACATCATCGACGAAGTGGTACGCGACTGCAGCGTGGAGGCGGAGGCGCGCGGTTGCAGGATCGATGTGAGCGGCAACGTTTGCGGGGCGGTACATGGGAATCCCGAGTTGCTGCGCCGCGCCGTCGAAAATGTATTGCGCAATGCGATACGCTATTCGCCGGAAAAATCGCCCATCGAACTGACGATCAATGAGACGCCGGATAACGCGAATATCATAATCCGGGACTTTGGACCGGGAGTGCCGGAACAAGCGATCACCCGGATTTTCGATCCGTTCTTCCGCGTCGAAGAAGCGCGCAACATGAATGGCGGAGGGTCGGGGCTGGGGTTGTCTATCGCCAAGCGTGCTATACATTTGCATCGCGGTTCGATCGCAGCGGAAAATGCAACCCCCGGGTTGCGTGTCAGGATTGCGATTCCGCTGAAGCGCGAAGCGAATGCGAATGCGAGGTAACGCTCTCTTCGAGCGCGCTTCACCCCTTAAGGTTTCTTAAGCTGCGAAATTCCCCATCCGTAGCACACTCTGGGTAGTGCCTCACTTCACTCTCAAATTCATCGAGGCATTTGAGGAGAACATCATGAAGCGTCTGTTTGGATACGCCCTTATGCTCGCTCTCGCAGCTGCCCCGTCGTTTGCTGCCAAGAATTCGCAGTCGGTGACTTTTGCGCAGGCTGTGAAAGTGGGCTCAACCGAATTCCCAGCAGGTGACTGCAAGGTGACCTGGACCGGCGCGGGTGACAGCGTTCAAGTCACGATCGCAGAGAACGGCAAGGCGATCACCATTCCGGCGAAGCTCGTTGAAGAGAAGAACGCGCACAAGGGCTACGTCGTTAACCGTGCGAGCGGCACCGATCAACTGGAGTCGATCGAGCTGAACAACGTGAGGCTGCAACTGGAGAGCCCTGTGGTTTCGGGCCAGTAATTCGGCCCAACAAGGCCAGGAAACCAAGCCTCCGACAGGTCCACGAGGCGGTTTTGTTCATACACTCTCCTGTGTCTGAACTCTCCTAACCCCTTCCGGCCCCTGCCGGAAGGGGTCCTTTTTGGGCTGAATTGAGTGGAAGTCCTTTACTTAGATGTATTTTCATGAGGGGCTGCGGACTTGGCTCCTGGCGCGCTTCAAGGTATACTAAAAATTCGGCAAGCTTAGGGTGGGTGTGTGTCTTCATTCGCCCCATCGCCCGTCTGAGACTCAAGCTGATGCAGGACGGATGAGAGCCGCAGACAAGCGGCTCGGGCTGGCGCGGAAACTCAGACAAGTCTGGAGCAGATGAGATGGCACAGGTATGTGATGTTTGCGGCAAGGGTCCGCAGTTTGGCAATAACATTTCGCACGCGCACAACGTGACGAAGCGCCGCTGGAATGTGAATCTGCAGGCGGTGAAGGCATTGGTGAACGGCGCTCCGAAGCGGATCCGCGTGTGCACCAGCTGCATTAAGACCGGCAAGATCCAGAAGGCGTAGGCTGCGTATTCATTGCGGGTCCGATCTGCCGGCGATGAAATCAACCCATTGAACTTGAAGACCCCACCCCTATGCGGATGGGGTTTTTCATTGCCGCGAGTTCCGGCTACATCGTCGTGTTCTGATTGCGATTGCGCCGCAGTTGCCAGCAGGGGCTCTCGCCGCCCTGCGAGAAGATCGAGACGGAGCACGCCACATCGCTCGTGCCCAGATAGTCCACCTCTGTCTTATTCCCCTTGAGCGGCACGGAGAGCGTTCGGCTTACCGAAACGGCGCCCTGGGGCGATCCGCGCAGCTTGTACACTGCCCAGTCGCCGAGGTAGAGCAGTACAAGCGCCGCCACCAGCGTGATCACGATTCGCCGCACCCACTTACCCATTCCCGCTCAGCCCTCCTCAAGCCGCCGACCGGCATCCTTCAGCGCAACCCCCGTTAGCTGCCGACGGCGCGCCTCCGTCAAATAGTACGCGACCTGCGATGCAGCCTGCTCATAACTCAATCCTTCGCTGCGGATGTTCGAGACACAATTACGTTCGGCGTCAGTGCGCCCCACGCGCGGCCCCCAGGTGATGTAGGCGCCCAGCGAATCAGGCGAACTCAAGCCCGGACGCTCGCCAATCAGGACCAGGCAGCACTCCGCGACCAGCGCTTCTCCAATCTCGTCGCCAATTCCCACCCTCCCTTGTTCGACAAGGCAAACCGGCGCTATCCTCCAGCCTGAGATCTGCGGCAACAGTGCCTTTATCAATGGCGCGGCATGTCGCTCGACGGCAAGCGCAGACAGCCCATCTGCGAGGACCAATACGACATCCCATGGCCCGCGGTGATCCGCAGCAAACGCAGCGAGTGCCAACAGGCTGGCGGGCTCCAGCCTTCGCCCCAGGTTCGGCCGCTGCAAATACGCGGCGCGATCCGCAGCCGCCGAGTGCAGCCGCATCACTTCGCCTCCAGTTACCGCGGCGATCGCCGCGGCCATCGCCGCCGAATCCAGCCGCGCACAGACCGCATCCCGCGCCTGGGCGTGCGCAGTCTGAAAGGCCAGCAGATCGCGCGTCTGCTGGCTCACTCCCGTGCGGCCCAGTCCCACGCGCGCCGGGGTCAGCGCGCGCAGGCGCGCGGCGATCAGCGCCGGCACAATCGTGCTCACGCGAGCATCATCCCTTCCGGGTGCTCGGCCTCCAGAGCCAGCCGCCCAAACCCCTCGCCCGCGAGCCATGCCTCAAACTCCGGCGCCGGCTGCAGCCCGAGCAGCCGCCGCACATAGAGCGCATCGTGAAAGCTCGTGCTTTGGTAGTTCAGCATCACGTCATCGGCTCCCGGCACGCCCATGATGTAATTCACGCCCGCGGCGCCCAGCAGCGTCAGCAGAACATCCATATCGTCCTGGTCGGCCTTGGCGTGATTCGTGTAGCAGACGTCGCATCCCATCGGCAACCCAAGCAGCTTGCCGCAAAAGTGATCTTCAAGTCCGGCGCGCGTAATCTGCTTGCCGTCGTACAAATACTCCGGACCGATAAATCCTACGACCGTATTCACCAGCATCGGGTCGAAACGCCGCGCCACCGCATATGCGCGAGCCTCCAGCGTCTGCTGATCCACGCCATGGTGCGCATTGGCCGAGAGCGCAGATCCCTGCCCGGTTTCGAAGTACATCACGTTCCGCCCGACCGTCCCATCGGCGCAGACTGCACCGCGATTCAGGGCCCTGCCCGCCTCGTTAGCCTCCTCCAGCAATGCCAGGCTCACGCCGAAACTCCGGTTTGCCGCCTCCGTTCCGGCAATCGACTGGAAGATCAAATCCACGGGCGCGCCTGCTTCCAGAGCCGCCATCTGTGTGGTCACATGCGCCAGCACGCAGCTCTGCATCGGAATCTCAAAGCGCATCCGCAGCGCATCGACCATGCGCAGCAGCTTCGCGGTAACCACCGCGCTGTCGCCTGCCGGGTTGATACCGACCACCGCATCTCCTGATGCGAGCAGCAGTCCGTCCAGGATCGATGCGGCAATTCCCAATGGGTTGTCGGTAGGATGATTCGGCTGCAGCCGCGTGCTCAACCGTCCGCGCAATCCCACCGTGGTTCTGAAGCGCGTCACAACGCGTATCTTTGCCGCTGCTTCAATCAGGTCCTGGACCCGCATGAGCTTGCTCACCGCGGCCGCCATCTCGGGAGTCAGTCCCGGGGCCAGTTGTGCCAACCGGACTTCGGTGGCCTCGTCTGAGAGCAGCCAGTCCCGCAGCTCGCCCACCGTGAACGACTGCAACGGCGCAAACGCATCCGCATCGTGCGTGTCGGCAATCAGACGCGTGACTTCGTCGTCCTCATATGGGATCACGTCTTCGGCAAGGAAGTGCGTTAGCGGAGTATCTGCCAGCGCCGATTGTGCCGCCACGCGCTCCTGCGCGGATTCAGCGGCAATCCCCGCAAGCACGTCTCCGCTGCGCGGCGGCGAAGCCTTGGCCAGCAGCGCGCGCAGGCCGTCGAACCTGTACCGCCTGCTCCCGATCGTGTGAGAAAAGACCATGCGGATGCAATCAGCCTACCGGAAACGGCCCATTCCGGAGAACGCGATTATAAATGCGCAGAAAATTCGCATCGCCCCGGTACGGTCGCCTCTTCGCCAGCCATTATGCTTGTTTCGGGACTCTCCCGATGAACCGCACGTTGCTCCTCACCGAGTTTCTTTCGCTTTTCGTGCTGCTTCCTCTTGCCTATCGTTTCTCGCCGCTACGGATTCCTGTGCTGCCTCTGCTCTGGCTGGCCACACTCTATGCATGGTGGCAGCTCCACCGCGATCCGCGCTTCGATTCTTCGCACATCTGGAACATCGCGATGCTCTCAAGGCACCTAGCTTCGATACTCCTCGCCTTCGCCGTTGCGGCGTTTCTCCTCTGGCTTGCCGTTCATCTCTTCGCGCCGCAGCTTGAGTGGAGCTTCGTACGCCGACACCCCGCCTTCTGGGCCCTCGTGATGCTTCTCTACCCGGCGCTTTCCGTGTATCCGCAGGGCCTGGTCTACCGCGCATTCTTCTTCGAGCGGTACGCGTCGCTCTTCCCAGGCAGATGGACAATGATTTTCGCCAGCGCGGCCGCCTTCGCCTTGATGCACATCATCTTTCGCAACTGGCTCGTCGTGGCGCTTACCTTCGCCGGCGGCATGCTCTTCGCCTTCCGCTACGATCAGACCGGCTCACTGGCCACCTCGAGTTTCGAGCACGCACTCTATGGCGGCTGGCTCTTCACCGTCGGCCTCGGCCAGTACTTCTACCACGGAACCATCGCCACAGTGGGCTCGGTGCTCCGGCGCTAAAACAAGAAGGGCCGGCCATTTCGGCCAGCCCTTCGCTCTGCTTCGCGAAGACTACGCGTGGTGCGCCACCGAAGCTGCGCGAGGCGAAACGCCGCTCAGCTCCGCCGCCCGTGCTTCGGCATAGGCCGCTGCACCCATCAGCGCCGCCCGGCTTTCGAGAATCACGCGGACAGGCATATTGATCAGCAACTGGCTCATCCGTCCCTTGTCCTGAAACGCCTTGATAAACGTGCCGTCTTTCAGCTTCTCCAGGATCTTCGGCGCAATGCCGCCGCCCAGGTACATTCCACCCACTGACAAGACCTTCAGTGCAAGGTTCCCGGCCTCTGCGCCGTAGATCGATACCATCATGTCCAGCGCCTTGGCGCAGATCTCGCTCTTTGCCGAAAGCGCCATCTCTGTGATCACGCTGTTGGCGTCGTGTGCCTCGGCCATCTTCTCTGTCAGCCACTTCGGTTCTTCCATACCCTGGCCGTCGCGCAGAAACTCGTAGATGTTCGTCAGTCCCATGCCGCTCACCACGCGCTCGTAGCTGATGCGGCCGTTGTACTTCCGCTGCAGAAAGCGCAGCAGCTCGATCTGTTGCTCGTTCCGCGGTCCGAAATCCGTGTGCCCGCCCTCCGAGGGATACGGCACGTGAACGCGCCCGTTCCACGCCAGGATTCCTTCGCCCAGCCCGGTTCCCGCTGCGATCAATCCGCGGTTGCCGATCTGGCTGGCATCGCCTTCGCTCAGGGTGTAGATCTGGTCGGGCGCGAGCTCGGCCACGCCATACCCGTTCGCCTCCAAGTCGTTGATCAGGAAGACGTGCTGAATCTTCAGATTGGTCGACAGCTCCCGGCTGTCGAGCGTCCATGGCAGGTTGGTCAGGCGCAGGCGCCCGTCGCGAACCGGTCCAGGGACTCCAAAACACGCCGCGCTGACCCTGTCCGTGCCCAGAAACTCCCTGACGATCTCCTCGAGTCCCGAATACTCCTTCGCCGGGAACTGCTTGTCCCGTGCATCGATTAGCTTTCCGTCTGTAAAGTCATACAGCGCCAGGTGGACCTTTGTTCCACCCACGTCACCTGCCAGAATCATCGTTCTCTCTCCAACATTCCACGGCCCTGCCCGTCCGATGCAGGCAACAGCGCAGCAGCGTCCTTATCCAGGATCAGAGTGAGTATACCGCTTGAGGGCCATATCAGTTGGCTGGGCAGCCGCTCCGGATCGCGCGGCCCGGTGAAGACCTCCTTCACCAAATCCGCCTTGTTCTTGCCGCCGATAAGGAAGAATACCGAGCTTCCCTGGTTGATCACCGGCCACGTGAGCGTGATGCGCCAGGTGTCCTTCTGCGGAACCTGGTTCGCCGTCACCAGCCTGCCGAGCGTATGAATAGCCTCAGTGTGCGGGAAGATTGAAGCCGTGTGCCCATCATCGCCCATCCCCAACGCGATCAGGTCAAACCGCGGGCTCTCGGCCCCCTCCAGCCGGAACGTGTTCCGGAGCAGCGATTCGTAGCGCGCCGCCGCAACCTCCGGCTCCAGTTCGCCCTCCATGCGGTGCACCTGGTCCGGTTTCAGCGGAACGCGGTCCAGCATAGCCTCGCGGGTCATGCGGTAGTTGCTGTCGGGGTGATCGGGTGGAACGGTGCGCTCGTCCACCCAGAAGATCTCCAACTTGTCCCACGGCATTCGTTTGAGCCACGGCTGCCCGGGATCGGCCAGCAACTGGAACGCCGCCTTCGGTGTCGACCCGCCGCTGATCGCAATTCGCGCCCGGCCCCGCGCGGCCGCCGCCTGTTCTACAACCTCGACAAAGTGCTGCGCCGTCCGCCGCGCCAGCGCCGCTCCATCCGGCTCAACGATGTATTCAATCCTCAGTTTCGACGCCATTGGGGGACCTCCGATTCCTACATTACACGGCGCAGTTGGTGTGCAAACGAAGCCGAAATGAATGTCTGAATCGACAAGATATGAATAACTGAATCGGAGATCGCATCCCCTTGGTTCTTCTCCAACCCTGAGCGACATTCGCGTGTCATTGCGTGCCGCTGAACGCGTGTCAGCAGAGACACACGTGTGTTTCTCGTAACACGGGACTCTTCGTCCTTTCAATCCCTAAAGCATTTGTTTTCAAGGCAAAACCGATTGGCACGGAGCCTGCAATCTACAAGGGCACCGGCAAATGAGGGATCGGTTGGGAGACGCGATGAAAGCGAACGGACTGAGCGGATGGGCGGTGATGGCGAGCGCGGCGATGGTTCTCGGGGTCCAGGCGATGGGGCAGCAGGCTGCATCGGTACAGACGACAGCGAATCAGGCAGCAAAGCGGGTGATCGTGGTGAGCCTGGAGGATCACAAGTTGGCGCTGGTGGAAGACGGCCAGGTGAAACGGATCTACACCGTCGCAGTTGGCAAGTCCTCGACGCCGAGCCCGACCGGGACGTTCACGATCGCGCGGCGCGTCAAGAATCCGACCTACTCGCATAACGGCAAGGTCGTTCCTCCGGGGCCGGGGAATCCGGTGGGGACGCGGTGGATGGGGCTGAGCATCAAGGGCTACGGAATTCACGGGACCAATGAACCGAAGTCCATCGGCAAGGCTGCTTCACATGGGTGCATCCGGATGGCAAAGAAGGATCTGGAGGAGATGTACGAGCTGGTGAGCGTAGGCGACACGGTTGAGCTGGTTGGGCAGCGCAATGAAGAGACGGCGCAACTGTTTGGCGAGCCGAAGCCCGCAACGCCAGAGCAGCCGATGGTGACAGCGAGTGCTGCACCGGCAACGGCCGCACCAGCCCAGGCTACAGCCGGCACGACAGCTGACACGGCCACGGAGGGCGTGGCCATGACGGGCAACTGGTAACCACCCGACAGACGACGACCTGTCTGTGGGGCCCCGGTAGAAGGAGGTGCGGCAATGAATCTGCTGGCGGATGCGATGAGCGGGTTGGGAGCAGCGCTGTTGCCGGTTGCGGCAGCGCTGCTGTTTGAAGAGTTGACGTTTGGCGGGCTGGTCCGGCTGCTGATTGCTCCATGGCCGGGAGCCAGGAGACACGGGGCACGCCGCGGATCATCACCGGCGTGCGGACGGAATGAGCACAAGAACGGGTGACACCCCACAAACAAAGATCGGTTTGCGGGGCCCCGGTAGTGTGGAGGCGGGAAATGATTGCGCTGAAGATGTTGCTGACGATTGCGGGAGTGCTGCTAATGGCTGCCGCTGTGGCGATTCCGCTGTATGGCGTGTGGATGCGGATTCGGAATGCACTGAAAAAGAGGGCCGGCGGAGAGGGCACAATCTTCGAGACTGGAGTTGCTGAGCCGGAACCGGAGCCGATTGCGTGGCGCGGGCCGGTAGCGCTGGCGCTGGTGGCATGCGTGCCGCTGCTGATCGCGACGAGCATGGTGGTGGTGCCAAGCGGGATGGGCGGCGTGCGTATCAGCCAGATCGGCGGAACGGAACCGGGAACGCTGTATCCGGGGCTGCACTTTATTGCGCCGCTGGTCGAGAGCGTGCAGATGTTCGACCTGCGCGATCGCCTCTTTACGGCAGGAGCCGTGGATGCAGGCAAACCCGGCACGAAGAATTCGATGACCGTGCAGTCGCGCGAGGGGCTGATCATCGGCCTGGCGGTGACGGTGCGATACAGGCTCGATCCGAACAAGCTCGCGAGTGTGCAGGCGCACCTGCCGCAGCCGGCCGACAAGGAACTGGTACCGCCGGTGGTGGCCAGTGCATGGCGGGAACTGGCGCCATCGTACACGGTGCGCGAGATATTCTCGACCAAACGCGAGGAGGTGCGGAACGCGGCGGCGGGAATCATCACGAAGAAGCTGGCGACTGACGGAATCGTGGTGGATGAGGTGATGCTGTCGGACATCCAGTTGCCTGAGCAGTATGCGAAGGGATTGGAAGGGCTGCTGTTGAAGGAGCAGGAAGATGACCAGATGACCGTGGACACGGATATCCAGCAAAAACAGGTGCGGATCGCCGAACTGCAGGCTGAGGCCGAGGCGAAGCAGAAGGAGAAGGAAGCAGAGGGCGATGCGCAATCCAAAGTGATTGAAGCCAAGGGCGAAGCGGACGTGATGCAATACACGCTGCCGCTGAAACAGAAGCAGATTGAGCAGACAAAGCTCGAAGCCGAAGCGCGCAAGGAGGCAACCATCCAGAATGCGCAGGCGGAGGCCGAGGCCAAGGTGATCGACAGCAAGGCTGAACTGCAACGACGCAATCTGCTGGCCGACGCCGAGGCCAGCCGCATCAAGTTGATTGCCGCGGCCAATGCCGAACGGATGACGAGTGAGGCGACGTTGCTGAACAAGTCTCCGCTGCTGATCAACAAGATCGTGGCCGAGCGGTTGTCAGACAAGATCCAGGTAGTGATGGTGCCTTCCGACGGGAAGTTCTTCTTTGCAAACGATGTGTTCAAGAACATGGCGAACAGTCCGGCGGTGAAGCAGGAGATGGATTCGGAATCGGAGCTGGATCCGAAGAGCGGGCACTGATTCGAGCGGTGTGGCGCACGATGAGGAGGCGCGGTGGGGGCTGCGCCTTCTCATTACCTGCGGTGCGATGGGTGGCGGGACGCACCAACGCGATGAGCCGCAAACGATATAATCCGCGCAGCGAACAAGCACAGAGATGATGACGGCGATGAAGCTGATCAGGGCAGTGGCGATGGCTGTGTGGATGTTGGCCATGCTTGATGCGAGCGCAGCGCAGGCTCCTCAGCCGCCGAGCCGCTGGGCACAGCCGGCAGCGGAGTTGGCTGGACAGATTGCCGACATTCTCGGGCCCGGGTCGGCGCAAATGACGATTCGTAATCTCTCCACAATTCAGGCGAGCGAGATTCCGGCAATCCGGAAATTGCTCGAGCAGGATCTAAAGGTCCGCGGAGTTTTGAGCGCCGGCGCAGAGAGCGCGAACTCAATTCGCGTGACGTTAAGCGAGAATGCGCGCGAGCGGTTGTGGGTAGCTGAGGTTGTTGAAGGCAGCGAGACGCAGGTTGCCATGGTGCATCTGGATGTGGCGTCGACTGCGCCCGCCGTCGCAACGGAACGCATGATGCTGCGCAGAGAGCGCATTGCAGGACTGTCCAATCGTATTGGCGGAACGGTGCAGGACAACCCCATTGTGGCGACTGTCGAGATCAACGGTGAACTTGTGGCGATGTACCCAGATCGAATCTCGATTCTTGCAATGGATCCAAACGGCTGGACAGAAGCGAAAACATTCGTAGTTGAAAAGAAGCCTGCGCGGGATCCCCGTGGAGTACTGGTCACGGATGTGGGTGGCAAAGGGTTCAGTGGCTGGGTCCCAGGGGCGGAATGCACCGGCAGCTATTCCGTGCCTTTGAGCGGCGCGAATGCAGACAGCGGTTGGGCCGTGCATTGCCACACGAGCGATGATCCGTGGCCCATCTACCAAAGCGGCGATGCGAGCGGCGCCCCGGCGTTGAAGGCCTTCTATAATTCGGCACGCAATTTTTTCACTGGAGTGGTGACGCCGAGCCTGGGAGTGGATCTGCCGCCGTTTTACGCAGCGGGCATGGTTCCGCGGGCGGCGGGCGGGGCGGCGCTCCTGCTGACGGGAATCGATGGGAAGGTGCAGATGGTGGAGAACGGCACAATGAGAACAGTTGCGGGCACGGGCGACTGGGGTAGCGACTTCGCGATCGTTCGCTCGGGGTGCGGTGGGGGAACACAGGTGATTGCGTCGAGTTCAGGCGAAGCGGCGAGCGACAGCTTGCGAGCGTTTGAAATTCCTGCGCTTGAAGCGGTGCCGGCAAGCAGCCCGCTCGCGGTCGAGGGCACAGTAACCGCGCTCTGGACGGCACCGGATGGCAAGAGTGCGCTCGCGGCGGTGCGCAATTCAGCCAATCAATACGAGGTGGACCGTGTTACGGCGCTTTGCAATTAGCTGCCTGCTCGCGACCGTGGCAATGGCGTCGATGGCGCGCACGCGTCCGCATTATGGCGGGACGTTGCGCGTGGAGATTGAGGGCGATCCCTGGGTGCGGCAGGATGGACTTGCGCGGCGTCTCGTCTATGACGGGTTGACGCAGTTGGATGCGACCGGTGCGGTGAGACCTGCGCTGGCGCTCACGTGGGAATCAGACAACAACTCTCATCGCTGGCAATTCCGGTTGCGGCCGGGTGTGCATTTCCACGATGGAACATCGCTGACCTCGACAGGAGTGGCGGCTTCGCTGACAGCTTCGTGCACTGCGGACTGCCCGTGGACGGCGGTGAGGGCAGTTGGGCCGCTGGTTGTGTTGACGAGCGACTCGCCGATGCCGAACCTGCCGGCGTTGCTGGCCGGCGACCAGTTTCTGATTGCGCTCACGGCGACAGCGGAAGGAAAGACGCCGACGGGCGCGATCGGGACGGGACCGTTCCAGGTGACCGGATTCAACAATGGCGTGCTGATGCTGACTGCCAATGAAAACTACTGGCAGGGACGGCCGTTTGCAGATGCCATCGAGATCCGCGTGCATCGGCCGGTGCGCGAGCAGTGGCTGGATTTGAGCACGGGACGCACCGATGTCGTAGAAATTCCGGCAGAGCTTTTGCGCCAGGCGCAGCAGGAGCGGCTGACCGTGTTGACTTCGCCGCCGCTGACGCTGCTAGCTCTGCAAGTGACGGATGCTGGTTCGCTGGCGAACGTGAAGCTGCGTGGCGCCATTGCGGCTGCGGTGGATCGGAGCGCGCTGTATAACGTGATCTTCCAGAAGCAGGGAGCGGTGACGGCGAGCCTGTTGCCGCAACAGCTTACCGGATATTCATTCCTTTTTTCAACAGATCGAGATTTGAATAAGGCGCATGAATTGCGCGGAGGGCTGACGGCGGGACCGTTCTCGCTGAGCACCGACGGCGCCGGCGCAATGCAACTGGTTGCGCAGCGGATTGCACTGAATCTGCGCGAGGCGGAATTCAACGTGCAGGTTGGAAATGCAGGCTCCCAACATGCGGACCTGGTCCTGCGGAAGGTGCAGATTACGGGCGCGGATCCGGCAGCAGCGCTGGAGCAGGTGTTACGCGGCACTGGCGATGATGCGCCTGTGATTGCGGAGTCGCCTGCCACGTTGTACAAAGCTGAACGTACAGCGCTCGACGAAAAGAAGGTGATTCCGCTGCTGGTTTTGCCGCGGGCGTATGCGAGCGGACCGCGGGTGCGCGATTTGCGTCTGCGCGCCGATGGAGCACCGGACTTGGCGGATGCCTCACTGGAGGATGCTCGATGAGCCTTCGCCAGAAGCTGTTGCTGCTCTTCTCGCTGACAGTGGCGGCGGCGGTTGCTGCGGTGGCGTGGACGGTGCTGGTAAGGATTCGGCAGGTGTTCGAGAGACACGACCAGGAAGAGACGGCGCTGTTTGTCAGCCAGTTTCAGCGCGAGTTTCAACATCGGTCGGCAGACGTGGCGGCGGCCGTGGATCGAATCGCCGGACAGGAGCGCGTGCGCAGCATGGCGTTTCAACTGGTGCAGTCGGGCGATGCGGCGCCATTTCTGAATGAAGCGCAGACGCTGGCGCAGGACGCGCAGGTCGACTTTCTCGAGGTCGTTGGACCCGATGGAAACATCGTGAGTTCGGCACAATGGCCGGCGAGGTTTGGATATCCGGAGCCTGCGGCGAATGAGGATGCGCAAACTCCATTTCTGAAGCGCGAGGAGTTGCCGGATGGCGGCTCGGTGCTGGGACTGTTTGCGGTGCGCGCGATTCGCGGTGCAGAGCCGGCGGTGAAGTTGGTTGGGGGCAGGCGGCTTGACCAGAGCTTTCTTGCTGACCTCCCGGTTGCACCGGGAATGCAGGTTGCGCTCTACAGTGATCCGGGCGCAGGCGAGCCGGGTGCCGCAGTCGATGGCGGTGCCTTTGATCCCAAGCGGCTGGTGACTGCAAGCGGCAATTTGGCGGGTGCAGCGCGGTACGGATCGTTGATTGATCAGGCGCGGAAGAGCGGGCAGCAGGAAAGCGGCATTCTGTATCTGACGCCACGGCGTGAGGACAGCGTGAGCGCAACAGCCACTCCGCTGAAGAACCCGGCGGGGAACATGATGGCCGTTCTGACCGTGGCGATTTCGCGCAGCGGACTCGTGTCGGAGCAGCAGCAGATTCGAGCAATTGCCTATGGCGTGGCGAGCGGCGGAATTCTGCTGGCGATCATTTTCAGCTTGTGGATTGCGGCTCGCGTGTCGCGGCCGGTGGAGGAACTGGCGCGAGCCGCGGAAGAAGTTGCGAGCGGAAGCTGGGATGCGCGGGTACCCGTGCGCGGACGCGACGAGGTAAGTGTGCTGGCGCGCAGCTTCAATCACATGACGGAGCAGCTTGCGAACCAGCGCGAGCGGCTGGTGCAGAGCGAACGCGTTGCGGCGTGGCGCGAACTGGCGCGAAGACTGGCGCACGAGCTGAAGAATCCGCTGTTTCCGCTGCAATTGACGGTGGAGAACCTGGTGCGGGCGCGGCAGTTGGCGGCGGCGGAGTTCGACGAAGTGTTCAACGAGAGCACACAGACGCTGAGCATGGAGATCGGGAACCTGAAGAAGATCATCGGGCGCTTCAGCGACTTCAGCAAGATGCCGAAACCGGAGTTGGAGCGGATCGATGCGAAGGACCTGGTGGAGCGCGTGCGGGCGCTGTATGCGGCCGGCAGCGACGACGGTCCAAAGATTGAGGTTGTGACCAATATCGAAAACGCGCCGATGCCGCTGATGGCCGATCCTGAACTACTGCATCGCACGCTCTCGAACCTCGTCTTAAATGCAAAAGACGCGATGCCCGAGGGCGGGATTGTGACGATCTCCGCGCGGAAGCGCGAAGGCAATGTGGAGATTCGCGTTTCGGATACGGGCCAGGGGTTGACGCCGGAGGAGTGCGAGCGACTATTCACGCCGTATTACACGACCAAACAGCACGGGACTGGATTGGGGTTGGCGATTGTGCAGTCGGTAGTGGCGGACCACGCGGGTACCATAGCGGTGGAGAGCCGCGAGGGGCAGGGCGCTACGTTTGTGATTACCTTGCCGAGGGCTGAGGCATGAGCGCAAAGATTCTGATTGTGGATGACGAGGCCAATACGCTGGCTTCGCTTTCACGTGCCTTCCGGCTTGCCGGACACGAAGCGGTGGTGTGCGACAACGCGGGGCGGGCGCTGGAGCTGGCGCAGGCGCAACCCTTCGATCTGATCCTGAGTGACGTGGTGATGCCAAAGCGCGATGGGCTTGCGCTGCTGGAGGATTTGAAGAACGCCGGTGTTGCAGCGCCGGTGGTGATGATGAGCGGTCAGGCACATATCGAAATGGCGGTGCGTGCGACGCGGCTGGGTGCGCTGGATTTCCTGGAAAAGCCGCTCTCCACCGAGAAACTGCTGGTGACGCTCGAAAACGCGATCAAGCTGACGCGGCTCGAAGCGGAGAATCGCGACCTCCGCACGCGTGTGGGCAAACACACGATGGTGTGGACCGGCGAGACGATGCGGCGCGTGATGGCGCAGATCGAGCGCGTGGCTGCGAGCGAGACGCGTGTGTGCATCTTCGGAGAGACGGGCACCGGCAAGGAACTGGTAGCGCGCACGCTGCACGAGAAGAGCCAGCGGGCCGGCGATCCTTTTGTGACTCTGAACTGCGCGGCGGTGCCGGCAGAGCTGATTGAGAGCGAGCTGTTCGGGCACGAGAAGGGATCGTTCACGGGCGCGGCGCAGCGGCATAGCGGCAAGTTTGAGCAGGCGCATCGCGGGACGCTGTTTCTCGACGAGATCGGCGACATGCCGGTTGCCATGCAGGCCAAGCTGCTGCGCGTGCTCGAAGAGGGCGAGGTCGAACGAATCGGCGCCGAAAAGCCCACCAAGGTGGATGTGCGGGTAGTAGTCGCGACGCATCGCAACCTTGAGCAACTGGTGGAGAGCGGGGGATTTCGGCGCGATCTTTATCACCGGGTTGTAGTGTTTCCGCTGACGCTGCCGCCATTGCGCCAACGCTGCGAAGATCTGCCGGCGCTGGTGGAGCACTTTGCGCGACAGGTGAGCGCGCAGAACGGGTGGAAGCCGGTTCCGTTCAACCCAGCCGCAATCGACGCTCTCAAAGAATATGCTTGGCCCGGGAATATTCGGGAACTGCGAAATGTGGTGGAGCGGTTGCTGCTGTTGGCGGGTGCGGAAGTGGATGTGGAGTCGGTCCGCATGACACTGCCTGCCGCGAAGGAAGCTGGTTCGCAACAGAAGAGCACGGGCAGCGAGACTACGGGGCCGCTCGCGCAGCGTGTACTCGCCTTCGAGCGAGAGGCGGTGCTTGCAGAGCTGGAGCGGCACGGCCGGCACATCACGCAGACCGCCAAGGCGCTGGGGCTGGAGCGGAGTCATCTCCACAAGAAGTGCCAGCAACTGGGTATTGATCTGCAGAATCTTCCCGGCCGGGAATGATGCTTCGGCGGGCGAGGATTCTCGTTCCGGGCCGGAAGAGCGATCATATAGCTACACGGAATACGAGCCGTGCGGGATACGGCGAACCGAGCTGATGGGCCCGGTCTTCGAGCGACAGCAATGAGTAAAGCAGCGGTTCATTTTCGAATTGCCTCGTACAACACGCATAAGTGCCGGGGCATTCACGGCACCATCTCGCCTGATCGCGTGATTCGCGTGATTGAAGAATTGGAGATGGACATCCTGTGCTTGCAGGAGATCGTGGATGCAAAGGGAGGCACGGGGAAATTCAACCAGGCGAACAGAATCGCGCAAGCATTTCCCAAGCTGCACATGGCGTTTGGAAAAACGCGGCCGCTGCACGGCGGCCGCTACGGAAACATGGTCCTGTCGCGCTTTCCCATCCTGGGGGCGCACACGCACGACATTACGAAATCGCAACGGGAAGAGCGCGGTGTGTTGCACTGCATCATCGATGTGGGCGAAGGCCTGAGGGTCAACGTCTTCAACGTGCACCTTGGCACGGGATACATGGAGCGGCGGCGGCAAATTGAAGTTCTGATCGGCGACGAGATTCTGGCCAAGCCGAATTTGAGCGGGCCGCGCATCGTCATCGGCGACTTCAACGAGTGGACGCGTGGCCTGACGACGAAATTGCTCCAACAGAGTTTCCTGAGCCACCGTCCGCGCCGAAATCTGCGCTCAGCCCGTACCTACCCCGGCGTGCTACCCATTTTGAGCTTGGACCACTGCTACTATGAGCCGCCGCTTGAAATGGAGAGCACGGAGATCTGGCGGAGCCGCAGGGCGCTGATCGCATCGGACCATCTTCCGCTAATTGCCGATTTCCGCCTGCCTGCACGCGGCAGCCATTAATGCGCTACCCGATCTTGCGCGGCCAGCACAGAATGAGTACCACCGGGAATAACACGAGGACCGAAAACGCCGACATCGATCTTTGGAGCCGCAGGAATTCACGGATTCGGAGAACAAAACCCGTTGCGCAAAGAGCGCCTTAACGCGCTATTCTGATTCCTCTCACCAGCGATTGGTAGACTCTGCAAATGCCCTCCCGCATCGAGATCGACAAGTCCGCGGGCCCTGTGCGCCGTTGGCTGCAGTATGCCCTCTACGACTGGACTCGCGAAATGCCGAAATCCAAACGCCTCATCACATGGGTTGGCATTCTGATCCAGGGGTGGGCTATCTGGGCTGGTATATCGCGTTCTTTGATCTGGCCCCGGAGGTGGCCGGAGAACGGGCTCTTGCTCTTGTTCGATGTGTGGCTGCTTTACATTCTCGGCAGCGGCATTTTGAAAGCGATGCTGACCTCGGAGTTTCTTCGCAAGACTCAACTTGAATCGGACCAGATTGCCGCACAACAGATCCAGAAGACGCTCCAACCCGAGAAACTGGAAGAGCTGGCGGGCTACGAAACGGAGGTGTTTTACAAGCCCTTCCGTGAAGTGGGTGGCGACTACTTTGACGTCATGGAACTTCCAGGCAACCGAACGCTGTTCGCGCTTGCAGACGTGTCCGGAAAGGGGATGCCGGCAGCGCTGCTGGCGTCCAATATTCAGGCCCTGGTCAGGAGTCTAGCGAACGTTGAAGCGGATCCCGTGGCATTGGCGCGACAGATCAACGCGCACTTGAACCGTTACACCCCAACTAATCGGTTTGCGACGGCGGTATTCATCGTGCTGAACCGGGACTCGGGAGACTTGACCTATGTGAATGCCGGGCACAACGCGCCAATTTTGTTTTCTTCCGGATCAACGACATCTCTGGAAGCGACTGGCTTGCCCATTGGACTCATGAGCGGCGCGGAGTATCAGGCCGGCAAAGGGCTCGTTCCTCCCGGTGGCACCCTTTTGCTGTATACCGATGGCCTGACCGACTCGATTCCGGGGGACGAGCCCGAAGCCCGTCTGCGTGCCGCTATATCCGACAGTCCTCAAAAAACCCTGTCCAATATCAAGTCGTTGATCGATCAGAAGTTCAACGAGGATGACGTCACCATATTACTTGTGAAGCGTTGCGACCGGCAGGCGGTGGGGTTTTCGAACGTCCCTCTTCAGCAGCGGGCACCAGGGTTCTAGAGTCTAGACGGCGGCGAGGGCGAAGCTTCGGAAATCTTCGGAAGAAGGCCCGCTTCGGAATGCGGGCCTCCATTCACCCGATGGCACCGCTCTCTAGTGATGTCCGCCGCCACCGTGGCTCGACTTCTGATATCCGGCGCTGTGTTCCCGGCTTGCATCGTGGCCGGCATTGCCTACATGGCCCTGGCCATCTCGCGCCTCGTTCCCGTGGAAGTGGTTGAATGCCCGTTCACCGCGTTCAGGTAGCGGTCCCACGTAACCGTGATGCGGATCGTAGCGGTTGTCCACGTGGCCAAAAAAGCCGCGAGGTCCATGGAACCAGGGACCGGCTCCGATGAAAATCCCGCCCACGAACCAGTCAGGCCCGTAGTAGCCATAGGGGGCACAATCATACGGTGCATAGTCGAAGTAGCCGTATGGGCAAACAGGAGCCACGCCAATGTTAATGGAGACCTGAGCCCGTGCTGTGGGTACACCGCTCACAAGCGCAACTGTGAGGAGAGAGAATGCAAGCACCTTCCATGGGGACATGTTTCCTCCTTAGATACTTCGCGAGGATTGTAACGGAAAGAGAGCTGTTCATATTTTCAATTGTCGAGGAATTGTCGATTTGCCCGGGAAAGGCCGAGAGGGGGAGCTCTCAAGATGGGGTGGTACCAGTCGGACCTATGTATCATGTTGCTGGCTTTCAGTCCGCCTGTTTCGGGGGGCTCAGAAAATGCGACACGGAGATGAGATGGAAACAAAGGCACGCAGAGATTTTCTGAAATTCGCCGGGACGGGCGCGGTGGCCGCGTTCTCGCCCTCTCTCACAGAACTCGCGCGCGGACAGAGCGAGACGAAGCAGGCCTTCCGTTCCGCATCGGGTGCCTTTGAAGTTGCGGCGTTTGGAGCCAAGGGCGATGGCACTACGATCGACACGCCTGCGATCAACCGGGCGATTGAAGCGGCAGCCGCAGCAGGCGGGGGCACTGTGCGCTTCCCGGCCGGCCAGTACCTGTGCTACTCGATCCGGCTGAAGAGCAACGTGGCGCTGTATCTGGATCAGGGCGCGGTAATCATCGCGGCCGACCCGCTGCCGGAGGGCCAGCCCGGCGGGTACGACCATCCCGAGCCGAGCCAGCCATGGGATGCCTACCAGGACTACGGACACAACCACTGGCACAACAGCCTGATCTGGGGCGAGGACCTGCACGACATTTCCATCTACGGCCCTGGCCGCATCTGGGGCCGCGGACTTGTACGCAACTACGATCCTCATTCGAACGATCTCTTCGAGCGGCGGGCAAGTGGCACCGGCAACAAGGCCATCAGCCTCAAGAACTGCCACAACGTACAGCTTCGGGAATTCCAGATTCTGAAGGGAGGCTGGTTCGGAATTCTGGCTACGGGCGTGGACAACCTGCTTATCGACGGATTGAGTATCGACACCAATCGCGACGGGATGGACATCGACTGCTGCCGCAATGTGCGCGTGGCCAACTGCGCCATCAACTCACCATGGGACGACGCCATCGTTCCCAAGAGCAGCTATGCACTGGGTTACGCGCGGGCCACTGAGAATCTGGAAATCACTAACTGCTATGTGACCGGCGCTTATATGGACGGGACCATGATCGAGGGGACGTGGAAGAAGTTCGGCCCGTCGACAAGAGTTTGGCAAACCGGGCGGATCAAGCTGGGCACGGAGTCGAATGGCGGCTTCAAAAACATCACCATCAGCAATTGCGTCTTCGACGGGTGCCAGGGATTGGCTCTGGAGACAGTGGATGGCGCGCTTCTGGAAGATGTGACGATCACGAATATCACCATGCGCGATCTCGTCTCAGCCCCGATCTTCATGCGGCTCGGAAGCCGCTTGCGCGGGCCCGCGGAGTCGACGAGACCCGGCACGCTGCGGCGCGTGACCATAAGCAATATTGTGTGTTCCAATGCGGCATCGCGCCTGGGCTGCATCATCACCGGCATTCCGGGCTTCGAGATTCGCGACGTGAAGCTGCACCACATTTACATTCAGCACCGGGGCGGAGGCACAAAGGAGCAGGCGGCACTGCAACCGGCCGAGAACGAGTCGAAGTATCCGGAGCCGAATATGTTTGGCGATATGCCTTCACAAGGCTTCTATCTTCGCCATGTGAAGAACATCGAGCTCAGCGATATCGAGATCGCCGCAATTGCAGAAGACGCACGTCCTGCGTTCGTTTTCCAGGACGTGGAAGGAGCAGACCTGTTTCACATCAAGACGCCGGGGTCCGCTCCGGTCATCCAGTTGCACGATTGCAAGGATGTGCATGCGCTGTGGGTGCGCGGAGTGCCGGATGGAAAGCAGGCCTGATCGCTTAGAGCGTTTTCGCTTCACATGTTGACATTGAGAGAGTGTGCGCGGCGGCTTTTCCTTAAGGGAAAAGCCACTCGGCTGTATCGGTCCTGTAAAGAGCAGAAGCGAAACCCCTGCAGCCGGCCAGGGCGATATGCATTCAGCTCGATTTATGGTGCGCGGCAGTTTTCCTCTGCGCTATAAGTGTAATCATTTCGGTATTCTTTTCCATCTCGCGTACTGCGAATCCCTTTTCCGCTAATGCTCCCGTCGGACATGCCTGGACGCATTTGCCGCAGCTGGTGCAGTTTTGTGTGCCGCCCCAATCATCCGCCATGTCGCTCACCAGTCGCGAGCGAATGCCTCGCGCAGAGATTTCCCAGACGTGAGCACCCTCCAACTCGGCGCAAACCCTGACGCAGCGCGCGCAAAGAATGCAGCGATTGTGATCGAGAACGTAGCGCGGGTGACTCATGTCGACCGGGAGACGCGGATTGTTGTACGGATAGCGGACATGCGTGACCTCGAGCCGCTGGGCGAGCGCCTGAAGCTCGCAGTGGCCGTTTGACACGCAGGCGGAGCAGACGTGGTTACGCTCGACGAGAAGCAGTTCGACCGCCATCCTGCGATATTCCTGCAACCTGGGCGAGGATGTCCTGATCGACATGCCATCCTGCACGGGCGTGGTGCATGCTGCCAGCAGCCTGTCGGTACCTGCAATCTCGACCACGCAAACGCGGCAAGCGCCCGTTGCGCTCAGACCCTTCAGATAGCAGAGTGTGGGAATGTATTTGCCGTGATCACGCGCGGCCTCCAGAACTGTTTGACCATCTCGCACCGTGACCAACTCGCCATCGATTCGTATGGAGATCGTTTTCACGCCTTCTCTTTCCACGTCTTACTCCTCCGCACCAACGCTGCGCAGATCGCACCGAAGACAACGGCGGCTCTCCTCCAGTGCCTCCGCGGCACTGAGGGTACAAACCACCTCATCCTGCGTTCGCACGCGAGTGGTTACCGGCGCAATCGCACCTAAATGGCGCCTGCTCAGGCTGGGCTCGCCAGGGGTATTGCGTCCGTATTCGAGTTGCGGGAAAATGCGCCCCCACCGGCCTTCGCCCATCAGGCGTTCGTCGATCTGGCGAGCGGCCTGCTTGCCGCCGCTCATGGCATTCGACACGTTTGAGGCGCCGGTAATCACATCGCCCCCGGCATAGAAGCCCGGGCGGCTCGTTTCCAGTGTGAATCGGTCGACCTTGATCGTTCCCTGCTCTTTGAGTTCCAGTCCTGAGGCGCGGCAGAAATCAAGATCGAAGGTCTCTCCCACGGCAAGAATCACCGTGTCGCATGCAAAGCGCTGCACCTCATCCGTCGGAATCGGTCGCCGTCGGCCGGTGTTGTCGTAGGATCCCAGGTGGGTTTTCACGATTTCAATGGCTTTCACTTGTCCTTTTGCGTCGCCCAGGATGCGGTGCGGCGCAGCGAGAAGGACGAGTCGCACTCCTTCATCTTCCGCCGCCTGGATTTCTTCATCAATTGCGGGCATATCCCTGCGTTCGCGCCGGTAGAAGATCGTCACCTCCGCACCGGCCCGTCTTGCAGTTCGCGCGGAATCAATCGCGGCATTGCCGCCGCCAATAATGGCTACGCGGGCGCCGAGCGGCACCGGCTCTTTCTTTGCCGTCGACTCCAGGAATGGAAGCGCCGGGTAAACTCCATTGAGTTCCGTGCCCGGCAAATAGAGCCACGACTCTTTCCACGTGCCGATGGAAAGAAACGTGGCGTCGAACTGGTTCGCCAGGTCGTTCAGCGACAGATCGGTTCCCACCTTGGTGTTGAACACCATCTTCACGCCGACGCGCTCAATGAGTTCGAGTTCGCGTCGAAGGACCGCCTTCGGCAGACGATATTCCGGAATCGCGAATCGAAGCATCCCGCCGGCTTCGCTGCGCTCTTCAAAGAGGGTCACCTGGTGTCCGAGCATGGCCAGGTAAAATGCGGCCGTCAAGCCGGTCGGCCCTGCACCCGCAACGGCGATATTGCGGCCGGTGGGCGCCAGCCTGTGAGTCAGTATACGGCTCATCATCGTGTCGAAAAGTTCCGTTGTATAAACCGCGTCTGCAATGTGCCGATGCACCTCGCGCATATTGACCACTTCATCGAACGCCTGCCGGCGGCACCGGTTGTCGCAAGGATGCTGACACACGCGGCCGGTCGAAGCGGGCAGCGGATTGTCGAGAAGCACGGATTCAAATGCGTCCTCCAGCCTGCCCTCCTGGAACAGCTCGAGGAATCGCGGAATATTCATTCGGAGGGGACAACTGTTCTCGCACGGCGAAACTGCCAGCTCCTGGCAAACGCCGGCCCTGCAGCGTCTCGCAACGATGTGGTCCTGGTACTCGTCGCGGAAGTGGCGAAGCGTCGTTAGCACTGGATTCGGAGCCGATTGCCCCAGGCCACAGAGGGAACACGCGCGGATCATGCGGGCGAGGTCATCGAGCTTATCCAGGTCCTCCTGCGTCCCGCTCCCTTCGGTGATTGCGTTCAGAATGCGCAGTGCCTTGTCGAGGCCCACGCGGCACGGCACGCATTTTCCGCACGATTCCGAGTGCGTAAACTCGATAAAGTAACGCGCGACATCGACCATGCAGTTGTCTTCATCCATCACCACCATTCCGCCCGAACCCATGATGGATCCGATCTGCGCCAGGCTCTCGTAATCCACCGGCGTGTCAAACATCTCTGCCGGAATGCACCCTCCCGATGGTCCGCCCGTCTGGACGGCAAGCACGCGGCGCCCGCTGGCTGCCCCTTCGCCGATGTCGTAGATGAATGTCTTCAGCGGTGTCCCGAGCGGCATCTCGACGAGGCCCGTGTTCTGCACCTTGCCCACGAGAGAGAACACCTTCGTGCCCGGGCTCTTGAGGCTGCCCGCCTCTGCGAACCAGCCCGCTCCGCGGCCCACAATCGCGGCGACATTGCACCAGGTTTCGACATTGTTGATGTCTGTCGGCATGCCCCACAGCCCATGTTGTGCCGGAAATGGAGGACGCGAACGCGGTCGGCCGGCACAGCCCTCGAGCGACGCGATCAGCGCCGTCTCCTCGCCGCAGACGAATGCGCCTGCTCCCTGCACCAGCTCGATATTGAAATCGAATCCGCGATTGAGAATATTTTTGCCCAGCAGCCCGTAGTCGCGCGCCTGCTCGATGGCGCGGCTCAGGCGACGCACCGCCAGAGGGTACTCTGCGCGGATGTAGACAATCCCGTTTGTGGAACCGGTGGCATACGCCCCGATGATCATGCCTTCCAGAACCGAATGAGGATCGCTCTCAATCTCATTGCGGTTCATGTAGGCTCCCGGATCCCCTTCATCCGCATTGCAGATCGTATACTTCACCTCGGCCTTTGCCTTGGCGAGGAAGTCCCACTTGTTTCCCGTAAGGAATCCGGCGCCGCCACGCCCGCGCAGGCGCGACGCCTTGATCAGTTCGATCACCGACTCCGGACGCCCGTCGATGAGAACTTTGTAGAGGGATTGATACCCTCCAACCGCGATGTACTCTTCAATGTCTTCAGGATTGATCAGGCCCGAGTTCCTCAGCACAATCTTTTTCTGCCCTTTAAAAAACGGGATCGAGTTCCACAGCGGTATCTCGGGATAGCCTTGTCCGAATTTCACCTGCGCCGTGATGTGATCCCATTCTTCGAGTTTGCAGAAGATAAGATCGGGAGGCATCACTTTCGTAGATATGGCTTCAAGGATGCGCCCGACATCGTTCGGCCGGACGCGATGGAGAATCACAAGCGGCGACCACGGATTCCGAACCCCGACGAGCGGCTCCTGAAAGCAGGCGCCGAAACAGCCCACGCCTGCAAGCGCTACGTCCTGTCCGCTTTCTTCAATTCCTTCATGCAGCGCGTGAAATACCTCTTCCGCTCCATTGCCGCGTCCGCACGTTCCCATTCCCACCGTTATCCGAGGAATGGAAGACGTCAACTTGCTTAGCCCCGACTCCCGTACTGCGTTAAAGCCGGTAATATCCTCGATGTGGGCTCTCATTTCTTCCTCGGGCTCAGCACATTAATTTCACGTTGAAGTGTGCGCTCGTTGACGTGGCTCAGGATGTGGTGGTTCACTTCGATGACCGGAGCCAAAGCGCATTGCCCAAAGCAGGCAACTGTTCGAATCGTGAAGCGCCGATCCTTCGTGGTCAGCGACAACTTGTCAGCATTGCCTGAATCGCTGCTCGTCCGGCCATTCAGTCCGAGGTCGAGGCAGAGCTTGGCAAGCAGATCTCTCGAACCGCGCGTGTGGCAGGCCGTGCCTCTGCACACGCACACCAGGTTGTCGCCCTGCGGCTCGAGATTGAACAACGCGTAGAACGTGGCAACGCTGTACACCTGCGCCGGAGGCGTTCCAGTCCTGGCCGCGACATAGCGCAGCGCATTCAGCGACAGAAACTTGTGCGCGTTTGCTGCCTGCACATCCTCAAGAATTCCCAGCAATGCACCCGCGCCTTCGCCATGCTCAGCAATGACCTGGTCAATCAGCAGTTTCTCGCGGGAATCCAGTGACTGTAAGGTTTCATCCGCCATTCGACCCTCCTGCGGAGTGCGCGGCTCGTGAGGCACACAAGGCTTCGGCCGGAACTTTGATACGGGTTGCCACGCCCTGGATGTGCCTTCCATCACACAGCGCTGTGATCCCATTCGACGAAAGCTACCCTCTCATCGCACGTGCCGCCAGGAAGAGTGCCAGCGTTGAAATCAGGATCCCGAGTCAAATCTGTTGAGAAGTTGAGCTGAGTAAAGCGGTCTCAACAGTCGAATGCAAACCGCCTTTCATTCGCCCTTGTGCAGCTCGACGGATACAAGAGCGTCCGGCCTGTTGTCGGGATGTCCCGTAACTTTGGCCGAATTGCCGGCTATAGATCCCTGCAGAAAATACGTGACCGGGTGATGAATATCTACGGGCAATGAGGACCCTGCATAAGGACTCACGCGAACATTCGCGTACACATGAGAGCCGTCTTCGTGATATGAACCGACGTACGTGTGTGCCGGATCGCCGCCCTCGATTTTCCCATCGTGCAGCACAGCCATGCCTTCGCCATGCGCTTCCCCTGAAGTGAAGTGCGCGTACCAGATACCTTCCATTTCATTACTCCTTGCTGCAAGAGTGCATCTGGCCAATCAGCATACTCCAAATTCTGAAATGCGCACCAGCCCCGCAAAGCCAGATTCACGAACGCCGACTCCTCTGCCCGGCATTTGCTTTCTGCTATTTACAGGCGGACTGTCGATTCTCCGTGACCTGAGTCACACCCAGTCTTCGCGAGCGGTGCTATTACTATTGCGTGCACGGCTCGCTGCCGCGGCGCGAAGCAGTAGATGAAAAACCGGAGTCTGATGCGGAACTGAACTGCTCACGCCTCTCCGGCAGATTGTCGTAGCTCGGCGCTGCCCGAACACTGCATTCAAGAATCGCGGTGCCAGCTGCTGCTGCGACACGGCGATCCTTAATCGAAAGCGAGCGAGGTGCGGATGCCGAAGCCGAACGATTACGCTTACTTTTTACTCGCTCCGTGTGTTCTTCTCGCCGGAGCTTTCGTACAACTTGCGATCGCGCGCATCTGCTCTGCCCGGGTGAAAGGCATTGTCGCTGCGGTCACTTGTCTTCCCGCGCTGGCCAGCGTCGTCTCACTTTTGCCCCAGGTCAGGTCAGGAACTGCAATTGACTTGAACCTCTTCTCCTGGGATGGACCTCTCGTCCTCGCATTTCACATCGATGCTCTCAGCATTCTGTTCGCGTTCATGGGGACCTGCCTGGGGGCGATCGTTCTGCTCTATTCGATTGGCTACATGGCGCGGGATCGAGCAGCCACGCGATTCTTCGCCACGATGCTGGTGTTCATCGGCGGCTTTGTTGCTATGGTGTACTGCGCCAACCTGTTTCTTCTCTATTTGTTTTGGGAAGTCATCGGGCTCTGTTCTTTCAGCCTGGTGGGCTTCTGGTACCAGCAGCGGGAGGCCGTGGCCGGAGCACGCAAAGTTCTGCTGATGACTCATCTGGCCGGCTACGGCCTGCTTTGCGCCATTCTGGTTCTGTATCACCGCGCGGGCACTGCTGTATGGACCGATCCCGGCATTTCCCGCAACTTCTCCACGGGCGTGTTCCTGTTGATGCTTGTTGCGCTGGTCGCAAAGTCCGTGCAGGTTCCTCTGCATACGTGGATTCCGGATGCGATGGCCGCACCAACCCCGGTGAGTTCGCTGCTGCACGCAGCATGTTATGTGACGGCCGGCGTCTATCTCGCGGCGCGCATGCACAGCTTTGCAGCGTGGCCGCCTGCCTGGAACAGCATCCTGGTTGCAATCGCCACCGTAACCATGTTGGTGGGCGTAATGTACGCCCTTGTGCAAAGCGACCTGAAGCGCATGCTGGCCTTCTCCACGGTAAGCCAGATCGGCTACATGCTGCTCGGTATCGGCATCGGCACTCCGCTGGGAATCATGGCGGGGCTTCTGCATTGCCTCAATCACGGGTTCTTCAAGGGTGGTCTGTTTCTGAATGCAGGCGCTGTGCAGCATTCCGCGGGCACACGCGACATGAACTGCCTGGGCGGCCTGGCGGGGCGAATGCCGCGCACCACGCTCTGCTGGCTTGTCGGTGTCGGAAACATGGCGGGAATCCCCCTCATGAGCGGGTTCGTGAGCAAGTGGATGCTGTATGCTGCCGCGCTCCAGGCAGGATGGGCTATTCCTGCCGTGATTGCCTGGATTGCCAGCCTGGGAACCGTGTTTGTTTGCGCGAAAGCTACCAGCGCGGTGTTTCTCGGTCCGGCGACGGATGCGACGCGCGATGCTCATGAGGTCTCGCTGGGCATGCAGTGGGCCATGGGGTTGATGGCGTTTGGAAGCATCGTGCTGGGCGTGGCGCCGCAGCTTGCAGTTGTTTGGTTCTTCCATCCGATGCTCAACGCCATCGGGCTCGACGCGTCAATCCGGGTCACGTGGCTGGGGATGTTTTCAGGAGCGGGGGCCTTCTCAACGGCGGGTGGACTGGTGCTTGCCATTGTTTCGTTCGTGCTGGGCGCGGGGATCTTCGCTCTTGCCCGGATCTCCGGCGGTACCCGCACCGCAACGGTCGCTGCCGGCTCCGCAGGCATCCTCGTCGGCGGTCCCGGGGACGTGTTCACGGGCGGCGAACCGCTGTGGGAGCAGGACCGGTTGACCGCTACCGACTTCTCGCACATCTTTGAGCAGAACTGGCGGACATTCTTCCGCTGGACAAACGTGGATAAGTTCTACGCGTACCTGATGCGCCAGTTGAGAGACCTTGCGCTGATGCTTGCTCGCCCAGTCGCGTGGCTGGAGCAGCACGCGATGGAGTCGCTTCTGGTCGTCTCCGCGGCGGGGCTCCTCAGTGCCCCGTGGCTGCGGCATACTCCGGCCATTGTCGCGAGCCTTCCGATCACGCCAATGCCGGGGCTGCTCATCGCAGGGGTTTGTCTCGCAGCGGTATCCCTGGTTTGCGCCGCCGCCGAGACGAGTGAAGATCGATTCCTGCCGTTGCAGCTTGCGGTACCAGCGATTCTGGCGGTTGCAGGATGCATGGCTCGGACTGAGTGGCTTCGCTTCGCATCGCTGGAATCTGCGGCCCTACTCAGTGTCGTACCTGTTTGGAGATCAGCAAAAACGCGCACATCGCGCCTGGTCTACCTGGCGGTCGTGGTCGTTTCGGGAATCTGCCTGGAATTATCGCAACTGTGGAACGAACCAGGGCAGTTGGGCTGGAGTCGCGCTTGTCTGCTCACAGGCGTCTGCCTGAAATTTGCCGCTCTTCCGTTCCTGTTCTGGCTGTTGCGCCTCGCCGACGAACTGCCTGCGCCGGTGCTTGGACTGATTGTCGCCATTATTGATATGGCGGCGGTAGGCGAGCTCTCGCTGCGCGCACAACTTGACCCGGCACTCTTCACCCCGCGTGGCCCATGGCTCATCATTGCGGCGCTCACCAGCCTTACGGCGGCGTTGCTGATGATTGCGCAGCGCAACATGAAACGTCTGCTGGTTCTCTCGAGCATCGAAGACTGCGGTTTCCTGTTGCTGGGGATTGCGTCGATCAGCACCCTGGGGCAGGAAGGGGTGTTCCTCGCGGCCGCATCGCATGCGATGGGAAAGAGCCTGCTCTTCATTGCGATTGCTTCACCGGAGCGCGACGGCGCGCTCGCCCGCGGAGACTCGGGATTGGCCGTGCGCTACCCGCTCAGTGCTTTCGGTTTTCTCATGGGCATGCTCGCCCTGCTCGGCGTGCCTCCGATTCTCGGGTTCGCCGGGCGCTGGAAGCTGTATGAGGCGGCGCTCCAGATTCATCCTGCGCTGTTGGCGGGGTTTGTATGCGCTTCAATGGTTTCCCTCGTGGCCTATGTCAACGCGTTTACCGGCGTGTGGTGGGGCAGCCCATCGCAAGAGGAGAAGCGCATTTCGACCATCGCTGGAACGCAGTGGTATCTGCCCCCGCCGAAGCGCGCGTCGATCATTTTGAGTACTGTAATTCTTCTGCTCATTGCAGGCCTGCTTGGCGCGGGGCTCTGGCCTCAGTTTTTCATGCAGGCATTTAGCGGAGTGCAGTTATGAACCTTTGGAAGCGCATGCTCTGCGCCTGCCGTCGCCGCAGCCCGTGGATCTTCCATATGAATTCCGGAAGCTGCAACGGCTGCGACATCGAATTGATTGCAGCGCTCACGCCTCGGTACGACGCAGAACAGCTTGGAGTGCTGTTGCAGGGAAGCCCGCGCCATGCTGACATCCTCTGTGTTACAGGACCCGTCACACGCACATCCGCGCCTGCTGTTCACACCGTGTACGAGCAGGTGTGCGGTCCCAAAGCGGTGGTAGCCATCGGCTCATGTCCGGCTTCAACCAATGTGTTTATCGATAGCCGTGTACTTGTCGGTCCGCTCGACAAGCACATTCCCGTAGACGTTTTTGTGCCGGGATGCCCGCCGCGGCCTGATGCCATCGTGAAGGGGATTGCAGCGGCCGCGAGCCTGCTCGCCGATCGCACTGACAGCGACGCGTGTGCTGAACCGCCGGCCGTCTCAGCGGGGAATGCCGAGGAGGTGCAGTCGTGAACCTGCTCACCGCACTCGCACGCTTCCTCATTTTCCCCGGCCTGTTGTTTGCCGTTCCTGCGGCATGGCTGGTGCTTTGGCTCGAACGCAAGACTGTTGCACTGCTGCAACAGCGCATCGGCCCTCCCTTCGGCCAGCCGTTTTTCGATTTCGTCAAGCTGTTGGGCAAGAGCACTCCACCGCGTGCCGGAGTGAACGGCACGTTGATGCGCGCGTGGCCATTGATCGCCGTCTCCGCATCATTGGGTGCCGTCGGCCTGCTGCCCGTGCTCCCCTCCCGCGGGGGTTTTCAAGGCGACCTGATCCTGCTGCTTGCCTTGATGGAGCTTCCGGCAATCTGCCTGATCATCGCGGGCTTCTCCTCCCGTTCGCTCTTCGGCGAGATAGGGTCGGCGCGCGAGGCCGTGCTCCTGATCTCCTACAACCTGGTCTTTCTGATGGCCGTTGTTTCCATCGCCGTCTCGCAACACTCCTTCCGGCTCGAGTCCCTGGCGACTGCGCCGATAACCGCGTGGCGATATCTCGGCCTGGTTGCCATTCTCGTGTGTCTTCCGGCCAAGCTTCACGTCAACCCCTTCTCGCTCCCCAATGCCGAGCAGGAGATCTACTCGGGACCGATGACCGAGTATGCCGGGTTCGAACTCGCTCTATGGCAGCTTTCGCACGGTCTGGAATGGATAGCCGGGGTGGGACTGGTCGCCACCTTGGCTGTTCCGCCTTCCGCGTATGCCTGGATTGATGTAATCAGTGTTCTCTTTCTCGGATTCATGCTTGTGCTGGTGGTATCGCTCATTGCCGCAGCCACCGCGCGACTCGCGATCGACACTACTGTGCGCTTTTACTGGCAGTGCACGCTTGTCTTCGCGGTCGCTGCCATCTCCTCTGCATTACTGATGAGGTTGCGGTCATGAAGATCCTCTCGCTGCTTTGGAACAATCTCCGGCGCGGCGTCGCAACCCTTCGATATCCGGCTGCGCCGCCCATGACGAGTGGATACCGCGGACTGGTGCGCTTCGATCCGACGCTATGCACCGGATGCGCCGTGTGCCGATTCCGCTGCACCGCGCGAGCCATCACATTCAAGGCAGCCGGCAAGGAATTCACCTGGGCCTACAACCCCGCGCAATGCACGTTCTGTGGCCGCTGTGTGGACGGATGCAAAGATCACGCCCTGTCGCAGGACCCGAATAGCCCACCCAGCTACGTCACGGCAGGAAGTCTCAGCACCAGCTATACGGTCAAGCGCAAGACTCCGCCGCCCAAATCGCCGCCCGCCCCCGCCGGGACGAGCACACAAACAGGAGACACCCATGAATCTCGTCAATGAACTGCCTGCTCATTTCGGGATCACCGAGTTCTCCGAGGACGCGAGCGGCGTCACATGGTTTACCAACGGCAACCTCGATCTCCGCGAACTGGCAAAGTTTATGGGCCAGGCAGGGGTGAGGTTTGTCACCATCACCGCAAATGAACTGCCGCGCGGCGAAGGCTTTTGCCTCGAGTACATTTGGGACCTGGACGGCCGGCTCTTCGGGTTTAAGTTCCACCCTGCCGACAGGACCATGCCCAGCATCTTCGATATCTGCGAAGCCGCCGACTGGATCGAGCGCGAAATCCATGAAGAATATGCACTCGACTTCACCGGCCGCGAATACGAGCCGCTTCTGCTTCGCGCGGGCGATCAGCCGGGCGTCAACCTGCAGGAGGTGGCGAAATGAGCTACAAACTGCCCATGGGACCCTACCATCCCGGGCTTGAAGAGCCTTACAAACTTGAGATGATCTGTGAAGGCGAGACTGTCTGCGATGCAAAGCTGCACATCGGCTTCAATTTTCGCGGAATCGAGCACCTCGCCGAGACCCGCAACTACATTCAGGTAATTGCGCTGATGGAGCGCGTGTGCGGTATCTGCTCCTTCATTCACACGCTCACCCTGTGCCAGGCCATGGAGAAGCTCACCGGACTTGAGCCTCCGCCGCGCGCCCAGTATATCCGTGTCATCATGGCCGAGCTTGAAAGGCTTCACTCGCATGTGCTGTGGGCCGGCATCGCCGCCAAGCTCATGGGATTCAAAACCATGTTCATGGCTTGTTTCGCTTATCGCGAAAAGATCATGGACATGCTTCAGGCCATCTCCGGCAATCGCGTGAACTACTCCATGAACCGCATCGGCGGAGTGAATCGCGATATCACCGATCCCGATACCCTGCTGAGCATGGTCGATCGGCTCGAAAGCGAAATTGCCCGTGAAATCGTTCCCGTCTTCACGACAAGTGTCACGGCAAGATCGCGCTGCGCAGGCATCGGGGTCCTCACGCGCGAGAAAGCCCTCTCTTGCGGAGTAGTTGGTCCTACGGCGCGCGCCTCGGGCGTGACCCTGGACCTTCGCCGCGCAGCTCCTTATGCGGCCTATGCCGAACTGGATTTCGATGTTCCGGTGGAGACGGCAGGCGATGTGCGTGCGCGGCTTCTGGTTCGTGCATACGAGATTCTTCAGAGCTGCAGCATCCTTCGTCAGGCGATCGCCAAGCTGCCTCCCGGCGAGTTCGCCCGCAGCGAAACCAAAATCGCTTTCCAGACGGGAACGGCCATCAGCCGAGTTGAGGCCCCGCGCGGCGAAGTCTTCTACAGCGTGAGCTGGAAAGAGAATTCCCGCACCCCCAGCCGCGTTCACGTACGCACGCCCACCTATGTCAACATGCCCGCTGTCCGCTGGATGGTGCAAGGTGCGCGCGTTGCCGACGCGCCTTTGATCCAGGCGTCGATCGACCCTTGCTATTCGTGCACCGACCGTTAATTCCTGCGTTCTCGGAGCCAGGTTTTCCGGATCTACAGATCTCGACTGCGCCTCGGCGATCGCATCGTGGAATCGCAGGGCGGCACGGTCTGCGGAGCCGCGCCAACGGGGGTCGCCGCTCGAGAAGATGCCGTCTATGTCGCGCTGGCGCATCAGGACTCGGTAGCAAAGGTCAGTCCTGACGGAACCCAAGTCATCTCTGAAACTCCGTTGACGCCATTCACGGGCGAACGATTCCAGGATCGTTACATTGGCCATCGCGGGTCGGAGCATGCTTGCAGCTTTTCAAATGTCTTCTGAAAATCGTGAGCATGTTTGGAGCATCGCACGAGCAACACGCACAGTACACACGCAGCTTTCGCGCTCATCGCAAGTGACTGATTTTATAGGAATAAGATTGGTGCCGGGAGGGGGGGTCGAACCCCCATGACCGCAAGGGTCGGCGGATTTTGAGTCCGCTGCGTCTGCCAGTTCCGCCATCCCGGCCTGGGGTGGGGTGCATGGAAAGTATCGCATACGCGTTGCCTACGGGGCCACCCGGTGCAGCCCGATGCTGGCGTAAGCCCTTTCTCCACGCATCCCACCGAAGCCAACCTGAATCCCATGCAACATGCGACAATGGAGGCAATCGTGATGACTACTGCCTCTTCTGCAGTCGTTCCCGAGCCGGTCGTGATCACCCCGGAGTTGCTGGTGAAGCACAGCATTACCCGGGAGGAATACGAACGGATTCTGGCGACCCTGGGACGCGTCCCTTCCCTCACCGAACTGGGCATTTACAGCGTGATGTGGAGCGAGCACTGCTCGTACAAATCGAGCCGTGTACATTTGAAACGGTTACCCACCAAAAGCGACCGCGTAGTGCAGGGGCCGGGCGAAAACGCCGGCATCATCGACGTGGGAGACGGCTGGGCCTGCGCCTTCAAGATCGAAAGCCACAACCACCCCAGCTACATCGAGCCCTACCAGGGTGCTGCGACGGGCGTAGGCGGCATTCTGCGCGACATTTTTACGATGGGAGCGCGTCCGCTGGCGGTGATGGATTCGCTCCGGTTCGGGCCGATTCGGCCGGAGCCGGGCGTCGAGCCGGAACTGGTGCAGAAGAATCATTCCATCGTTGAAGGCGTGGTGAGCGGCATCGCGGGATACGGCAACTGCTTCGGAGTGCCGAACCTGGGCGGCGAAACGAAGTTTGAGCCCTGCTACAGCGGCAATCCGCTGGTGAATGCGTTCGCGCTGGGCCTGGTGCGGAAGGACGAGATCTTCTACGCAAAGGCTACCGGCATCGGCAACCCGGTCATCTACGTAGGCGCGAAGACGGGGCGCGACGGCATCCACGGCGCGACGATGGCGAGCGAGGAGTTCAAGGAAGGCTCGGAGCAGAAGCGTCCCAACGTGCAGGTCGGCGACCCCTTCATGGAGAAGCTGTTGCTGGAGGCCTGCCTGGAGGCGATGAAGACGGGAGCGATCGTCGGTATCCAGGACATGGGCGCCGCCGGCCTCACTTGCTCCACCTGCGAGATGGGCGCGCGCGGCGGCGTGGGGCTCGATGTTGAACTGGACCTGATTCCGCAGCGCGAAACCGGGATGAGTGCCTACGAGATCATGCTGTCGGAGAGCCAGGAGCGCATGCTGCTGGTCGCGGAAAAAGGCCGTGAGGACGAGGTGCTGCGGGTCTTCGCGAAATGGGGACTGGACGCGGTAATCGTGGGAACGGTAAAGCCGGAGCCGCGGCTGCGCATCCGGCATCATGGCGAGCTGGTGGCGGATATCCCGAATCAGTCGCTGACTGACGATGCACCGCTGTACCACCGGCCGATCGGCACGTGGAAGGCTCCGTCACCAATGGATCCTCCAGCGGAGGCCGCCGCCGAGTTGGCAAAAGACCGGGACTTCACTGCCGATTTGAAGAAACTGCTGACGAGCGCGAACGTCTGCTCGAAGCGCTGGGTGCACGAGCAATACGACAGCATGGTGCAGACCAACACCGTGCTTGGTCCGGGTGGCGAAGCCGGCGTGATGCGCATCAAGGGAACCGGCGAGCTCCACCACGAGCGCGGGTTGGCGATGGCACTGGATGGCAATGGGCGCTGGTGCTACCTTGACCCGAAGCTGGGGGCGATGCACGCGGTTGCCGAAGCGGCTCGCAAGGTGGCATGCGCGGGTGCGACTCCAGTGGCGGCGACAAATTGTCTGAACTTCGGCAATCCGGAGAAGCCGGAGATCATGGCGCAGCTCTCGACAGCGATCGACGGCATCGCAGAAGCCTGCACGGCGCTGAGCACACCCATTACAGGCGGCAATGTTTCGCTTTACAACGAGACGAGGGGTGAAGGAATCTATCCAACGCCAGTCTTGGGCATCGTGGGCATTCTGGACGATGTGACGAAGGCCGTGCCGGCAGGATTCCAGCGCGCAGGCGACGCGATTCTGTTGTTGTGGCCGATTCCGCCCGGGGAAGATCCGAAGCCGGATCTGAAGGTGCCGTTCCGTCCGGAGCCGATGCGGTATTACCCTGTCGAAGCGCAGACTGAGCCTGTGCCGGATTCAGATCCGGAAGCGCCGGAAGCAACGGCGGCTCAGAATATGGCCGCGTTTGGCAGCTCGGAGTTCGCGAAGGCGATCCTTGGAGCACTTTGGGGCACGCCTCCGCCGCTCGATCTGGATGCGGAGTCAGACCTGCAGGAGTTGCTGACCGCGTTGGCAAGCCGCAAACTGATTCGCTCAGCTCGCGACATCTCGGATGGCGGCATCGCCGTTGCTCTCGCCCAGGCATCTTTTGACAAGGGAATCGGGGCGAAGATCGAACAGGAACCGTCGCTCATGACGCATCCGCTCTTCGGCGTCTTCGCTGAGCCGGCATCGACAGTGTTGCTGAGCACGGTTCACGAAAACATCTCGGAGATTGAAAAGCTGGCGAACAAGTTCAGCTTCTTCTGTGCGCGAATTGGGACCACTGGCGGCAACCGCCTCGAAGTCTCGGTGTACGGCGATGTGATGATCTCGGCGCTGCTCTCTGAATTGCGGGAGACGTGGGCAAGGTCGCTCGAAGCAGCACTCCATAATGAGGTGACGGAATGAGCCGGGTGCTCTTTCAGGGAGTTCCCGGCGTGCCTGACGCGGTGTTTCCTGCTGCCGATCGACTTTCCACTGCGCCCTGTCCACTGTTCACTGACAGCGATCCCAAGCTGCGCGAAGAGTGCGGCGTAGTGGCCATTCATGGGCATGCCGACGCGGCGCGAATGGCGTACCTCGGCCTCTATGCGTTGCAGCATCGTGGGCAGGAGTCGGCGGGTATCGCGACAGCCGATGGACATCACCTCGCCAACATCAAGGGTATGGGCCTGGTCTCGGAGATCTTCACTGACGAGGTGCTGCAGAAGCTGCCCGGCCAGATGGCCATCGGCCACACACGCTACTCGACAACCGGAGACTCCGCTCTCCTGAATGCGCAGCCGATTCGCGTCGAATCGACGAAGGGCCTGATCGCAATTGCGCACAACGGCAATCTCGTGAACCTGGGCACCGTGCGCGCCAGGCTCGAGCGCGACGGCGCGTACTTCCAGACCACGTCTGACTCCGAGATCATCGTGCAGCTTATTGCGCACTCGCGCGCGGGTACGCTGGTGGATGCAATAGCCGATTCGCTTCGACAAGTGGAAGGCGCCTTCTCCATTGTGATGATGACGCGCGACCGGATCTTTGCCGCACGCGATCCTCGCGGGTTCCGGCCGCTTTCCATCGGTCGCATCCGCAACCAGGGCGGGCCGGACACGATCGTGTTTGCTTCGGAAACCTGTGCCTTCGACCTGCTGCGCGCCGAGTACGAGCGCGATGTGCTGCCCGGCGAGCTGGTGATGGTGACTGAAGATGGCGTGACTAGCCGCCAGTACGCGACCGGCGCGAAGCAGTCGAGCTGCATCTTTGAGCATGTCTACTTCGCCCGGCCCGACAGCCGGATCTTCGGCCGCTGGGTACAGGAGAGCCGCGACCAGATGGGACGCCAGCTCGCACGCGAGTCAGGCGTACCTGCGGATATCGTGGTGCCGGTACCTGACTCCGGCGTGACAGCAGCGCTGGGTTATGCCGACGAGTGCGGCATTCCATTCCGCTTCGGGCTCATACGAAATCACTACGTCGGCCGCACCTTTATCGAGCCCGAACAGCGCGTGCGCGACTTCGGCGTGCGCCTGAAGCTTAACCCCGTGCGCAACCTGCTCGAAGGCAGGCGCGTGGTGCTCATCGACGACTCGATCATTCGCGGCACCACGAGCCGCAAGATCGTGCGCATGGTGCGCGGCGCGGGCGCGAAGGAAGTGCACCTGCGCATAAGTTGCCCACCGACCATTTCGCCGTGCTTCTACGGAGTGGACACGCCGAGCAAACGCGACCTGATTGCCGCTCAAAAAACGGTCGAAGAGATCCGGCAGTTTATCGAAGCGGATTCGCTGGCTTATCTTTCGCTGGATGGCCTGCTGAAGTGCTGCGATGGCGGCGAGGGCAACGGCTTCTGCGTAGCCTGCTACACAGGCAACTACCCGACAGCGTGGGTGGATGTGGATGAGATTCTGCCCGCCGCGGCGAGCGCCTAGAGTGGTTCTCCAGTTTATGAAGTGTCTCAGCACCGGTGAAAGGCGGCTTTTTCTTGAGGAAGAAGCCTCTGAGCGTCCGTCGTTTCTCTCTACGCCAACTGGAGAACCGCTATAGTCGCCCGAGGATACTGAACCCGACCTGCTGTTCCCCTCCTCACGGCTTTGCGTACGCGTAGTAGCCAGATCGTACCTGGATTTGCGAGTGAGGAACGATGCAGTGGAGTCTTATTCGGTGAAATGAACCATCCCGTTTCAGCCCCGATGGTGCGTAGATCAACTCATATTGATAACGCATGTCTGCGACAGTGGCGGCCAATCCATCGCGAACCGAATGCTTACCCTCGTAAAAGACTCTCCCCCCTGTCTTTGAAGTCAGATCTTCGAGCAATTGCTGTCCGCGGGATTCTCGTGCCTTCCATCCCGGAGTGAATACATAGATTGCGGTACGTGCGCGCTGACACGTATCAACGGCTTTAGATTCCCATACGTGGCTTGAGTTATCCTCGCCATCGGTGAACAGGAGAATGAAATTGCCTGAGACCGTCGGCGCCTCAGATGAAAATCTATCTCTGCAGGCCTTGTAGACGGCATCGTACATCGCCGTGCCGTCGGGCTCATTTGCTTCTTTCAGGAGGGCAGTACTTATGCCCTTTGAAACTGAATCAGAGTCTTCGGTCCAGTCCTGAGTGAGCTTTATGCTCACCCCAAATCCCATCGTGAAAGCCCGGTCCGATTTCGCGCGAAAGAATTCCTTTGTAAGCTCCGTCGCGATTGCCTGGCTACGGTCGAGTTCACTTTGCATTGACGGGCTGTTATCCAGCAGAAAGCCGACTCGAATGGGCAGATCGCGATACTCACGAAATACAACGAGTCGATCCTGCAGTTTTCCGTTATCGAAAAGCTGCAAATCAGCTTTCCTGAGGTTTTCGAGCGGAAGACCTTTGGAATCGGAGGCATGGAACATGACATTTACCTCATTCACCGGAACACTCAGGGTGAATGTGCGCTCCTCCGGGTCAGACTTGACTGGATTCTGCGCAAATGCGCTCTGACAGACAGCGGAGAGAATGAGGCCGATTATCGCGCTTGTAGAGGTTCTTACCAACATTGGCGATCCAACTTGCAATGCAAGATTAAACCCGATGCGTCCTCAAGCCGAAATCACGCCGGCTCGTCGGCCAGTCTTGCCTGTGCTGCGGGAACATCGCGTTTTGCCAGGCTGCGCGTGAGCACAAACATGACAATCGCCGCGGTCAGGCTGGGAACGATGAGTCCCCTCAGCCCCAGGTCGTAGCTTCCCGTGGCATCCTTCATCCGCCCCATCCAATACGGACCAATGAAGCCGCTGAACATCGTGATGGTGTTCATGGCCGCAATTCCTGCCGCTGCGGCCCGTCCTGCAAGGAACTGCGTTGGAAGAGCCAGGGCCGGCGCCTGAAGGGCCATGAAGGCAACAAAACTGGCCCCCAGCGCGCACACGACCAGCCACGCCGGCCCACCGCAGCTTGCGATGAAGTAGCCGGCGCCCATCACACAGCAAGGCACAATGCAATGGAGCGCGCGGTCGCCGGTTCTATCGGAGTTCGAGCCTCCGAACAGCATCGAAGCCGCACCGCACACTCCAAAACACCCCATAAGGAATCCCACTTTCTCAACGCTCCACCCGGTCACACCCTGCAGAATGGCGGGGGCAGAGAAGTAGAAGGCATAGTTGCACGTCAAGGCGGACAGAAAGAACAGCCCGATCATCCACACCTTGGGCGATAGCAGGGCCCGCAGAACGCCTGCTTCGTGCCCGATTTGCGCATGGGCTCGGTCGGCATCGAGTTGATGCTGGAGCCACACTTTTTCATCGGGCGTAAGCCACGCAGCCTTCGCGGGCTCATCGGGCAACCCGACAAGAATCACGAAACTAACAGGGCCGCGGGCAATCCCTCAAGCAGAAACAGCCATTGCCAACCGGCCAGGTCGAGCCTTCCATCGAGACCCATCAGCCAGCCCGCGACCGCACCCATCACTACCGTGCTTAGCGGAAGAGCGATATAGAACCGGCTCACCGCGCACGCCCGCGTGCGGGCCGGAAACCACAGAGTGAGGTAATAGATAACGCCCGGAAAGAATCCAGCTTCCGAGATCCCCAGCAGCAGGCGAACCGCGTAGAACTCGGCGGGCGTGCGCACAAGCATCATGGCCATTGCAAGCAGACCCCATGTGAACATGATGCGAGCCAGCCAGCGCCTCGGCCCGAAGCGCAGCAATAGCAGGTTCGAAGGCACCTCGCAGAGCGCGTATCCGATAAAGAACAGACCCGCGCCAATGCCATAGACGGTGGCGCTTAAGTGCAGATCGCTGTTCATCCTCAGCGCGGCAAAGCTGATGTTGATGCGGTCCATGTAAGCCAGGCCGTATCCGATGGAGATGACAGGGAGCAGGCGGAAAGCCGCCTTGCGCTGGGCGGATGCGCCGATAGCCGCATCGAGTTCAGATGCGGCGGGTTCGTCGGGCTTGCATCCGATGGCAGGCATCAGCGCCTTTCTTGTGGACCGATGGATCGAAATGCCGGGAGCGGGGAACGCGCAGGCGTGGTATGCAGAATGTATCACAGGCGGACGGAGACCCCCGGCGCTGTCGCTGCGATCGGATTTTCGCTGTGACACGCATCATAGATTCAGCGAGTTCGGTCTTCGATGATTTCTCTGGAATCAGACGATACGGAGGAAACCGAAGATGAGCGATCAACAAATAAGTATCGAATTGCTGAACAAGGCCGTGGCGGACGAGTTGTCAGCCGTCCATCAATACATGTACTTCCACTTTCACCTCGACGACAGTGGCCTCGGCCCTCTGGCCATTCTCTTCAAGCGCACTGCTATCACCGAGATGGGTCATGTTGAAAAACTCGCTGAGCGCATCCTTTTTCTAAAAGGCGATGTGGAGATGATGGCTTCGACGGCGATCACCAAGATCACCGACCCCGTAAAGATGCTCGCCAAGGCCGTCGAAATGGAGAAGACCAGCGCTCGCGACTACAACAAGTGGGCCCACCAGTGCGGCGAGAACCTCGATGCCGCGACCAAGCAGTTGTTCGAGCGCCTGGTTCGCGACGAGGAAGGCCACTTCGACGCGTTCGACAAGCAGCAGGAGCACATCCGCGAGTTTGGACCTGCATATCTCGCGCTTCAGTCATTTGGGAAAGACGCCGAGCCCGTGCCCGCCGAATAGGACCAACCTGGCCCTGCTGCCGCCGCGGCTGTGTTAGCATCCGGCTTTACGCAACTGTAGCCATGCGGCGGGCATCGCAAACGTGTCCGCAAACATTTAGCTGCCGCGGGCATTTGAGGGGGTAAAAGAACGTTGCGATCGCTTTTCGCGGGCGCGGTGTTTCTAGGCGCCTTCCTTCTCTTTCTTGTGGAGCCGATCGCGGCCAAGCAGCTCGTTCCCGTGCTGGGCGGATCGGCCGCGGTCTGGCTTACGTGCCTGGTTTTCTTTCAGACAGCGCTGCTCTGTGCCTATCTCTACGCGCACTGGATGGCTCGACGGCCGCGCTGGGTGGTGTACTTCTTTTTGCTCCTGGTTGGATTCATCTCGGCAGTGGGCTGGTGTGTGCGCGGGCTTGGCGCCGGCGGTGGCTCCGTGCATCCAACTATCACAGTCTTTGTCATCCTCGGCAGCACCATCGGACTCCCGTTTCTCGTTCTTGGGACAACGAGCCCGCTGATGCAGGTGTGGTGGGCGCGACTCCATGGCTCAGGGATTCCCTACCGGCTGTTTGCGCTCTCAAACCTGGCCTCACTGCTTGCGCTGGCGCTATATCCAACGCTGATCGAACCACACCTGACACTCGAAGCGCAGCGCGTCGCCTGGTGCTGCGGCTTTGCAGTGTTCGCTTTGATCACCGGCACTCTGGCGTGGACAGCGCGCAAGACGCCGGCCGCAGTTGACCCTCCGGCTGCCACCGTCGCAGAGGGCGGCCCTCCTGCACCACGAGTGCAGAAGCTGCTCTGGGTGCTGCTGCCCATGGGCGCCGCCATGCAATTGAGCTCGGTCACCAGCTACCTGACGGCCAACGTGGCGGCCATTCCACTGCTCTGGATCCTGCCCCTCGCGGTCTACCTGCTCACCATCATCATCGCGTTCGAGTTCCCTCGTCTGCTTCCCCGCAGCATCGTCGCGCGTTTTCTGGTCATCATGCTCGCGAGCTTGGGCTATGCGCTTTCAAAGCAGGATGTGGAGTGGCCACTGCGCATCAGCATCGGCTTTTTCCTCATCGAGGCCTTTGCGGCGTGCCTCTTCTGCCACAGCGAAGCGTATCGGCTGCGTCCGCACCGCGCATCCGAGTCCACAATGTTCTACCTGCTGTTTGCCGCGGGAGGCGCGCTCGGCTCATTCGTCATCGGCATCGCGTTTCCGCTCCTGTTTCGGTTCAACATCGATCTCGTCGTTACCTGCTGGTTCACCGCGCTCCTCGCTTTCCTGGTTACCTGGGAAGATGGATGGAACTCACGGCTGCTGTGGGGAGCGGCAACCATCCTGATGGCCGTGCCGATCTTCTGGATCAACACGGTGAACCAGCGAAACACGCTCGTCGCCGTGCGCAACTTCTACGGTGCGCTGCGCGTCAAGCAGTCGTTCGGATTTCCCGGGGCCACGCTGCGCACCCTGACCAACGGCAACGTCGAGCACGGGACTCAGATCTTCGGAACCGACGAGCAGCGCCGAACACCGACCAGCTACTACGCCGACGACTCGGGCGTGGGCCTCGCTGTGCGTTTTTGCTGCGGTGACCGGTCCCGCAACATCGGCGTCATCGGACTCGGCGCCGGAACGGTTGCTGCTTACGTCCGGCCGGGCGACCGAATGCAGTTCTATGAGATCAACCCCGCCGTAGAGCCCATTGCGCGTAACGTCTTCACCTACATTCGCGAATCAGGTGCACAGATTTCCCTGATCACCGGCGATGCCCGCACCTCGCTTGCCAATGAACCTCCCAGGGACTTCAACGTTCTGGTAGTGGATGCGTTCTCCGGCGACGCAATCCCGCTGCACTTGCTCACACGGCAGGCCCTCGCGCTTTACCGCAAGCACCTTGCACCCGGCGGCATCATCGCCTTCCACATCTCCAACCGCCACGTCGATCTCGAGCCGCCGATCGCGCTGCTGGCCAGATCGGCAGGCATGCAAGCCATGAGAGTCACCACACCCGCCAACGACCAGCGGGGCGAGTTCACGGCCACGTGGATGCTCTTGAGCAACAACGGGGGCTTCTTCCAGCAGCCTGAAGTTGCCCGTGTCGCCCGGCAGCCCGAGCAGCTCGCCGGCCTGCGCCCATGGACCGATGATTTCTCGAGCCTTCTGCCCGTTCTGCACTGGTAGTGGGTTTTGTCACAGGACGTTCATACTCCGGCTGTGATAGCATCCGCTACTTACAGCTAGACGCCCGGCGGGCCTTCACCTGGCCGCCCGGCGCCTGCCGGGGACTCTCCGCATGGACGAGGAAGACGGCAGACTGGGCCCTCGAGCCCGGCAAACCGGACGCGCTGACGTCCCGCGGGACGCCTTAGCGAAATCCCTGCGCTCCTCGCCTGCAGATTTCCAGTCCCAGGCAACCTGGGCATCCCTTTTGCCCTCGTTGCCCGCCCATCCGCAAGCTCAAACATCCGCATGAAGGAGAAAATGCCATGAAAACGTACCAGGGAAGTGAGATCCGCAACGTAGCTGTAGTGGGGCATGCTCAGAGCGGCAAGACATCGCTGATAGCCGCGCTGCTGCATGCCGCAAAGATGACGCCGACACAGGGAAGAGTGAATGACGGCTCGGCCGTGACCGCCTATGACGAAGAAGAGGTGGCCCGCGGCACCACCATGCAGAATGCCGTTGCCTTTGCCGAATGGCAGGGCGCGAAGATCAACTTCGTCGATACTCCGGGATTCCACATGTTTACGCATGAGGCGCGGGCTTCGCTGCTTCCGGTTGAGGCGGCGTGCGTGGTGGTGAACGCGCAGAACGGCGTGGAACCGGTAACCGAGCGGGTGTGGAAGTACGCCGAGGAAGCGAACGTCCCCCGCTTTGTGGTGATAAACCAGATGGATCACCCTAAGGCCGGTGGTGGCGGCGGGTTGAGCGCTCTGATCGATGATCTGCACGAGCGATGGGGACGGAATTGCGTACCGGTGCAGTTGCCCATCTCGGATGCGCAGGGATTTCATGGAGTGGTGGACCTGGTGACGATGGAAGCCTTCCACTACACGCCCAATGGCGACGGGCGCGGCAAGATTACAGGCGAGATTCCGGCCAGCATCGCGCAGCAGGCCAAGGAGGCGCACGAGGCGCTGGTGGAACTCGTCGCCGAGGGCAAGGACGAGCTGATGGAGGAGTTCTTCGCCGAGGGCACGATTCCCGAGCAGCACCTGATTACCGCGCTGCATGAGGCGATTCGCGAGGACCGCATCTTCCCGGTACTGTTTGCCAGCGGCGGAACCAACGTTGCCACAGACCACCTGCTGGATTTCATCAAGGTCTATGCTCCTGCGCCGACTGAGCGCGCGCCGATTCCGGTGAAGACTCCCTCAATGCAGGCCGTGGCGGCGAATGGTAACGGCGGCGATGCCGGTGCGGGCGGAAGCGTTTCGTTCCGCAAGGTCGATGATGGCGAGCCCGCTGCCGTGGTCGTGTTCAAGACGATGAGCGATCCGTTTGCGGGGCGCATCAGCTTCTTCAAGGTCGTGAGCGGATGCGTGAAGAACGATGCGACGCTCGAGAACTACACGCGGCGCAGCCAGGAGCGCTTCTCGCACCTGAGCGTAATACAGGGGCGCAAGGCAATCGAAGTACCCGAACTGCATGCCGGCGACCTCGGCGCTGTGGCCAAGCTGCGCGATACGCTCACCGGCGACACGCTGGGCGCGAAGGGAGCGGACATCCAGGTGGAGCTGATGCCGATGCCCGAACCGGCGATGACCTACGCCATCGAACCGAAGACGCGCGCCGATGAAGACAAGCTCGCGCCTGCGATTCACAAGCTGATGGAAGAGGACTTGCTCATTCGCTTCTTTCGCGATCCGCAGACGAACGAATTCCTGATTGCCGGCGCGGGCCAGCCGCACATCGAGACGATTGTGTCCCGGCTGAAGAAGCGCTACCACGCCGAGGTCACGTTGAAGGCGCCCAAGGTACCCTATCGTGAGACGATCCGCGGCAAGGCCGACGCGCAGGGCCGGCACAAGAAACAGACCGGCGGCCACGGGCAGTTCGGCGACTGCAAGATCAAGATGGAGCCGCTGCCCCGGGGTGGCGGATTCGAGTTTGCCAACGAGATTTTTGGCGGCGCGATTCCGAGGCAGTTTGTGCCGGCGGTGGAGAAGGGCATCGTGGAGTCGGCGGCTCGCGGATACCTGGCCGGCTACCCCGTGGTCGACTTCAAGGTGACGGTCTACGACGGCAGCTATCACGACGTCGACTCGAACGAAATGTCGTTCAAGATGGCGGGGCGCCTGGCCTTCCGCAAGGCCATGGAAACAGCCAAGCCGTGTTTGCTTGAGCCGATCATGAAGGTTGAGATCGAGGCGCCGGACGAGTTTGCCGGCACCCTGATGGGCGACCTGAACAGCCGGCGCGGCAGGGTGCAGGGCATGGAGTCGAAAGGACGCACGACGATCATCAACGCCGAAGTTCCGATGGCCGAGATGCTGACCTACGGCACGCTGCTGACCTCGATGACCCAGGGCAAGGGCAGTTATCGGATGGAGATGCACCACTACGACATCGTCCCGCAACTGGTGGCCGACAAAATCCTGGCCAACGCGAAGCGGCCGGTGGAAGAGGAAGAAGAGTAGGTCCCATTGGACAGTGGTCAGTGGGCAGGGACCAGTAGGCAGTAAACAGTGGTCAGGAATCCGCGGTCATGCTTGTCGTGATCGCGGATTCCTATTTGATATGAATACCCAGGATGGCATTGCGAACGAGATATCAACCATCAGGGCGAGTGTCCATGTCGAGTTCTGATAGCAATATTCGATCATTTGATGGAAGAACTACCTCCCAACCAAACGAATACCCCAACTCTCGAACAACTTCGTCAAATGCAGGATTACCAGAACCGCGTTCGGGATCGTATGAATTAAATGAGCAGCCTTCTAATGGAATATTGATTGAGAATTTCGCGCCATCGGAAAGGAACATGCCCCACTCTTCAAGGGAAGTGACAGCGCCTAATCCATTCACAACGACGCCCTCAAGAACTGCCGTCACAAATACGTTTCTGCGGGTGTTCATCCACTCTCTAAAGAACGACAGAGCCTCATCAGAACAGCTCATTTTTTGCTCCCCGGGAATCCTCATGGTTCAAAAACGGCGTTTCAGATCGCGTGTCAAGTATATTTCCAGCCAAAGAACTTAGGCCGACAAGACACGTAAGGGATATCATGACCTGCAAGGACGGAGATACTCCCATGGGCGTGGACAAGTTAGGCGTCATCGGCTGGCTCTTCGTTGCCATCCTTGTCTCAGGTCTCTGCATGATCTTTGCGGGCAAGTTCCTGCATGCGCCCCTTGCTATCGTTCATAAGCTGCTGGCTGTTCTCTGCATAGTCTTGCTCCTTCGCAGTGCCGGCGCGCTCCGCGTCCTTCGAGCGCCGCCAGCGCTTCCGACCGCGATCGTCGTCTTCGCCGTCGCCTACATTGCGTCCTTTGTAACCGGCGTCGTTCAGAGCATTCCCGCGTGTGCGAACTCCCTCTGGCTTAATCTGCACCGCATCGCAGCGGCCACCGCCGCCATCGCCTGCGCCGTAGCGGCTCGCTTGGTCGCTATGGCGGTCCGCACCTGACATTCGATTTTTTCCCAGGCGCCACGCTTCCAACCCCGATAATGTTCCTCCGGCAGGTGGCCCGGTCATCCACCCATCCTAAGCGACTTCAGGTGGTTTGTGCCCTACTCATCGCGATAAGGCGATGAATGGGGCACAAAGGTGCTGGGTTTGTTCAGAGTGGGAGATCGGGCTTCCTGCCGGATTTTGCTGGAAACTGAAACTGAAACTGGGTTATATTCTGAAGATCCGCCGGTCCCTACCGGCAATGGAGGAGAACAATGTTTCAGCCTACCGTCGTACGAATTTCGCGCTGAACGTTGCCTCGGGTTTTTCCCTTCTCTCGACCCCGAGGTCAGATTCAGACCTGGGGTGATTCTGCAAATCACAGATTGATCGCAGCGTGACCCCTTCGCGTCGATCCCGCCCTAACGGAGTTAGGACGGGGCACCCAGCGTGTTTCTTTGCACGCTTACGGGGAGATTAACAATGTCTGTTCTTGAATGGTTGATGCCGCCGCCCCCGGAGGGTGACCGCGGCTTCTGGTCTTCGGTACGCGAAGCGCTGAAAGGCTCGCACCAGGACTACACAACGGGAAATCTGAATCGCGCCATCCTGCTGCTGGCCATTCCGATGGTGCTGGAGATGGTGCTGGAGTCGCTGTTTGCCGTGACGGATGTTTTCTGGGTCGGACGGCTCGGCGCGAATGCAGTGGCGACGGTGGGCATCACGGAGTCGCTGCTGGCGCTGGTGTTTGCCATCGGGCTGGGCGTGGCGATGTCGACGACGGCGATGGTGGCGCGGCGCATCGGCGAGAAGGACCCGGAGGATGCGGCAATTGCCGGCGTGCAGTCGGTGATGGTTGGGCTGGCGATCTCGCTGGTGCTGGGGATTCCGGCGGGGATTTACGCGCCGGATCTGCTGAAGGCGATGGGCGCTTCGCCGGAGATTGTGGCGGGCGGGTCGGGGTATGCGCGGATTGCGCTGGGCGGATGCGGCGCAATCATCATGCTCTTTCTGAACAACGCGATCTTTCGCGGAGCAGGCGATGCGGCAATTGCGATGCGGCTCTTGTGGATGTCGAACATCATTAACTTGATCCTTGACCCCTGCCTGATCTTCGGGCTTGGGCCATTTCCGCGGATGGGCGTGACGGGCGCGGCGCTGGCGACGTTTACGGGGCGTTCTATCGGCGTGCTGTACCAGTTCTACAGGCTGCTGAAGGGCACGGAGCGGATTCACGTGCTGTGGCGGCACGTGCGTCTGCATGTCGACGTGATGCTGCGCCTGTTGCGCGTATCGCTAACGGGCGTTCTGCAGTTTGCCATTGCAAACACGAGCTGGATTGTGCTGGTGCGGATTATCTCTATTTTCGGCGCGGCCTCGGTGGCGGGATACACGATTGCGATCCGGATCGTTGTGTTCTTCATTCTGCCGTCGTGGGGGCTGAGCAACGCAGCGGCGACGCTGGTGGGGCAGAACCTTGGCGCGAAGAAACCGGAGCGCGCGGCGCAGTCGGTGTGGCGGACAGGGTTCTACAACATGGTGTTCCTCGGCGTGATCGGGGTGTTCTTCATCGTGTTTGCCACGCCGGTGGTGCGACTCTTTGTGAACGACCCGGCGGTGGTGCCGATCGCGGCGGCGGCACTGCGGACGTTCAGTTGCGGCAACATCGGGTACGCCTACGGCATGGTGATGCTGCAGGCGTTCAATGGGGCCGGCGACACGCTGACGCCGACGATTGTGAACTTCTTCGGCTTCTGGGTGCTGGAGTTGCCGCTGGCGTGGTGGCTGGCGGTTCCGATGGGTCTGCATGGCGAGGGGGTGTTCCTGTCGATCGTGATAGCGGAGTGCAGCATTGCGGCGGCGGGCGTGGCGCTCTTCCGGCGCGGGAGATGGGCGCGGCAGCAGATTTAAAGCGGAATCCTTACGCAGGCTCGAACATCTGAGAAAATGATGGATGTGAAAGAAGCTGGACATTTTGCCGGGCGCTGGGCGCGCGGAGTGGTGTGTCTCGCGGCCGTGGCGTTGATGGGCGCGACGGCGCACGGGCGGGCGCAGGCGCAGAATCCGAGTTCGAAGGCAAATCCGTTTTATGGCAGCGTGACGGTGCACACGGTGAGCGACGAGCCGCTGAAGCTGTCGCTGGATGATGCGATACGGCGCGGCTTTGAAAACAATCTCGGGCTGAAGGAAGCCGAGAGCGGCGAGAGGCTGTTCCAGGGCGAGAAGAACCTCGCGCTGCAGGAGTTTTTGCCGACGATCAATTTGAGCGGGGGCACCGGCGTCTTCCAGCACAACCTGGCTGCGCAGGGATTTGGGCCGGGCACGCTGAAGCAATTTGGATCGGTGTTTCCGGGTGGACTGCCGCCCGGACTGTCTCTGATCACGAGAGACGATTTGACGCAGGGGCAGTTATCGTTCAAGCAGACGCTGTTTTCCAGTGTTGTGATTGCAGGGTGGAAGGCGGCGGGCGCGGCAGCACGGGCAGCGTATTTTGCAAAGATGTCGGCGCGCGGCGAGGTGGTGCAGCGCGTGGCCACAGCGTATCTGCGCGCGATTGCCGACGCGAGCGAAGTGGATAACACGACGGCGCTGGTGAAGGCCGACGAGGTGCAGTATGAGCACGAGCATGAAGCGCATGAGGCGGGCACGGCAGCGAACCTGGATGAGTTGCGGGCGCGAGTGCAGTTGCAGGCGGAGCAGCAGGCGCTGATTGCGGCGCAGAATGCGCAGGAGAAAGACCTGATTCTGCTGAAGCGCGAGATCGGGATCGACCCGGGACAAAAGATTGTGCTTACGGATGCCGCTCCCTACAGCGACCTGGCCGAGCAGACGCCGGCCGAAGTGCGCGCGATTGCGTACAAGAATCGGCAGGACTATCAGAATCTGCAGAACCAGGTGGTTGAATTCAAGGCGTTGCACTCGGCGTACAGGGCGCAACGGCTGCCGAGCTTGAGTTTCAGCGGGAATTACGGCGTGGACAAGGTGAACGGAACTCCCAGCCACGGCGTGTTTTCGGCAATGGGAACGCTAAACGTGCCGATCTTCCGGGAGGCGGACCTTCGCGGATCGTCTGACGCCGCGGCGGCGCAACTGGCGGCGGTGAATGCGCAGCTTGACGATCTGCGGGGAAAGATCGATCAGCAGGTGCGGTCGGCGCTGCTGGATGTGACGGCGGCAAAGAAGCTGGTGGAGGTGGCGAAGTCGAACGTAGATCTGGCCACGCAGGCGCTGAGCGATGAAACCGATCGCGTAAATGCGGGTGTGGATGACACGCTGCCGCTGGTGACGGCGCAGGCTTCGCTCTCATCCGCGCAGACCAATTACGTTCAGAGCCTGTACCAGTACAACGTGGCAAAGCTGGGGCTGGCGCGGGCGGCGGGGATTGTCGAACTGCAGTACAGGGAGTATCTGGGAAGGTGAGACAGCTCTCAGCTTTCAGCTTCCAGCGAAATTGTAGGCTTGGATTTTTCCGATTTACATTCCATGTAAATGCCACGCACTCACAGACTGGATTGTCAGTGGGCGCGTTTTGTTTGCGCGAGTAATCTGTCGAGATTCCGATCGCTGCGCTAGTTGGCGGGGACCTTGCCGACGAGTGTCAGGTCGATGTCGACTTCCTTGGCTACTTTCAGGATGAAGATGCTTGGGTCTTTGAGGCCCCATTTCACGTAGGGGACGACGAAGTGCGTCTTCCCAGTGACGGTGCCGCCGTCGATGTGGATCTGCATGGGCACGGTGAGGTCGTGGGGCGTGCCGTGGAGCGTGAAGGTGCCGGAGACCTGGATGATGGAATCTCCCGTGGGTGCGATGCTGCCCTCGTATTTTTGCGGGACGAAGGTGATGTCGGAGTAGTGGGCGACGTCGAGGACGTCGTTGTTCATCTTCTTATCGCGGCTGGGTTCGCCGCTGTTGCCGCTGCCGGCCGCAACAACGATGGAGCCGGAGATGGTGTGCGCGGTGCGGTCGAAATCTACAGTCCCGCTTTGCACGTGGAAGGTTCCGCTGACGTGGTGGCCATTGCCGCCGAGCGCCCATGCGACCTGGCTGGCGCTGGGATCGGCGGTGAAGGTCTGATGCTGGGCCAGGGAGCTGGTGGCAAATAGCAGCGAAGCAGCGATAACAGCGGAACGGACAAGGTCTTTCATTCTTCTTCTCCTGGATAGGAATAGCTATTGTTTTTGTGCCGGCCGCGCGGAGTTCTGCGCGAGCCACTTGCTTAGGGAAGCGATGTCGCAGTCCGACAGGTACTCGTGTCCGGCCATGTCGGAGTTGGGAATCCCGAACTTGATGATCTTCGCGAGATGGTCGACGCGTGCCGACTCGGCGCCAGCGCCGGTCAGCATTACGCCGGAGTTGAGGATCGCCGGAGGCTGAATGAACTCCGATTGCCAGCGGAGGCGGGTGCTGCCGCCGGCGTCGTGGCAGGTGGCGCAGTAGCGGTAATAGAGCGGGCGGCCATCGGCAGGGTCAGCGGCGACAAGAGCTTCGGCGGGCAGGTGCCAGCGTTGCTCATCTGCGATGTGCAGCTCGGCGCCGGGGCCGCGAAGGCTGGCAAGATATGCAACCAGATCATTGCCTTTTTCGTCGCGAAAGAGAAACGCGTACGAGGGCATGATGGAGGGGCCGCTGACCTGGCGCGGGTAGTAGAAGTGCATCTTGAGCCAGAGCGCGGACCGGCGCGCGCCTATCTGCGAGAGATCGGGACCCTGGCGGCGATTGCCGATGAGGGGTGGGCGTTCCTGGTGAATCCCGTCGAGATTCCCGACAGGTCCCCACATGAGTACGTCGGCGGTGTTGGGGCGCACGTATTGCGAATGGCAGTGAATGCAGCCCTCGGAGATGTAGACGAGGCGGCCGCGTTCGACCGCAGATTGCGAAGCAGCGACGGGCGCGGAGGGCTGCGCGCGATAGACGACGAGCGTGGCGAGCAGAACGAGGCCCGTGACGGCCAGTTCGTGGGTTCGGTGGCGGAAGATCCGGATAAGAACGGGAAGCAGAACGACGGCTGATGCAACAGCGACGAAAGCGGGTGAAATGTGGCCGAGGTTCTGGCCCATGCCGATGCCGAGGGCGGAGCCGAGCCAGCCGGCGATGGCGTAGATCCAGCCGGCCTGGCGGGCGCGTTCGGCGGTTGTGGCGGCGGGCGAAAGAATCGACGGGAACGCGACAAGCGCGACGGAGTAGAGCGAGACGCCGATGGGGTAGAAGATGAAGGCGGTGAGGGCGCGCGCCGGATCGAGTAGAAGCAGACAGGCGAAGGCGAGTGCGCCGACGGCCAAGGCCAGGACGACGGAGAGCCCGCGGCAGCGCAGCAGATATGCGCTGAGCAAGGCGGAGCCGAAGTGGATGAAACCGCTGGCCCAGAGATGCGCCGATCCCTGCCAAGTGCCGGCCTTGAGCGCCGTCGTGTTCTGGATGATGAAGAAGGCTGCGGAGTCGAGCCAGATGAGCGCGGCGAAGGATGCAACCACGAGCGCGAATGGAGCGGTGAGGGAGATGGGCGGTGCATCCGAGGCTGGCTGATCCGCCGGATCGAGGGTGAAATGCGCGAAGACGATTCCGAGCAGGCAGAGTGCGCCGGCGATGGCGGCTTGAATCTGCGGAGTCGCCGTGAAGAACGATGGAACGTTGCAGAAGAGGTAGCCGATGCCGGTGCCGAGTCCGACTTTGAAGAGAGCATTGCGGTTGCCGGTCCACTCGCGCAGATTCGTGACGAGGGTGACGGTGAGGAGGCCGAGCCCTGCGCCGATGAGCAGTGAGACTGCGAGCGCGGCGGCGGGCGTGAGCGGAGCCGCTGTGAAGGCGGCTGCAATGCCCGCGATGAAGAAGGCGAGTTGCAGACGGCCAGCGGGAGACGGCAGCAGGCAGATTCGCGGGGCAAGCAGGCTGAGAAGGATTCCACCGAGGGCCATTGCGGCCATCACAGACTTCAGGTGAGTGCCGGTAATGGCGAGCGTGTCGAGCCGGTGAAGAAACGCGAACTGCGCGAAGATCAGAAAATAGACATAGGTGATGGCGACAAGCGCCGCACCCTGCCCACCCGACCTGCGCAGCTTACCGAACAACATGCGACAACCAGCCTCTGCGCAGTCCGTGCGCCTGGATCACGACGCAGATGCCGTCGAAGAGAGCGATGGTGAGCCATCCCGGATCGAGAGATCCGTTGAGGACAGCGGCGAGCACGAAGATGGCGACGGAACTGCGGATCATGGCGGTAAGAAGCCAAACGGCTTCGAGCCGTTGCGTTCCGCGGGTGCGCCGCATGAGAAGCGCGCCGTAGAGATAGCCAAGCCCGACTGCGAGGACGAATGCGCCGATGAACGAGAGGAACGGCGTGGCATCGCGCGGGACCGCCAGGCCCAGCGTGCGGATGGTGAACAGGGGAGCCGCGATGAGCAGCGCGCCCGTGGAAGCATCGGAGACGCCTGCCACCAGTTGATACGCAAGCAGGAAGAGGTCTTTCATACGGTCACCTCATGTGTACGTGATCGGATCATGCCGCGGATGCGAAGAAGCGCTGAGGTTGCGATGAGCCATCCGGCGGAAGAGATAAGCATGAGGACGCCGGTGATGAGACGCAGGGCGTAAAGAAGATTGCGCGTGAGGCCGGGATCGTTGGTGAAGGCCGGGTCATCGCCTTCGATCCAGCCGGCGATGAGCATGAGAATGACGTATGCGAGTACGCTCCAGTTCCACATGTGGAAGGACCAGCGGCGAGTGAGTATCCAGCCGTCGTCGCCGAGGAGTTGCACCAGAACGACGGCGAGGAGCGCGGTGAGGAATCCGGCGACGGCGACAAGAGAGTGGCCGACAAGGCCGTCGGTGAATTTGAAGTGGTCGAGCACGCCGGGCAAGAACATGATCCAGCCGGAGACGACGAGGAATCCCCACCACCAGAGGAGCGCGGTGCGCCAGGCACGCGTGTTTTCGTGCCACCGAAAGGTTGCATAATACGCAGGCGCCAGCGGGATCCACGCGAGGAGGCTGCCGAGGCTGAGGTATTGCGACGGAAGATAATGGTTGACGTCGCCGCGGCTCATCGAGAAACAGAGGAGCGATTCAGCGGCAAAGACGACGGCGGCGACGGTGAGCGGCCATCGGCGGCCGGGCTCGCGACGGGTTAGGCCGAAGGGAACGATGAGCAGGATGGCGACGACGCCGAGCGAGGATTCAAGCTGGCTCTCGCCGGTGGGTCCGCCCGTGGCGGGATTGATGGCGGGGTAAAGGCCGGGGCTTGATGCGATGTAGATGGCGAAGGGGACGGCGAAGAGAATCGCGAGGCCGATGATCTTGACGGCGTGTGCGGACCACGGTTTGTTGCGCGCTGAGTTCCACGCGAGCACGAGCGAGCCGGCGAGCAGCAGCCAGAGTGCGAGCATCGCGGCGGGAAAGGCAAAGCGCACGTAGCCGGACCAGTCGAGGAACAGCTTGCCGCTGGATTGGCCAGCGAGCCAGTTGAGCGAGCCGATGAAGAGCGCAGTGGTCCACGTCCACAGAACGGGGCGGCACCATGCGGCGACGGGGCCGCGATTGGCGCCGTAGATGCGAAAGAGCCAGCCAAGCATGGGCAGGCTGCACCAGCCGTAAAGAAGAATGTTGACGTGCACCATCATCCAGCGGCCGTAGGTCCACTCGCCGAGCACAGCATTGAGTGAGGGCACAAGCAGAAGCAGTGCGAGCATGACGCCGATGGTGTTGCCGACGACAAGCCAGAGGAATGCATGCCATGCGGCGGAGGCAACGGGCTGCATGGATGGGACGTGCGCGAGCGAGTGGTGCGTGTGTTCGGCGGTCGAATGTAGTGCGGACTCGGTTTGCGACGTTGCGTTTGCCGGCGGTTCGAGAACGCTAGACGGGGCGGGGTTCATAGATCCTCCCGTCGTGCATTTCGAGAAAGCGGTCGCAGCGGTAGGCGAGGCCGCGGTCGTGCGTGGCCATCAGCAGGGTGACGCCTTCATTGGCGGCGATGTCGAGGAGAAGTTGGAAGACGGTTTCGCTGGTGTTCTCGTCGAGGGAGCCTGTGGGCTCATCGGCGAGAAGTATTTTGGGGCGGTTCATGAGCGCGCGGCAGATAGCGGTGCGCTGTCGTTCGCCACCGGATAGCTTCTGGATCTTGTGATTGAGCCGATGCGTGAGGCCGGTGCGCCCGGCGAGATGATGCAGGCGCTGCATGGCAAGAATGCGATTGGTGCCGGCTGCAACCGTGGGGATGAGGCAGTTTTCTCCGAGCGTGAGGTCGGGAATGAGGTTGTGAAGCTGGAAGACGAAGCCGACCTCGTGGCGCAGCAGTTTGAGCAGGTTGCGGTGGCGATTGATTTCGACACCGTTGACGACGATGCGGCCGCCGTCGGGTGTGTCGAGTCCGCCGAAGAGGTGCAGGAGCGTGCTTTTGCCGCAGCCGGAGGGACCGCAGAGCGCGATGGTTTCGCCCTGGGCAGCTTCGAAGTTGACGCCACGAAGGACCGCGATTGCGCCATCGTCGTAGCTCTTCCACACGCCTTCGGCGCGGAGGACGAGGCAGCCGGTGCGGGTCGGATCTGTGGCGATGCCAATCATTCGAAGCGAAGAGCCTCCACCGCACGGATTCGCATTGCGTAGGCGGCCGGATACAGAGCGCCGGCGATGCCGGTTAACAGCGCGAGCAAGACAACAACCAGCATCAGAAGCGGCTTCATCGATGCGTCGACGTAGCCATCGAGCGCGGGGACGTGCTTGAGCGTGAAGAGAGCGACGATTCCGACTGTGAGGCCGACGACGGCTCCGAAGGAGGCGACGCAGGAGGATTCGCCGAGGATCATGGCGGCGATTTGCACATTGCTGAAGCCGTTGACCCGGAGGATGGCGATCTCGCGGATGCGCGTGAAGACCGACATGATCATGGTGTTGGCCACACCGAGTCCGCCGAGGATGAGGCCGCATCCGCCGACGGCCCACGCCGTCGCTTTGAGGATTTTGAACTGCGAGTAGGAGTGGGAGAACTCGGTGTCTTCAAGCGCGATGAGGCTGGGGTAAGCCTGCCGGATCTGCGCCTTGAATGCCGCGGCGTCGTCCTTGTTGCGGAGTTTGACGGTGATGACGGAGCTGCCGTCTTTGTGGAAGAAGTTTTGCGCGGCGGCGAGGGGCATGAAGACTCCGCCATCTTCAAAGCCGTTGGCGGTTTTCAGGATTCCAATGACGTGGAAGGTGCCGTGACCGATAGGAACGCGGCTGCCTACTGCGGCGTTGAGGAAGTCGGCAGCGCGCGAGCCGAGTACGACGTCGCCGTTGCTCTTGCCGAAGTCGACACGGTCGCCGGCGAGCCAGGTAGCTTTGCGGATGCGCGCGTCCTGGGGCGTGACGCCGAAGCAGGTGATGATGGGGTGATCGGCGCTGGAGACGATGCCAAAGAGGACGGGGTCGGCGTGCGCGACGGTGGGCAACTTGGCAACTTCGCCGGCGACGGATGCGGGGACGTTGCTGAAGAAGAGATCGGAGACGTTGCGCTCGAAGAGAACGATTTCGCTGTCGCTCGACAGGATGTTCGAGAACATGCCGATGGCGCCTTGCAAAATGGTGACAACGGTGAGCATGGCGGCAACGGAAAACGCGATTCCGGCGATGCTGATGAACGAGCGGATACGATGCCGGCGGAGATTGGTGAGGATCAGCTTGAGGAAGATCATGACCGCTCTCTCGTTGTTGCCTCCTCGGCCAATTCGCAGGCGCTGTCGGTCACCTGGCGAAGTTCGCCCTCGAGATCACTGCGAAGCTTCGACAGGAACGACAGGGCTGGTCGATGGATGAGCAGGTGGTGCAGTGTTCTGTCGCCGATGCGCATGAGGCGTTCGAGGCGTTCAACGGCGCCGCAGATGCCGATGGCGCTGGCGATGTTGGGTCGGTCGAGCAGTTCGTCGCGCGAAGAGGTTTTGCCGGTGTCTGTGGCGCTCTGGAGCAAGTCCTTGAGGTCGTCGATGATCTGGTAGCCGAGTCCCCAGCAGACGGAGATTCGCTCGAGGAGCTGAATTTCACGTGTCGGTGCGCCGCCAAGCATGGCGGGAAGCACGAGAGTGAGGCGGATCAATGAGACGGTTTTGCCGCGGGCAATCCATTCGGTGGTTTCGCGGGTGTGGGGGAGGGTGAAGTAGTGGAGGTCTAGGCTCTGGCCGTTGAGCAGGCCTTCGACGCCGAGGCGCTTCTCGATGTATGCCATCATCGAGCGCTGGGCTTCGCGCGGGCAGGCGGCAACGGCATGCCAGATGAGGGCGTAGGCGCGGTTGACGAGAGCAAGTGCCGAGAGGATCGCGGTGGCTTCGCCGAATTCGACGTGGACGCACGGGGCCCCGCGGCGCTCGACGGCATTGTCCATGCAGGGCAGGTCGTCGAAGATCAGCGAGGCGGTATGGAAGTACTCGAGGGCGATGGCGAGGTCGTGGGCGCCCTCGGAATCGAGATCGTATGCCGAAGCCACGCGCAGGACCATGCGCGGCCGAACCATGCTGCCGGGATTCAGGAGCACGTGGTGAAGGGCCTGTCCGAAGCAATGATCAAGGAGAGACGGCAACGGGAGCGACTCGCGAAACGAATCTCGCAGCGAGACCGCGCTCGTTTCGGCAAATTGGGATTCTCTGGGCACTCTTCTCCTCGTGAGACTGTGATCTGTGACTGCAATCGCAGCGCGCGAAGACACCTGATGCGTCCTGAGAACACGAGCCGCCTTGTACTTGGTAGAGACGAGAGCCCGCTGGATTTGGCGAGCACGCCCGGGGGCGAAAGTGAATGAAGTTTTGTTCATTTGAGCTGTGTCGCGGGAAAACAGGCGAGCGAGGGGCCTTGGTTATCAACCATATTGGATGCAGATGACGGTGAACCTACGGAGAGATGACGACTTGTTCATGGAGTGCGCTCGCTGCACAGATTTGCTATGAGTTTGTTAGAGGTTTCAATGCGGTGAAAGAAAGACCACGTCTAACGCTTTGGACTATATTTCTCCCATGCGGCTTCTGTTAGTTGAAGACGAGCACGATATTCAGTCGTTCTTGCGGCGGTCATTAGAAGAGACGGGCTACCAGGTGGATGCGGCGGCGGACGGCAGGACTGCCGAGGCGCTGGCCGCCGAGCATGCTTACGACATCCTGGTCGTGGACCTGGGTCTGCCGGATTGCGACGGAATCAGCCTGATTCTGAGGCTGCGGCAGATGGGCGTGAAGGCGCCGGTGCTCATCCTGTCGGCGCGACGATCGGTGGACGACCGGGTGCGCGGGTTGGAGCAAGGCGGCGACGACTACCTGACCAAGCCGTTTGCACTGGCGGAGTTGCTGGCGCGGCTGCGCAATCTGCTGAAGCGCAACAGCCCGGCGGGAAGCGAGTCCACGCGGCTGCGCGTGATGGACCTTGAGCTGGACCTGTTGCGGCGGGAGGCGATGCGTTCGGGCGAGGTGCTGCAATTGACGCCGCAGGAGTTTGTGCTGCTCGAATACCTGTGCCGGAATGCAGGGCGCGTGGTGACGCGGTCAATGATCCTCGACAAGGTGTGGGGGATGCGCATCCAACCGGACACGAACGTAGTTGACGTGCACATCTACCGGCTGCGCGGGAAGGTGGATGCAAAGGGTCAGCAGCCGTTGATTCGCACGCTGCGGGGAGTGGGGTATGTCCTTAAGGATCGATAAAGCAAAGATGCACAGCGCGGCGTGGCGCATCTCGCTTTGGGCCACGCTGGCATACGCGTGCGGAACGATGCTGATCTTTGTGTTTCTGCACCGGTTTGTCGCGCGGGATATACAGCGGCGCAGCGATGCCTGGCTTTCGGGCGAGGTCGAGGTGTTGGGCGACGTGGCCGAGCACACACCCAAGGATGCGCTTTACGGCCGCGTGATGGGCGAGGTGGCAGAGCTGGCCAGCAAGGAAGTGCCGAACCGGTTGCGTGGGGAAAGCGCCGCGAATGATTCGGTGTTCTTTCTCCAGATGGGCACAGACGGCGCGATGCAGCTTTGGGCCGGGCCCGGGAGCAATGAGCCTTACGTTGCCGCGATCCGGAAGGCGACGTTTGCGCAGGATCGCCCGACAGATGTGAACGTGGCGGCGGCAGCGATTCCCTTCCGCGTGGCGACGCTGCGCATCGACGATGGAAGCCGGGTTTACCTGGGACTGTCGGAGCGCGACGAACTGCGCGTGCTGAACAGGCTGCGGCTGAGGTTTATTTCGTGGTGGCTGCTGCTGGTGATGCTGGGATTTGCGATCGTGTTCTACACGACGCGCAGGATGCTGAGCCACGTGCGGCAGATTACGGAGGCAGCTTCGCGCATCGGACACTCGGACCTGCATGAGCGCGTGCCGGTGAGCGAGCGGAATGACGAGGTAGGGCAACTGGCGAGCACACTGAACCGGATGCTGGATCGCATTGAGAACTCGATGCACCAGTTGCACACGATTACGGATTCGCTGGCGCACGACCTGCGCAGCCCGCTGACGGCGATTCGGGGAAAGCTGGAGATGTCGCTATCGGCGGCGACGCACGGCGAGCAGGCGGAGCCGATCGTTTCGGCTATCGACGAGCTGGACCGGCTGACGGAGTTCTTGAATGCGTCCCTGGATGTGGCCGAGGCGCGGGCCGATGCGCTGCGGCTGTCGCGGAGCGAGATCGATCTGGACGAACTGTTACGGATCATGGTCGATCTCTACGAGCCCTCGATGGCGGAGAAGGGATTACAGATCAGGCTGCGCAGCGCCGGGCCGGTAACAATTGACGCGGATGCGGCGCTGGTGCATCGCATGATCGCGAATCTGTTTGACAACGAACTGAAGCATCTGCCGGCGTCGTGCACCGTAACGGTGCGGCTGGAGGCGGGGGACGCGATGGCACTGCTTTCAGTCGAAGATGACGGACCGGGGTTTGCACCCGAGGTGAGCCAGCACCTGTTTGAGAAGCGTGTGAAAGGCAGGGAGTCGAATGGGCATGGGCTGGGGCTGGCGTTTGTGGATGCGGTGGTCCGCGCGCACGGCGGTACGATCACCGCGGCGAATCGCGAGGGCGGTGGGGCGGGGATTGCGCTGTCGTTGCCGCTGGTGCCGGTTCATGCGGTTTAGCGCGAGCGACGCTCTTCGAACTTGAAGACCTTGTGTTTTTCGATCGATTACGCGTGAGAACGGTCAACCCTCTGCCTGATATGTTGGCTCCAGTGGCCCCACACCTCACCATCGCCATCGACACCGGTGGCACCTTCACCGACTGCGTCTACCGCATCGGCAGCCGCATCCAGGTGCTCAAGATCCCCTCCACGCCTGACGACCCCAGCCGCGCCATCCTCGAAGCCGTCCGGCGGATTTGCAGGCTCGTTCCCGCGGCAACCGTCGAAGTCCGCCACGGCACCACCGTCGCCACCAATGCGCTGCTCGAGCGCAAAGGCGCACGCGTCGCCTTCGTCACCACAGTGGGATTTGAAGACACCCTCGCTATCGCACGCCAGGCGCGCCCCGATCTCTACGACTGGAATCACCACCGCCCCGCACCCATCACAGACCTCTGCTTTGGCGTCCCCGAGCGCATCGGACCCGACGGTGCCGTCTTCCTCGCGCCAACTGACGCCGCACTCGAAGACCTCCGCCGCGCGATCCGCAAAACCAAGGCCGAATCCATCGCTGTCTCGCTTCTCTTTTCTTTCGCCAACCCCGCGCACGAGCAAGCCGTCGCCGCAGCGTTGAATTCACTCTGCCTGCCCATCTCGCTTTCGCACCAGATTCTTCCCGAGTTTCGCGAATATGAACGCGGAACAACCGTCGCACTGAATGCCTACCTCGCGCCGCGGATGCAGGGCTATATCCGCGCACTCGATCACGGACTCGTCCGCGGCCGTAGCACCACGCTCAGCATCATGCAGTCGTCCGGCGGAATTCTCTCCGCCTCATCCGCCGCGCGCGAGCCCGTCCGCACCATCCTCTCCGGCCCTGCCGGCGGCGTAATCGGCGCGCTCAGCGTCGCGCGCAGCGCCGGCATCGATCGCATCCTCACCTTCGACATGGGAGGCACTTCCACCGACGTCGCGCTCCTCGACGCCACCCGCGAACCGCCCACCACCATCGAAGGCCAGGTCGCCGGCCTGCCCATAGGCGTGCCCATGCTCGACATCCACACCGCCGGTGCAGGCGGAGGCTCGCTTGCGTGGATGGACACCGCCGGCGCGTTGCAAGTCGGCCCTCAATCCGCCGGCGCCGATCCCGGACCCGCCTGCTACGGCCGCGGAGACAGCGCCACCATCAGTCGCGGCGATCGTGCGACTGTCACCGATGCCAACCTCGCGCTCGGCCGCCTGCATCCAGACCATTTCCTCGGCGCCGCCATGCGCCTTGATGAATCCAGCGCGCGCCAGGCGATCTCCGCGATTCCCACCAGATTCTTCTCCTCCCTCGAGGATCTCGCCGAAGGGATTCTCCGCGTTGCCAACGCCCGCATGGAATCAGCTCTTCGGCGAGTCTCCGTCGAACGCGGCAACGATCCGCGCACCTTCACGCTCCTTGCCTTTGGCGGCGCCGGCCCGCTCCACGCCTGCGCACTGGCGCAGTCTCTCGGCATCCAACGCGTTCTCATCCCCGCCGCTCCCGGCGCGTTGTCAGCCCTCGGAATCCTCGACGCCGACCTGCGTCGCGAATTCTCGCGCACCGTGATGCTGGTGCCCGGCTCGCCGCAGATCGCCGGAGTTTTCCGCGCACTCGAATCCGAAGCCCGCGCCGCGTTCAGCGCCGAAGGTGCCAAGGCCATTCTCAGTTGCTCCGCCGACCTGCGCTACCACGGCCAGGGATTCGAACTTCGCGTCGACTGGTCCGGCAGTGCCGTCGCACGCTTCCATCGTCTCCACGCGCAGACCTACGGCTACGCCGATCCCGCGCGCGCCGTCGAAATCGTAACCCTCCGCGTGCAGGCTATCGCGCGCTCGCGCAAACCTCGCGTCACCCGTGCACGCATCGCCAAACCCGACGTACGCCAAGCCCTGATCGCCGAACGCAGCATCTTTGAAGACGGTCGTTGGCGCCGCGCCGCACTCTACGATCGCGCACGCCTCGAACCCGGCAACCGCATCGCCGGCCCCGCCGTCATTGCAGAACTCAGCGCAACCACGTATCTCCCCACCGGCTGGATTGCCGCCGTCGACGCGCTCTCGAATCTCTTTCTCACCCCCACCACAGGAGCCCGCGCATGACCACGCGCCGTTTGCCCGACCCCGCTGAGATCGCCGTCATCGGCCACGCGCTCCATTCCGTTGCTGTTGAGATGGGCGCTGCCCTCCGCCGCACCGCCTTCTCGCCCAACATCAAGGAGCGCCGCGACTATTCGTCGGCCGTCTTTTCCGCCGAGAGCGATCTCATCGCGATGGGCGACGACATGCCCGTCCACCTCGGCTCCATGCCCATGTCGGTGGCTGCCGTTCTTGCCGATCTGCGCCTCGCCCCCGGCGACGTCGCGCTGCTCAACGATCCTTATCGCGGCGGCACGCACCTGCCCGACATCACGATGGTCGCGCCCGTGTTCCTCCCCGGCCGCAACCGCGCTGCGTTCTACGTCGCCAACCGTGCCCACCATGCCGACGTCGGCGGCATGTATCCCGGCTCCATGGGGCCATGTCGCGAGATCGCGCAGGAGGGCATCCGCATTCCGCCCGTCAAGCTCATGCACGCCGGTAAGATGGACGCGCAACTCCTCGCCACCATCCTCGCCAACGTGCGCACACCCAAAGAACGCGAGGGCGACCTCACCGCGCAACTCGGCGCCTGCCGCATCGGCGCTACGCGCATGCTCGAACTCGTCCGCCGCTTCGGCCATGCGCGCCTTCTTCAAGGTGTGCAGGCGATGCTCGCAGGCTCCGAACGACTCACGCGCAACGTTTTGGCTTCGTTGCCCGCAGGCGAGTGGAGTGCTGAAGACTTCCTCGACGACGACGGCGTCCTCCCCGGCCCCATCGCCATCCGCGTCAAGGTCACGAACGACTCCAAACGCCGCCGCGCCATCGTCGACTTCACCGGAACCGACCCACAGGTCCCCGGCAGCATCAACGCCGTCTACGCCATCACATGGTCGGCTGTCTTCTACGTCTTCCGCTGCCTGCTTCCGCCCGGAGCGATCGCCACAGCGGGCCTCATGCGCCCTGTCCGGGTCCTCGCATCCGCGGGGTCCATCGTGAACGCCCGCCCGCCCGCAGCCGTCGCCGGCGGCAACGTCGAAACCTCGCAGCGCATCGTCGACGCGCTGATGCGCGCGCTCGCACCCGCCCTGCCAGGCAGTATCCCCGCCGCCAGCTCCGGCACGATGAACAATCTGACCATCGGCGGAATCGACCCACGCTCCGGTCAGCCCTACACCTACTACGAAACCATCGCCGGCGGCCACGGCGCTTCTCCGCAATCACCTGGCGCCAGCGGCCATCACGCGCACATGACCAACTCTCTGAACACGCCAGTCGAGGCGCTGGAGTACGCCTATCCTTTCCGCATGATTCGCTACGCCGTTCGCCGCAACTCCGGAGGGGTAGGGAAGCATAACGGCGGCGACGGCCTTGTTCGCGAAATTGAATTGCTCGGCGACGCGCAGGTCACGCTCTTAGCCGATCGCCGCAAAACGCAACCGTGGGGCCTCGCCGGCGGTCTCCCCGGCGCCCCCGGCCAAACCAACATCATCCGCGACAAAGAAGAGGTCCAGCTTCCCGGCAAATGCACACGCACTCTCGAAGCCGGTACCCGCATCCGCATAGAATCTCCCGGCGGCGGCGGGTGGGGACCGTCCTGATCCCTGGCCCCCGATCTCTGAACCCTACTTCGATCCCCAGATCCGAAACTCTCCGCCGCAATGCATCAGGCTCATCAGATATAACATTCCGTCGTAATACCGATACTGGCCCGACGGAATCGGCGTATTCCACAAAGCCTCTGTGAACTCGCGTGCCCGCTTCCGATTCGCAGCCGCCAGCCCTGCCACCGCGTTAGTGCCCACCAGACCCACCGGATGATCCTCATGCGTCAATCCCGGTGTCGCGCCCAGGTCCTTGCCATCCAGCGTGAACACCGGCCCATACTTGTCGATCCCCTGCGACGCAAAGAATTTTTGAATGCGATCGCTCAGTTCCTGTTCCGCCGGAGCCTTGTGCCACCAAGACCAATCCACTGACCAGTTGCTGGCCGTGCGCCATGCGTCATACCCAAACTCGCCCGACTGCGGAAACCGGTTCTCGTGCGGAGTCCCATCGAAATTCGCGTAGTCCGGAGCCAGCCCAGTCTGCGGATTCGTCGTCTTCACAAAAAACGTGCGGCTCGCTTCCGCCGCCTTCGCCCAGAACGCGCGATCCTCCTCCGGTCCCCATCGCGCCCATAACTCGTAAAACGCGGGCAGATGATACGAAGGATCGGTGAACGGTTGCGGAGAAACCTCAGGCACAAACAGAATCATGGGCGGATCAGGATTCACCATTGGCCCTACGCTGTGCATCCCATACTTGCCCGTCGCCGCGATTACCGGCCGATGCACCATGGCCGTAAGCAACTTCTCAGCTTCGGCGTGGTAGTCATAGATCCCTTTTCCGTCTCCCCAGCGGTTTGACGCGAACAGAAGCGCCATGGCGAAATAGGATTCACCATCGGGCGCCGCTCCCTCTGAGTTATGCGTCCCATCTGTCTTGCACGACCAAGCAAAGAACTGGTAACTGGGCGCCTTCGGGTCAGAGATGTACATATACGTCATCGCCCAGTTCCAGATCGCGTCAAATTCGGCCTTCTTGCCCAATTGCACCGTGATCATCATTCCGTACGACATACCCTCGGTGCGCACATCGTGGTTGGCCCAGTCCGTCACATACATCAGCGGCCCGTTCGCATTGCTTCCCGCCGCAAACCCAATCGCCTGCGTCTGCTCGTCGCCGTGGAACAACTGCTGATACGCCGCATCAATCTTCGCCCGAATCTCCTTCTGCGAGTGCCCAACCTCCGCGAACAGGTTGCGATAGTGGCCCGTCGCAAACGCGCCGCTGCCATCTTCCGCCGCAATCCCCATTGAAGAACACGCAAACCACAGCGGCCACACACAAACCGCACTCAACAAGCCCGCTCGCATCCGCACATCTGCCTCCCGCCGCTCCTGAGTGAAGCGATTTACTCGCGTCCAGCAGTATACCTTTCCGCCAAACAAAAATGCCTGGGCAATTTGCCCAGGCATCAGTGACACTTTCCTATTCCCAACGTCCCTGGTTGTTCGATTCCATCAGTCCTGGTTCTTCGCGCTGGGCGTGAGCTTGCGCAGCACAAATTCCTGCACGATGCTGCTCACCGTCCGCTCCCCGGTACTCAGCAGCAGGTTTGCAAACACCAGATTGGCTCCCCGATTTGACGACGGATAATATGCGTTCGAAATCGCGCTCGAGATGAGGTCGCCCCCGATGCTCGAGTAATTCGGCTCCGGCCTGCCGTTGTCACCGCGGCAGATAAAAGGATTGGCCATCGCGTGCAGCAAGCGTGACTTCACCGTTCCGGTGCCCTGATAGAAGTACCGCGGATCCTGGTGCAGCAGGGAAGGCAAGATCGCTCCGCCGAACATGATGTCCGTCAGCCCGTCCGCGTATGCCGCGCCGAATCGCTGGCCGTAGCCGATCGCGCCCTGGCGATAGTCCGGCGTGTCTCCTGCCTGGTTCATCCCGGCCAGTGCGGCCGCGCCCACGATGCTCACGGGATCGATCGAGACCCGATATGCCATCTGGAACTTCAGCTTTGTCGTCAGCGGGACCGCATTCTCCGAGTCATATACCACGTAAAAATTCGGAATGAATCCCAGGATGCGCTGATGCTCCTCAAGCTCGACCTGGTGCGCCGCAATCTGCTCCGTGGAGGAATACACCGTAACCGACGAGACGCCGCCTTCGAGCTTCAGTTTGATCTCCGTTACGTCGAAGAACTGGCCCGCAGCAAGAACAATCGGTTGGGAAGCCCATTTCTCAAACCCGTTCGCACTCACCGTGAGCCGATACGGTACGCTCGGCTTCAGTCCGCCAAACTGAAAGAATCCCGAATCGTTCGCCGCTTGTGAACGGTGATCTGCAGGACTGGGCCCATCCAGATCAACGTTTGCTCCGGGAATCAGATCGCCGTTCTCGTCGGTTACTGTTCCGTTAACTTCTGCAGGTTGCGCATCGGTTGAGGGCGGCGCCGCTTCTTCCTTCGGTTCCGGCGCGGAGGGAAGCAGGGTAGATGTTGCCGGAACTCTGGCAACATCCTGGTTTGGGTCAACAGAACTCGGGCTCGCGACCGGCGTTTGTTGGGCCCGGCCTGCAACGCACAACACGAGCACCATAACCGCGGCAGCAAAGAAGTAGTATTTACGGCGCATCCACCCACCCATCGGGGAAAAATTGGGTACACCTGTAGCAAATCACGTCTAAGTGGTTCGAACAGATACACCTAAGGGTGCATCCGCCACGGCTCAGGCGGCGGATGCGTCATTGCTGAAGGACATCCAATTAGACGTAGAATGCCACAGTTGGATACAAAAAAAGCCGCGGAACCATTTCAGCCGGGCTACTTTTGTCATATTACTGGAGCGGCTGGCGGCTCTTAAGTTCCTTCAACATCAGCTCAACCTTATCCTCACTCTCAAGGGCCCGAAACTTGTCTTCAAGTGATTCAGGCGTAAGTACTTCAGTTGCAGCCGCATTTTCCGCCGCGGTAACGTGCACCTTGCTCTTCATCCGGCCAAGCGTGTTCTCCTGGTCGTTTGCCACCACGTGCTGCGCCTTGGCCGCGCGGCCCACCACCTTCGCTCGCCGATGCTCTGCAATCAGCATCTCGCAATGCGCGCGCGTTTCGGTCAGCTTCTGCTCCAGCTTATGCAGCGCCTGGCGCAGATTATCGGCCTCGTGCTTCTGGTCCTCGGCCTGCGCCGTGAATCCCTCCACAAGCTGATCCTGGCTTAGAGCACGCTCCAATGCTGCGCGCGCCAGGTCGTCCTGCCCCTTCTGCACTGCCAGTTCCGCCTTTCGCCGCCACTCTGCAGACTGCTGCTCGTGCTCAGCCCTCTTCTGATCCAGCAGATGCTGATCCGCAATCGCGATTGCCACCTGTGTTTTCACCTGCATAAGCTGGTTCTCCATATCCAGAACAACCTGCTTCAACATCCGTTCCGGATCCTCGGCCTTCTCCACCAGGTCATTCAGATTCGCTCTCAACAGCGTGCTTACTCTATCCAGTAACGACATACAAACCCTCCTCCTCGCTTCCGAACTTCGATCCTCGAATTCCTTCGCATCACGTGCCGACCGCTACTTAGCCGGCGGCTTCGTTGTTCCTGTTTTTTGGGGAGCAGGCTTTGCTGCAGCCGGCTTAGCCGTCGGCACATACTCCGCCATCTCCTTCATCATTTCCTTTGTCATCGCCTGGCTGCGTTCCGATACCTTGCCCATCACGATCGGCATGAATTCCTGAGCAACCAAAGGCTGCGCATCCAGCAGGTGCTGCCCGGCCGGCGAACTGTAAAACGCGATCAATCCATCGACATCATCCTTGCTTAGATGTCGCTGATAAATTGCGGTCATGTCTGTGACCATCTCGTCCGCGGGATACAGATCCATTGCCTTCCCGACGTACTTGCTCATCACCTTTTCCATACCTTCGCGCTGTTCTGGTGTCAGCTTGGCCCCCGCCGGCAGATTCGCCTCCGTCTGCTTCATCGCCGCCTGGATCTGCTGCTGCACCATCGACGGTACGATCTGACGCATCGATTGCATCTGCTGGCGGATTCGCATCACGTCAAACAGCTTCGCCAACTGCTCCTTGCCCGGCTGATTTTCCGGCGCAGTCACGGGAGCAGTTTGTTCCTGCTTCATGTTTCCGTCTGATCCCACCGCAAACGCCTGCGCATGTCCTGCAATGGAACCGATACCAATCAACAGCGCCGCCATCACCCCGATTGAACGTCCAGCCTTCATCCGATCCTCGCAATCTTTGATCTTGCGTTCGCCCCGCTCTGCACTTGGCTCGCTTCACGAAATCCCGGCTCCGCTCTCAAGCGGAACCGGGGTTTCGCCTAGTGCGTTCCTGCCCCATCCAGCTTCGAAGGATCGCCATTCACCTGCGGCTTGTTCTTGATAGCCTGCACGTTGGCCATCAGTTGCTTGATGTCCATGCCGCTCAGCGCCTCAAACAATGCCGGCACCTGTGCCGCAATCTTCGTCATGTCGCCGGTGATCTTGTTTACGCCGGCGGCGCCGTCGTTGCCCGTTGAGACGATGGTGATTTTGTCCACCTTCGCAAGCGGCTCGGCCATCGCGCGCACAACATCAGCCATGTTGGTCAGCAGCTTGTCGACCACGGCAGCCTGGTTCCACCCCTGGTAGGCCTCGGCCTTCACGGTCATTGCCTTGGCTTCCGCCTCGCCCTTCTGGAAGATGATCGAAGCTTCTGCCTCGCCCTGCGAACGGATCGCAGCAGCGCGGCCTTCGGCTTCGGTCGTCAGGCGAGCCTTTTCTGCGGTAGCCAGGTTTTCGATTCTCTGGCGCTCGATCTCCGCACCCTTCAGCACCGTCGCAATCAGCTCCTTCTCGTGGCGCGAGATTTCGGCTTCCTGCACCTTGATCTGGCCTTCCTTCTCCACCTGCTGCACCTTCACCTGCTCAGCGGTCACCTGCTGCAGCATGATGTTGGTTTGCAACTCGTAAGCCTTATCGGCCTGAGCCTGTTGCTTGCGGCTCTGCTCGGCATACTCCGCCTTCTTGATCTCGAGGTCGCGCTGCGCCTCGGCCTGCCGCGTCGCCGATGCTGTCTCCGCAATCACGCGCTCCTGGTCAGCCTGCGCCTTTGCGACCGCAGCTTCACGCAATGCTGTCGCACGCTTGATCGCCGTATCGCGCTCCGCATCAGCCGTAGCCATCTCAGCATCGCGCTTGATCCGCGCCACGTCCGGCTTGCCCATGTTCGAGATGTACTCATTCTTGTCGCGCACTTCCTTGATGGTGAATGAAATTACCTCGAGTCCCATCTTGCTCATGTCTTCTGCGCAGGTTGCGCGCATGCGCTCGCCCACCATCTCGGGCTCCTTCACAATCTGCTCAACGGTCAGTTGGCCGATAATCCCGCGCAGATGGCCCTCCATCACCAGCCTGATCAGTCCTTCCCTCTGCGGCGGAGTCTTGGTCAGGAACTGCTCGGCCGCCGTCAGGATCGAAGCCTGGTCGCTGCGCACCTTGATCTGCGCCACCGCCTCCACCGTCACGGCCACGCCCTGCTTGGTGTAGAGATCCTGTTGCGGAGCCACATCGAAGCTCATCAGCTCCAGGCTCAGTTCGCGGCAGTTCTCCACCATCGGGAAGATAACCGTGCCGTGTCCCTTGATCACGCGCGGCCCGCGAAAGCCGTACACGATTAGCGCCTCATTGGGGCCCGCCTTCCGGTACATCCTGGCCAGAATGCCCATCAGGAAGATGAGCGCCAACACTCCCAGTCCGACAACAAGTACAAGTTCTGGTTTCATTGCAGTCCCTGTCCTTTCAACAGGGAGGTGAGATGGTTGATGGTTTCGTTCTCAGTGGGCAGTGATCAGTGCACAGTGGTCAGAGGCCTCCAGGTCAAATCTGATCCCTGATCTCTGACCCCTGATTACTGCTTTGCCTTACGCCCGTTCTTTGGAAACAACTTCGCCAGCAATCCCAGCAGAAAGATCGCCACCAGGATGCCCATATCCGCAATCAGCACGGTTGAGTTCGTCATTACATCCCGGTCCTTCGGCCGGGCACAGCTTGTTGCAGTTTCTAACTCCGCCACTAACTCCCTAGTCCCTACGTCCCTGGTCCCTGCTCGTTACTTCCTACTCCCTACTCCCTGATCCTTAGTCCCTGCGTCCTTCGTCCCTAGTTCCTGGTTCTCCAACTCTTCCCACCGCCTCACATACGCGATCCCTTTTTCGTAGCGGATCACGTAGACCTCTTCTTCCTTCCCGATCGCCTCACCATCCTCTGTTCGCGCAATTGCCGACCGTGTTGCGCCCAGTTGCTGGTACACGATCTCCCCCGTCCCGCCGACACGAATCGGCGACGAGACGCGCCCCACCACGCCCACGACGTCAGTCTCATCCGCGGTCAATTCGCGTTCATGGGGCATCAGCACCTTGGTCAGGAACATGAAGATGATTGCGCCTCCCGCAATGCCGCAGATCAACGCCAGCACCACTACCACGCCCGCCACAAAGCTTCCGTACTTCGTCAGCAGAAAACCGGCCGCGCCAAACCAGCAGAGAAAAATCATGATCGTGAAGGCGTTCCACCACGGAACCTCCGCGCCACCGCTGCCCGCGCCGGCCGGATGCGCTGCCCCTGCTGTTACGTGCGGCATGTGCGGAAGATGCGTCGCATGCGGAACGTGAACGTGCGGCACATGCACATGCCCGCCGAAGTGCCCCATCCCGCCGAGCAGGGAAATAAAACTCAGCATCAGCCCCGCAAGAAAGCAGACCAGATAAAATGTCTCCCAGTTCATCGCCGTGCCCTCAATTACCTGCCGCGTTGTTTCTTCTGATCCCGACTCCCGGTTTCTTCGCGCGATCTCCGCTCGCTCGAGTAGCTGTTTTCTGATCCCTGATCCCTGACCCCTGCCAGGGTCCCCGACGAACGATTTGTGTTCGTTGGGGCGGCGGATCCCTTGTCTTTCCGCAGCACCTCCGCCAGCCTCGGCATCAGCCCCGGCGTCTCCAGAATCGCCTCGAGCAGCAGCAGGCATTCCCTCGTATGGTCATGCTGCGCCAGGGTCAGCAGCGCGCTCTTCAACTCCGGATCGCGCCGGAACCGCTCCGCCCCCGAAACCAGCCAGAGATCCAGCTTGTCTTCCACGCCGCGCAATTCGCTCTGCAGCTCCGGGTGGTATCCCTCCGGATCATCGACCAGGTACCCCGGATGCACCTTGAAAAACTGCGCCAGGATCTGCCGCGTCGTGTTCGTCAGGTGCGGCCGCGCGCCGCTCTCGATCTGCGACAGGTAGCTCTGGCTCAGCTTCGAATTCGTCTCCGCCTCGATCGCCCGCGTCAGCTCCAGTTGGCTCATCGCACGGTTCATGCCGCGCAGGCTGCCTTCCACCTCGCGCAAATACCTGATTTTTTCTCCGAGCTTCATCGATCCGTCCGCGATTGGCGTCCGAACATTCAGTTGTCCAATCGCAAATTGCAATAACGATATCGCGATTTGCAATATCCGTCAACAAAAATCGCAATTAATGCAATTCCGGAAAGCAAGCATATTAAATTTAATAACTTACGGTACGGAACAATACGACAGCTGCGCAGCGGAACCCAGGGATCGCAACTTTTTCCACAGGTACGAAGGCCCTCCGGTCAACAGACCGGAGGGCCTTCAGGGTGAAACGCCCAACCCGCCTACGCCGTAATTGTCCGCTTAGGTTTCGATCCCCACAGCCCATAGTAGGCAATGAAGAGATAGCAAATCAGCGGAATCACGAACGCGTGCTGGATGCCGACCTTGTCGGCTGCCGCGCCCAGGGCCAGCGGCACAATTGCGCCGCCCACCACCGCCGTCATGATCAGTCCAGAGCCCTTGCTCGTCATCGGTCCAAGCCCCGCAATGCCGAGTGCGAAGATGTTGGGGAACATTATGGAGTTGAAGAATCCGCACAGCACCATGCTCCAGATCGCTGTTTGTCCGCTCGTCATCATCGAAACGACGATCAGCGCTGCGGCTATGAAGCCGAAAGCCCCGAGCAGTTTGCCCGACCTGATCTTCGTCAGCACCCACGACCCGAGCAGGCGGCCCACAAGGGCACCGCCCCAGTAAAGAGAAACCAGGAACGAAGCCGTCTTCGAGCTGTCCACGCCTTGCGTCTTGAAATAGTTCACTGCAATCGAAGCCAGCCCGACCTCGACTCCCACATAGAGGAAGATGCCTACCGCACCGAGCACTGTGTGGCGATAGCCCCAGATGCTGCGGCTCAAAATAGGATCGCCTTCCTTGGCGGGCCGGAACGCCTGCGTCTGCGAGATGT